>Ga0067045_1028374_pt1 | contig 35025 bp, 40 predicted proteins | sample TerdegcTABiofilm_FD_59184 | JGI IMG/M metagenome (GOLD analysis project Ga0067045, IMG submission 59184) | Combined Assembly of (Gp0054472, Gp0054536) Wastewater bioreactor microbial communities from Singapore -Terephthalate degrading...
CATCAACTTATCGTAAAGGTCATTGAAGGAATCCGGTTTGTTGACGGCCTCATCATGCAAGAAGCAGCTTGATTCTGTCCGAGAAGGATACCTGAGAAAAGATTTCATCCACAACATTTGACAATATCTCGCGGCAACGACGAATGGGTCTGCTGGATGTGATCGTCATGCATGTTAGTGTTTGACAAATATTAATTTGCTAGTATCAAAACCCAATTTATTCGCCTTATCAACAAGTTTTGCTTTCAACTCTTCAGGCATCGCAGGGTTCCTCGATAGTATCCACAGATATGATCTGTCAGGTCCGCATACGAGGGAGTGTTGATAATTAACTTCATCAATTTCGAATACGACGTAGGAACCATAGAAGGGGCCGAAAAAGGAAACCTTCAAATAGCCTCGATCAGACTCTTGCACAAAATAAGCTTTTCCTTCTGCTTCCTTCCATTTCTTTTCGATATCTGAGTAACCTCTATTCAGTACCTTTACGCCACCGTCGCTTCGAAGTGTATACTCAGCGGTTACTTTGCTTAATCCTCGCTCGAAAGAATGGTCGAGTCGGGCAATTTCGTACCACTTGCCCAAATACTTTTCTAAATTGAAGTTATCTACTGGCGTAATATTTTCTGGTATTCCAACGCAGCTGACCAGTAAAAATATAAAAAGAGCTGTAAATATCTTTCGCATCATAATTATGTCTCCATTATGCCTAACGTTGCAAGTCACCGGACAGAGGAAGACGCGTTTGTCTCGGCTTTCACTGCTACGGTGCACTCGGCTTGTTCGCTTGACATTTTGCTTCTTCTCTGGTCGATAGCCTTTTACCAATATTCAGGCTTACGGTTTGGGATGAAGAATGGGAAAAATAGTGAGAAAATAAAATTAATCATAAATACAGAATATTATGATAAATTGGTTGTTTAATCTACAAACAAATGAATATGCAAACCTCAAACAATGTGAATTACTAAGTGAAAGAAATCAAGGACAAAGCTAAGCGCCGGAGCCGATCAGGGGCAACAGTGTGGATCTTAGTGCTGCTCCCGTTGGCGGGCATTTATTGTTTTTCTGCTATTATCAGCATTTCAAAATCTTCGGTTGATAATTTATCGTTTCGACTGAAAGCGCCAAGCTTCGCTCCGTAAATATCGACAGTTTTGAAATTCAGAGTCTTTAACAGCCACGTTATTTCGGCCGGCACATAATACCTCTCATTGCATTGCAGTTCTTTTTTGTTCCCGAAATCATCTTCGACATATAGAGCGCTATGCTCTCGAAAAGTCATCAGATCAAATGAAAGACTTACGCATTTTGCATTCCCTTCTTTTGTTTTTGAATCAAGGAAATCTTTGACGGAATGATACAAAGGAAACAAACCATTTAAGGTGGTAAATATTAATTTCCCTTTTGGCAGTAAGGCTTTGGCAGCATTTCGGAGAATCTGAAAATTCATTTCATCAGTTTCCATCAACGGGAATGCGCCTTCGCATATCATAATAATCAAATTGAATTCATTCAGAAAAGGAAGGCTTCTCGCGTCACGTTTTTCAAAAACGATTTGTAGATTTCGTTCAGATGCTTTTTCTTTTGCTCGTTTTAAAAGTGATTCTGATAAATCAATTCCGACAACTTTATATCCTCTTTTGGCTAATTCAATTGAATGTCTTCCGGTACCGCACCCTATATCCAGAATTCGTGCCGCTTTGTTATGTCCGATCTCTTTTTCAATAAAGTCACATTCTCCGATTGTTCCCTGCACGAAATTTTCGTTATCATATTTCATTCCGTAGTTTTCAAACAACTCTTCATACCATTGTTTCATTTGGTGTGTCCTTGCCCCCTTTCCCTCTTTTTCCTCTTCTGACTCTTGGCATTCTTGATGTGCAAACAGCCAAGCTAATACCGAACACGTTGTATAACCGCCTGAACTTTCAAGATCATCTTCCATTGCTTTCCCTCCTTCTTTGTCTGGCGTCAAACGAGTCGAATTGTAACCCCTCAACTTTCTCCATTTGTGGACATTGGACTCATCTTCAAAATGTGTTTTGAGCATTAGAAAAAAGTGTTAACTCCCAGAAATATTCCTATCGAGTTCACACCATTATTGGGCTCGAAGAAACCTGCGGAGGAGAGATGAATATAGCGACCTTCAAAATTAACGGCCAAGTTGTCTCTTACAAAATAATTCACACCGATGATTGCCTGCAGGTTGAACTGGAAGGAGCCGCCAAGGTCAGGTTCGCGAATTTCGGTTGCTGTAATTCCAAGACCGAAATCGGCATAAGGAACCCAGGGCGCGCCGGTGGAGAAATGGTATCGCACATGCGGTGTTATCCCAAGGAGCCAACTAGTTTCCGAATTAAACTGCATCCCGCCCAGTATCTCTCCGCGCAACTCCCAATTTCCGCGATACCAGCTGTCGGCCCCCTTCACTCCGCTTATCATCTGTCCGTAAGAGGCCGAAAGCAGAGAAAGATGGTGACGTTCTTCACCTCCGAATATAAGCACCCCGTAGGTCACCCCGGCGCTGACGCCCACATTATGTGTTCCGGAGCGAAATCCCTTCCCGACCCCCATTATCCAAACGGATGACTCGTTCAAATTTGAGACGTTTTCAGGCATAGGCAGGGAATCGCCTATAGAAATTGTTGGCAGTTCCCCCGCTTGAACTGAAAAGGGCATGAACCAAAATACGCATGCAATAACAAACAGGAAATAAAACCTGCTGCGAATCGTCCAAGATTCCTTTTGAGTTCTTCCTGATGTGCAATGACGGTTTGTTGGAATATTCATATGCTATAAGTTTAATATTTTATTATCATAAATGATTTTCGTCCCATAGAGATGTCTGATTTTTTTATTCAGCACTTTTACATCATCCGGCTTCAAGGAGCGTTGCTTCATTTGGGGTTAGGCTTCCGTTTTTACCAGTTGAAGGGATGTCTGGATTGGCAAACGCACCTCGCTAAGGTCAGGAAAGAGCGGATGATTTTCGTATCTCCATTGTTTCCACGTCACCCCCCCTCTTTCAGCATCTTGAGAAGTTCTTCTTTTTTCATGTGATGTTTTGCCTATAGTGATTTATCGAGTAACAAGATCTGTATGAATCGGCATTTACATTAGAAATATACACCTTTTTTTAATTTTATGAACAATCAACTTCAGGAAGACGTTTTCGGAAATGACAAAGACAATCTTGATAAACGGTTTAGAAACATCAATTTTCTCGCCTATAGGTTGACACCTTTCTTTCCGTAATCTTCTGCTTGCCAATGTCGTTTTCACGGTCTAATCAGCTTTGATTAAAGGACTGGCATGGCGATTTCATCGGTTAATGCTGAGGCGATTTTGCAAGGAGATTCCAACTGAGGATGAATAAAGGATGGCCAGTGTCTTACAATAAATATACCTGTAAATGCATTTCGTTATGACACATTGGCCCTTGCATCTACGAGTCTAAACATCATCTCGACTAAATTGAGTACACATTTCCAACCGAAAGAATTAGAATACAGTGGCACTTCTCCAGTATCAGCAGAGGAAACGTAGCTCTCAGCGTGTATACTTTAAAGCCTTGAATGAAATGAATAAGGATGATGACTAAAATCCGCTGTCCCCATTGTGGCACTTCTCAGGAGTTATTTCCCCATATCATCCTCTGCAGGAATTGTTATGGTGACCTCAGGGGGGAATTTGAGAAGCACTCTTCCCAAACTATCTCTGTGGAAAAACCCCCTGCGGAATCAGGGCCAGCTGTTCGAAAATATCAGGCAATTCGTAAATATCCACTGAAAAAAATTGGTACAGGGAATTCCAGTTTGTTTGACATTCTTGGAAAAACAGGATGCTTATCCTTTAAAAGATTCTTCCCGCTGTTCCCCCTTTGTTACTTTTCTGTCTTCTTTTTTCTGCTGATTGGCATCTTTATCTCCAAATTGGGATTACCCATTGTTTTCCCAGAATATTTCCCTTTGGACCCCTCACTGAGATACCTCGCTGGTGGAGGCATACTGACCTGCCTGCTTGCTTCTCTTTACACGCAGACGGCCCTTCTTCTGGCCGTTTCGAACCAGCATCTGGACTTGGGCGATGTTCTGGCAAAAGCCTGGTCACGTCTCGTCTCGTACACTCTCCTGATTCTGCTTATGGCAATTATTATCGGCCTCGGCTACAGCATCCTTATTTTGCCCGGGGTTATCGCAATAGTGCTCCTGATCTTCGCGCCTTTCATTTTAGCCGCAGAGAATGTCGGGGTAACCGAAGCGATTTCAAAGAGCGTTTCCTATGTTGCCCACGACTGGCTCCGTGTCTTTCTCTGCCTCGCACCTGTCCCCCTGCTGATTATTTTCAGCCTCATGTTCTTTGCTTATGGAGGAACACCGATCCTGTGGGTGACCCGGAACGCATTCGCTTTTATTGTCATCGTCTCGGCGGTCATCAGCGTACCCTTCATGCTGATGACTCTGTATATCTACCATGTTTATGACGACCTGAGAAAAAGTTTGGGGGTCGTTCTTCCTGCCGACTCCGCCATCTCTCCTTTGCCGCAAACAACGGTCGAACTTCCCTCTCCTGTTTTATTCTCGTCACAAGAGCTATCCCCTTTCTTTGAAATGCTCCAGCAAGCATGGAAGATCTTTCAGGAGAGATTTTTCTGCCTGAGCGTTCTGAATCTCGTTTCGTATTTTCCCCATGTCCTCAATCTTTCGGTCCTGGTCGCCGCATACGTGATCGTTTCAATCTTTATTGACGCTTTTGGTTTAAAGGGGGATTTCGGCGCAGTGGCCCTTCTTTTTCTGCCACGGTCTGTCCATATCCTTATCATCCTGGGGATTATTCTTTTCGGTGTCCTTTATCTCTGTTCGGCCATATTGGGGCTGATTACTTACCTTCATCTCGAACTGGCTTTCGTCTACGCCATTGCCGATGCCACATTGCCCCCTTGGCAAGCTCTGAAAAAATCGAGAGCCAGACTGCGGGGCTTTTTCCGGTCAAATCTGCACCGGAAATTTATTCTCATCACGAGTGGGGTGCTGCTTTTTCCCGGGTGCATGTTCTGGGTCTGGTATGAGTTCACACCCTTCATTTTTGCGATGGAGAGGGAAGGACAAACGCCCCTCTCCTCACTGGTGGAAAGCCGGGAACTGGTAAGAAACCTTTGGGGTCCTGTGCTTAAAAGGATGATATCCCTCAGGATGCTTCCCATCCTCGTCATCAGTGTGCTGAGTCTCATTCTCATTGCAGGCTTACCTTTTCAGCAGATTATTTTTCTCTTTTTGGGTATTTTCAGTAGAGGAATGCCTCCTGCCGGTATGCCGTCTCTCCATGACCCGACGATGTGGCTTCTGACCATCGCCGGCCTCTACTTTTACACATTATTTTTTCAAATTCCTCTCCAGAAGGTGTTTCTTTATCTTCTGTACACAGAACTCAAGGAAGCCAAAAATTCCGAATCAGTATCTTCTCAGCCTCTCTATTATTCTTGATGCGTAAAGAATCCATATGCTGACAGTAGTTGACATTTTGATTGGCATTCTTTTGCACGGCCTCGAATAGACGTGACAATGACACCTGCAAATATGCAACTATTCGAATGATGAAAGACTTTCAATTCCAGAAAGGAAGAAACAAGAAAAGGTCTCGATGAACGCGAACAAATGAAAAGTGGTTTACATTTTTAATTTCTTGATTTTGTAAGGCGATATGCGATTCGAACGCGCAACGTCTGGTTCCGGAAACCAAAATCCTGGATAGCCATTGGCCCCTGGTCAATAGGGGTGGCCTTATTCTGCAGATCATTCATAAAGTTATGAATCACTTGAATAATTCGCGACCGGCGGCTCGCGGGTTCGAATCCTTCTTCCGGCCCCGTAAAATCAAGGGTTTACAAAACGTGTAATCCCTTTTTTATCTGTGGAACAGTTTCTTCGGAGAGAAAAATTTGGGGTTCTTGTCAATAAATTTTTGAATCCAATCTTCTATGAAGGAGCGCTGTCCCTGCTTCATGAACCACCAGCCGAACATGCTGATGGCAAAAGCTCCCAGGACATCGACAATCAAATCCCACATCGTGTCTGTCAGGCCGGAAGGATCTTCCAACATGGTTTTCTGCATGTTGGTCCCCAATATTTGGTCCATGCTGAACTCGAAGATCTCCCAGAGCGCACCCGCCGCCACAGCGAAGGAAAATGCAAAAAATGCCACAAATCGGGGGTGTAAGTGAAAATCTGTCCGTTTATGCTCATTGAGAACATAAACAAGAAGAAAACCGACAATGCCCAGCAGAAGGCCGGAGCTTGTATGCAGCACGATATCCCACCACCAGAAACGCGCATAGAAGCTCCGCACTTCGCCTAAAAAAAGAGCGGCAAACACGAAGATGATGGCGAGGATCTGAAACTCCGTGGGGATCGTCACGTCGAATCTTTTCCTCAATATTTCTGGAGAAATGACGAACGCGATGATCAGAAAAACCATAGAAGCGGACAGCCATTGCTGTTCGGCAATTAGCAGGCCCCATTCAATGATCATGATGGCAAGGAGGATTCTTACCATCCACTTGTGTATGCCCGACGCAACGCTCATTGTTGTTTTTTCTTCCTCATATTCCATGGTTCTCCGCCAATTGGATTTCACGTTAAATAACAGTTCTCAATCGTGAAATGGAGGCATCCTTAAATGTCTGACCACCGCTTGTGCAACATCCCCCATAATTCCCAATTACCTTATTTTTACCGAAGCGTCGAGGACCATTGCGAAACATTTGCTAAAATTCATAATACTCTCCCCCGTCTGGATTGAGATGGCCTTTTTCAGTTTATCTATCGCTCTTATGCGCATCTTTGACACATCCTTTTCCTTCAATAATTTTTTTCCGTTTTGTCATTGGATTTTTTATTCATTTGTGTACTATGTCCAGAAATTACAGAAAAAAGGTAATCACTTGAACATGAAAGTAAAATTCATAAAAATACTGTCATTCAATGAATCAAGCGGTGAATAAAGAAGGAAATCCGGGTTTAAAATCCAGGAGGAGAGTTGCGCAATGGAGGAAATAGACTTCATAAAAGAAGCAAGGATGGAAATGAAAAAGGAGGCTGAAAAGACGATTGATGACGGTCTTTTGAATCTTACCGAACAGATCCGAACTCATGCCACGAATGCTCAGGAGTGGCTGGAGACATTGATACACGCCAGTTATGATTTTGATGAACTGTTAAAAGGGAAAGCCCTCGAAGATCTTGCCCGCGTGGACCCTTCTCCTGTTGCTTCTGCAGCGTTCAAAGCAGAATATGACATTACGGAAATTATCATCAGAATTCACAAACTGAGCAATGTCTTTGACTACCTTGATGAAAAGAAAACTCCATAGTAAAGAACAGTGGCCATATCAACCAATAAGTCATGACTGACAAGGCTCTTAACCTGGGGAAAGGTCCCATTCTGCCTCTTCTGCTGAAGATGAGCGGGCCGTCTATCGCCACGGTTCTGGTTGTAAATCTTTATAGCCTCATAGATGCCTTCTGGCTTGCCAGACTCAGCCCGAATGCCCTTGCCGCCTTAACCATTATTTTCCCCATACAGTTGATTTTAGGTGGTGTCGGCGTGGGAACCGGGCTGGGAGCAGGCTCATACGCCGCCAGGATGTTCGGCGCAGGAGAGAACAGGAAAGCCCGACAGACGGCTGGACAGGTTTTTTTTCTTTCGGCTGTCCTCGGAACGCTGTTCATTGGAGCAGTCCTTACGGGACCTGAACATATTCTGATGTTTCTCGGCGCGACAACGGAGATTATTCCACTATCACGCCAGTATCTCCTAACCTTACTCCCCGGTGTGCCTTTTCTGTTTCTAATCATGATGACCAGCAATCTCCTCCGGGCAGAGGGCAGGCCGCATCTCGTCATGTATTCCGCTCTTCTCTTCTCAGCCGTCAGCTGTATCCTCGATCCTTTTCTCATCTTCGGCTGGGGCCCCTTCCCACGGCTGGAAATCCGGGGGGCTGCCGCGGCAGCCGTAATTTCCCAGATAGCGGGAGCATTGCTTGCCGCTTACTACCTGCAGCAGAAAAGCTCGAAGTATAAACTTAAATGGCATTATCTCCGCCCTGATTACCGGATTATCTGGTCCATTTATCAGACGGGATTTCCCTCCATCATCATCAATCTCGTGGTCAGTCTGGGAATGCTTCTTCACAACCATATCCTCGGGGGGTACAGCAACCTTGCCGTTGCGACTCTGGGCATTGTCTCCCGGGTGAATGGTCTGGTCATGATAGCTTTATACGGCATCGGTCATGGCCTGATGCCGATGGTCGCTTACAGTGAAGGGGCGAATCTTCGTTCAAGATTGAAGGAAACCGTGAAGATTGCTGTAAAAATTTCTCTTGGAATTGCGCTGTTGAGTCTTCTGATCGTGGAAGTCCTCGCGCCGGCCATTGCGGCGCTTTTTTCCTATGGCGATGAGCTGCGGAATTTAACGGCAACAGCCCTGCGCATTAATATTTTGATCCTGATTACAGCCGCTCCCAGCCTGATGTGGATCAACATGTTCATCGGTCTCGGACAGGGGAAAACCGCCATGGTTCTGCTTGTCGGCCGCGAAACCCTTATTCTGATCCCTCTTTTGTGGCTGCTTCCTTCCTCGTTCGGCATCAACGGCGTCTGGATGGCGCAGCCGCTTGCCAACGCCCTTTCATTTCTATTCATCCTTTACTGGACGAAGCGTCAGTTTCGAATCTTTGACTCTCAGATAAGCGGTGAGGCATAATCAAGCCTTGTTCTCCGAAACGCTGGATGCCCGTCAATATGGTTGGATCGATGAAAATTGTAATTCCTCCGCGATCGGCTTGATTACTTTGGCTGAAATGAACACATCAGGATTTTTCCGTGAAAAGCCCTCTGCTTTATTAAAGCGATCCTCTTTTTTTGTGGGGCCTGTGATCTGCTCATGTTTTATGAGAATCAAAAGGACGGGGACACTTGATCATCTGCTGATTTGAAATTTCACATTCCTGAAATAATCCCTGTATTGGCCAAAACAATGTATTCCCTGTTGATAAAAGCAATCCGCTTATTATACAGTTGGTTCAAGAGAGAATTAATGAATTTTAAAGCAGAAAACAATGATTAAGAGTGGACCTGCTTTTGGAAGGGAGAAATGCCCCACTCAATTCGCATTCCGATTTCACTATGGGCGACAACAGGCTCCTATACCTTGGACAGCAAGTGGGCAGCCGACACTGTATCGTCACAGAGGAGGTAACGCATGAACCAGATACTTATAGGCAAGGGTGAGCAGCCTGTTCAATTGCTCGCCAGGTACGGCAACCGGCATGGTCTGATCGCGGGAGCCACCGGTACCGGCAAAACGATTTCTCTCATGGTACTGGCAGAGGGCTTCTCACGCATGGGTGTACCGGTATTCATGGCTGACGTGAAAGGCGATGTCGCCGGCCTGGCAATGGCCGGCACCCCCAACGAAAAGATCCAGCAGCGTGTTAAAGAGATCGGGATTGATGGTTACGCCAGCGAGGCGAATCCGGTTTTGTTCTGGGATGTGTTCGGCAAGAATGGCCATCGGGTGCGCACCACGATCAGTGAAATCGGTCCGAACCTGCTGGGACGGATACTGGAAATTAACGATACCCAGACCGGCATGCTTGAGATCGCCTTCAAGCTGGCGGACGATCAGGGTTTACTTCTGCTTGACCTCGACGACCTGCGTGCCTTGCTTGCTTTCGTCGCTGAAAATCGCAAGGAGATTTCGACACAGTATGGCCTGGTAAGTTCACAATCCGTGGCTGCTGTCCAACGTGCCCTGTTGACGCTTCAGCGGGAAGGAGGGGAAGACCTCTTCGGCGAGCCGGCCCTGGAACTCAATGATTTGATGCGTACCGATCTCAACGGCCGCGGTATCATCAACATTCTAGTTGCAGACCAGCTCATTTTAAGACCACGATTGTACTCGAGCTTCCTCCTGTGGCTGCTGTCAGAGCTGTTCGAGAACCTGCCCGAGGTAGGTGACCTCGAAAAGCCCAAGCTTGTGTTCTTCTTCGATGAGGCCCACCTGCTCTTTGACGATGCGCCACCGATGATGCGTCAGCGAGTGGAACAGGTCGTGCGCATCATCCGATCCAAGGGCGTCGGGGTCTACTTCTGCTCGCAATTCCCCGACGACGTGCCCAACGAGATCCTGGGCCAGCTCGGAAATCGCATCCAGCACGCACTTCGGGCCTACACTCCGCGTGACCAGAAGGCAGTGAAAACTGCCGCGGAAACCTTCGTTGCGAACCCGAAACTCAACGTCGCGGAAGTCATATCACAACTCGGTGTTGGTGAAGCTCTGGTCTCCACTCTCCAGGAGAAGGGTGTTCCGATGCCGGTGGAGCGAACGTTGATCTGTCCACCGCGCTGCCGGATGGGCGCTGTCACGCCTGAAGAGCGCTTGGCCGTGCGTTCGCGCAGCCCGCTGGGAAACAAGTACGACTCGTCGGTGAACAGGGAATCTGCCTACGAGATCCTGAAACGGCGGACATTGGAAAGGGAAACAGCAGAGGCGGAATCAGATCAGGCGCAGAAGGAGAAACCGTCTGAAGGTCAGGGGGGGGTTAATGAATGGCTGTGGGGAACAAAACGTCGGCAGGGCATGGTTGAAACCATGGCTAAACAGGCCGCGCGTACCGTAGGAAGCCAGATCGGCCGCCAGATCCTGCGCGGTGTATTAGGCGTTATATTGGGCGAATCACGCCGTCGCTAGTCTCCGCTCACTTTATCGACGCAAAGAGGCAGCCGAAAGGAAGCAAACCCAGCTGATTTTATCCATTTGGTTATTCCAATTGTCCTTGAATATAAATTGAAAGGAATTAAGCCATGAAAAAATTCGCCCTTTTTGTGTTTAATGGAGATCCCATGTGTTTTATCCATGTTCTTTTGAATGCTCTGGACATGAAAGCCAAAGGAAATGAAGCAAAAATAATCATTGAAGGAGCTTCGGCCAAACTGATCCCTGAACTGGTGAAAACAGGAAATCCCCTGAATGGATTGTGGGAAAAAAATCTTGAGGCGGGGCTGGTTGAAGGAGTCTGTAAAGCATGCTCCAGTAAAATGGGAACCCTTGAAGCGGCAAAAGAGCAGGGTTTGACAATTCTCGACGATATGTCAGGTCATCCCGGCATGGCAGCATACATGGAAAAAGGATACGAAATCATTACATTCTGATTACGGATAAAAAAGGGAGCAGGGAAACAGTCCTGTCCTTTCCGGGACCAGCTCCTGAATCTTCATTATCGTCCTGACGGCAGCTTTTTTCGACCTCTTGGTCCGGTTTGAGTGAACACTGCCGAGAGGGGCAACTCCCTCGGCCTGGAAACCCGGCAAAACGACGCTCAAGTCTGGTCCGGAACTGGTTGGAAGGTTTTGGAAGGTGCCGTAAAATTTTACTTCCATCAAATTCCACTTTAAAAAGGGAAAAATGATATAAAATTTATTAAAATATAGCGTAAAATATTAAAAATAGACCTCTTGCCCCTAAACATACTTGAGGAAGGCATGGTTGGGCTGACAATCTTGATTTTTTCTAAAAAAAAGACGGGGGCTATTCACCAACTCTTCAGTTTTTAAAGCGTTTTACAAAAGATCTTCATCAGCATTTTCAGTCGTAAGTCGGCGAGGAAGGAACTGATGACACTCGTTAAATTCTTATCCGCGGCACTGATTCTCCTTTTCCTGAACACGACCGCCGTATTCGCCCAAGGCGCCGGTTATGAATGGGACATTCTCAACAAGGAAGTCATGAAACTCTACCGTATGGGAAACCTGGACCGCGCGGTCAAGGTCGCGAAGAAAGCGCTTGAAGTAGCCAGGGAAAATGTCGGACCGGATCATACCGATGTGGCCACGAGTCTGAACAATCTCGCAGAACTCTACCGTACCCAGGGCCAGTATGCCCATGCAGAACCGTTGTTGAAGAGATCGCTGGCGATCATGGAGGAAGCCCGGGGACCGGATCATACCGATGTGGCCACGAGCCTGAACAATCTCGCCCTGCTCTATTATGCCCAGGACCAGTACACCGAAGCAGAACCTCTGTATAAAAGATCACTGACGATCATGGAGAAGGCCCTCGGTCCGGATCATACCGATGTAGCCACTAGCCTGAACAATCTCGCCCTGCTCTATTATGCCCAGGGTCAATTCAATCAGGCCGAACCCCTCTACAGGAGGGCGCTGGAGATCAGGGAAAAGGCACTGGGTTCGAATCACTCAGCCGTGGCCGTAAGCATGAACAACCTCGCAGGCCTTTATCATGCCCAGGGCCAATACGCGCAGGCGGAACCCCTCTACAAGAGGGCACTGGAGATCATGGAGGAAGCTCGAGACCCTGATTCTATCGAGTTGGCAACGAGCCTCAGCAACCTTGCTTTTTTCTATGTCGCCCAAGGCCAGTACAAGCAGGCTGAACCCTTCTACAAGAGGGAACTGGAGATCAGGGAAAAGGCACTGGGTCCGAATCATCCCGATGTGGCCACGAGCCTGAACAATCTCGCAGAGCTCTACCGTACCCAGGGCCGGTACACTCAGGCTGAGTTCCTCTTCAAGAGGTCTCTGGCGATCAGAGAAAAGGCCCTCGCCCCAAATCATACCGCTGTAGCCACAAGTCTGAATAACCTCGCATTGCTCTACTATGCCCGAGGCCAGTATGCTCAGGCGGAACCCCTTTACAAAAGGGCACTGGAGATTATGGAGAAGGCCCTGACCCCGGATCATCCTTCCGTGGCCACAATAATTGAAAATCTGGTCAAACTCTACAGGGCCACCAGTCGGTTCAAGGAGGCCGGCAGGCTCGAACAGCGCGCGGCCGCTATTCGGTCTGTCATATGATGGACGATTAACCGACTCCCTGCCGGCAATTGATGTCTGCATGTTGGAAATTTTTTCATGCTTCAGCGTATTTATGCATTGTTCGATAAAAGTTCCCGCCCACAGATGAGAGGATATCTGCCATTGATGCCGGATTTCCACTCTTCCGAACAGCATTTATTCTGAAGCTTCTCGGCCGAATAAACTTATTCATAATCTGTGGTTATTGACTTTCATTTTTCATTGAGAGAAAATACAGAAAATTCCGTTCGCAAACCATCTGCTCGCAGCAATTTCTCCCGAATGTTCGCATTCTGACCAGCACGCCATTTCATATGCATCCATCACAAATCAACAGCAGATCCTGATTTACTTTTGCGCAGGAGAAGAACGGACTTTCAATCACCTTGAACATTTGGCCGTGTTTTCAGAAAACCGGGCCGCTCATTCACGGTTGAGAGGGCCAATATCCAACTTAAACAACCTGGCGGCAAAGGGGAAAAAAACAACTGATCGGAATAAACGACGCATATTGATTGTTGAGTGGTTTCTTCGGATACGAGGCACCATTAAACGCCTTTAACCATCTATCCAGGGGACAGGTTTGTCAGATCCCAGAAAAGGAGAAAAGCCATGATTCGGGCCTTTTTGATCGCTGCCTTGCTCAGCATCACGGCGCTTGCCGAGGCACAGCCCCTCACGCCACCAACCGAGGTCGCTGCCGACATTGTCAAGGTTGACCGCTATCCTGCCCACAGCGTTACCTTCCCGAACGGGGTGAAAGGTATTCCGGGCATGGTCTATTGGGAGCCGATCGGTTACCGGCCGCTGACGCTCGATCTCTATCTTCCCCCCAGTACCGTCTCGCGACCGGCGGCTGGATTTCCCCTCGTTCTATACCTCCATGGCGGAGGCTGGATGACAGGGGACACGCACCGGAGCGGGCCTTTTGTCGATTTCCCCGGCGTCCTGGCTGCGCTGGCAGGCAGGGGCTATGTCGTCGCCGCGATCCAGTATCGCTTAAGCGGTGAGGCAAAGTTCCCCGCGCAAGCCCAGGATGCGAAAGCGGCCATCCGCTGGCTGCGGCTTCATGCCTCGGAATATGGCATCGATCCGGACAAGGCACTGACCTGGGGTATGTCCGCAGGCGGACATCTGGCTGGACTTGCTGCGGTCAGTTGCAACGCGGCGGGGCTTGAACCGAAACAGCCTCATAAATCTTTTCTGCCTGACACAAAGTCCGACCCCATCACCTCATCTCACGTCTCCGATTGCGTACAGGGTGGCGTCTCCTGGTACGGCGTGTTCAACATGGCGACCATCACAGCCCAGTCGAGACAGGATAAGGCCATGACCCGCGATGTGCCCGACGCGCCGGAGTGGCGGCTGCTCGGCTGCTACGGCAGTGCCTGCGGAGAGCAAACCATCGCCGCAGCAAGCCCGGTCACCTACGTTGACCGCACTGATCCGCCCATGTTGCTGATTGTCGGATCGGAAGACACGGCGGTGCCCTACTCTCAAACGCTGGAAATGGCGGATAAGTTGAAGGCGGCCGGCGTGAAGCACGAGCTGATCATACTGCCCGGCGTCAACCACGGTTTCATCGGAAATACTCCGGACCAGACACGCGAAGCCAATCTTAAGGCACTCGAGGCTACCTTCAGGTTCATCGACAAAACGGCAGGCAAATCCATAGCGACGCAGCCCCCCCTGGAATCAACTCAGACAGGACCACCAGAACCGCCGCCTGTTCCGGAAGCAATTCAGCCGGAACCATCAGAGTTGCCAAACGGCCCGGAATCCATTCAGGAAGGACCATCGGCAGGGCTGAAGATCATTGATGTTCTGCTTGTAAGACCTCTATGCGTGATCGGCTCGACGGTTTCAACAGCGGTCTATGTAGCCCTCTCTCCCCTGGTTTTCGTCATGGGGGTGGCGGAACCCGCGGCAAGGGTAATGGTCGAGGCTCCCTGGCGATTTACCGCCTTCAGATATATCGGCGAATTCAATCATTATACGGACGAGCAACCCATTATGGGAGTGTGGGATTTCTCATAGAGCTATGGGAAAATTCATGATGTAATCGCGGCATCGATGCGTCCGGGTTCAGAACGTATTTTTTAGAGGTGAGAGAAAATGATGAGCTCCCGCCCTGGGACAGATCTTTTGCGCCATCCCCGCGGTTATCGTCCCAGGACCGTCCTTTTGTCGATTGGATTTTCCTCTGTCAATCGAGAAGAAGCATCAGAATAATCTCTATAGCCCAGATATTCCCATCCCAGTTTATAGCTGATATGGATTCCGTAACTAATCCGTATTGTGCGTTACCCTTCAATTATGTTAGAAATCCAAGTAATTTTTTCCGTTTTTGGAGGCAATGTTTCAAACTGATTTCATAACGATTGCTTCCTGAGTGTTCTTTTTTACAGAAATCAATGCCGTTGCCGTCAATCAGATCGATATAAAACGCACATCATCAGGAATTCTTCAGATCGTCTTCACAGCGCTTCCTTCTGACATCCCATCACGCCATCAGACTCCCAGGCACATTCGATTTCCAATGGAAATTTAAGATTTAAAAAAATTTAAGCGAGGTCAACCATGTCACTTGGTAAATGTCCGGAATGTGGTCATGTTATGAGTACAACGGCTGCATTCTGCGTTCACTGCGGAGGCACAGCCCCTGCGATATTGCCAAAAGATATAAGAGAAACGGGCTGTGATCAATGCGATGGAAAGAATGGGGGAACCGATGGCCGTCTTTGCGGCGGTACGGGAAAAATGAAGATTCCTTCTGAAGGATAAATGTTAAACCATGGCATCCTGCGAGCACCTTTAAAAGCCCCTCTTTTCCCTCACGAAGGCGCCAATTTCGCCTTCCAGGTCAGCTCTCAGGACGCAAAAAATCCGGCATTTGTCTTTGTGATCCTAAAAAAATGAAAAATATTAATTATTTTGAATCCAGGATTTACAAAAGGCAACTCTAATGAAAAATTCAGAAATTTCAGACTGGCTGGATCAGAAGGAAGCGGAAGGCGTCGATGTATCGCAGATTGTACTGCCTGATGACCTCTCTTATGAAGAAGATCCCGATGAAACAATTTATTATAAGGAAATCAACCCCTGCGGGATCCTCTGCAAAGGCAATCATCCATTCTCGACGGTCGAGCGTTTCGGACACTGGTATTTCAGCAGGGGGCAGGACAAGAGAGCCGGAATTCACTCTTCGGACACTCAGTGGCATTGGAGATTGTTTACAAAGGATAAGGCTCTTGCTGTCGAAACGGCCAGATCACACATCGAATAAACAGAAAGCGGAATCCGATATCAAGTCCGCCGCGGAATATTCCCCCCGGACCATGCCAGCTTCAGTCCTGCTCAGAACGATTCAAGTCCTTGATTTATCTTATATAATTTCAAGCACACCCAACGCCTTGGGCACCGTGTCAGCAGGACTTACTTTGTACCAGGCCGCCATGATTCGACCTTCTTCATCAATGATAAAGGCGGAGCGGATAATTCCAAAATATTTTTTCCCGTAGAGCGTTTTCTCTCCCCAAACCCCATATGCCTCTGCCACTGCGTGATCATGATCCGACAGAAGAGAAAATTTCAGATGAAGTTTATCGCTGAACTTTTTCTGCGCAGCCTTGGAGTCGGGACTGATCCCCAACGCCTCCACCCCGGCGCCATTCAGTTTAGCCAGTGCGTCCCGCACGGCTTCGGTCTGCTTCGTTCAACCGGAGGTGCCTGCCTTGGGAAAGAAATAAAGCAGGACCTTTCTTCCCCGGAAATTTTCCAGTTTTATTGTATTCCCGAACTGATCGGAAAGAATGAAACCGGGGGCCTGATCACCTTTTTTCAGCATTGCCATTGGGTAAAACCTCCTGGATATCCCTCTCAAGCAGTACTTCAGATAAGGGAGGGGCAATCTTTAACGAAGACTTTTTTCAAAACAGGCCATGTTTGTCCACTCACTTCCATTTTTTCTGAACTATTGGACTTCTTTCAGCGATTTGTTCAAGATGGAAGCGAGCTTCCAGGCCCCGTCTGATTTCCTGTACACGATCAGCACATCCGCCAAGTATTGCCTGCCGCTGGTCGCGTCCTTCAAACGCATGCCGATGTCGTATTCTATCATTTCACCCTGTTGTACCCTGCTTTTGATTCTGAATTCCTGAAACTCCGATAAATCGTTAAATTTCCATATCAATCCATCTATACTCTTCATCGTTTGACCAATCAGATCCCTCTTGATCTGGTTGGCTTCCGGTGTTCTGGAACACCCGGCCAGCAATCCAATCGTCGCCACTATGAGGCAAATCAGGACTTTTCTTTTCATTGCGACCTCCTTATTGTTTAAAGCTCTATCCAAAGGGGCTTTTTATTTTTCTCATGAGTATAAGAATACAGGAAGGGGTCATTAAAATTAAATAATATTTAAGCAATAAATACAAATATCGACTACACAAGTTACCTGTGTGAAAAATATCACGGTTTCCCTGTTGAATATCAGTGAAGCTTATCACTTTACCCCCATTGAATGTGACTCGGGAGGTGAATAAAATAGAAACAAAGGAAGGCTGTCCGAGGTAAACAGAATTAACTCCTGAGAGTATGACGTGCGGGGGAACAATTCTTTCCTCCCGGGAGGGATTCGCCATGAATTATAAAGAATACCTGAAAACATTGATCGGCAGAAGGGGAACACTGGATATGCCCAAAAATGGTCCCCACTACACTCTTCATTTCAATGAATCGGATTCTCGACACAAAAATGCCCACCTTGTCGATGTGGATGATAATTTTGTGGTCATTCATCATGATGTCTATGGGATACTTAGAATTCCGCTCTCTTCTCTCTGGTAGTTTGTTTCTTTACATTGTGTCATTCTTCGCTTCCAATGGCGCCCCCACCTCCCTTAGATGGAAAGCGGTAACAGCCTGCCCATGAAAAGTTATAGAGACCTTGAAGAACCCTTCAATTTTGAGTGAAATGAGCCCTTTTCCGCCGCCTGCAGAGCAGCTTGGACCATGATTGCCACTGAAGTAGAAAATTGCGCTCACAGGCTTTTCTCTAATATTGGAAAGCTGGACTGAGATGCCGTGGAAGAAAGGAGACGTTGCGGAATCCGGATTGATGTTTTCTCTCCCTGCCCTGTCAACCTGCTCACTGACCGCGAAACCTGCTTCAATGTGGGTGTCAAGAAATACGATTCGACGATCGTTTGCCTCCAGAAACGATATCAAATCCTGATTGTCGGGAAGGGTAATCTGGATGGGATCACAAAATTCCTGTACTTTGCTGCTCCTCATGACCGAGGATATCCACGAAACCTCTTCGAATGGCTTGGAGATGGCGGTTAACATGCGTAAAATCTTGTTAAGCCGTTCAATCATAGGAATTTTTAATTCGCCTGTCTTAGAAGTCAGTAAGAGATCAATCGAGGAAAATCTTTAAGTCAACAGAGAGTTTCATAGCAGAAATAGTGTATTTATTAAATGTTTTTTAACAAGATTGCATATTTGGCAACTATTTCCGGAAAGCAGTTACGGCGTCTGCAGAACGCCGCAAATTAATCAGTCATGATGGACAGGGCTTGAGAACCCGTCTAATCCGCTGTTACGGTCTTGCCGAGCTCTGTCAACAGTTTCTTGATCTCTTCAGGATTAAGCTCCAAAGCAACTTTTCCGCCTCCGGGATGTGAAAATATGAGGGTCGCGCCGGTATTCGTCTTCTTGACCTGCCACTTTATATCGTCAGGAAGCTTCACCTTTTCAGACAGCCAGTCGCTGGAATGAAATTCCGCAATCTGAATCAGGACACCAAGGGCATGACGGGGATGAATGAAAATCTCTTTCCAGACGCCGCCGGCATACTCGCTGTGGCCGAAGAAGGGAATGCCCTGTTCTTCAAGATGTTTCATGGTCCCGCGGAGGTCAGGCGTTTGCAGGGTGATATGGTGAATGCCCCCCTCTTTTCTCTTAAGAAAACCCTCCAGGAAGCTTCCCGTCCCTGTGGGCGAGATGATCTCCAAACGGGACAGGTCTCCCAGGGAAAATAACCTCCAGAAATACTTCATGTGGGGATCTTCACCCCCGACGCAGGCAACGGCCCCCAGGATGACGCGAAAGAAATGTTCAGCCTTTTCCCGGTCTCGGACCGCCAGAGATACGTGATCTATACGCGAAATCATATTTCCCCCTCCCTTTCCAGCCTTTCACATAATTCATCGATAAACCCTGTCTGGCCTTTGAGAAGCTTTTTCTCTGCCACTGAAACGGGAAACCATTCCGCCCGGTCGACTTCCGGAAATTCCGACAGTTTACCTGAATGAGGCGGCCATTCCATTGTAAAGGTATTACTTTTTAAGGCGTTTACATCACAGTCGCCTTCAAAGGCCCACGCGCTGACTAATTTGCCGCTGGGTTGTTTCCTCGGGGTTAAGACCAGGAAATTCCCTTCTGCTTCGAAGCCTGTCTCCTCCTTGAACTCACGTTTTGCCGCAGCCAAAGGATCTTCTTCATTTGAATACTCGCCTTTCGGAATGGACCATGTTCCTTCGTCCCTGCCTGCCCAGTAAGGCCCGCCGGGATGAACCAGCAGCACTTCCAGTTTTAAATCCCGATAACGATACAAAATCAATCCGGCGCTTCTTCTGTTATTTTTCATAATGAACAGTTTTCCATAAGTTTAGAGAGTCGTTTGAATATTACCGGAAGAGTATTTTACGAAATTTATCAAGGTCTGACTTTCCGTTTCACCGATACAATCATATAGATTCTGCACAATAACGGATTGATTAGAAAATTCAAGCCGTTGTTTTAAAATAGGTGCCACAGCGGGAACCCACTGAACGGTTGGATGAGCCTTTTCGTCGCCATCAGCTGCATTACCTTTCAATACAGGGATGATTCAGCTTATTTTTTATATTCCATAACTTTCATGGCTATAGAATTCACTCAGCAGAAAGGACAGTCGGGAGTGGATAGATTGTATTCAACTCAACGGGAGAGATGGATACTTGATATGCACTCTCCAGCCTGGCGCAAGAAAAATGAGCATCAACAGCCGTGATGACTAAAATATAGAATAATAATATCAACATGTTACAATGCCTCCGACACTTTGGCACGGCAAATGCCATGACAAGATCAAGGAAGTAAAAACAACAATCGACAGGAGGCATGGAATCATGAAAAAATTGACAACGCTGTTCATTACGGCCCTCATGGTGACAGGATTGACGACATCCGCTTTCGCCGTTGGTCCTGCCGGAAACGAGCGTGGACGGGATGACCGCGAAAGCTACCGGAGTGAAACTGTCCGAGGTGGCTTTCAGGGCCGATACGAGCGAGGAAGAAATGTTCATCATGGCAGGCATGTATACAACCGGGCGCAGCATAGCGGATACGGACGCGGCTGGGGACATCATGACAGGTATGGACACGGGTGGGGGAATCACGGCGGATTCGGGCACGGCTGGGGCCGTTAGGTCAGGCTCATGCCTCGATAACTGGAATCGATCTCAACTTGTTCTCTGATGCCGCTGGCCGCAATCAACCCATCGTATCCGTCCACCAGAATGAGATTAAGCAGGAATTGAGATAAAGCAGGATCGATTATGGGTCCTGCTTTATCTTTTAAAGAATGGGGCAGGAAAACGTGGGCAGTCGTCTGAATCGCCGCTCAGTCGTTATTGATTTTTGATCGTTAAAATGATCGCGCTTTTTTTGCCTAATCTGATCTTCAGCTTTCCTTCCCGGATGGGGTGCAACTGGTTATCCAGCAGGGAAACCAGGGTGGCATCCGACAGCTTCTCACGGATGCGCCGGGGCAGATCAGGATTGTGCCCGATGTCAATGATCACCTCAGAGGGCATATCCAGCCACCCGTTATGAAATCCAGCTATGACTATATTATCTTCCACGTACCTCAAAAAGATCATCAGGAAATAGTCGACATACAGACAGACAAAATAGCCGGAGGAAAGAGCGTCGTTGCTCCGCCTGATCGAGATCATTTTTCGTGTATGATCATAGATTTCTTTTTCATGGGAATATTCAGTTTTCACCTCATAGTCGGCATTCAGTTTTTCCCAGGGGAAATCCCGCCTGTTATCGGGGTCGGAATGGCCTTCAAGCCCCAATTCCGTCCCATAGTAGATTTGAGGAATGCCTCTGATCGTGAAAAGAAAGGTCAAGGTCAGTTTCATGACGTCCGTTGCTTTTCGATAATCGCCCGCCTGCCGATCGAGAATCCAGGTCATGAAACGGGCCGAAAGATCGTGGTTGTCCAGCAGGGTGACAAGCTGATTGTGGTTGGAGTAGGATCGGTCGCGTTCCAGTATGCCTGTTCCAATGTTGTAAGGTGAAATGAAATCCGTCATGCCATGGTCATAAACGAATACATTTTTGATGGCATTCTGCATGGGAAAATCAAAAAGCTGATCGATGGCATCGTATTTCTGATATTGAGACAGGTTGTCGATATCAAAAACGAGGACTTCCCCCAGCAGGGTAACACCCGGGAATTGCCCCTTGACCTGTGTTTTAAAGTAGGTCCAGAAGTTTCTTTCAACGTGTTTGACCGTGTCCATGCGGATTCCGTCAACACCCGTTTCCCGCAGCCAGGAAAGAATTGTTTCCGTATGATAATCGCACACATCGGGTAAATCCAGATCCATGTCCGGCAATCCGGACAACTGTCCCTCCGTTTCGCTTGTCTCCAAACTTATATTCATCCTGTTGAACCAGGAGGAACAGATGGGGGTGGGATTGTCCAGACTGTCGAAAATTCCGGGATGCCTGTATCCGGTATGGTTCACGACAACATCCAGAATAAGTTTTATCCCGTTCATGTGAAGCCGATCCACCAGGTCTCGAAGATAATATTTGCTTCCTGGGAGATAGTGGCCGTTATCGATATAAAGGACAGGATTGACGGCGTTGAAATCCAGCGCCCAATATCCGTGATAGCCGTGCGCGGTTTCGAGATCAATCTGGCGGTAAACCGGAGTGATCCATAAAGCCGTTATTCCGAGATTCTTGAGGTAGGGAATTTTCTCGATAATCCCGTCGAAGTTGCCGCCATGATAAAAAAAAGGGTTGTCCTTGTTTATCTTCTGTTTTACTTCCGGTTTCTGGTTTTCTATCCCATAAAACCTGTCGGTAATGATGAAATAAATAATGTCTTTACGGGTAATGGCCATGATTTCCTCAGGTTGATTGATGCGGGGTTTCAAGTTTTTATAAATATTTTGCGTTAAAGGTATCGCACTGGCCGGGATCACCCGACTCGAAACCTCGTTTGAACCACCGGACCCTCTGTTCCGACGTGCCGTGGGTGAAGGCATCGGGTACGATTGTTCCCCGTGTCTGTTTCATGATCCGGTCATCACCGATGGCGCTTGCGGCCCCCAGGGCCTCTTCCAGATCACCGGATTCCAGAATGTTGCGCACCTTGTCCGCATGGCAGCCCCAGACACCGGCAAAACAGTCGGCCTGCAATTCCACCCGCACGGAAAGCTGGTTGGCCTCCACCTTGCTCATTTGCTGCATGGCCCTTTGGGTCTGATCGGTAATACCCAGGAGGTTCTGTACGTGATGACCCACTTCATGGGCAATCACATAGGCCTGGGCAAAATCACCGGGTGCCTGAAAGCGGTTCTTCATATCTTCGAAAAAGCTCAAGTCTATATAAACCTTGCGATCACCAGGACAATAGAAGGGTCCCATGGCTGCCTGCGCGAATCCGCAGGCGGATTGAACAGCCCCGGAAAAAAGAACCAGCTTCGGCTCCTCATAGGTTCTTCCGCTGCGGCGGAATATTTCGTGCCAGGTCGTTTCCGTATCGGCAAGGACGACGGATACAAATTGACTCGTGGGATCCTGTCCCACCGTCTGCTCCTGCTGAGACACGGGCGGAGGTCCGCTTTCCTGAACCTGTTGCAGGACGACCGATGGATCAATGCCGAAGTAGAGGCTCAGAAGCACCAGAATAACCGTACCGATCCCCGCCCCCGCAATCCCGCGTTTGACGGTCACCCCTCGTCTGTCCTCAACATTCTCGCTCCTTCTTTGATTTTGCCAGCGCATACCGTTCATCCTTTCCCGGTGTTCCCTGCATGACTTCTTCTAAAATCATGGCTGCAGAAAACGGTTTATTTCAGACTTTTCTTTCCTGAATTGACCTGATCACCAAAGGATTCTTTCCAATACCGTTCACTTTTTATAACTCATTTTTTATAACTCATATCCGAAATCTTGGGAAGATGACTTTTTCAGCTCACATTATATCCGCATATCCGCCATGGTGGGGATGACGACGTTCATTCCAGATTCCCTGTTTTCACGTCGACCCTTCCGGAAATTTGATTTTCCGTCATAATCTCTGTTAGTATTCTTTCAACTGTTTTTGGCTGTCAGGGCTTTGATAAGGGAAATCAGAAGAAAGAGGCAGGCCCCGGACTTTAAAAACGGGGTTTTCCGTCATGGAGAACAGGAAACTGGAAACACCATGGATACTCTGATCGGAATGGCGATCGGCATCGGTTTGAGCGCCGCGTGCGGCTTCAGAGTCTTTGTCCCGTTGCTGATCATGAATCTTGCGACATCAAGTGGACAGATTCACCTGTCGCCTGAATTTTCATGGATTGGAAGCCCTTACGCAACGGCAGCTTTCGCGACGGCAACCCTCATCGAAATTCTCTGTTATTACATACCCTGGGTCGATCACATTATCGATACGATCTCAACGCCAGCCGCAGTGATTGCCGGAACCGTCGTTACAGCGTCAACAGCGATCGAATTGTCTCCTTTTTTAAAGTGGACTCTGGCGCTGATTGCCGGTGGAGGAATAGCTGGACTGGTGCAGGGATCAACGGTCGCGCTTCGGGCAAAATCATCGATCTCCACGGGAGGAGCCGCAAATCCCCTGATTTCCACACTGGAGTTGATCGGCGCCATATTGACAGCCCTGCTCGCTGTCCTTGTTCCTGTTCTCTGCCTGATACTCGTCGGCTTTTTTTGTTTTGTTATCTTCCGGAAAGTCGGCCGCCTGATATTCGGAAGAATGAAATTTCAACAGAGATAACTTGTCGTGAGAAAAGACCAATGTTAAAACAAAACCGGATTCTGATCCTTTATATCATCATCTTTTTTCTTGCCCTGATCCTCTCAGGAATCCATCCAAAAGATCAACTGGTCTGGTTCCTGGAGGTCTCGCCGGCGGTGATGGCTCTTGCCATCCTGGCCGTCAGTTTCAAAAAATTCCGTTTCTCGAATCTCGTTTACTTTCTCATTCTTGTTCACTCCATCGTTCTGATGATCGGGGGGCACTGGACATATGCCGAAGTCCCTTTTTTCAACTGGCTAAGGGATATCGGGATATTCTCCCGCAATAATTATGACAAAGTAGGGCATTTCATGCAGGGTTTTGTTCCCGTCCTGGTCGCGAGAGAAGTCATAATCCGGAAAGATATCGTCAATGGCGGGAGATGGACGAACTTTTTTTCCATCGCCATAGTCCTGGCTGCAAGTGCGTGCTATGAATTTATTGAATGGTGGATTTCCCTTCTGAGTGGAAGCAGGGGCGACGCGTTCCTGGGAACGCAAGGATATACCTGGGACACTCAGTCCGACATGTTTTTCTGCCTGATCGGCGCCGTTGCTGCGATAATGGCACTGGCCAGGATTCATGACAGGATGATTCGCGATTCACAGCATTCATGAGTTCTCATCACGAATCGGCCGGATTGAAAACTGTTTTCTCTGGCAATATCGGAATGGCCGCGGATTAACGGAGCATCAGGAGAACAATTTTTAATTTGTTATTTTGACCGACCTACAGTATTTATATTTTATGGTCGACAGAGCGATGAAACCGTCATCTGAAAACACAATACCGGATTGCCCGCATTCCAAAGGAGGAATACAAGCATGAAGACTTTCCGTATTTTTCTCCTTGGTGTCTTTTTCCTCTTCTTTTTCAGCGTCGCTAGCCGGGCGGCTGACTGGCAGTTTTTCAGTGAGAGTCCGCGCGGCAATTACTTTTACGACGCCTCAGGCATGAAAACAATATCGAAAAACGTCATAAGGGTTTTGGTTAAGCTGGATATCACTCCGGAAGAATGTGAACGGTGGCATGCCAGATTCGGAGAGAAATATCGTGATTTCAGTCACGAGGAAGAGTTGAAGGAAATCAACTGTTCCACTAAAAAGGCCAGGGTCATTTCCGTTACAGAATACGATGAAAATGGCGAGGTTATCGACAGAGTCCATTTTGGTGACACATCCGGGTGGGACCGCATTGCCCCCGGCACTGTAAATCACGCTTTATCGAAAGTCGTTTGCAAAAGGCAGAGAGCGGGAAAGAGAAAGTGAGGCAACAAAACATTAAACAAAATAACCGAGGGCGTCAGGTCGCATCACCGGCAGATGGATGCGCAGGGAACAGGGAAACTCCATGATTACGATTAACAGAATAGTCGATACGATACTGATTTACTGGCGGGAAATTCCGGACTGGGTGGTTTTTGGCTTTATAATCGTTATAGTTATCCTTGGCCTTAAATTCGTGCTCAAACCTTGAAGACGGCATAGCGAAGCGGAACGCGGAACAGGGGGGGAACAGAAAAAACCGGCGGGATAAAAGGCCTGAAATTAAAAAGCACACACTGATCAATCGGGAAGTTCAACAAACAAGACCTTTGTTGGAATGGGACAGTTCGCAACCAGGTGTCTCTCTCATTCCTTGACGGAAGATGGATACTGAAAATGGACATCCCCAGCGAAGAATACCTGCTTAAGTGCTCATCCTCGTGTGCCGGATGCAGCGACTCTCTTACCCTGCGTTACGTGCTCAAGGCAGCGGGACCTGATACGGTCCTGATCGTGCCGGCCTGCTGCACGAGTGTGATTCAGGGCATGTACCCGCAAACGGCATTCAACATTCCCGTATATAACATCGCTTTCGGGGCCGCCGCTGCCTGCGCTTCCGGCATGTCGAACGCCCTCCGCGCCCTGGGCAGAAAGACCAGCGTGATCGTTTACGCCGGTGACGGCGGCACACTCGATATCGGGATACAGGCTCTTTCCGGGGCCTTTGAAAGAGGCACTGATTTTTTATATATCTGCTACGACAACGAAGCATACGGAAATACCGGCATGCAGCGCTCCGGAGCAACCCCCCTCGGCGCCCGGACAACAACGACCCCCTCAGGAAAAACGGATGTAAAAAAAGACATCGACGCGATTGTCGCGGCCCACAGCCCGCCCTACATGGCAACGGCCTGTCCCGCGTACCCCCGGGATCTCTTCCAGAAAGTCCGGAAAGCACTCATGTTCCGGGGCCCATCCTTTCTTCACGTGCTTGCCCCCTGCCCTCCCGGCTGGCGTTTCTCACCGGAAAAGTCCGTTGAATTGGGAAAACTCGCCGTAAAATCCTGCATGTGGGTGCTTTACGAACGCGAGCACGGCAAACTGTCCCTCTCCTCACCTTCCAGAACAGCCATGAAAAAGCCGATTCCTCTCGAAGAATATCTGGCGCCTCAGGGTCGCTTCGAGGGAATTGACGCGGAAACACTTGAAGCTCTCAAGCAGAACATCGCAGAGAGCATAAAAAGGCTGACAGCAGAGGAGGCGGGAGGATGAAAACGATTGCAACCGGCAACAAGGCAGTAGCTGAAGCTGTCAAACAGGCCCAGCCCACAGTGATCGCCGCCTACCCGATTACCCCGCAGACTCAGATTATTGAGCAGATTGCAGAGTATGTCGCCTCAGGAAAGCTGAAGAGCCGTTTCATCCCCGTGGAAAGCGAACACTCCGCGATGGCGGCGTGCATCGGGGCCAGCGTTACCGGAGTCCGGACGTTCACGGCAACCAGTTCCCAGGGCCTGCTCTACATGCATGAAATGACAAACTGGGCGGCAGGCGCCCGTCTTCCCATTGTCATGGCCAACGTGAACCGGGCCATATCTCCCGGATGGAACATCTGGGCCGAGCATACGGATTCCATGCAGGAGCGGGATACGGGCTGGCTTCAGGTCTATGCGGGCAGCGTGCAGGAGGCCTATGATGCGACACTGATGGCTTTCCGCATTGCCGAGCACGAGGATGTCCTGCTTCCCGTGATGGTCAACCTTGACGGATTCGCTTTAAGCCACATTTCTCAGCCGCTGGACCCGGTCGAGATCGGAGATTTTCTCCCGCCGATGTTCCTTCCCCATGCCATCGATACCCAAAACCCCGCCGGTTCTGGGGTGCTGACCGGCCCTGACGATTACTTCAAATTCCGCTGGGACATCGAACGCTCCATGCGGGACTCGGTCAAGGTTATTGAATCCGTGCAGGAAGATTATGCCCGTCGATTCGGCCGGTGCTATGGCTTCACGGAGGATTACTGCTGTGATGACGCGAACGTCGTCGTGATTTCAATGGGAACACTGGGCAAGGAAGCCGAAGTGGCCATCGACATGCTCCGCAGTGAGGGGATTCGAGCCGGCTCTCTGCGCCTGCGCTGGCTGCGTCCGTTCCCGGAAATCAACCTCGAAGGTCGGGAGATCGTCGTGATCGACCGGGCTTACTCTTTCGGCTTCGGAGGCATCCTGGCCACATCCATCCGATCCCGGATAAAAAGGGACCTTTACAGCGTGATCGCCGGTCTCGGGGGACAGGAAGTCACGTATGAAGATATCGCCGATTTCATCCGTCAGCGTCGTATCGGTGAGGAATGCTGGTTCGGGGTGAACGACCATGCTTGAGATCCGCATCCACTCCCGGGGCGGCCAGGGCGGGGTGACAGGGGCAAGGCTTCTTGCCCTGGCAGCGATCCATGACGGGAAGTACGCAACGGCCAGCGTCTTCTACGGGCCGCAACGCCGGGGGGCGCCCGTCATGTCCTTCGTCCGGATAGATGATCGCCCGATCAGGATCTACAGTCGCATCAAGGAACCCGATATGGTCGTAATCCTGGATGCGAGCGTGATGGATATGGTCAATGTGCTGCAGGGTTTGAAACAGGGCGGCAGGATATTCATCAACAGCGTTGAAGCAATAGATTTCCCCGGTTTTTCCACTTGTCACGCAGACCTGACCGGAATCGCGCAGAAGGAAAATATCAGCGTTGCCGGCTATACGATTTTGAACACACCCATGCTCGGGTGTCTCGCAAAGATGGGGATTATCTCGCTGGATTCGGCAAGAAAGTCGATTCTGGAGATGTTTCCCGATGAATGCAACGTCAGGGCTGCAGAAGCAGGATATCGAGAGATGAAACTATGAGTCAGGGTCGTCAGCGCCTCGCCATGAGCAGGCCAAAACAGGGAGCTGCAGGCAGGACCGGATTCTGGCGGATTTCAAAACCGGTCGTGGATAAGGACAAATGCGACTCCTGCGGGATCTGCAGGATGTACTGCCCCGATAACGCCATTGACGGGAATATCGAGATTGACCTGGAGTTCTGTAAAGGCTGTGGAATCTGCGCCAACGAATGTCCGAAAAAAGCCATTGAAATGGTGCGGGACAGATGAAAATTTTCTCTGTTGTACTGGATAATACCTGCTTATCCCCGCTTCTCAGACAAACAGGACCGTCCGCATCCTGATGTATTGCAAACGGACATATCCGAACTCGAATGCGGAATTTTACGGCAGTACACATGCAGTTAACTCATGGATTTTCATTAATGATTCTAAATATCTGCGATCAGATAACCAAAACGGGCAATACCTTGAAAATTCCAATTAATTCTTGACAGTCTTCAGTAAAAATAATAAACGGAAACACCAATTGGGCCTGGGTGGCGGAACTGGTAGACGCAAGGGACTTAAAATCCCTCGGTCCTTGCGGCTGTGAGGGTTCGATTCCCTCCCCAGGCACCAATAGATGATCTAAGGCAGTCCAAAGAAGTACGAAACCCGCTAAAAATAGCGGGTTTTTTATTGCCATTAATCCAAGGAGGTGTTAAGAGATTTATCAAAATCCGTTAATTTTGGGTATATGATTCGGGTGTGCGTATACCCAAACGATACCTCGTATACCCAAAAGGAGATTTTGCCCATGCCTAAAAGGATTGTGCCTCTTTCCGAAGTGAAAATCCGTACCGCAAAACCTGAAGAGAAACAGATCACTTTATTTGATGGGGGAGGCCTTTTTCTCCTGATTACACCATCAGGTGGTAAGCTATGGCGTTTCAAATATCGATTTGACGGCAAAGAAAAACTTATTTCTTTAGGAACCTACCCCGAGATCAGCCTTGCCGATGCCAGACAGCGAAGGGATGAAGCCCGACAACAGATAGCTCATGGCATTGACCCGGGGGCAGTCCGCAAAGCTCAAAAACAGGCAAAAACTGAAGAGACAGAGACCTTCGAAGTCATAGCCCGTGAGTGGCACACAAAATTCTCCCCTACCTGGGCAAAAACGCACGCTGATGGAATCATGAGCAGACTTGAACGTGATATTCTTCCCTGGATCGGTAGCCACCCTATCTCAGATATTAAAGCACCTGAATTATTAACCGTGATTCGGCGCGTAGAAAGTCGTGGTGCTTTGGAATCAGCACATCGGGTCAGAACGATTGCTGGTCAGGTTTTCCGTTATGCAGTCGCAACAGGAAGAGCGGAGCGAGATCCTGCAGCAGATCTCAAAGGGGCTTTGCCACCAAAGAAAGTAAAGCACCATGCAGCAATCATCGACCCGAAAGAAATCAGTGCACTTCTTCGAGCTATAGATGGTTATACGGGTCACCTTGTCGTCAAGTGTGCCCTTCGTATCGCGCCTCTTGTTTTTGTTCGTCCCGGGGAACTGCGACATGCAGAATGGGCAGAAATTGATCTCGAAGAGGCTACGTGGAATATTCCAGCGGGGAAGATGAAGATGAAAGAACCTCACCTTGTTCCCCTATGTCAACAGGCTGTTGAAATTCTCAAAGACCTGCAACCTTTAACCGGATCAGGCCGTTATGTTTTCCCTTCAGCAAGATCATTTCAAAGACCGATGTCGGAAAATGCCATACTCGCAGCACTTCGGCGGATGGGATATGCCAAAGAAGAAATGACAGGGCACGGCTTCCGGGCCATGGCAAGAACGATCCTTGATGAAGTCCTGCAAGTGAGACCGGATTTCATAGAACATCAGCTTGCACATGCCGTCAGAGACCCAAATGGACGGGCTTACAACAGAACGGCACACCTTGCGGAACGCCGGAAGATGATGCAGAAATGGGCGGATTATCTTGACGGATTGAAGGCAGGGGCGAAGGTGATACCGATTCGAAGAACATAGGGTTAAAGACAAGAATTCGCGGGATAGTCAGGCCAGACGATAAGCCGTCATTCCTGGGGCGGTTTCCCGCAATTAATTACCAGGCGTGCGACAGGAGGCGCATTGATGGAGGCTATGGAATATTGGAAATTGTGCGATTCATTTACCGTGGTGCAGGCAGCCCTCTTGATAGTTGGAGAAAACCCAGCAATATCTCAAGGATATGTATTGACGAATCAACCTATGGATAGGCCGGACGGTTTTGATGCAGCTTTTGCCGCCTTGACAAACGCTATCAATCAAGGAAAGCTGAGAGCTACAATTCGCCGGGATGCACGAGTAAGTGGATGGGATGAGTTTCCTGCACCGGGTGAAGGAGTGGGGACAGACGAGCAAGGAGAGACAATATATTACAAACCTTACCCTGACTGGAACCTTACAATGGTAACGCGTGAAGACTTGACGGAATGGCTTTTCAACCGGAATTTCAAGCCTCCATCCTTTTTCGAGCAACAGACAACTAATAATTCACCTAACTCACTTCCGGGCTACCTTGACAAAAATCATGCTCACTATTCTCCAAAGCTGGCGGCAGCTGTTAGGTCATGGGAAGCAGTGACAGCCGATCCAAAATACAATAACAACGGTAAAACAGCAAAAACGAACCTTACAAACTGGCTTACCTCTCATGCCGGAGAATTTGGGCTGGTTAAAGAAGATGGTGAAATAAACGCTGATGCAATTAAAAATCAGATTGCCAAGGTTGCCAACTGGCAGCCAGACGGAGGGGCACCCAAGACCCCTAGCAGATAAAAACCTGCCTCCCCTCTAAAGGCACGTCAATTATGCTTTTGCGTTTTTCAATAACTGGAACCTATCTATAGGTTTTCTCATAGCCCGTAGATAGGTTTTTTCAAAACCCACCTATCCCTTTTCTGAACCCGCCCACCTATTCAAGCAAATAAACATGGATTATCTTAGCCTCCAACAGCGCGCACTGTATTTCTTACGGAGGTCTAAGACATGCTTAGATTTTACAGATTGAAAGAAATCATAGGAAGCAGGAAGCAAGGTATTCCCCCTATCATTCCTGTAAGCCGTGCAAGTTGGTATGCAGGCATCAAGGCCGGAAAGTATCCCAAGCCTATCAGGTTGTCAGAAAGAACAGTTGCTTGGCGTGAAGATGACATCAAGACCCTTTGCGAAAAGCTTTCAGAGGGGTCGCTATGAGACCAATATCCAAACGTCACCTACGCACACCATCAGCCAAGATCACATCATATCTTGAATCATCAGGGCTTGTATACTCAAGATCATTCCCTTCTGTGATCGGCAAATGCTCAATCCTCTATTAAACGGCTGGTATTTTCGCAACGATAGAATCAAGACGGATCAGCTTTGACAAAGAATAGGCAGGGCTGACTGGCTACCCAAAGCAAAGGAACTTAGAGCATGGGAAGAAAACCAGATAAATATCGTCTCCGCGTGGATGCTCATGTTGATTGGGAAATGATGGAATCAGAAGCTTTTAAAAGCCTGAGCGCAACAGCAATTAGAGTGCTCCTCCGTTTTCTTCAAAAAAGGAAATGGACACCTTCCGGAAAGCGCGGCAACCGATCGAGAAAACCTATTTACGACAATAATGGGTTGACCTTCACATACGCAGAGGCGGAGGCGTTGGGCATTCCCACAAGCACGTTTCATGTCAGTGTCAAGGCATTGGTAGCAGTAGGGTTTCTTGATGTAGCGCATCAAGGCGGAATCTATAAGAATGACTATTCCCGATATAACATTTCTGAAAGATGGAGAGGCTACGGCACACCGTCTTTCCAGGCAGTGGTGAAAGGGCGGGTATTGCAACAGGGTTGCGATGTCCGGGCAAGGATGAACAAAAAAGATGCTACAGAAAACTGTAATGAACCACTACAGAAAACTGTAGTGGTTGAGGCGAAAGTGACAAAGTCAGGGTTCCAGAAATCTGTAGTGATGAAAAAGAGACAAATGCCCTCTGTAATCCTTAATTGATAGCAGATATAGGACATTTAATACCTTACGAAAGAGGCAAAAGTTTACCCCTCAGTTTTCTGTAGAGATTATAGAATATACCATGTCTATGGGTAACTTAATTTGAGGGAAAAATAGAAGAGGTTTTAAGAGAGAAATGGCGAGCGCCCCAACACGGGACAACAAAACAGAATGAAAGGAGAAGTGCCATGTCAGAGGCAAAAGAAGTCAACGGTGTTTTTACATTCGATCAGGATTCAAAAAGGTTTCACCGTTTCAGAATTGAAGGTAATGGCGGGATTGTCGGGAATCTCTATGTCCCGAAAGACTGCAAGGGTACTCCTGAAAAAATTGTCTTGAATTATCAGAAGAAAAACACAACCACTGCACAGGATTGAGCAAGGCGTGGCATCGCACGACATGATGGTCAACCGGGCTGGCTATTTCACACGCGATTCCGCAAATTAGAAGCTGCGGGTCAACGGAGTTTTAGAATGGCAGAAACCATATATGAATATTGCGGAAAACCATTCCAGGGAAAACCGAGCAGACAGACTTGTTTCGTCAAGTGTCGGCGGATTCTTGAAAACAAGCGCCGCGTCTGGGATCATCAATTCCGTTTTATTCATCATTCTAAGCATCAGGTGGAATGGGGATAGTACATAGACGGAGAACGTGCGGCAAAAAGGGGGAAACCTACTGAATAATGACAGTTTAAAAACAGAAATATTCCCTTTCATTATAGTAACATACAATATGTTTGCGGCAATTAATCATGTAATTTTGGTTAATGATTTCGATAAAAACTGAGGTGAAACATGGGGGGCCTGGGTTCGGGAAGTTGGTACAGATGGGGCGTTAGCAAGACAACCACGGAAAGTCAGAAACGGATTGATATACGCTGGCTGAAAAAACAGGGGTATCTCCGAGCCGGGGCTATGGGAAGCCTGTCATGGTCGTGTAGAGGTGAACAAACCGGGTCAATAACATACCGCATTGAAGAAGAGGGAATGCTCTTGAGCTATCGCTACCGGGTAAATGGTGGCGAATGGGAGGATGTAGAACAGAGAATCATTTTTGACCGAACACCTTGCAATTATGGTGGAACCAGAACCTGGTTTAGTTGTCCTCGTTGCGGAACACGGGTAGCTGTTCTGTATGGAGCCGGAATGCTCTTTCTTTGCCGGCACTGTTACGACCTGACCTATGGGAGTCAGCAAGAAGGTGTGGTTGACCGTCTGATAAGAAAGCAACGGAATATGAGGGAACGCCTGGGGGCAAGTGGTGCCCTGGTTGACCCAATATGGCGGAAGCCGAAAGGGATGCACCAGAAGACCTTTGACCGTTTACGGAATGAAGCGGATTATGCCAACAATCGTTCCTGCCTGATAATGGGACGGCGATTAGGAATCAATATTGAGTGGTGAACAAGTGTGGACAAAGAATTGATCATCGGTCGCCGTAGCATCATGGCCTTTTTTGGTATAAATTCATGGCGGACCATAGGGTACTGGCGACAAAATTATTCTTTGCCGATACGCCACATGCCGAATGGGAAACCGTTCATATTTCGACCGGAAGTGCTCACCTACCTGGTTACGTTCGATAATTTGAAGACAGGAAGGAATGTAAAAGGGAGGCAAAAGGGAGACAAACCATGAGCAATGATGAACTCCGAAAAATCTGGAAGGCATATTTCAAGGCCTGCGATGAAGGGCAGCGCTTACCTTTCCCAGATGTCTTACGCGGTCTGACATGCGGAGCTAAAACCAGAACCGGAACCCCATGCAAACAAAAAGGATTGTACAGTAACGGCAGGTGTCATCTCCACGGCGGATTGAGTACCGGACCGACAACACCGGAAGGGAAAAGGAAATCTTCGTTGAACTGGAAGAAGCGGAAAATTTTCATGCAGACGAACGAAGTCCATGACAGGTAGGGAAAATACTGGTTTTGGAGACATTTCTGACAGGGCAATTAACGAAGCCCATGACAACCCCATAAAACCTGACTGGCTTTTTTGGGAAAAATCGGTTCTAATCGGCACAAAACGCTTGATTTTGGCAATCCGCCAATGTAATTTGTGGGGGTTAATTTGCGGCACTGTGTCCGGATTTCGGGTTTCCCGGAGACCTTCGGGCTTTTACCGAAAACATGATGAACGAAGGACGAAGGCTATGGATGAGAGATGGCTGACGGTCGATGACATTTGCAAATATCTGAATGTAAGCAACGAGACGGTCTACAAGTGGATCGAACAACGGGCTATGCCCGGTCATCGTGTCGGCCGTCGCTGGATGTTCAAACAAGACGAAGTGGACGAATGGGTCCGCTCCGGCGGTGCGGCTGACAAAACCGATAAGCCGGACACCGAGCAGTAAGGAGCGACCATGGCCGAACCGATTCACGACAAGATAAAACGATCCCTTCAGGCAGCCGAAGGGCTGTATCACCGTCTGGTGTTGCTGGTGGGTGAGACCGGTTCCGGCAAGACCGGTGTTCTTCGGGATATTGCCGAGGAATTCGGCTCATCTGTCGTCAACGTCAATCTGGCGCTTTCAGGCGAACTGCTTGAGCTGACGGCAAAGCAGCGGTCGCTTCGGTTGCCGGGCATCCTCGATCAGATCGCGGACCAGGCTCAAGCACCGGTGGTGCTGGATAATCTCGAGATCCTCTTCGACAAGGATCTCCAGCAGGACCCCTTGCGCCTGCTGCAGTCCATTTCGAGAAATCGGGCCGTGGTGGCTTCGTGGAACGGAATCATGAATTCCGGGAGGCTTTTGTACGCCGAAACCGGCCATCCCGAGTACCGCAGCTATGACTCGGTCGATGCGCTGATTGTGGGCATGGATGGCACGGCCACTGTCGATTCGGCAAAAAACAATAGAGAGGCAGGACA
>Ga0067045_1002973_pt1 | contig 35019 bp, 52 predicted proteins | sample TerdegcTABiofilm_FD_59184 | JGI IMG/M metagenome (GOLD analysis project Ga0067045, IMG submission 59184) | Combined Assembly of (Gp0054472, Gp0054536) Wastewater bioreactor microbial communities from Singapore -Terephthalate degrading...
CTGAAAAAGGCAATAAAAAACCGGCCCCGGCAGGGTGATTGCTCAAAAGCATACACACCCCGGGCTGGTGATAGATGACCACAACGATAACAATCCACCCCAATAGGACTTAGCATCCATTCGCAAATTGGTCGATCAGAGGCTGGATTGTTAGTAGTTTTAGAGATTTTAACGACTTAGTTATGCGGTCTTATAGCATCACCACCTTATTTAGGTACTGTCGGCCGACTACCTTACAATAGCGATCCCACAATACAGTATTCGCGCGAATGACCGGTACCGTTACTGTACCTGCTGTGGAGTCTGGTATTGAATTCGTTGGCCTCGGTACCCGCAATTTAAGGGAACCGGTTCCCAATCACCGGACCATCCATATAGTTCCTTAGCTGGAATTTCGGCTGTCCGGTGGCTTTAAAACCATTATACGAGGAGACGATGTGAATGAAAGTGTTTGCTATGGACCCGGACGGGCGGCTAGTCGGTTTAATGTCGGAAGCTACTGCGGAAAAGGTGGTGGCGGCCGGCCGGGCGGTGTGGGTCGGAGTGAATGTGGTGCAATTTACAAAGCGGCTCAAGAAGCCGGATAGAGTGCCTATCGACCCCAACGGCATAGTGCCACTGCCAGGCTCGGTTAGACCTCAGCTAGTCAACCGAGACGGGAAAATAGATGTGCTGATTGACCTCGCGGAAGACCCCCAGGGAGACCATGTGAAAGAAACGGAAGACAGGTGCTGGGCTGCCGCAAAAAAAGCCTGCGCAGCGTCGAGAATGCCTGGACTGCTAGCCGGAATAGGATATGGCGAGATGGCCCAGGCGCTGCGGCTGGGCGAGGGTGAACGCCCGCTTTTCCGGGGGCAGACTACACCTACACCGAGGCAGAAAAGTAAGCCGCAGGCTGGGCCAGTTTCCACCATCATCGGAGCGCTACCGCCCATACCTTCGTTTCGACCGGCGGATATAGGGGCTGGGCTGACCGGGCAGGCGAGAAAAAACGCGCGGCAGCGGGCGTTCAGGGAATTGTCGGAATTGTGGCGGGAACTGAGGGAATATTTCGGGATGCCCTTATGGGGTGCGAAGGTAGGTGAAGGCAGATATATGAATAGATGGGATTTGCTGGAACAAATAAATAACTTGATCTGGCAGCTTTGGGAAGGAAGCGAAAGCTTTAATGAGATATTTTGGAAATATAGAATTAGACTCGAAGATATAGTCACGCAAAGCCAAAGCGCAATCAAACCGGATACCGCAGCCGTGTGAGTTGCGGTGTCCGGTTTTTTATTTTTTAGAACCATTTTCCATTTTCCAACCTCCATATTGCCGGGCGCTTTGCCCGGCTATTTTTTTGTTTTTTAAAAAACTATTTATGGAGGGTGGAAAATGGAGGAATTACTGGAAAAAGTGTCAAATAACTGGCCTGATGTTTTTCTTCCCGAAAACCTGGCCGCGCTTGCGGCCATGTCAGAAGCCGATTTCGCCCGCTTTTGCGCCGAAATTCGCCAGAGAAAGGCGAAAATAGGCGTAAACGAGCTAAAACGGGCTGTGAAGGAGTACCGGCAGCAACAGAAAGCCGCTGCAGCGGGCCTGGAAGTGCTGCCGGGCGGCGGTGATGCCGAAAGACGAACCCGCATCCGTGACATATGGCCAGACAGCGGGGAATCGTCAGACGTAGAACTACCTCCGGGTTATGCCGTCCGTGGCAGGCGAATATCCCGGACGATTCAGCGAGGGGAAGATATAGTGCAGGTACCAGTTACGACCGGCCCGCTGTACGTGGCCCGTGAACTGGAAAATATAGATGCCGGGCCAAACGACCTGAATAGGTATAGACGAGAGGTGCGGTTTTTGTCGAATGGAGCATGGAAATCAATTTACCCCTGGATTGCAACCATTGAAACACCGAAAAAATTTTCCGAGCTGCTTTCTTCCGGGCTTCCTACAGATCATACTCTCCAACGGGAGACAATGTTGTACTTGACAGAATTTGTTAAGTACAACAAAATGACCGACAAAATGCCGGTCATTCGCACTACGTCCATGGCTGGTAGAATCTCCATAGACGATACACCGTATATAGTATACCCTGCCGGAGTGTGGGGCGTCAACGGCCCGGCGGAAAATCCGCCGATAATTTTTTTCTGCCGACGCCGTACCGGACAGCGTGAAAGATGTTTCGCTACTTCCTGGCGGTTCCCAGGAAGAAGCCCGGCAAGTGGTGGAACTGCTGAGACGGTGCGCTGAACCAGCTACGGCGTGGTGTATGTTGGGCTGGTTTGCGGCGGCGCTCCTAGCCCCGGTAATCCGGTTGGCCTGGAACGAATTCCCAATCCTAAATATCTATGGCGGGCGTGGTAGCGGGAAAAGCAGCCTTCTTCAGGCGATGTCGATGGCGTTTTTCGCGGTCGGCAGCCTGGGCAGCGCACGGAGGCCACCGTTTTCGCTGCTACGGGAGATATCGGCCACGAGCATGATCCCGGTTATTCTGGACGAGTATAGGGTATATGAAATTCGTGACGATCATAGGGACATTCTTCATCATCTACTCCGACACGCTTACCGCGCTGGCCGGGAGACCCGTGGCCGTCCTGATCAGACTACTATTGATTACCACCTGCTGGCACCAGTGGTACTTTCTGGGGAAAGCATGGTGGAGGATGCCGCTATCCGGGAAAGGAGCGTGATTTTGCCAGTGAGTCGGGCAACAGTGTGTGACTTTCCCGGCGCACGGGAAGCGTATCAGGAATTGACGGCGCTCGGGCCGGATACCCTGCGTCGGACGGCAGGATGGCTGTGGTCGCGGTCGCTGGGAATGGCGGGCGCTGAAGATGCGGAAGTAATGGATGGCCTGCGGGAGGTAGCGGAAAAGCTACAGGAACGGTTTTTCGAAATGACTGACAGGGTGATACACTCCATGGCTGCGGTAGTGTTCGGCAGTGTATGGCTGGCTGAAAATATCGGATGGGATGTAGAAGAGATTCCGGCAGACGACATATACAGGAAGTTTGTTAACGCCCAGGCCCAGGAAGAAACACCGCTGGCCGGATTTATCCGATTCCTGGAGCTGGAAAATTCGCGAAAACCAAAAGACCGGAAGGTGCCGATGCGAGCGGATCTCGAACATGGACACCTGATTGTTTGCCAGGTGGCGGCCGTAGAGGGATATGGTATTTATGCGCGACAGGCGCGGCTCCCGTTTTTAGGCCGGGATGCACTGGTCAGCGAATTACGCGAGTCTGCTATATTTATAGCAGATTCGACACTAAAAAGCGTCGGCGGAAAAAAGAGCAGGTGCCTTGTACTTGACATTGACATTATCCAAAAAAAATACGGTATACCTGCAGATTCCTGGCCTGAATCGTGGCCGCCATCAGATGACGACGTGCCGCTGCCATCTGATGATGATATTCCCTTTTGATTTTTCGCTGAAAATAGAAATACTAGGGTAACATGAATGTTACTTTTGGCAGAATCGCCGGAAGCCTTGAAAGATAAGACTTCCGAGTGTTCGGGGTAACATCTATGTTACCCTAGATGTTACCCTGTTTTTTCTTAGAGCCGTAAGGGTTTTCTGTATATTTCGCTGAAAAGGTAACATCCATGGGGTATATATATTATGAAGAAAAAATTTTTTCACTGGTAAATATTGGGTAGTGAAAAATTTTTTTATTATATATATATATGTATATTCGGGATGTTACTCATGTTACCTTAACCTTTAAACCCTTGTGGCTGTAAGGCTGGACAGGGTAACAAAAGGGTAACATTCATGTTACCCTTGTTACTGGTAAATATTGCTAATCGAATACTAACTCAACAATTGATAGTTTTTAGCCCGGCGCTGGCCGGGTTTTTTATTTATTTATTTATTTATCTTATAAAAAACTTTTATTAAATTGAAAGGAGGTAAAAAATATGACATCTAACCAGCTTTTCGCTCTCGCGGCCCTCCGCACGGGCCGTTCCCCGGAGGAAGTCCGGGAAATTTTCTCTGTCGTAGCTGGAATCATCCATGAAAAAATCCAGTCTGGCGAACATGTCCAAGCCCGCCCCCTGGCCGTGTTCTGTCCGCCGGCCCCTAGCGGCAGGCCGGGTAGGCCCCGGTTCCTGGATGCCAGGCCGCTCCCGGCGACCAGGAGGGTGAGGGAGGGGTGAGATCATGCGCAAGCCAGAATTAGCCCGCCTCCTTGCAGCTACCGCCGGAGTGACCCAGGGCCAGGCGAAGGCCGTGCTGTCGGCCCTGCCCAGCGTGGTGCTGTCCCTGGCCCAGGCCGGTCACGCGGTGCGCCTGGCCGGGTTAGGCAGCTTCCGGGTGGTGGAGCGCCCGGCCCGGAAGGCCCGGAACCCGCAGACAGGCGAGCCGGTGCTGGTGCCGGAGCGCCGGGTGCTGACGTTTAGGCCGGAAAAAAGATACCGGAAGGGGGTTTGACCGTGGGTGACTTAATCAACCTGGAATTTTTCACCAGGCAGCGCCGGGATGATCCTTGCGGTGTCCTGGCCGCCGCGAGACGCCGGGCTGAAGAGTTTTCCGCGAAGATGGTGGAGTTTGTGACCGGCTATCCGTCCCGCCGGGCCGAGTACGTCGCCGCCCACGGGCAAGATTGGATAGCGGAAGGCTCTCGGCTCCAGGCCCTGCGGGAGGCGTTTGGCGTCACCCGGACGGCGCTGGCTAGGGCATTGGGCGTTAGCCCGGCCAGGATAGCCAGGCTGGAGAGGGGGCGTGCCAGTCAGGGACGCGAGGACTACTCCGAGCGGCTATTTTATTATTTTTTGAAAGGAAAGGTGAGAAAAATTGAGGAAAGCTGTCATAATGACGTTTGTTGCGGTCATGTTGGTCATTTTTGGTTTTAGCGCGGCTTGGGCTGGTTCAAACACCGTCTCAGGGAGTGTGTATGGCGGCGGCATTAAGCCACTGAAAGTAGTTTCCGTGCCGGATCATTTTTTGAAAGCGTCCGACCCTTCGGATTACGTCGATGTGGTCTTTGATCGGCCTCCGCTAGAGGGGCCGCAAGTGTTTCATTTAAACCTGATGGTGCTAAAAAATTTCGTACCTTCTGAGCGGCATGAAATTAGTGGCAATGCCATCAGGTTTTATTCTCCCGGCACCGGAAACGTGGGTTCGTATTCCGTCTTGGTGCCGAACTATGGCTGGTTCAATATCGGCGTCGCCGGAGACTACGCCACGCTTGACGCCGTGGATTTTCCCGGCGGCGGCGACGTGACGTTCAGGGTCCACGTCCAGATGTCGCCTGACGACCCCCGCCCGGTGGTGGGCAGGAAAGTCCGGCTGGAAATTCAGACACAGGGCGATTTTGGATCCGCAATCCATGAGGGCATGTTGTACGGCTGGCCCCTCACCTTCGGCCTCGCCGCCGAAGGAGTGACCGACGGGAACGGCGACGCACTGCTGACGGCGCATTTTTACTACGACACCAACTGGAACGAGGTCAAACTGAAAAACTTGAAAGGCTTCGACGCTATCATCCCACCGGACAGCAAGTCAAAAATGCACCGCCTGGTTGCATTTGTGGATCCAGAAAATCAAATGACGGTGCTAAATTCTTGGCAGGAGTGGCGGGCCGGAAACCGTTGGTCGAATATAATGGCTGAACCATTTGAGACCGCCGGAAAGGCTGTGCCTAATATAGCCCCCGGCGGGGTGTCGAACTATATAGACCTGACGCCGGAATTTTTGGATCGGGTTTTTAATCCACATCCCACAGGGCAGGTCCAACCTGAATCCCAGCCCGAGCCTGACGACAACAGGCCACCGGTCACCGTCCCGTCCGGCAACCAGCCGCCCGTGGACGACCTGCCCAAAGCGAACTTCCTGGCCCGCTGGCCCGGTCATATTCCGCTGGTGGCGCAGGCTGTCAAGGCCGGCTACGCTCCCACGGGTGAGAAGGTTGGGGGGAAAGAGTTCACCGTGGATATCACCCGCTCCGACCGCCTGGCCGAAGCCGAATCGAAGGGGCTGACGCCCAGAGTCTACTACTGGAACGAAAAATTCCAGAAATGGGTGGCGCTGGCGAGCTACCCGCAGGGCGACAGAGTGAAAGCCGAAAATGACGGCGGCTATTCCGGCTGGACGGCTGTATTTGCAGTAAAGCAACCGCATTTCGTTGACGTATCCGGCCACTGGGCCGAGCCGGTCATAAACAGGATGAACGGCCTGGCCCTGGTGGAGGGATACCCGAACCCTGATGACCCGGACAGCCTCGACCGCCCGTGCAGGCCGGACAGCGAAGTAACCAGGGCTGAATTCACCACCGTCCTGACCCGCGCCCTGGGCGTCCTGCCCCCGGTTGGCCCTGAGCAGCCGGAGATTATGAAACTGTATGACATCCTGAAGCGCCCGACCCATGAAGAACAGGCCAGTATCCTGTCCGGGATGTCCGGTGTGCCTGACTGGGCCGCTGAGCACATAGCGGCTGCTCTGGCAAGTGGCCTGGCAAAAGGCCGCGATGGGAACGACTTCGCTGGCGACGAACCCATCACCCGCATAGAGGCGGCGGCGATGGTCTCGAACGCCCTGAAGAAGCTGCCCGGCTACAAGCCCGCTGACCTGTCGGCCTTCCTGGACACCCAGGATGTGCCCGACTGGGCGAAGGCGGCTGTAGCCGACGGCGTGCTCTCCGGGTACCCGGACGGTACCCTGAAGCCGAACGCGCCCATTACCCGCGCTGAGGCGCTGACGACACTGCTCCGGCTGTTACGTGGTTTAGGGTGGTAATACTATGTGAGACATGCCCCGGCTTAAGCCGGGGTTTTTCTCTTTTTATGAGAGTTTTGATTTCCTGGTGAAAGGAGGGATTTGGTTGTGAAAAAGTTACTTGTTTTGGCCTTGGTTGCCTTGCTCCCGGCGGTGTTAGCTGTCCCCGCCTGGGCCGGCACATGGCCGCCTACCGCCGAAGTTAGGCCCGGCGCGGCTGAAATTGGCTTCTATGCGGAAGGATGCTGGCATTATCAGAAAATTTCCCGCCCGGTGGAGATAAGGGACGGGCATATGTATGTCCCGCTAGACGCGGTTTGTATGATCATGGACACGTCGGTGGGATTCGCCGGAAATGACTGCCTGGTGCTCACTCCGGCTGCGAAAAAATCCGTCTATCTCTACGTGTTCGCTTCACCTGAGACAGTGGAAAAAATACACAAGGGAAGTATCCAGGACTGCCCGCTGATGGTACCCTTGCGCGGATTTTGCGAGGCTGCCGGTTACCGCGTGACGTGGGACGGGGAAAAGGTGGTGGTTGCGAACATAGCTTCTTAATGCTATATTGGTTTGGAAAGGAGGGTTGCCCGATGTTTTCCACATCGCAGCCTGAAGTCCTGATCTTGGTGCTCCTGATGTTCTTTATCTTTGCTGCGGCGCTGTCTCTTGGCGACTATGCTGTTCTTTTAGTTGCCTTGTTCTTTGCTTACCTATACCTGTCAGATAGCACCGTAGAATCGCTGGTTCAAGCAGCCTGGAAAAAAGCGCAGGCCCTGTCAGCGAAACTGTTCGTCCTCCCCGTCGAAAACCTGCTCCTGGCCCTGGCTGCCTTGGCTATCGTCGTGGTAGCGTTCCGGCTGTTTGCCTGGTTTTACTGGTTTTACCATGCTGTTTCTGATTCTGACTACACCTGTGAAGAAGAATACCGATACCAGCATCAGAGCAGACAGCAGGAATACCACCGGGAATATAGCCGCGAGGAACCGCAGGAGCAGGACGACTACGGGGTACTCGGCCTCAAGCGCGGGGCCAGCATAGCCGAGGTGAAAGCGGCCTACCGCCGCCTGGCGAAGAAGCACCACCCCGACGCGGGCGGCGACCCCGAGGTATTCAAGCGCGTCCACACGGCCTACCAAAACATCGTCATGGGCAGGTGATGCGGTTGCGGTTATCTCCCCAAAAGCGCGAACTTTTATTATCCGGCGTCCTGGGCCTAGCCGCCGGGCCGGTGTACCTGGCGGCTGGCCCGGCCAATTTCCTAACCTGGTATGCCGTGGTGATCGGCGGCGGTCTGTTTTCGACGGCCTTCTGGCTCCGCGACCTGAAGCCGTCCCGCTCCACGTGGCTAACCTGGCTGGCCTGGCCTTTTATCATGGCGGCGGGCGCGGGGTTGTCGATGGTTGTTTGCTTGTTTATCCATAATTTAACAAAAGGAGGAATGTGAAATGTTTTTCGACACCAGCTTTGTTTACGAAATCCAAAATATGGTATTCCAGATTCAGCGCATGGCCATAGGCGGCGTGGTGGTCATCATGGTCTTCTCCTTGCTCCGGATGCTCCTGTGGGCGCTGTTCTCATTGAACATGAACCGGGTTTTCGCCAGCCTGTCCGCGAACCTGGTCACGGGGGCGCTGGCTTTCGTGGTGTTCACCCAGCCCGGCTTACGGGAGACCGCCATAGCCTACGGCTACGGCCTGGCGTGCTACCTGGCCGGCGGGAACCTCGCTTCCGGGAGCCTGACCAACCTGCCCGGCCTGGGCGGGGTGGAAAACATGCTGGACGGTGCAGTGAACGATATGGTGAATCAGATACGGAGCGCGTTTCCTTTTTGACCGGCGGCGAGCCGGTTTTTTATTTTTTTACAGGAGGGAGGTGAACAGAGTCATGAAAAACGTGGAAATGGAAGTCAAAGGCAATATTTTGACAATTAAGGTAGACCTGACAAAAGAGTTTGGCCCGTCATCCAGCGGCAAAAGCATTATCATTGCTTCAAGCGAAGGCAACGCCGACGTTCCCGGCGTTGATGGCGTGAGGGTTGGGCTGAACGTGTACAGGAAGCGGAAGGTTTGATTATACCGCAAGAAGGGAGGGAAACAAGAAATGACCAAACATGATTTTGTCCGGGTGGTCGCCCATGCTGGCGGCTACACCGTGGCCGAAGCCGAGAAAGCCGTATCAGCCGTAACTAAAGCCGTCATAGCGGTCATCGCCAGCGGGAACGACGTGCGGCTGCCGGGATTCGGAGTTTTCGTCGTAGTTGACCGCGCCGAGCGCAAAGGCCGGAACCCGCAGACCGGGGAAGAAATCACCATCCCGGCGACTAAGGCCGTGGTGTTCCGGGCCGGGAAAGAACTGCGGAAGGCGGCAAGCGGCAATAGGTGAATAATCCATACCAGAGCGGCCAGGGAGTGTTAGGTACGCCCTGGCCGCTGTACATATTTTACTTGTGGAAAATTTTCCACAAGTAAACAATTAATATTACTTATCATCAATACGATATATTTTTATGGCTGGTATTTCCAAATTTTCCAGCTTGTCTTTTTGTTTTTTACCGACCCCCCGGCGCTCCGCGCCCAGCAATTCCACTCCTATACCGAAGGTATAGGAGTACAATGCCTCCGCCTTGTTTACACCTTCCCCCACCCGGCCCGGCGCGTAATACGTGGCCTGTATCGCACGCACCCCCGGCCCGGCCAGGCCCAGGTTCCCAGGGCCCGCACCCCGCCTGGATTCCCGGCCCTCCGGGCAGCGTAAACAGGCGGCCGGTTTCAGGCAGCCGCAGGTGCGGCGGCAACTGGCGTGTACGGCGTTAACGGCATTACCCCGCTGTAGTCCAGCCTGGGTGGTTTTGGTGACCTGCTCCGGCTGGAAAAAAATGAACCCGGGGACCCTGGGCCTTCCAGGCCCTGAATAACCAATATATAGTGAAGGAGGGTGACGGGATGAACGTCCATTTCACGGCCCGCCTGCCCGCCGAAGTGATGGCGAAAGTGCAGAAGCGGGCGAAGGAGAAGCACACGACCGCGACCGCCGTGGTCATAGATGCCCTGGAGCGGTACTTTTCGGACCAGGACGCCAGGCTGGAGCGGGTAGAGAAGAGATTGGAACAGATATACCGGCTGCTGGAAGGGGGTGGACTGCATGAAGGAAGTAATCAGCGCCAGGGTGCCGAGTGAGTTGGCTGAAGCACTGAAAGCTGAGGCGAAGCGGAGGGGGATCACCGTCGGCGGGATGGTCGCCCTGGCCCTGGAGCGGTACTTGGAGCGGACCGGGCCGGAGAAGGAGATGGCGTCCCTGCAGCGGGAGGCCAGGGCCGCCCTAATCCTTGCCGCGAACGCCCTGGCCCAGGGCGACAGGGAGAAGGCGGCTGCGCTCCGCAGGGCCGCCCTGGAGCTGGCCGAGAGGGAGCTGGAGAAGGAAGGAAAGTGAGAAATGTTTGCCCGGCTGATGAAGAACCGCTCCAACATCCGCGCCCTGCTGGATGGAATCTCGCCCCTGGTTGACTGGCAGGCTACCGGCCTGTCCCCGGAAGAGTTCTGGCAGTTCGGGACGTACTTTACGCACCCGAAGAGAGTAAAGGCAGTGGTCATCGACCTCTACCCCACCGGGGACCCCGTGCAGGCGGCCAGGGAAGCGGCAGAGATCCTGGAAGTCCGGGCCGGCCTGTTCCTGGACTGGGCCGCAGGGGTGTCCAGCACCAAACAGGGCTGCCCGAAGGTGACGCTGGTGGTAAAAACCCTGGCGGCGGACGCACGGACCGGCAGGCCCAGGGAGTTCCGGCCGGGGCCGGAGGATTTGAAGGCGGTGGCCCGGTTGGAGCGGGGGAGGGAGAAGAGAAGGGGAAGGGTGGTGAGAAGGCTTAGGGAAATGGAGAGGCGGCGGTAGTTACAGTGTTGCGGAGCTGCAAAAAAAACAAAGGGAGGGGTAAAAATGCGGGCTATTTTGTTGGTATTATTTATGCTCGCAGCCGTGCTGTTTGCGGCTGCCGCGCCGGCGGTTTCCCCGGCGTGCGCGGCGGGGAACGACGACGGGATAACGACCATCCCGGAGGCCTCCGCCCCGGTGGAGAAGGTGGGCGGCATGGCTTCGCGGGTGAGCAATCTGGGGGTGGCCCTGATCCCCTTGATCCTGATCGTCGCCGGAATAGTGATGATGTTTTCCGGGAAAGTGGGGAATAAGCTGTTGGTGTTCGGCTTGATCGGAGCGGGGATACTGCTGGGCGGCTGGAAGCTGCTGGTCGAAATAGTTATGTATGTCCTGGGGGGCGGGAGCAAGTGAAGCAGAAGCTGGCCATATTTGGGGCGGCTGCACTCGCGGCGGCTGCCTTCGCTGCCGCTTACCCCGTCGCGCTCCTGGTCCTGGCGGCGGCGGTTTTGGGCTGGTGGCGGGGCCGCGCCTCCGGCGCTGCCCTGGCGGTCATGGCGGCGGCAGCCGGGGGAGTGCTTTTGTCTGCTCCCTTTGCCCTGACTGAGACCCTGAGAGGGACCGGCGGGTTTGACCCGGCGGCCTGGCTGTCCTCCGGCTCGCTGCCCGACGCAGCCGACCGGATGGGCAGGCTGGGTGTGATAGCAGGCTCAGTCCTGGGCGCTCTGGCGGTCTCTCTGGGCTGGGGCGGGAGCAGCGGAGCTAAGCGGCACGACGAGCGGCACGTGCACGGCCTGAAGGTGGCCGAAAATGCGGCAAAGGGCACCAGGCGCTGGGCAGGCGACCGCGACCTGGCGCACGTGGCGGAATTCGGGCCGCCGAAAGAAGGGAAGTACGGCGGGGGTACTGTAATAGGCAGGCTGAACGGGCGCATAGTGCGGCTGCAGCCTGAAAAGTGCAAGCCGCCCCTGCCGCAGCACGCCTGCGTCGTGGCCGGAACGGGTGCAGGGAAATCTTTCAGCTTCGCTATACCGAACGTGGTGGCGGCGGCGATGGAGGGCGAGTCCATAGTGCTGACCGACCCGAAGGGTGAGCTGGCCTGCCTGCTTGCCCCGTGGCTGCGGGAAATGGGGTACAAGGTGTACCTGTTCAACCTGGCCTACCCGCAGTGGAGTTCATACTGGAACCCGGTGCTGGAGTGCCGGGACGACGAAGAAATCACGGCGTTTGCCACGGCCATAGTCCAGAACGCCGCGAAGGACAGCAGCGGGTATTTCGTCATGAAGGAAATCCAGCTCCTGAAGGCGCTGGTGTATTTGCTCCGGGCCGACTTCCCGGTTGAGCAGGCGCACCTCAGAAGCGCCCTGTCCCTGCTCTCCTGGCCGGTGGAGGCGCTGAATGAAAGGTTTGAGCGGGCCTACCGGGAGGGTAGGCTGAGCCAGACCGGGCTCGAGGAATGGCGCGGCGCGGTGTCCTCCAATTACGACAACGCCTGCAGCGGGCTTACAGCCAAACTTGGTGTGGTACGGGCCGAGCCGGTGGCGAAGCTATTGTCCCGGCAGGAAATAGACCTGTCTGCCCTGGGCCGGGAGAAAGCCGCGCTGTTCTGCGTGCTGCCAGTAGCCAGCGGGCACCTGAAGCCTGTCTTGGCTACGTTCTACTACTTTTTCTTCCGGCGATTATACGGCCTGGCTGCCGAAAACGGGGGGAAACTGCCGAACCCGACCCGGTTTATCCTGGACGAATTTGCGAACGTCGGCCAGATACCGGGGTTTGTGGAAGTTATTTCTACGGCCCGCAGTTTGGGGATAAAGATTCAATTTATTTTGCAGGGCCTGAAGCAGTTGCAGGACCAGTACGGCGGCCCGGAGGCCGAGGCCATCTTGAGCAACTGCCCGATACAGCTCTTTTTGGGCGGCGATGACGCCACGACCACCCGCTACTTCAGCCAGCGCCTGGGCGAGGCGGCGGTGTACGCTACCAGCGAGAGGCGGGACGTGACCCTGCCGTGGAACCGGGTGGAGATTCCGAAAAAGTCCGAGACAGTCACCCGCCGGGCGCTCATGGAGCCGGAGGAACTCTCCGGCATGGACCCGATGGCGGCGGTGGCCCTGGTGCGATGGGCGCTGCCTGTGTACCTGAAAAAAGTCGGCTGGCCGGAACTGCCGCAGGCTGCCGAAATTCAAGACAAAGCGGCAAAGACCCTGGCGGAAGTGGTTCCTGCGAGGCCGGACGAGCGCCTGGCGCTGCCGCAGCCCCCGGAGCCGGAGCCGGAACCGGAAGAGGAATTGCCAGCTAGGCCGGACAGGCGCAGAGACAGGCAGCAGGAAAGGCAGGACGTGACTGATTTGTTAGGCTAGTGGCCCGCCTTTCAGGCCAGCAGTGGCGCGGGCTGAAGGGTATTTTTGCGGCAATTTTGGCCCGGGGGGCTCTGTTAAATATTTCCTGGGCCGGGATTGTTAAAAAAATACCTCTATCCCGCGCCATTGCTGGCTTTGCGGGTGGGCCAAAGTATAAAAGTATATATGAAAGGATGGTTATTTTGAAACTCAAATTAAAACCTAATAAACCTGTTGCTTTTATCGCTGCCGTTGCGCTGGCGGCGGCGGTTAGTATTTTTGCCTGGTGGGTGTTAGCGCCTGCGCCCGTGACCGCTCCCCCCGCGGATGCTCCAGCTAATGGGGAAACTGTGCAGGCAGCGAAAACCGTGCAGGCAAAGAAATCCGAGAATTACACGATACAATACTGCAGCGGGGTGTACCCTCTTATTGTGGAAATACAGCACCTGGGCGGTGAAGCAGAGAGTTTTGTTATGAGCGAGGAAGGCGAGACCAGGACGTTTGCCGCGAGAACCGGCGACACCTTGAGGTTGCGCCTGGATACTGAGCGCAACCTGTTCCCTGGTTCACGCGCCGGCCTGGTGGGAGTTGGCGGCGTCCAGTTCAGGGTGTGCCGGGCGGGGGAAAAGTTTTCGGAAAGCGCTTACTCCCTGCTTTCCGAGAATGAATTAATTGCAACCTGGACGATAGGCACAAGCGAGTTCGAATCGCTCATGACCCGCGGCTGGAGAGGGGGCAGGCGATGATGTTTCCTCTTTTTCCTGGGGCTTCAGTGTTGGGCGATATTTTCAGCCTGCTCATGCGGGCCATGGCCTGGATATATATTTATGCCTGGCCCGTCGGCCTGGGCCTCATAGCATACACCCTGGCCGGGAAAGCCGCGCACAACCAGGCCCTGGGCCTGCTGGCCGGTGCCTTTGGGTTCGGCGCTGGCGTCACGATCAGGTTTTTCCGCCGGTTTCCGGAAGCCTGGCCGGTTTGGAAGGAGCGGTGGAAGATGCTCTTAACCAGAAAGAAGGAGGCGTAAAAAACAGTGCAGGAACAGCGATACGTACAGCCCGACTGGATGGACAGCGCAGCGCATTACGCCATACGGGGAGCCGATTTCGCGCTGGTTCACTGGCCTGTGTCGTTCGCGGCCCTGGCCGCGCTGGTGATCCTGGCTGCGCTGCCCGGCGCTTTCGGGTTGCTGCTGGCCCTGGCAGCGGTAGGCGGCGGAGTGGTTTACGAGTACCGCTTTCTGCCGCCCGCGCCGGAAGGGCTGCCGGGCGTGAGCGACAGCACCGCCCCCGGCATGCCGGGGCAGGCTCCCGCGCGGCTGCCTGCCGGGGTGGAGTATTATCCGAAGAAACAGCCCGACCCTGAAGCGTTTGAGCGGGTAATCGGGCTGGAGAAGGCGAAGGAAGTCACCAGGGACGCTCTAATTACGGCCCTGGACCCGGTGCAGCAGGAGAAATTCAGGCGGTACGGGATCAGGCCGCCCAAAGGTTTGCTCCTGTACGGCCCGCCCGGCACCGGAAAAACCAGCTTCGCGCGGGCCGCTGCTGAAATGTTCGGCACGGCGTTCTACGTGGTGAACGCCAGCAGTATTGTTTCCGGCTACGTGGGCGGGACGGAAGAAAATATCCGCTCCCTGTTTGACCACGCGAAAACCTACCGCCCGGCAGTGATATTTTTCGACGAATTCGACGCGATAGGCCAGAAGCGGCGGGGCGAGAGCCTGAATTCTCCCTCCGATCTGGCAATCAACACCCTTTTGGCCCAGCTTGACGGCTTTTCCGGCAGCGACGGCGTGTTTGTCATCGCGGCCACCAACCGCCCTGACGCCCTGGACGAAGCCCTGACGCGGCCCGGCCGGTTTGACCTGAAGGTGGAGATCGGGAACCCGGACGAGAAATCACGGCTGAAGTTATTTGAATTATACCTGAAAGAGCGGCCGAACAGCCTGGTCAGGGACGACCTGAAGTACCTGGCCCGCTCCACGGACGGCATGAGCCCTGCCGGGATCAGGGCGGCGGTGGACCGGGCGGCATTGTTCGCGGCAAAAGAAGGTGTCGAAATTACCCGGAGCCACATCCAGGAGGCAATAAAGGACGTAACCGGCAGGGGCGCGCAGGTGAACGCCAGGCCGGTTGACGAAGTGCTGGCCGAGCTGGATGCCATGCCGGGGCTTTCTGGCGTGAAACAGCAGGTGAGAAGGCTGCTGGCGCTGGCGGAAGCGCAGGTGAAACGGCGCGAGCAGGGTTTACCGCCCTTAAAACAGAGCTTGCATATGGCCTTCGTCGGCAACCCTGGGACAGGAAAAACCACGGTGGCAAGACTTATAGGCGAATTATTTGCCGGCCTGGGCCTGTTGAACTCCGGGCACCTTGTCGCGGCCAGCAAGTCTGACCTGGTGGCCGGTTACGTCGGCCAGACCAGCGGGGCGGCCCGGAAGAAAATCGCTGAAGCCCTGGACGGCGTACTGTTCATCGACGAAGCCTACGAACTGGCCGATCAGGGTTTCGGCAGCGAAGCGGTTGCCGAGATCATCCAGGCTATGGAAAATAACCGTGACCGGCTGGTTGTCATCGTGGCGGGATACTCGGACGTGGTGGAGCGGCTGAATAAAACCAACGAAGGTTTTAAGTCCAGAATTGGGCAGATAATCGAGTTTCCCGACTACTCCGCCGGCGAGCTGGCGCAGATCGCCGCGCTGGTCGCGAAGGGCCAGGGCTTTGCGCTGGACGGCGAAGCCAAAACCGCTCTCCTGGCCCACTTCCGGCAGGTGGAAGGGCAGATCGGGAAGCTGGGCAACGGGCGCTACGCCCGGAATGTCGTGGAAAAAACTATTTCGGCGGCCATAGAGCGCGATCCCGGTGCTGCTGTGATCACCGGGGCCGACGCTGCGGCTGCTGTCGGCCAGGCTGTAGCGAAAACCCGCTCCCTGGACGAAATCTGGCGTGAGATTGATTCCCTGGTCGGCCTGGGCAGCGTGAAAGCCTTCCTGCGCGAGGTTGAGGCTGTTGCCCGTGCAAATGTCGCCCGCCGGGAGAAGGGCCTGCCTGCACTGAGGCAGTCCCTGCATATGTGCTTCCTGGGCAATCCGGGCACGGGTAAAACGACCGTGGCCCGGCTGGTGGGAGAACTGCTGGCGGCTGTAGGTGCCCTGCCGAGCGGCCATATGGTCGAGGCCGACCGCTCCGGCCTGGTGGCGCAGTACGTCGGCCAGACGGCCCAGAAGACACGGGACGTGGTGGACAGGGCTATGGGCGGGGTGTTGTTTGTTGATGAGGCTTACTCCCTGGCCCGTGGCGGCCCGCAGGACTTCGGGGCCGAGGCCCTGGACACCATCATAAAGGCTATGGAGGACCACCGCGACAAACTGGTGGTGATCCTGGCGGGCTATACCAGGGAGATGCAGGATCTGTTCGCCCTGAACTCCGGCCTTGAGAGCAGGATAGCGTTCACCTGCGAGTTTCCGGATTACAGCCCTGCCGAACTGGTGCAGATCGCCCGTATCGAGGCCCGAAAACAGGACTTCCGGTTCGGTGACGGCGTGGATGTCGCCCTACTGGAGACGTTCAGGCAGATTGATACCGGCAGTCTAGGAAATGGCCGCTACGCCCGGAAGTTAGTGGAGCAGGCGGTCAGGAAGGCTGTGCTGTCCGGCAGGGCTGACGTGCTGGAAGCGGCAGACTTCCGGCAGTGAAAAGGGAAAGGTATGTATAGCGGCGTGTTTATGTTATACACAAAAGGCCCGGTGTTGAGCCGGGCTTTTTGTATTTATAGGTGTAATTTTCCGGCAGGAAGGAGGTCACAAAAGAGCCGGACGGCCCTGAAAACAAAAAAAATCGAGGAGGTAAACTTAATCGTGGAGACTGGTTTGCAAATTTTTAACAACCCTGAATTCGGGGAGATCAGGTTTGTCGAGGTTGACGGCAAACCGTATGCGGTCGGAGTGGACGTTGCCAGGGCGCTAGGTTATGCAAAGCCAAGTCAGGCAGTGATTGACCATTGCAAAGGTATCCGTAAGTTACGGATACCTTCAGACAGCGGGGTTCAGGAAACAAACATCATCCCCGAAGGAGACATCTACCGTCTGATAATCAAGGCTGCCGACCAGAGCAGGAACGAAGAGATCAGGAATAAGGCGGAGAGGTTCGAGAGGTGGGTCTTTGATGAAATCTTACCGACTATCCGCAAAACCGGCAGCTACCAGTTACCCGGCAGAACTGTCCAGCAGAAGAAGGCCCTGCCCGATAAAGTATTCCGCGAGGAGCTGGCAAACGCCGCTATTTTCGCCAGGGTTACCGGCATCCGCAGGGAACGCGCCGTAGCTGTCGCCATAGCCCGCGCCGAGAACAGGACAGGGGAGAGTTACGCCGAATACCGCAAGCTCCTTCCGCCCGTGGAGCCGGACGAAGCCGAAATCCTCACGCCCACCCAGATCGGAGAACTCCTGGGTAAAAAAGCTGCCGACGTGAACCTGCTCCTGGAGGAAATGAAACTGCAGTACGGCATCAGGGAGGCCGGGAAGAAGCCCGGCAGTGAGCGCTTGGTCAAACGCAACCCCTGGAGGCTCACTGAGATGGGCAAGCAGTACGGGATCATGCAGGATTCAGCCAGAGAGATGAATGACGGTAAGAAGTGGGAGGGGTTTCAGATATTCTGGAAGCCCGTTGTCGTGGACATGCTGAGGGACCATATCGCTGAAAAAGAGAGACTGACGACTGAAAGCGGCTAGGCGGCCTTTTGCGAATTCCAGATACCTATCACCTTAGCCTTAATTTTTACCGGCCTTAAAACGTCTGGTATAAATGTAAGCCCTGTTATTATATGCCATATATGACAGGGCTTATTAAATATTTTTTAAAAAATAATCAAAAAGGAGTTGTTTACAATGAAAACTGCTAAACGAAATTACGGCGTTCATATCATCGACGTGGCCGCCCCAGCCCTGGCAAATCGGGTGGCAAGCGGTAACAGTGCCCTGGTCGTAGGCACGAACGGGGCGGGCAGGTGCCGGTTTCTCCTGGACGCCAGGGGGATAAAGGTAATCACCCTGTCCAAGCGACCCCGGAAAATCGACGTGCTGGAGGCCGCCGGCGTGCTGAGGGCATATGGGAAAGGGCTTGCGCCCGCTCCCTGCGTCGTTTTCATCCCGAAGTGGAAGAACGTGCCCAGGACGGTCCGGGGTGCCCTGCTGGAGAGCGCTGATGTCGTCGCCGTCCTGCTGCCGGTGTATGACAGGGCCAGCGTACCGGCCATATTCGACGCGGACGAACTGACTGCCGCCGGAAAACACTGGTTTAAAATGAACTACGACCCTGACGAATACGGCACCGAGACCGGCTGGGCCGCCGCTATTACCTTCGAGCCGGAGAAAATTTGGACGCCGGATGGCGCTGTGTGGGCATAGCAGGAGGCGGTACCATGACCGGCACTACCCACGCTGCGGCGGGCGCGGCCATAGGCGCGGCGATAGCGGCCCCTGCCGGAATACATGCCGCCGCAGCTGGTGCGGCGGCTGGCGGCCTGGCGGCCCTGTTACCGGATATAGACCACCCCGGCAGCTACGCCGGGCGCTACTTGCGCCCCGTGGCCTGCCTACTTGAAGAAAGATTCGGGCACCGGGAAAGCCCAACGCATACCCTGTTCTTTGTGGTTTTGGCCGGGCTGGTTTTAGGGGTGCTGGCGGCTATAATCCTGAAAGCGCCCCTGCTGGCGCTCTCTGGCGTCCTGGGCGGCATATCTCACATAATCCTGGACGGCATGACCCGGAGCGGCGTGAAGCCGTACCGGGTTTATTTGCCGAAATTACCTGAAAGGTGGTGGAAGGCGGAAAGATGGAATAGTTTTGTTGACCGCGCCCGGACGAGTGAAAAGAGCTGGAGGGGCGACATTTACACCGGCCAGGACGGGCGGGAGACGGCGGTTTTTGCGGTTAGCATGTTTTGTTTAGCTTTTATATTGCTCTCATGTGCAAAATAATTTTGAAAGGAGCGGTTTTCATGGAAATGAAAGAAAAGGATCTTGCGGAGCGGGTGGCCGTCGAGCAACGAAAGCAGGGCGGCCCAGCGCCGCCCAGGAAGAAAGCGGGCGGCTGGGCAGGAATGATTGTTGCCGGAATGATCGTCTTGCTGGCATTTTTTGCTTTTTTCAGCGGCAAAGGAACTGTTGGTGCGGAGGCTAAGTTTGATGCTACCGGCGGGCGGGTGTTTGTGGCTGTCACGGATGCGAACGGTACCAGGGAATACCAGGCACCCTGCGTTTTCCCGGCGGTGAAGAACGGTACCCTGATTATTTACACTCCCGACCCGGAAGCGCATTATACCGGTGAGGCCCGCGTCGGGCGGCATAAGGTACAGGGGGTCGTTTATCGGGAACGTGTCAATGTTTATCACACCGATGAAAAGGGAGATATAACGGGAGGGGTTGTGCATGAGTAAAGTTTTTCCCAAAATCGTGATCGTCGTTCTGGCGATAGCTGTTCTGGTTCCGTTGTGCTGGTATTATTTTACTGGCAAAAATTATTCTACAGAGATGATATTTGAGCCAGATCCCGGCAAAGGGCGGGTGTATATAACGGAATACGGCACCGATGTTAACGGTGATATGCAGGACGGAACTTACCAGGCCCCTTGTGTCATCCCGGCGGTGCGGAACGGGAAAATAATAATCCAGACCCCCGACCCGGAAGCGGGATATAAAGGGGAAATACCTGTCAGAGGGCGTAAAGTGATGGGGACGGTCACTTTAGGGTACCCGGACGTTTACTACACCGATAGCGAAGGTAAAGTGGTTGGGGAGGTGCAGCATAAGTGACAGATAAAATCAAGCGGATAATTTCTAAGATTAGACTGGATAACCTGAAGGCTTTTATAAAAAAGAACCCTCACGCAGCTTTTATCGCCGCTCTTGCCTTGCTGGTGCTGGTGAGCGTGGGGTTTACGAGTTACGCGAAATACCAGCAACGGCGGCACATAGAGCAGATGAAGCAGCAGACGCAGCGGGAAGTGCCCTCTAAAGAACAGGTCCTGCCACAAAATAAAAGTACTGGCAGCAGCTCCAGCTCGCAGCAAATGAAGTGGAAAGGGATACCTGTGCTTACATCAGGCCCCGTAACGCTTTCCGCGCCGCCTGAAACGCCCGGACTGCACGGGAATGTCGTGAAAGAACCCCTCATGCTGGGGTGTGACAAAACTAAGACGGCAGGGAAGGCGGACGTGCAGGCTTCCGTTATTTTCCCTTTGGGCGGGAAGTATCAGAAAATGGTCTTTTTCCTGTCGCAGAACTATATATCAGGCGACATACAGGAATACGCCTACGCGACGCGCTTGCAGATATTTAAGGACAATAACCCTGCGTACAGCAGGGTAATCTCAAAAGACAGCCTGTTGTCGCAGGAAATACCTGTATCCCTTGACATTGCCGGAGCGAACCAGGTAACTGTAAAAATCGAGACGGAGGGAAGGAAGTATAAGAAGGACCCGAACGACAGCAGTTATGAGGTTACCGACCAGTACGGGCCTTTTTTCACGATTAATATGGGGGGTTTGAGCTTTGAGTAGTGACCGGCCAGGAGAGCCGGGTTTTTTGTTTTTATATTTACGGCGGAAAAGGGGTGGAATATGAAAAAAAACCGCTTGTTTTCTTGTATTGCTACTGCTGTTCATGACTTTTAAGGTAGAGTTGTAGAGTTAGAAACAGTTACTGATTCTCAAATTGCTATTTCTGCTAGTGAGTAACTTCCTCTGTCGATTTTGAATAAATTGGGAATGCGGCACCGGTGTCGCATTTAGAGTACAGGCCCGGCTTTTTAAGCCGGGTTTTGCTTTTTTATAGGGGTAATTTTTGCGGCAGGAAAGGAGTGTAGCGCAAGGTTTTTTACCTGTAAAAAATATGCCGGAAAGTCTCCTAAACCAAATACCAAGACAAAAGGAGTGTGGTTAAAGTGCTGTTCAGACCCGAAGGATTCACACAAACAACAGATAGGTGGGAAGAGCTTTTTTACGCGAAAAAGCGCGGCTACCCCGTGGAGGGCACCGTCTCCCGCGTGACCTGGGTGGATGAACGGCCTGTGTGGGAGCTTGACCTGGACGGCGCGACCGGCCTGGTGCCCGCAAGCGAGACCGGCCTAGAGGATGTCTCTCTTATGCCCCGCTACGTCGGGCAAAAGGTGAACGTCATCGTGAAAGGGATAGACCGGGAGGCCGGCATTGTCGCCTGCTCCCGCCGGGAGGCCGTGGCGAACGCCCTGGAGCGGTTTTTTGCTGAGGTGAAGGAGGGCATGACCATCCCTGCCGTGGTGAAGGCCGTCCTGCCCCGCGACGAGGTGAGCGGCCTGCCCGAGCGCCTGGTGGTGGACGTGGGCGGCGGCGTATTGACCGAAGTGCCCCGCAGAGACGCTACGGCAAGCAGGGTGGCCCGCCTGGGCGACCTGTACCCGCCCGGCAAGCCCGTAGTAGTAAAACTGGTCCAGGCTGACCGGCAGACCGGGAAGATCCGGGTTAGCATGGTGCTGGAGGCCGACCCCTGGGAGACATTCGAAGCGAAGCGCGGGGATTTTCTGGCGGGCAAAGTAGTGAAACAGGCTGACAAAATCGTGTTCCTGGAAGTGCGGCCCGGCGTGACGGGCATAGCGCAGGCCCCGCTGAGGGGTACGCTGCGCAGGGGTGACACCGTGCCGGTGATGGTGACGGTGTTCGACCGGAGCGCGAAGAAGCTGCACCTGAAGATTCGAGGGAGGAAACTGGCGAGGTAGAGGCCCGGCTGTAATATGGCCGGGCTTTTAAAGGAGAGAGAGGCCTAAGAAAAATTCTCCTCAAAATGAGGAGAATTTGTACCCTTATGTGTATGGAAATTTGTGGCAATAAAAGTTAAAGGAGGTTTTTAAAATGCAAGGGACGTTTTACTTAAATCCAAGACGCTGCGCAATGAGGTCGTGGAGGGATCGGAAGTGAGCGAAACTAAAGATATGCAAGTTCTCACAGTACAGAAAGTCCGCTTTTATGATGATGAGCTGGTGACAGCTGTTGTTGAGAAAAACGAGAGGCAGAAAATTTATGTTGCAGTAAGACTTATTTGTGAGAGATTTGGGCTTTCCTGGCAACCCCAGCACAGAAAATTGGTTAGTCATCGGGTACTTTCTAAAGGTGTCACCATTTTGATGATCCCTTCAGGGGGAGGGGAACAGCTGACTTTATGTTTAAACCTTGACTATCTGCCGGGATATCTCTTGACTATTAATTCCAACAAAGTGCGCCCGGAATTACGTGAAAAACTGGAGCTTTACCAGGAGGAAGCCCACCGCGTACTGCGGGATTATTTTGTCGGGCCGGGTTATGCAATTAATCCCGCCCGCGTTGACCTGGCAAGACTGGAAGCGGAAACAGAAAAGCTTAAAATTGAGCGTATAAAAGCCCAGGCGGAGCTTGAGCGGATTCAGGCCGAGCGAGAAAAGAACATGCGTCTACTGGCTTTTGTCGAAAAATACCCCCTACCCGCCGACTTCCAGAAGGCCGTCATCTCTCGCCTAGCCGGGTTAGAGATTCAGTCTGCGGTAAAATATTACGCTACGGAGCAGCTGGCCGGGCAGTTCACTTTTGAATTTGGTGTAAAGATAACCGGCATGAGGCTGTCCATGCTGGCGAAGGCTCACGGAATGAGGCCCGATAAAGAAGCTGGTGAAATGGAAAACGAGTTTGCCGTTGTGTCTATAACGCCTGCCGTGAACAAAAAGACCGGCAGGGCCATCGAAGGTAAAGTAGTTGAGCAAATCTTGTACAAAGAGACCGCCGTGCCCGTGCTGCGCTCCCTGGTGCGGCAGTGGCTGGAGACCCAACCGGTTAAACCGAAAAAGAAGTCCAGAACCCAGGCCCCGGCCGGATGATAAAACCGGGGCTTCGGCACACAACAAAGGAGTTGATTTTATGGCATTGCCGAAACCTGACCCGCCGCTGCCGCTCAAAGTGGGCGACACGGTTAGGGTAGAGTATAAAGAAAAAGGCTTGTATCCCACCAGGTTCACGGGCATAGTGACGGGGATTTATCCTAAATTCGCAATTGTGAGGGTGATCCCTAACGGCTATGAGGTGTCCGTCCATGTGACGGACTTTAAGTATGTCCGGAAAGTGAGGGATGCCCGATGAAGCTGCCCAGTTTAAAATTCCGCGAGTGGCAGGCCCTCGTTCGGGACTTCGGCACCAGCCTCCGCGGCCTCGGGTCGCCCGTGGTGATAGGGCGGAACCGGCGCGGCTTGCCCTTCACGATTCACTACCACCCGGGGCGAAGGCTGGACAGGCGGGAGGTGTCGGTCATTTTGAAGCGGCTGGCCCTTACCCCGGAAGAGTTCTTGACCTGGTACCGCGGAAAGGGGTACGGGCAAAGGAGGCACAAGCGAAATGACTAGGCGTATTTATTTGGGGCGCGGGTGGTGAGCATGTTGGCAGTGCTGGTTGACCCCAGAAAAGAGCCGGGAATCCTATGCGACCGCCGGGCTGAAAGGCTGTTGAATTTTTTGGAGAAGTGCGCCGGGGCGCCGGAAGCAGCGGTAGCTTTGCTGTTTCCGAAACATGCCGTGCTGCTGAAGGTGCTGCGCGGCGCGGGCTACGTCCGGCGATGCTGGAAGCCGGGCAAAGAGCCGTTCTGGTGCCCGGCGAACAAACCGCTCCCCACGGACGAAACTTATGAAGCCCGCTGCGCCCTGGGCTGGTTCGTCTGCCGCCTGTACGAGGCCGGGGGCAGGCTGGAGGGCAGAGAGGCGGCGTTCAGGACCGGGCGGCGGCTGCCGCTGGCCGTGGTGCCGCCGAGACCGAAGGGGAGTGAGGGGATAGCTGTACTGGTGGACGAGGGCAGTCTGGGCCTGGTGCCCGGCGGCTGGTATTACGCTGTTTGTGAAAATCTAAAAGAAAGGGGATTAAGAGAATGTTTGAGGAAGAAAAATTGACGGAAGAACAAAGGGAGGAAATGGCGAGGGAGCGGGCAAGGCGAGGGCTGGCCGCGCTGAGGCGAGCGCTTGAGGAAGGAGCGAAAGAACCTTGTCCGGATAACTTTTTTACTAGCGACACGTTTCTTGAGATTATTTTAGCGATTGTCATAACAATCGGCGGCATTGTGGCTTTCAGCCTCGCCGCGTGCTGGGCCGCTGGAGTAAGTTTCCTGGTTATGTTACTTGCCGCTCCGGATAAAGCTGACATTGCGGCGCGGCTGGTTTTCTGGCTGGCATGGGTCCCTGCGGCGTACTCCCTTTCCGGCATGTTCAGCCTGGACAGGGAAAGGCCGTCTGCCGCGTTGACCGTTGCGGCGTTCGTGGTCTCGATAACAGCGTCTGCCGCAATTGCAGGTGGTTATATTTTGCCCTGGACGATCTCTTTGTTGAATTAAAATTTTTCGGGAAACGCTTGACAAGATTTTATGGATATATTATTATCTTGAAGGTGTGGTTGTTAACCCCTTTTTCTCCTGGGCCTTTATACAGGCTCCAGCGTTTCCCGAAACTTTTTCGGGAATTACCGTTTTCTCCGGCCCGGCTCCCCGCCGGTGCCGTGTTGTTGGGCTTTCGCCCAATTGCTGTGGCGTCCATCCCGCCTCGTGACGCGCGACGGCACGCCTGCCGGAAGGCGTAAACCACCCGGTAGTATTTTGAGAAACCTTTTGAGAGTTTTGGAAAGCCTGTTTGGTGACGGGCTTTTTTGCGTTTTTCCGGCATATTGGCCGAGAGGCTTAAATATAGCAGGCTAACTCCCTTAGCCCTGCGCCCTTTTCACTCTTTCCAGGAAGGAGGTTAAAGGCGCGGGGAGGGAGGCCGCGCCGGGGAAATGTTTACAAAAATAATGACTATGTGCTTCGCGGCTGCTTTTGCCAGGTTTGTTTTGCACCTGGCGGTCTGCCGCAGGGCCAAAGCAAGTTTGGGGCCGTAAGGCCCTATCGAAAATAAACGGCTTTAACCGGCCAGCGAGACGATTTTCCGAAACGCGCGGAAAGTCCGGCACGTCTCGTCTGGCCGGTTTTTGCTTTTATATATAGATTCCAGGGCGGCGGCCCTAAAAAAATCACTTTTGTGGAGGTGATTGAACAGGGCAGCCCAGCCGGAAGGTGCGTCCTGGTATTATGGGAGCTATTTTGGATATGATTTGGGATTACCGGAACGGGTACTATGTGAGCGAGTATTGCGCACCACTGCGCTACCGCATCAGGCGTTTCCTGGAGACGCGGTTTATTCCTGCGGTAAAATTGACAGCGGGGTTTGTCCTGCTTGCTGTTCTGCTGACGCTGCGCCAGCTCTGCCGGGGAATGGCCTGGGTGGGCAGCTATGCGCGGGAGGCGATCCGCATGGACATACCTGGGCGATTTGTCCGGGGAATCCTTCGTGCCGCCAGGCTGAGGGAGCCGTGGGAAGTAATTCTTGTCGGGCTCCCGGTCATCCTGATTGCCGGCGCCGGAGCGATACTGCTTGTTGCTGTTGCTCTGGCTGGCGGTGGCGCGGAGCGCCTGGTTGCCTGGTATGAAACCGACGAGTTTGGCGGCGCTGTTTAGCGTTGCATTAACACACAAAGGAGGTAAAAGTAAAATGATGACAAAAAGACTTATTAGGGAGAATGTAGAAACCCTCTTAAAAGCGGTAGATAACGCCAGTTATGATTTTAAAGGTAGAGGCTTAGAATTGCAATATTATTGCGGAAAACGAGGAAATTACGCAGTAATAGCCTGGCCCTCTGAAATCGAAAAAAGTGTTTATGTGTACGAGCTTTTTAGGAATGGCTGGTATGAGCCACCGGAAATTCTTCAAAGAGACGTTAATCTAATAACGAATTACATTTACCGTAAACTTCGTCCTTTAAATGTGATTCCTTTAAATGTGATATAGGACACAGTGATAAAAAAGCCCGGGCTGTCAGTCTACTTGAACTTAACCTGTGTTTCTGTTTGTCCTAGTGGCTGCGCTGACAGGGACGGGGCAAGAGGAGTGATACACTGGTAAGAAAGCAGCGGCGCTGTTTAGCGTTGCCTGAGTTAACTACTCCCTACTTCGGTAGGGTGTAGTTGACATCACTGCAAGATATTGATAACAAATAAAAAATAGAGAGGCCGCCGTAGGCAAATTAACCCGCTCGACGGCCTTTAATTTTCAAAATCCGAAAGGAGCAATTTTAGTATGTTCAGCGATAAACTTGTCCAGAAACTCACCGGCCAGGGCGTAGAAAACCTGGTCCTGCGTCTCCACGATGCCAGGGCCAGGGTATTCGAGGCCGCCGAGAAAGCCAAAGCCGATCCGAAAGCGAAAGCCGCGCTGGACGAAGCCAGGGCCGCTTATGCCCAGGCCGAGGCCGCGTTAGAGAAAGCCAAAGCCGAGCACGCCGGGCTTGTGGTCTTAGCCCAGCTTTTGGCGGCCATGACCCAGGCTGGCAAGGACACCAACCCGATCAGACAGGCCATAGTCAACCTGCTAAAGGACGAACCGGCCCAGACGCAGGAACCGCAATCGCCAGCCCAGCAGCAAACCCCGGCTGTACCGGCGCAAGCTCCAATCCAACAGCCTGCTAACACCGACGGCACGGAGACCGGCACCTTCACCGTGCTTGAGGCCAGGCCGGGCAAGAGCCCCGGCACCGTCCGGGCCTACTGCCAGGCGGCAGACGGCAGCAAATACGCCGTCTATGCCAAGAACGGCAGCGGCCAGGCGCTGGCGGGCGCTGTCGGTAGGCGGGTTACGGTAAAATACCGGCAGGGCGACAAAGGGCTTATCGCTCTGGACGTTCGCCTTGCCGGGTAAACCCGGCCCTTCGGAAGGGAGTGGCTAAATTAAGAATGTTGTGTTATTATAGCTCTGGGGTGATTTTTATGGGTAAGATAGATGAGCTGCTCCGGGAAATAGATCAGCTTTCGATTGAGGAAGCAAAAATTCTTTACAAAGAGTTGCTTCGCCGTATAGCAACACCGCTCCGGGATCCAGAAGAAATTTATGATGATTGGAATGACCCGGAGGTGGATAAGGCTTATGCTAAATCCTGGTGAAGTAGTGGTTACTAATTTTGCGTATTCCGACCTGAGCGGGGCGAAAGTGCGACCCGCTCTTGTTGTGAGTAAATCTGAATTTACCGTGGCGACAGGTTTAGTTGTTGTGGCGGCAATATCAGGGCAACCAGTGAAAAATGCTTTCGAGTACGCTTTAAGTAACTGGAAGGAAGCCGGCCTTAACTTGCCGTCGAAGGTTTGCGTGGGTAAGTTATTCGCAGTAAATTCGAGCTTGGTAAAGAAAATAGGGAAATTAAGCGAAAGCGACTTTATTGAAGTGAAAAAATTGTTGACAGGAGCTTTGGTTTAAAAAAATAAAAAGCGGTCTCCCGAAGGGACTGTTTTTAACTTTCCCACAAAGAAGTCTTCTCCCGTAAGGGAGGATTGAACGAAAAGGCGGCCCGGCCCGCCTCAAACTCACTAAAGGAGGTGAGAGGGGCGGGCTGCCGGGGGCCTGCCCTGTTGTTCATGTGTAAAGTATGCGAAGTCAAAAATGACGATGTCGTGTTAAAGATTTACCACGACGAGGACTGTGAAAGCCCCCGCGAGTGGGACAACCTGGGAACGATGGTGTGTTGGCACCGTAGGTACAACCTCGGCGACCCGCATAAATACTGCGACAAGGACGAGTTTCTGTTCGCTCTCCTGGAGGAAGCAGTTGGAGACACGGATAAGGCAGAGCGCAAACTGGACAGCATTCGGGCTAAGATTGACAGGAAAGAGTTTAGATCATACGGCCAGTATGAGAAGGCTGTTGACGACGCTGTCCTTGAATTCGTGGAAAAGTGCGGTTATGTCGTTCTCCCGCTGTACCTGTACGACCACAGCGGGCTGACGATGAGGACTTACCCTTTTTCCTGCCCCTGGGACAGCGGTCAGGTGGGCTGGATTTACGTCAGCAGAGAAAAAGTGCGCGAAGAGTACGGCGTCAGGCGCGTTACTAAAAAGGTGCGCGAGCGTGTAGTCCGTGTACTCGAAGCCGAAGTGGAAACCTACAGCCAGTGGCTGGAGGGCGACGTGTACGGGTTCATCTTGGAGGACGCCCAGGGGAATCACATAGATTCCTGCTGGGGTTTCTACGGGACGGACTGGATGGAAAACGGTATGGCTGACCATATTCCAGCAGAGTACCGCTACCTGCTGGAGAAGGCGGCGTAAAGGTTAATAGGCGGCCCGGCCCGCCTCAGAATCACTTTTCAAGGAGGTGATTGGGGCGGCAGGCCGGATGCCGCTCCGCAATTATGGCTGTTCTCAGCGTTTCAGAAAACCTTGTCGATAATCCTGTTGAAGTGGAAGTGTGGGCGCCCGACCCCGATAGACCGCGGCACATGTGTTTTGTGCGGGTGAAAAGTGTCCAGGAAGTGTTTGAGGAACTGAAGGCCAGGCTGGAGGCCGACGGCCTGCTGCCGGACGTATATTTTACCTATAGCTCGACGCTTTTTGATAAATACCCAGGCGTGGAGCCGGACGAAATCCTGTTCCCAAACGATTGGTGGCAGGTGGTCTGCTATGCCACTAGAGGACCGGGCAGCATTAGTTACGTCCATGTTGGTATTATCCAGGCGGGAGGGGAATTTTTAGACCTTTATCTAGGCAAAACCCTTGAGGGCCTGGAGCGCGCGCTGGAGATAGCGAACAGATGTACGATTTATTTTGAGGGCTAGAGAAACCCGGCCCGCTATAATCCATTCTCAACGGAAGGAGGGATGGGGCGGGCCGGAAAAGCCCGCCCTACGGAACATGACTAAAAGACAAACAAATGAATTAATCAGCAAGGTTGCCTGTTACGCACAAAAAGCGAGTAAAAACATCACGAGAGCCGACGTGCGCGAGAGGTACGAGGAATACATTCAGCGGTGCGGCGAAGAAAAAGCCGACCTGGCGCTGAAAAACTCCTTAGAAGATTTCAAAAGACTGGCCCGGCGGGAGCAGCAGAGGCTTTTTAACTTGCTCCGGGCCGAATGTCTGGCGAAATACGGGTTTGCCCCGGCTAACCGGCGCACTTTTTGGGCGGAGATTGCTGAAAACCCATATATGTACGACACGCCAGCGGCGCAGGAGTACCGGCGACGCTTTGCGAAATAAAAAGGGCCTTTCCGGCCCAAACCTTATTCCTTGAAAGGAGGGGAATGGGGGCGGGCCGGATAACGGCCTGTCCCCGTAAATAATGGCTGTCTACGCTAGATTTGCGCTTTTGGGAGGTTCTGAACCGGAACCGGTTCAAGAACCAATTGATATCGAAGTGTGGGAACCGAACCCGGAAAAGCCGGGGTACCTGCGCTTCGTCCGTATGAAGACCGTCCAGGAAGTCTTTGACGAACTGGAGGCTCGGCTGAAAACTGATAAATTATTGCCGGACGAGTATTTCACAATCAGCCCGGAGTATGACCGGTGCCCCGAAATGGAAACCCCCAAGGACTGGTGGCGCATTGCCTGCTTCGCAGTCAAAGGGGTCAACGAGGGCCACTACGTCCACATCGGCATCATCAGGGCCGGGGGAGAATACCGGGACTTGTTTCTCGGTAAAACCTTCCAGGGCCTGGATTACGCGCTGAAAGTGGCCGGGGCCTGTACGAGATATTTTGAAGGCTAACAAATTCCATGAAAGGAGCATAAAAATGAAAATTGACAAGGTGCCGCCAGGGTTTGAGTGCCCTTACTGCGGCGAGGATGACAAGGACTGGATTTCCGCGCCGGACGAGGACGGCTTCTGCTTTTGTCACCAGTGCGACAGGTATTATGACGTAGATTAAAACAGGGCTTTAGGTTTTACCGGCCCGCCAAACCAATTCCAACGAAAGGGGGAAATGGGGCGGGCCGGGTGGCCTGCCCCTCAACTATGAAAGCAAAGCGAGTTAATATTGTATCCCTGAAAATGGTCAAGGAGGCCAGCGTACTTTACGCGGCCAGGCGCATATCGTCGCCCGATGATGCGGCCGGCCTGGTCAGGGAGTTTATAGAGGACGCCGACCGAGAAAGGCTTGTAATCATATACCTTAACACCAAGAACGAGCCGACAGCCATTCACACTGTAACCATCGGGACGCTGAACGGCAGCCAGGTCCACCCGCGTGAAGTGTTCAAGGCGGCCCTGCTGGCGAACTCGGCGGCGATTGTCCTGGCGCACAACCACCCCAGCGGCGACCCCACGCCCAGCCGTGAGGACGTTGAGATCACCAGGCGGCTGAAGGAGTGCGGCGACCTGCTCGGCGTGAGCGTGCTGGATCACATCGTCGTCGGTGAAGGGCAGTACGTGAGCTTTTTACAGAAAGGATTAATGTGAGCGTAGCGGCCAACTGGCCTAAACCATTCTCAAGAAAGGGGGGAATGGGGCGGGCCGGATGAGCCCGCCCCGCAGTATATGGACATTGAAAGGAAAACCAACAGCCGGTATAATACTGGCAAAGGGAGTGTCCAGCGGATGAACGGCATCAACCGAACCAACGATTACGCCTTCAAGCGCATATTCGGCTCCGAGGAAGGCAAAGAGGCGCTGGTGAGCTTCCTCAACGCGACGCTGAAGCCGCCTCCGGGAAAAGAAATCACCGACCTGGAGCTGGTGGACCGGGAGATTGATCCCGAATACCTGGCGGACAAAGCCGCCCGGCTTGACGTGCTGGCGAGAGCAGTTGGGGGAACGCTAATCAATATTGAAATACAAATTGTCAACCAGTCCGACATTAACAAGCGGACATTGTTCTACTGGGCACGGCTGTATGGCGGCCAACTGAAATCTGGCCAGAGATTCTCGGAACTGCGCAAGACAGTTACCGTCAACATCCTGGGATTCGACTGGTTTGCCGACGAGCGATATCACCACGTCTTTCGTATTCAGGACATTGAAACCGGGGAGTTAATGAGCGATCACCTGGAAATTCATTACCTGGAGCTGAATAAAGTGCGGAAGCGTGAGTGGAATCCAGACGATCCTTTGGAGGCGTGGCTGATGTACCTGAACAACCTGGAAGGCGAGGAATTGCTGATGCTTGCGGAGAAAAACCCGGCAATCAAGAAAGCCCTGACCGTCGAAGAAATTTTCAAAAAGAGCGACCTGGAGCGCCGCCTGTACGAGCTGCGAGAGAAGGCAATCAGAGACGAAATTTCCAGAGTAGCGGACGCAGAAGAAAGAGGCAAGGCTGAAGGCAGGGCTGAAGGTAGGGCCGAAGGGCTGCAGGACAGCATAATCCGGTTTCTGCAGAAGAGGTTTAAAGCGGGACACCTTAGCGATAAAGTCAGGCAGATTGCGGACATCCAGGCCCTCGACAGCCTTTACGACAGCCTCCTTGACGCAGCGACGCCAGAGGAAGCGGCTGAGATCGTTTCCCGCGCCCTGCCTCAATAACACCTTCCGCGAGTTGGCGCTTAAACAAAAACTTTGCGAGTTAAGAGCGGTCTTTGACGAGGCCGCTTTTGTATTTTTAAGGGCCTACCGGTCTGCAAACCAATTTCCAACGAAAGGAGGAATGGGGCGGGCTGGAGGGTCCGCCCCGTGACTTTATGGTGAAAACAGAAAAAACCAGAGAGGCGCTCGCCAGGCTTTTGAATATGTTCGAGAGCGGCAACCTGCCCGCCGCCGTCGCCCGGACCGTAATCAGGGGCGATGCCAGACCCTGCGACAGGTGGAGTCTAGGCAACCGGCTGCTCATGCTACTGGCTGGCACGGAGGACGCGCGGGGCTTTAAGCAGTGGCAGGAAGTAGGCCGCAGGGTGAAGAAGGGAGCCAAAGCCTTCTACATCCTGGCCCCGGTCACAAAGAAGAAAACTGTCCGTCGCGTGGAAGTTGACCCCGAGACCGGAGAAGAGCGTGAAGTCGAACAGGTTAGGATAGTCACCGTCGGCTTCAGAGACATTCCCGTGTTCCGGGTGGAAGACACTGAAGGAGAACCGCTGCCGGACTACGCCCCGCCGGAACCGCCGCCGCTGTTCGACGTGGCGAAGCGGTTCGTGGAGGACGTGAAGTACCGGCCCTTTATCGGAGGGTATTACGGCTACTTTAACCATCTCACAAAAGAAATCGTGCTCAACACCCACGACGCCAGGACGTTTTTCCACGAGCTGGCCCATGCCGTACACCACCAGGTTAAGCCCGGCGGCCTCAAGGGCGGCCAGCACGCCGACCAGGAAATTGTAGCGGAAGTAGTGGCTGCAACTCTGTGCGAGCTGTACGGCTACGAAGGCTACATTTACCACGGCTGGGAATATATCCGGCATTACGCCGCCCAGGGCGGCCAGCAGGCGCTGAAGGCCGTCATGGGGGTTCTGGCCGATGTTGAGAAGGTGCTAGATGTGATCCTGGGAGCGGCTGAGGAAGCGGCGGGAGCGGAAGCGGCTTGAGTGGCCGGGTAAAAGCCCGGCCTATCCTTACCGCGAAGAAGGAGGGATTTTGTTGGCTGAAACTGCTGGAAAGGCAGCCTGCCCCTGGGGTATAATAGCGTCAGGGGGGATAAGCGTGAAAGAAGTTGTTTTGCGTATACCTGAAGAAATACAGGATGTTTTAGGCGTCAAGCGCAATCTTGCTAAGGAAATTACAAAAAGGCTGGCTGTTTCTCTTTATGCAGAAAGAAAAATATCTTTAGGTAAAGCAGTTGAGCTTTCAGGAATGGATTATCTCTCATTTATGGAGTTGCTGGGTGATTTTGGCGTTTATCTTGATTACGACGAAGATGAGTTAATGAGTGATTTAGAAACTATAAGGAGGCTAGAGCACGGTGGTGATAAGTGATACTACTGTTTTGATAGCTCTGGCCCGTGCAGGATATCTGTGGCTGTTAGAGAAGCTTTGGGGCTCGATTGTTATTCCCGAGGCTGTTTACCTTGAAGCAACAAAAGGGCTTCCAGGGAAAAGCATAATTGACGAAGCGGTTCAAGCAGGCTGGATTAAAGTACAAAAAGTCCAAAACCGGCAAATGGTTCGGCTTTTGCGAGGCGATTTGAGAGGCAAGGGTGAGTGCGAGTGTATCATCCTTGCGGGAGAAATAGGCGCAAAGGCCGTTCTTATTGATGACAAGAAAGCGAGAAAAATTGCCCGCCAAGCCGGTATTGGAATTATCGGTACACTGGGTGTGTTGGTATTGGCTGTAAAGGGAAGTATCTTGCAAAGAGACGAAGCGGTTAAAGTAGTTGAACTGCTGATAAAGAGCGATTTTCGCTTATCGAGAACAGTTGTTCAGACAGTCATTGACCTTATTAACAATAGTTAACAGTAAACAATACTGCGAGAGAGACCGGGATTTTTAAAGCCCGGCCTTTTTATTTATTAACAGGCCGACCGGCCTGACCCAAACCCATTGAAAGGAGGGAGGGCAGGCCGGGAAGCGGCCTGCCCGACATAATGCACACTTACACTATTTACTGCGACGGCTCCGTGCTGCCGCGCCGTCAGGGCAAACCCCGCTTCGCCGCTTTTGCGGCATACAGAGGAAGCACGGTCGTCGCGGAGTGGAGCGACCGCGTTGAAGCTGTTGACATAACCGCCGCCGAGCTTCAGGCGATCCTGGAGGCCCTGCAGTGGGCCGCCAAACGGAGGGCTAAAGGCGTGCGGGTGTTTACCGACAGCAAGGCCGCCGTGTTCACCATTCAGGGGAGGCGGTTGGAAAAGTACGTGGAAACCCTTTGGCAGATCAGGAGCCTGATCAAAGCCCTGAGAGCCTCCGTAAACTGGGTTCCACGCGAGATGAACGCTTACGCTGACGGTCTCTGCCGGAAGGCGGCAAGAGAATACCAGTGCCATTAGCAATTTTGGCCGGGCGGACCCCCGGCTTCTTAAAAATAAATTACGGGAGGGGTTTAAATTGGAATTGATGGGGCGAAATCTTGGAATGATTGATTTGGTTCACAATGTTTACGAGTACGCGGAAACCAGGGAGCCTAGCGACAATGAGCTGGTCCGCGAAATAGCGCCATTGATTGACGAGGAAAAACTGACCGGTGAGCAGGCGGTCAAGATGCTGGTCATGGGGATGATTTTTAGGATGCAGAGGATTGTTGAAAACCCTGATTGCGACGCTGACGACATGGTTGAGATCGCGCACTCCCTGTCTGATCTGGCTTCTATTGTGTTGTATCTAAGGCTGACGCAGCGCGCCGACGAAGCCTTTTTGGATGACACAAGCGAGCTGATAGCTAAGATGACCCGGTTGCTGGATGACTGGCACGCTGCGCAGGAGGGGGCAAATTGTGTCAATTAGAACTGCCAAAAGTCAGCGGGCCTTTTAATAGTTGTCTTGACAAAAGCATGACATTTCTTTAAGATATTAGGCAGGTGGAAAACATTGAAGATTGCCCGTTTCGATTGGGATTATGTGAATACGGAACACATTTCAAGGCACAGCGTTACGCCGGATGAAGCGGAAGAAGTTTTCGCCGACGGCGCTGCCATATTTCTTCGTTCCCGCAGCGGAAGGTATGTTGCTTTAGGCCAGACGGAAGCGGGCCGCTATTTAACGGTGGTTTACGAGCGGGAAAGCGGCGGCGTGATCCGGGTGGTAACCGCTTTTGACATGGACGAGAAAAACAGAAAGCGTTACCGCCATGAAAGGAGAGGTTGAAATGCCGAAAATTCCTGACTTTAAGACAGCGGAAGAAGAGGCTAAATTCTGGGAGACGCACAGCGTATCCGATTACTGGGATGAGTTTGAACCGGTCAAAGAGGAATTAGACCCGAAGTTAAGGGCGAAAATCAAAGCACGCGCCAATCTCAAAAGAGTAACTTTAAGGTTGAGCCAGGAGCAGATTACCGCTGCCAAGCGCATAGCGGCTGAAAAAGGAATTCCCTATCAGACGTTGATGCGGATGTGGATTGTCGAAGGAATTAAGGCGCAAGGCGACCAAGCGATCTGAGCCCTCCCCATGCCTAAAGCCAGGGGCTTTACGGTGTATATTGGTAAGGGAGACCGCCCGGCTGGAGAGGCCGGGCTTTTCGCTTTTTATGGACAAAATTGCCCGGCTGGAAGCCCAGCGGTAAAATGTCAAGCCCCTATTTCGCTCAGGTATCCCCACTTTTTATTTTTATGCCTCCATTCCGTTGTAAGCTATCTCGGGCCAGGTATTGAATACCCAGGGGCATCGGCCACGTCGCCCGCTTGACCAGGAACGGAAAATGTAGTACCCCAC
>Ga0067045_1028375_pt1 | contig 35000 bp, 32 predicted proteins | sample TerdegcTABiofilm_FD_59184 | JGI IMG/M metagenome (GOLD analysis project Ga0067045, IMG submission 59184) | Combined Assembly of (Gp0054472, Gp0054536) Wastewater bioreactor microbial communities from Singapore -Terephthalate degrading...
AACCCTCGAAGCCATTGCCCAGGGCCATCCCATGAGCCGACTTGATGAACTCCTGCCGGGGCCGTTCGCCAAACCGTCAATACGCTGAGTATGTGGTGGCCTCGCAACGCTTACTCTATCTCTTATGATGTTTGCAGAAGGCTTTGGCCGCCAGGGGTGTTTCTCCGGCCGGGGAAAGAGCCCCGCTGGCCAGTCATACCGGCAGGAGCTGAAGAAACAGCCAGACGATATACCCGCCCAGCGCGATCCATGGCCCGAAAGCGATCATGGAGTGCCCGGAGACAGCCTGGCGCTTGAGGGCCGCCCGGAGAACCACGCTCAGGATTGCGGCGAGCGATGCGATCAGCAGGACAGGGGGAATGCCTGTCAGCCCGGTCCACATGCCGATGGCGCCCAGCAGTTTGGCGTCGCCGCGGCCCAGCCCGTGTATGCCCCTCAGCCGCAGATAGCTGATCTCGACCAGCCAGAGCAGGCCAAAACCCGCCACTGCGCCGGCGAGATGCCAGACCCAGTTCTCCTGCCGGAAGAGGGCGACCATGAGCCCGCCCAGAAGGAAGACCGCGAGGTTCAGCCCGTCGGGCAGCAGATAGCTGCGCAGGTCTATCAGCGCGAGCGCCAGAAGCAACCAGCCAAAAGTTGTTGTAAAACAAAGAAATATAGGGCTTTCCGGTAATAGGAGTATGCTAGCGGCCGCCACTCCGGCGCCGCCAAGGCCGGCCAGGAACGGGCGCGGCCTGGCCACCGTCTCTCCGGGCGCGGCAGCCTTCCCAGCATATTTCACGGCCCATGCATCGAGGCCGGCGCCTGTCAGGAAGCCGGTGATCACGCCAGCCGGCAGAAGGAAAGGTTCAAGCCAGGTCATGGCCTGTCATAACCCGCCAATCCGGCCGCTGCCATTCCGGCAATCTCTCAGTTGGCGGCGCGGCCGGCATTGGCGGCAACCGGATCGAACGTGTCGGAACATTGCGGCCCGGTATCGCCCGCTTTCAGATAGCTGATGCAGTAATACGCGGCGCGGGTGCCATCCTCGAAAGTGGGCAGGCCGTGCCATTGAAACTGTTCTTCCTGCCCGCTCCAGAGCTGGATGATGATCCGGCTGGGATGCTGCGGGATGGGGTGATCGTCATGCGTCGCCGTATGCATCAGCTCGCCGTCGACATACCAGCGGATCCGGTCGGGCTCCCAGTCAAAGGCATAAAGGTGAACTTCCTTGCTGGCATCGAAGGGCAGGGGAATCTCGAGATAGCGATAGGGCTCGCCATCGGTGAAATAGTTGGCGGTAACCATGTTGAGATCCTTGCCGAGGAATTCGATGTCGATCTCGTCATGCTGGGCGCCGAACTGTTCGGAGGTGTGGGTGAAAAGGGCGCTGACCGTGCCAGAGCCGGGGGCCGGCGTCATCACGACTTCGACCCGCCCGAAGGAATAGAGGCCGCGCCGCTGGTATTCGGCGCCGGCGAGCTTCTTGGCGCCCACGCGCATCCGGCGCAGCTCCAGCTCCACCCGGTCGTCGAAGAAATGAATATGCCGCGCCAGCCAGGCCGGATGCGGCGAGGGGTAGGTCATGTTGGCCTTGTACCAGCGGGTGGGATCGTGGCCGTCGCCGAAATTGTGAATGAAGGAAGCGCCCTCTGCAGCGTCGGACGCCATGGGCGGATAGCCCTCCGGAACGGGGATCTGTTCGGCGGGCAGGTGCGCCTCTTCATGCGGGTTAAGCGGAGCAACCACCACCGGCGCAGACCCGACGGGCGCGGTCAGCACCGAGCCCGCCAGGAGCCCGGTCAGGATTACCCCAAACACAGCGCCAAGCCGGGCGGCGGTATCGTCGCTCAATTTCACCCAGCTACCCACGAACATCAGCCACTCAAAAACAGGCCCCGCCAAGAGCCTGTTCCCTCTAGATCCTACTTCAAAAGCAAGTTGAAAAAGCGGCTCCCAGCAAGCCGCTTTTTTAGTCCCAGTTCTGTTACCAGGCGCCCTCGGATTTGAGCACTGCCGGGATAGTCTTGAGGATGATCATCACATCGCCCCAGAAAGAGCGGGTCTGAGCATAGGAGGTGTCCATGCGGACGCGCTCCGGATAGCTGATCTTGCTACGGCCGCTGATCTGCCAGAGGCCGGTGATGCCGGGGCGAACGCTGCAATAGTCGGCAAAGTTTTCGCCATATTTGCCGCGCTCGGAGAGCGAGATCGGACGCGGACCGACGAGCGACATGTCTCCTTTCAGCACATTGATGAGCTGGGGCAGTTCGTCGATCGAGGTGGCGCGGATGAAGCGGCCCAGGGGGGTGATGCGCGGGTCGTGCGTCAGCTTCTGTGTCAGTTCCCATTCGCGCTTGGCTTCCGGGTTGGAGTCCAGCAGCGCCTGCAGCCGTTCCGCCGCATCCGGCACCATGGAGCGCAGTTTGTAGCATTTGAACGTGCGGCCATGCTGGCCGTAGCGGGTGTGCGAGAAAATGGCTGCCTGACCGTCCTGAAGACGGACCATCAGGGCAACGATCAAAAGCAACGGAGCGACAAAGATCAGGCCCAGCGAAGCGGCCATGATGTCGAGCGCGCGCTTCGCCGTGAACGAGTTGCGCGGGTTCGGCCGGCGCGGCTCGCTGATGACAAAGCCGTCCTCCTCGACACCGCCAGTCGTGTCGGTGATCCGGAATTCCATTGGTAGTCCCCTTTGTACTCTACGCCGCGTTACACTTGTTAATCCGCGCGACTGCTTTTCAGCCTTAGTCCCCATATGACCGGGCCGCGCGGAGCTCATGTATTGGCGTTTGCAATTCGTATACCACTTTCGCGTTTGCGAAATAAGGGCTTTCTTAAACTTTCTCCTCTCAGGCGAAGTATTCGTCAAATATTGGCACAGTCTGCCGCCCGGCGGGGCAGTTGCAATGGTTTATCGTTTGTTAAACATGAATGGATCGCAACGAGCTGTCCCATATTCGCTCAAGACACAAAAAAAGCGCCGCAATGAGCGGCGCTTTCTGTCCAGACTGTTGAGGGAATCGGTACTTAGAAAATCCGCTCACCGATTCGAATCGTGTCGCCGGGCTTCACCACCGTGGACGGGGTAAGATCGTAGGCGACCTCCTGATTGCCATCCATGCTCTTGATATACACGACGCGCTTGTTCGCCCGATAGGAGAACCCGCCCGCTGCTGCAACAGCGTTCTGAACTGTCAGACCGCTCGTATACGGATACTCACCGGGCCGGCCGACTTCACCAAGGATGTAATAGGGGCGGTAGTTGATCACTTCCACGCTCACGCGCGGGTCCAGCACATAGCCATCGGCGAGTTTGGTTGCGACGGCATTTTCCAGATCGACGGTCGAGAGGCCAACAGCGGCCACCTGGCCGATCAGAGGCAGCGAGATGGCGCCCGCGCCGTCCACTTCGAATTCACCCGACAGGGTGGGGTGGCCGAAGACGGTCACGCGCAGCCGGTCGCTGGAACCCAGCGTGTAGGCTGTGGCGATCTGGGACTGGGTGGTTACGCCAGCGTCGCGGGCGCCGGCAGTGGGGCTGGTGGTGCCACAGGCAGAAACCATCAGTCCGAGGGCGAGGGCCATGATGGCCAGAAAGGAGCGAAGCGTCAGCATGCTGCAGGGTCTCCTGAATTCGTTCACGGGATGACGGGGTCCCGGAAGCCATAATCACTAAATTTCAGGTATTAAGAAAAGCAACATCTGTGCCGAAAAGGCGCGCGGCCGAGAGCTTTCCGGTGAGGAACGCCCCTGTATCAAGGCCAATCCTGCGGTCATCTCTATGGATTGCGTCTTCCGGCGTGTGCCCGTGAACAATCAGGTGATCGAAGGGCAGTGCGTCGTCGAGGAACTCCTCGCGGATCCACAGCATGTCCCGCTGGCTCTGCTTTTCGAGGCTCAGTCCGGGCCGCAGGCCTGCATGGACGAACAGGTAATCGCCGGCGACATGATAGGGTTTCAGCGACTGGAAAAAGCTCAGATGGCTTTCCGGCAGACGTTCGCGGAAAGCTTCCCAGAGTTTGGTCCAGGCCTCACGGACCTTGGCCATCTCTTCATGGGAATTCAGGCTGGCCCGGCTGTTGGGCGGGGCGAAGCCATAAGAATAGAGTGTCTCGCCGCCGCCAAAGCGCGTCCACTGGGTGCCGAAATTAACCTCCTGAAGGAAGCGGAGCAGCGCTTCTTCATGGTTCCCGAGCAGGAAAACGGGGTCATACCGGTCCAGGGCGCCGCTGGTGAAATACTCGATCACGTCGCGCGATTGCAGGCCGCGGTCGATGTAGTCGCCCAGAAAAATGATCTGCGGCTTAACCCCTTCCGGGAGCTGCGCGGCATCAGCATCGATCTGCTCCACCAGGCGCAGCAGCAGGTCCATCCTGCCATGGATATCGCCCACTGCGTACAGGCACAGCCCTTCGGGGGCCTGGGTTATCCGCTGCAGGACGGGCGGAGCGCTGGGTGCTTCGCTGAAAGCGGCAACGTTTTCTTCGCGCGGGGATGTGCGAAATTGGGAAAGGATATTGCGACGCGCTGCGTCTGCCGAGCGGCTGAACTGGCCAAATCGGGCCCTCAAGGCATCCGCAAGCTTTCCTCTGGTCAAAACCATCATAGTTATCCCCGGTAGCGGGCAACTTATCCGATTAACCTTGTGAAACCAAGAAATCGGATGTGAGTTTTACCGCTTCCCGGCAACACTTTCCCAAGTAAATCCGGCCGCCCAGGCCAGATGCATTGTGCCCGCAGCCACGCCTGAGAGCAGGCCGCAGAGCGATTTGTGCTTCCAGGCAATTGCCGCAGAGGCGCCAGCCAGCACGCTTAGATAGCCCGCAGGCAAGATGAATGCCTGCCACTGAAAGAGGCCCGCCACGAGGCCGGTCAGACAGAGTGCCAGTATCAAGATGGGCGCCGCCTGGCGCAGTTTCAATCTTGCCTTGTGTTTGCGCAGGTTTTTCGCCCGGCCTTTCCCATAGTTGAAATACTGCCGCGCCAGGGCTTTGACCGATCCGCGCGGCGTGTAGGCGATGCGGATATCGGCATCGAGCCACACCCTGCCGCCCCCCTTGCAGACGCGGTAATCGTATTCGGCGTCTTCATTGTGAGAGAAGGCTTCGTCATAGCCGCCCACGCTGCGGAACCAGACAATGTCAAAGCCGGCATGGTGGCCATGATCGACATATTGAGACTTGCGCCCGCCGCGATGGGCCGAGCCCCCCGAGCCGAGAAGTGTGTCGACGATCCAAGCGTTCGCCTTCTCGAAACAGGTCTCGCCGACAGCATCCATCGGGATCACGACGGAGGCGGCGCAGGTCCGCTTCAGCGCTTCGGCGACATGCAGGATGAAGTTTGGCGGATAAGTCGAATGGGCATCACACCGTATCAGCCAGCGCGTGCCGGGTGTGGCGTGCGCAGTGGCGGCAAGGTTGATCGCCGCAGATTGAAGCCGCTTCTCGTTTACCAACAGCCGCAGATTCGGGAACTCTGCCATCAGCCGCTTCACGATGGCGACCGTCTCATCCGTGCTGCCCCCATCGGCGACCGTCAGCGGGATAAGCCGGAGCAGGGGGCTGCCATTCATGAGAGAGCGAATGCATGTCTCAATATGGCGCGCTTCGTTAAGGGCAGGGATCACCGCGAGGATCGAGCTGGGGTCGACGCCTTGCGGTAAAGGTCTGAAAGTTGCCGTGTTTATGGAAGTCAGCATTGGTGTGTTGCCGGTTGATCGTTGCGTTCAAAAAAAACTAGAGCAAATTCCGTTCCACCCAACATAAGCAGGATAACAAATTCTCTAGATATCTGTAACTCCCGCAAGGCTCCGCCAGGCCGATCAAATCCTTGAGGGCTGACGCCGGGATAGGCTTGCCGCCGGGCGCGGACTCCATACTGTAGCGAAGAACGATAATTCGCGGAGGAACCTCATGATTGGCGTAGTCGCAAAGCTGAAAATCCAGGATGGCAAACAGGCTGAGTTTGAGCAGGTCGCCAAGGACCTGATGGCCAAGGTAAAGGCGAATGAGCCGGGCTGCCTGACCTACCAGCTCTACAAGACCAAAGGCTCGTCCACCGAATATATCTTCATGGAACAGTATGCTTCGGTCGACGCGCTGAAATCCCACGGCCAGACCGAGTATTTCAAGGCAGCTGGCCCCAAGCTGGGCGCTGTCCTCGCCGGCGCGCCCGACGTCCAGTATTACGACATCGTAGAATAACAGCCCAACCGGAGCCCCGCGCATGGACCTCTCGCTTTCGCCAGCCGATCAGAAGTTTCAGCAGGAAGTGCGCGACTGGATCGCGGAAAACTTCAATGCCGAACTGCGTGCGAAAATGGCGCTCACCAAGAATGGCTATGTCGACAAGGCAAGCCAGGTGGCCTGGCAGAAGAAGCTGGCGTCGAAAGGTTGGATCGCTCCCAACTGGCCGAAGGAATATGGCGGGCCCGGCCTCAGCGCCACCCAGCGTCATATCCTCCATGCCGAGCTTTCCGGCGCGGGCACGCCCAATGTCGCGCCTTTCGGGGTGTCGATGGTGGCCCCGGTCATCATGGCCTTCGGCAATGAGGCGCAGAAGAAGGAACACCTTCCGAAAATCCTGTCTTCCGATGTCTGGTGGTGTCAGGGCTATTCGGAGCCCGGCGCGGGGTCCGACCTTGCCGGCCTGCAGATGTCTGCGGTGCGCGATGGCGACGAATATGTGCTCAACGGCTCGAAGATCTGGACGACGCTGGCCCAGTGGGCCGACATGATCTTCTGCCTGGTGCGCACCGACAAAACCGGCAAGCCGCAGGAAGGCATCAGCTTCATCGTTTTCCCGATGACGCTGCCGGGGATCACCATCCGCCCGCTGCCCACGCTGGATGGGCCTGCCGAAGGCCAGCACGAGATCAATCAGGTTTTCTTCGAGAATGTCCGCGTCAAGATCAAGGACGCGCTGATCGGCGAAGAGAACAAGGGCTGGACCTATGCCAAATACCTGCTCGAGTTCGAGCGGGGCAATGCCTACGCGTCCGGCCTGCGCAACATGCTGCGCAAGGTGCGCAAGATCGCGTCCAAGGAAGTGGCCGGGGATGTGCCGGTCCTGCGCGACCCTGATTTTGCCCGCAAGCTGGCGCGCACCGAGATCCGTGTTGAAGCAATCGACGCCACCGAGCAGCGTGTGCTCTCGGCCCTGTCTGCGGGTCAGAATGTCGGCCCGGAAAGCTCGATGCTGAAATATCAGGGCTCCGAGGTTCAGCAGGAAATCACAGAGCTCGCGCTGGAGGCTGCCGGCATCTACGGCAATCCCTTCGTGCAGGATACGATTGCGCTGGCCGAGCCCGGCACCAATGCCGAATCTCCGACGCCGGAGCATCTCCTCACGGCGGCGCCGAGCTACTTCAATTACAGGAAGACCTCTATCTACGCAGGGTCCAACGAGATTCAGCGCAATATCATAGCGAAGATGGTGCTGGGCCTGTAACGGCTCAAGCAACACACTCTACATCGGGAGGAATTGAATGGCGGTTACCCAGGCTGGTAAGCCGGGCCTGTTCACGCGCTTGTCGTTTGGAATCGGCGGCGCGGCGGATGGCATCAAGAACAATGGCTTCGATTACGCGCTGTTGTTCTTCTACAGCAATATCATGGGCGTGGATGCCGGCCTGGTAGGCGTCGCCCTGCTGATTGCGCTGATCATCGATGCGGTGTCAGATCCCGTGGTCGGCTACTGGTCGGATAATATGCGCACCCGCTTCGGCCGCCGCCATCCCTTCATGTATGCCGCGCTGATCCCGACGGCGATCACCTATTTCCTCACCTGGAACCCGCCGGAAGGCCTGACGGGCAATGATCTTTTCCCCTGGCTGGTGGCCACCACCATCCTCGTGCGGATCAGCTTCACCTTCTATGATGTGCCCAGTTCCGCCCTGTCTGCGGAACTCACCTCCGACTATGACGAGCGCACCTCGCTGATGTCGCTGCGTTACTTCTTCGGCTGGTTTGGCGGGCTGACGATCCAGATTCTGCTGTTCCGCTTCCTGCTTGTACCTACCGAGGAAATCCCGGTCGGGGTGTTCAACGTCGAGGGCTGGAACACCTATGGGCTCGTGTCGGCCATCTGTATTCTGACGGCCGTTGCCATCTGCGCCCTCGGCACGCACAGCCACATCCCCCGCCTGAAGGCGGCCCCGCCTGCGCGGAACCTGACGCTGGGCAAGATCTTTGGCGAAATCTTCGAGACGATCTCCAACCCGTCTTTTCGGGCGCTGTTCATCGCCACGCTTTGCGGCCTGATCGCCACCGGTATCTCGGCGACCCTCAACCAGTATATCAACACAATCTTCTGGGAGTTCGACAATACCCAGATCGCCAACCTCACCATGGGGGTCTATGTCTCAGCCATCCTTGCCCTGATCATCGCGCCGATCGTGGGCAAGACCTTCGGCAAGAAGCGCGGCGCCATGACCATTGGCGCGCTCGCCTTCACTATTGCGCCGCTCCCGGTCTTCCTGCGCCTCTTCGGCCTCCTGCCGCCGAACGGGTCGGACGAACTCTTCCTCATCATCATCTCGATCACGATCTTTGATCTCTCGCTGATCATTGCCACGCAGATGCTGCTCGGCTCGATGGTCGCAGACATCGTTGAGGATTCTGAGCTGCAGACCGGCCGGCGGTCGGAAGGCATCTTCTTTGCCGGCATCAGCTTCATCCGGAAGCTGTCGCAGGGGGCAGGGGTGATCACCGCCTCCATGGTGCTGGCTGTTGCCGGTCTTTCCCAAGGCGGGGGCGTTGACGCGGCCACGCCGGAATCGATTCGCATGCTCGGCTGGGGCTATGGCATCTCGCTGCTCACCGCCTGGACCCTGATGCTCATCTGCATCAGCTTCTACCGCATCAGCCGCGAAAGCCATGCCGACAATCTCGAAAAGCTGAGACTGCGGCAGGCAGAACAGGATGCGCAGTAACCCGCCCATGCCGCCGCCGGGAACGTCCTTGCGTCCCTGCGGCGGTATGACCTGTCTGAAATGTCATGCGGGCGCGATTGCGCCATAATTCGCTCCGCAATAGAGCCATGATCATGACCCATCTCAAGATCATGACTCGACACGCTTCCAAGCTCCTCGCGGCCGCCTTCCTCGCCGTGATCATGGCCCTGACCATGGTAATCATGCCCGTCTTCGCGCAGGGCGCGCCGGATGAGCGCGTGCCCGCCTCGACGGCCGAAATCAGCCTCACCTTCGCGCCCCTCGTGCGCCAGGCCTCGCCCGCCGTCGTCAACGTCTACACCGAGAAGAACGTCGCCCAGCGCGGCATGACGCTGGAACAGATGATGTTCGGCGTGGCCCCGCAAAGCCGGGTGCAGAATTCGCTCGGCTCCGGCGTCATCGTCGGCGCTGATGGCATCATCGTCACCAACAACCATGTCATCCAGGGCGCCGACACCTTCCGCGTGGTCCTCAGCGACCGGCGCGAATACGCTGCCGAACTGCTGCTGGGCGATGAGCGCACCGACCTTGCCGTGCTGCGCATCAACACCGAAGGCCAGCGCCTGCCGGTGCTGCCTTTCGCGGATACGCGCGACGCTCAGGTCGGCGATCTCGTCCTTGCCATTGGCAACCCTTTCGGCGTCGGCCAGACAGTCACCAATGGCATCATCTCCGCCACCGCGCGGACGGACGTTGGCATCAACGACTACTCGTTCTTCATCCAGACCGATGCGGCCGTGAACCCCGGCAATTCCGGCGGCGCCCTCGTTAACACGCGCGGCGAACTTGTCGGCGTCAACACGGCGATCTTCTCGCGCACCGGCGGCTCGGTCGGTATTGGCTTTGCGATCCCCTCCGAAATGGTCAAGCGCGTGGTCGACGCGGCCGTCAATGGCGGCACCTTCGTGCGCCCCTGGCTCGGGCTGGCCGCCCAATCGGTCAGCTTTGACATTGCCAAGGCGCAGGGCCTATCCCGCCCTGTCGGCGTGATGGTCACCGAAGTGTACCCCGATGGCCCGGCCGAGCGCGCCGGCCTGCGCCGCGGCGATCTCGTCACCGCGATTGATGACCGGGAAGTGTTCGACGAAAAAGGCCTGAAATTCCTCGCCGCCATCCGCAATCCGGGCGAGCAGGCAAAGCTTTCGATCCTGCGCGGCGGCAAGAACCAGACCATCAATGTGAGGGTCGAGCCCCCGCCGGGCGCCACCGAGGCCGATGTGGTCCTCCTCACCAACGGGTCGGTCTTCAACGGCGCCCGCGTGATCGAACTCTCGCCGCGCCTGGCTGAGGAAAATGGCCTGGATCCCTTCACGCGTGGCTCGGGCATCTACGTTCACTCCGTCACGCGCGGCACCATCTCGCGCAACTATTTCCGCCCCGGCGACATCATTCGCTCCGTGAACGGAAAGCAGACCAAGACAGTGAAGGAAATTCAGGAAGTCCTGAAACAGAACACCCGCGAATGGGACATCGAAATCGAACGCAACGGCCGCGTCGTACGGGGCACGGTCCGCACCTGATCGGGGGTTACTCGCCGGCTTGCCGATTGATCCAGTTTGTCAGTGTCCGGCGGATTGCTGCTTCTGCAGAGTCTCCGCGGTTGAACGCCCACCAGATATAGGCACCCTGCCACAGGCTGGCCATTTCCCAGCCCAAGGACAGGGCGTTCGCCATGTCTGCTGTCAAACGGCGGCCCAGAATGGCCGCCAGCCGGTGGCCCCAGGCAGACCCACGCGCCCTCAGAACTGGATTCTGGAAATCCTCCCTCAGCAATAATAGACCCTCCGTCGCGTTCCGTTCAGCATCGCCATCCGGCATCAGCTGGAGAAGCAGGTCGATGGCCCCTTCGGGCGTCTCTGCCGCTTCGGCGTCAGCGGCTTCTGTTTGAGCATCCAGCATATTCCAGGCGTGCAGGAGGATCGCTTCTACGAGGGACGACCGGTCGCCATATCTTTGCACCAGCGTCGCGGCAGATAACCCGCAAGCTTTCGCCGCCTTGGCGAAGGTGAAATCCGCCGGCCCCGCCGCCATTAGTTCCAGCAGAAGTCTCTGAAGCACCTGCTCGTCAGAAAGTGTCTTGTGTCGTGCCATTCGCGGATATAAACAAACGTTCGTTTATTTATCAAGATGGAAACTGCAATGGCTCGAATTCTCGGTTACATCGCCGCCAGCCTGGATGGAAAAATCGCTGACCAGAATGGCGGATTGGAATGGCTGTTCAAATATGACGACATGAATTTAGGCGAGCACCATTACGCCCATTTCCTGTCCCGCATCCGCACAGTCGTCATGGGCCGGGCCACCTATGATTTTCTGGCGCGCGATCCCTCTCCCTGGGCCTACTGGGCGCAGCGCGTTATTGTGGTTACCTCAACGCCGATCGACTCTCCGAAAGGGCCGCTGGAAGCGCGCGCCGATATAGATGCTCTGATTACTGAGCTGCGCGCGTTGGAGGATGGCAACGTCTGGATGCTCGGCGGCGGCCAGTTGCAAATGGCTTTTCTGGAGCGGGGCGCGCTCGACGAACTTGAAATATACATCTTCCCCGAAATCCTGGGGGGCGGCGCGCCCCTGTTTCCGCCCACACCGGCGCAGATCACGCCCAAACTCATTAGTTCAAAGACGATGGAACGGGGATGTGTCCGTTTGCACTATCGCTTCAGCTGACCCCGGCTCCCTCAAGCCGCCCCGATCGTCGTGCGGTGCAGCAGCCGGTCATGGCCGGCATAGCCGCCCGTGGCCATGTGCAGTGTGCAGCGATTGTCCCACATCAGCAGCATACCTTTTTCCCAGCGGTGCCGGTATTGAAACTCCGGCCGTGTCTGCCAGCGGTAAATCTCGGTCACCAGATCCCAGCCTTCCTGCTGGTCCATACCTTCCACGCCCACAATATAGCCCGCGCAGCCAAACAGGCTCTCGCGCCCCGTTTCCGGGTGTGTACGGATGAAAGGGTGGGTATGGGCGGCCTCGGCCTCGTCGGAGGCGCGGATGTCCATGCTGCGCCCCTTGTCGCCGGCGCCATACATGCCTTTCGGCGAATAGGCATTGCGCGCTGAGTGGACCGCTTTCTTCCCCTCGATACGGCGGCGCAGATCTGCCGGCATCTCGGCCAGCGCTTTATACTGGTTCACGAACAACGTATCGCCGCCCTCGGGCGGTATGGTGATGCCATAAAGGCAGGTACCCTGCGGCGGCCTTTCCTGAAAGCTCCAGTCCGAATGCCAGCTTTCGGCAAAGATCGGCGAGGTTTCATCCGCCGCCCGTTTCACCGCGATGATATGCTTGCGCCCCGGTATCGGCGCGATGAAAGGATCATCGCCAAACGGCCCAAAGGCGAGGGTAAACCGCTCCAGATCATCATCGCTCAGCTGCTGATCCGGAAAGCAGATCACCTGATGCTCGAGCCAGGCGCCACGGATATCCGCGGCAAGATCAGCGGAGATCGGCTGTGAAAGATCTAGGCCGCGCACCTGCGCGCCGCAGGCCATATCGGATGGGATAACAGTCAGGGTCATTTTATATTTCCTCCCAATCCCCACCTTACCACGCCCCGCCCAAAGTCCTAGAACACACCCATGAGCGATCTTTTTTCCGCCGCCGGCCTAGAAGAAGGCGCGCCCCGCCCGCTGGCAGACCGGCTGCGTCCGAAGAAGCTGTCCGAAGTGGTCGGGCAGGGGCATCTGATCGGGCCGGATGGGCCCATCGGGGCCATGCTGCGCAATGGGCGCCTCGTTTCCATGATCCTCTGGGGCCCGCCCGGCGTCGGCAAGACGACGATAGCCCGGCTGCTGGCGCAGGAAACGGATCTTGAGTTTGAGGCGCTCTCCGCCATCTTCTCCGGCGTCAAGGATCTGCGCGCCGCCTTCGACAAGGCCGAGGCCCGCCGCCGCATCGGCAAGGGCACGCTCCTCTTCGTGGACGAGATCCACCGCTTCAACCGCTCCCAGCAGGATGGCTTCCTGCCTTTCGTGGAAAGCGGCACGGTCACGCTGGTGGGCGCCACCACCGAGAACCCCAGCTTCGAGCTCAACGGCGCGCTGCTCTCCCGCTGCCAGGTCATGGTGCTCAAACGCCTTGAAGACACCGACCTGCGAGAACTGATGACGCGCGCCGAAAAGGCAGTGGGCCGCCGCCTGCCGGCCGTGCCCGAGGCGCGCGAAGCCCTTATCCGCATGGCCGATGGCGACGGGCGCTACCTGCTCAACCTGGTCGAACAGGCCTACGCCATGCGCGGCGAGCCGGGCCTGCTCAGCCTTGAGGAAATCGCCACCGGCCTGCAGAAACGCGCTGCCGCCTATGACAAGGACAGGGAAGAGCACTATAACCTCATCTCCGCCCTGCACAAATCCGTGCGCGGATCAGATCCCGATGCGGCGCTCTACTGGTTCGCCCGCATGCTGGAAGGGGGCGAAGACCCGCTCTTCATCGCCCGCCGTCTCATCCGCATGGCAAGCGAGGATATCGGCCTTGCTGACCCAACCGCCCTGATGATCTGCGGGGAGGCTGCCCGGTCCTATGAACGCCTCGGCTCGCCGGAAGGCGAACTGATGCTCGCCCACGCCGTTATCCACCTGGCCACCGCGCCCAAATCCAACGCCGCTTACGTCGCCTACAAGGCCGCCCGCCGCGCCGCCGCTGAGACCGGCAGCCTGATGCCGCCGAAACACATCCTCAACGCGCCGACCTCCATGATGAAGGATCAGGGCTATGGCTCCGGCTATGTCTATGATCACGATACGGAGGAAGGCTTCTCCGGCCAGGACTATTTCCCCGAAGCCATGGGCCGCCAGGAATTCTACACCCCCAAAGGCGCAGGGCGCGAGAAGCCGATTGCAGATCAGCTTGCGCGGTTTGCAGAGATGCGGCGCAGGCGCGGGGAAGGATGAGGCCTGGCCCGAAAGCACCATTCCTGCAGATGTCGGAAGCCACCCCCCTCCAGCCCCTGGATGTGCAGACTGCGGCGGATCTTATCAACCGGCAGTTTCCGGAACTGACGAGGCTTGAAATCCGTTTGCAGCCCTCGCTGGGAACGGACAATACCATTGTTCGCATCGGCAAGGATCTTTGCGCCCGCTTCCCCAAAGTTGCGTGGGCCACCGGCACCGCGCAGCGGGAAACAGGTGTTCTGCCCCGCATGGGTCGCGCTCCGATTGCCGTTCCCGCGGTTTATGGTGCCGGTCAGCCGAGTGAAACCTACCCTCATTCCTGGTCTGTGCGGAGCTGGCTGCCTGGAATTCCGCTTACAGACGGCGCCCTTGCTGATCCTGCCGCCGCTGCGGGACAGCTTGCCGGATTTCGCGCGTTCCTGCGAAGCGTGCCACCCGATGATGCCTTCCGTTTTTGCCCCGGCAACAATTGGCGGGGCGCGCCGCTTTCGGTTCGCACCGGGTCATTTCAGGCCGCTCTTGCCCGGTTGCCGGACGTCGATGCTGCCTGGGCAAACCGGCTCTGGTCGCAGGCGCTCCGCGCAGAGGCGCCATTCTCGCCCGCCTGGTTGCACGGCGATATCCATCCTGGAAACATACTTGTCGAAAACGGCCAGTTATCCGGCGTTATCGACTGGGGGCTTTGCGGGGTGGGCGATGCGGCCTGCGACCTTCTCAGTGCCTGGGCGATGTTTGACGCGCCCGCGCGGGAAATTTTCCGCGCCGCGCTTGGCGCAAGCGAAGCAGAATGGCTGCGCGGCGCCGGATGGGCCTTATCAATGGCGGTGATCTTTCTGCCATATGCCTATGAGAATGGCCTTCCCTGTGACATGTCGGAAAAGATGATAGAGCGCCTCATGGAAGATTTCGCATGACCCGCAACCGCGACATTCCCTCGCTCAGCGCCGAAGCTGCCGCCCTCGCGCGTAGCCTGCTGATCCATGAGGATGCGGCTGTCCTGGCGTTCAACAAGCCCTCCGGCATGGCGTCTCAGGGTGGGGGCGGGGTGGGCCAGTCGCTGGATGATCTGCTCTGGGCCTTTGCCAAGTCCAATGGCAAACGCCCGCGCCTTGTCCACCGGTTGGATCTGGGCACCTCCGGCGTCATCATCGCCGCGCGCACCCAGCCGGCCGCCGCATTCCTCTCTGCCGCCTTTGCCGGCCGGGATACACAGAAAACCTATCTGGCGCTGGTGAAAGGAAAAATTCCGCAGGCGGAGCATGGGGTGATCGACGCGGCCCTCGTCAAGGTCGAGGAAGGCGGGCGCCCGCGGATGATCTTGGCAAAGCCCGGCCGCAAGGGCGCGCAGATCGCGCGGACGGGGTGGAAAATCCTCGCCCGCAATGGCAATCAGGCCCTCATGCAGCTCTCCCCGGAAACCGGCCGCATGCACCAGATCCGCGTGCATCTGATGTCGCTCGGTTGCCCCATCCTGGGCGACGGCCTCTATGGTGAAGGGCAGGCAACCGGCGCCCGCATGATGCTGCATGCCGCCCGCCTGGAAGTGCCCCATCCCGAGGGCGGAACGCTGGCGCTCGAGGCGCCGGTGCCGGATGATTTTCGTCAAGCCGCCGCCCGCGCAGGCGTTCAGGCTGGCTTGTAATAGTCCCGGTACCAGTCGACGAAGCGGGCAATGCCCGTGCGATAGTCCGTGTCCGGCGTATATCCCGTGAGGGCCTGAAGCAGGCGCACATCGGCAAAGGTCTGCTTCACATCGCCCGGCTGCATGTCCAGCATGTTCTTTTCCGCCTTGCGGCCAATGGCTTCCTCAATCGCGTCGATATAGTCCATCAGGCGCACAGGATTGGCATTGCCAATGTTCACGAGCCGGTAGGGCGCCACGGGCGAAAGGGAATCCCCCCGGATAAGGTGATTGCCGATCTGTGGCGGAACATCCATCAGCCGGCGGATCGCCTCTACCAGATCATCGATATAGGTAAAGTCGCGCAAGAGGTCGCCATGATTGAACACGTCGATCGGCTGACCCTTGAAAATCTTGTCCGTGAACAGAAAGAACGCCATGTCCGGCCGGCCCCAGGGCCCATACACGCTGAAAAAGCGCAGCACCGTTGTCGGCACGCCATACAGATGGGCATGGCTGTGCGCGATCAGTTCGCTCGCCAGCTTCGTCGCCGCATAGATGGTCAGCGGGTAGGGCGCCGAGTCGCGCTCTTCAAACGGGAATTTCTGGTTGGCGCCATAGGCAGAGCTGGTGGAGGCGAGCACAAGATGCTGCGTGTTATAGCGGCGGGAAAACTCGATAACGTTGAACGAGCCGACGATGTTGGCGTCAATATAGTCGCGCGGATGATCAAGGCTGTAGCGCACGCCCGCCTGCGCCGCAAAATGCACCACCATGTCGGGCGTATCGCGCCGGAACACCGCTTCGAGCGCCTCGCTGTCCTCGATGCGGATACGCTCCAGCTGAAACCCCTCGAACGCGGTCAGGCGGGCGGCGCGATCTTCCTTCAGCTGTGGGTCGTAATAAGGGGTGAAACAGTCCACGCCGGTCACGCTATGGCCTTCTTTGAGAAGCCGCAGCGCCATCTCGCTCCCGATGAAGCCGGCCGCGCCGGTTACGAGGATTTTCATGTCAGTCTCATCTCAAATCGCGCCCGGCGCACTAGCCATCACTTGCCCCGAATGTGCAACACCCCCGCCAGCTGGGCGAGGGTGCGCGGCAGGTCAATTGCAGCCAGCAATCAGCGTTCGCGGATGCGCGGCCCGATGGCCATGGCCTGTCCGGAGTTCATCGCTTCTGCGGTGGCGAGTTCCTCCAGCAGCACCTGGGTGCGCTCGTCGCCTGCGAAGGCGCTGATGACGGCGGCGGCGCGGGCAGTTTCTGCGGAGACGCCGAACAGGTCTTCCAGGGCTTCAAAGCCGGTCTTGCGGTAGGGGTAGAAGGCAAGGCGCGGTTTCACGTCAGCTTCGATACCGGCCAGGGATTTGGCCTTCTCGATGGCGTCCATGAAGGTGCCGATCTCGTCGACGAGGCCTTGCTGCTTGGCCGCTTCCCCGGTCCAGACGCGGCCGCGGGCCACTTCATGCACCTGGTCATAGGTCATGCCGCGGCCTTCGCCGACATGGGCAAGGAACCGGTCATAGCCGCGCTTCAGGCTGGCCTTCACTTCGGCTTCCTGGCTTTCGGTGAAGGGCGCGGTGCCCCAGGCGGAGGCAAAGTCGCCGCCAACGGTCACAGTGTCGAAGGTGACGCCGATCTTGTTGAAGGTGCCATCAATGGCCAGCTTGCCGCCGAAGATGCCGATCGAGCCGGTCAGGGTGGCGCGGTTGGCGAGAATGGCGTCCGCGCCGGTCGACACATAATAGCCGCCCGATGCGGCCAGGCTGCCCATCGAGACGACGACCGGTTTGCCCGCTTCCTTGGCCCGCTCCACAGCGCGCCAGATCTGGTCAGATGCCGTCGGAGAGCCTCCGGGGCTGTCGACCCGGAAGACGATGGCTTTCACGTCCTCATCTTCAGCCGCGTCGAGAATCGCGCGGGCGATCACGTCCGAGGCAAACGCCGGCGGGTCGGAGAAGGGCGAGCTGCTGGTCGCGCCGCCGGTGACGATGGCGCCTTCGCCGCCGATCACCGCAATCAGCGGGGCCTTGCTGTTATACTTCGCAGGCGAAGTATAGGCGGCCAGGTCGATCAGTTCGGCATCGTCGCTGCCGGCACGTTCCTTGGCGGCTTCCTGCGCGTCTTCCGGCCAGCCGAGCTTGTCGATCAGTTTCAGCTCGACGGCGTTTTCAGCCGTTTTCGGGCCGCTTTCCAGAATCGTGCGCAGCTGTCCCGGCTCCAGGCCGCGATCTGCCGCGATGTCGCTCAGCGCGGTGGCCCAGATGGAATTGGCCAGCGCTTCCATCGCTTCGCGGTGGGGGCCGGTATAGCTCGTCTCATTATAAGAGTTGGGCGCGTTCTTGTATTCGTAGAGAGGATAGACCTGCGGCTCCAAGGCGATCTTGTCGAACAGGCCCTTGTAGAACTCGGTCTCGAACACGACGCCGGTGACCATCAGATCGGTGCCCGGCTGCATCCAGATTTCATCGGCTGCGGCGATCGAGTGAAACGCCGAAGGGCCGCTGGCCCCGAACATGCCCTGGGAATGGGCAATGACGAATTTGCCCGACCCCTGGAAGCTTTTCAGCGCCTGGCGCAGTTCTTCGGCGCGGCTCGTGCCAAAGCCCATATCGGCGCCGCGGATATAGATGCCTTTCACCGACTTGTCGGCTTCGGCCTCTTTCAGCTTCAGCAGCAGGTCGATGAAGCCGGGCGTGCCGGAAAGGGCGGCGAATCCGCCAGAGGGCGCCTGATCGGGATAGTTGGCGTTCAGGTCCAGCGTCAGGACAATATTGGCGGGGTGGGGCGGCTTGGCGCTGACGGCCATGCCGATAAGCGTGAAAAGAAAAAAGAAGCCTAGGACGATGAACAGGATCATCGCCGTGAAGGCGCCTGCCATGGACAGCAGAAAAGTTTTCATTTCCGGGAGGCCTTCCTTGAGGGCGCGCGGAGTGCGCAAACGGGTTCTGGAATGATATTGTTGATAATCGATAAAATGTAAAGACCTGCTATGCTGCGGGCGCTTGCCGCAGCCTTTCAGATGAAATCCGTGTGCAAAACGCTGGAAGCGGGTGTTGCCAGCGCAATAAAGGTTGGCTATCTGGCGCTTCCACTGTTGGGGTGTCGCCAAGTGGTAAGGCAGCGGTTTTTGGTACCGCCACCCTAGGTTCGAATCCTAGCACCCCAGCCACTCTCTCCCGCATCTGTCTCTTTCTTGGTGCTTTGTCCCGTTGTCTGGGCCGAAGGGGCGGACTTGTTTCTTCTATTGCGTTTGATTGAAGCCGGGGTTTCTCTGGTTGCGCGCGCCGCTTGTTTTCAGGCTCGGGCACAAGGCCGGTGGGGGCGCGCAGGTTCGCCGATAACCGGCGAGGGGGGGCAATATGAAGAATCTCGCGAAACAGCGCCTGGCGTTTGCCGTCATTGCCGGGCTGATGCTCAGTGTTTTCGGCGCGCCGGTCATGGCGCAGGTGGAGGAAGCGCCCGCCCCGTGGATCCCGATGAAGACCACCAGCGGCTGCACCTTCTTTCTCTACGATTATGATGACCCGGCCGGCTCCTGGTACAAGGAAGCGGGCTGGACCTGGACGGGCGGCTGCGCAAACGGCGTTGCCTCCGGCTCAGGAGACCTGACCACACAGCGCACCGATAGTGGTGGGGGAAGTTATTCGACGGGCTATCGCGGCGCCTTGATCGGCGGATATATGAACGGGCGCATCGAAGAGATCCACAACGGCAAGATGCTGGCGAGCTATTACTGGCAGTCTTTCGACATGGGGTGCGGAGACGCAGCGCACTTTGTCTATTGCGTGCCTGCAACCCTCACGCCGGCATCTGCGCCAGCGCCGGCGGCTCCGACAGCGGCGTCATCCTCCTCGCGCCTGGGCACCGATACCGCCGCAATAAAGGCGGCACTGTCCGGGGCCCCTGAAGACCGCGTATTCGCCATGCTGGCGGAGCTGATCGAGACCGGCCAGATAGATCTGGCGCGGGAGGCCGAGGTGCAACTGGCCCGGCGGTATCCGAATTCGCCGCTGATCTCTGTCGCGCGCCAGCTGCTGGACGCCTTGAAAACCGGGCCTTCGGTGCCCACCGGCGCCAGCGGGACAAGGGTGACCCATGATTTTCTGCGCCAGGCCGCTGAGGCGACCTACGGCAATGCGACGAATATCAGCTCAGGTGGATTGCCTGCCTATGAGGTGATGGTGGTCCGCGACGGGAACCGCCTTCCTGTTGTTGTCGAGCTTTCCGGCAACATGGAATATCTCTGGGTGTCCGTGCGCCTCACCGATCGTCCGGTGTCTCCGGAAGTCGCCTCGCGCGCCCTGCAGAGAGTGAAGGATTTGCAGCCCACAATGATGTGGGAATTCAACGGGCTGCGCATCGGGCGCGCGATCGCCAATGAGGGGCTCATGGCGGAAGAAGTCCGTCAGGCGATTGATCAGGTGACGGCTGACGCGCTCGCCACCGTTGACCTCTGGGGGAATTGAATCGCCGCGATAAGGTGAGTGGCTTGCCTTAAAAAAGATATATTCAGCCCGACTAATGCCCCCTTATGCGGCATCGCTGCCCCATTAAGCTGCATCTGACATGCCAGCGCATGTAAACTTGTCATGTTCGGTCGCTAGAGGGGCCCAGCCGGTGCTTTGAGTGGCGCCGGAAACGAACTGCGCGGGGCTGGTTGCGTTACAATGTGGTCAGGATATTTTCTAAGGAATGGTAAAGCCTGATTGATCCGAAATTAGAGGATTGTTACCGTCAGGGTTCACAGCTAAGGCCTTTCGGCGCTCCGCAGCAGAATGCCGCTGGGTCTATCAGACAAGAATAGAGGACGGACAGCGTCCCGTTACCATGCAGGGGAGGTGATTGGGTTTTGATTCTCCCATCCACTTCCGGGTTCACTTTGCGGCTCTGTGTGTGTGAGCCGGCATAAGATCGGGACGGCCTCGTGAGCAGGCTCGCCCGCAACCAGGATTTACGCGCCCCGGAGAGGGTGCGTCACCGTTTGTTTGGAGAGTTGAGAGGCTAACCTCATGAAGAAACTTCTTTCACCCGCTCGCAGCGTGATCGCTGCCGCGCTGATCGCCGGGCTGGCCATTCCAGCTCAGGCTCAATTCCGCGAGGCGCTGAACACGGGCGAGCAAGCGACCCGGAGAGCCGAACAGATCCAGGATCAGATCAACCAGCTGGATGATCAACGTTCGGATATGGTTCGCGAATACCGCACGCTCCTGCAGCGTCGCGACGCTGCTGAGCTCTTTGCAAAGCAGCAGGAACTCGTCGTGCAGAGCCAGCGGGAAGAGATTGCCTCGCTCACCGAACAGCTCGGCTCGATCGACGACATCACCGCGCAGACTGTCCCGATGCTGCTCGGCATGATCGAAGACCTGAAGCTCTTTGTTGCCGCCGACCTGCCTTTCAAGATGGAAGAGCGTAACGCCCGCCTTGAAGCGCTGGACGGCGTGATGCGCAGCCCGAACGTTTCTGCCTCCGAACAGTACCGCCTGATCATGGAAGCCTACCAGGCTGAGATGGAATACGGCCGCACGATCGACACCTGGCAGGAAGAGATCTCCATCGACGGCAACCCGACCACCGTGGACATGTTCCTCTATGGCCGTGTTTCTTACGTCTACCTGACGCCGAACGGCAGAGCTGCCCGCTTTGACCGCGCCACCGGTGAGTGGGTCAACCTGCCTGGCAGCTACGTGCCGGAAGTCCAGCGCGCCATCCGCGTCGCTCAGGGCAAGGCCCAGCAGGTCGTTCTGTTCGCCCCGGTCCAGAAGTTCTCGGTCCAGTAAACGGCCCGAACCGTCAGACACAAAGGTTTTCAAAACATGTTCAAGTTCAAATCCTCTCTGAAGGCTCTGGGTGTTTCTGTCCTCGTTGCGGCAACTGCTGCCACGATGGCGCCCCCGGCCGTCGCTCAGACCCTTTCTGAAGTGCTCGCTGCGGTTCGCCGCGACTCCGAGCAGATGTCCGCCGCTGACCAGGCTCGCCTGCGCGAATTCCAGCAGGACACCGCCAGCCAGTCCGCCCGTATGGCCGAAGCTCGCAACGCGCTCGCCGCTGCTGAAGGCCGCGCCGCAGCTCTCAGCCGCGAGTTCGATGCCAACGAAGCCCAGCTCGGCGCTCTGGAAGCAGAAGTTTCGGCTCAGGCCGGTGACTTCCAGGAACTGCTTGGCCAGTTCCGCTCGGCAGCCGGCGCCACGATGCCGGAAATCGCCAACTCGGTCGCCAACTTCGACTATAAAGACCGCGTGGAAGCCATCGCCGAGATCGCTGAAGCCCGCGTCCTGCCGACCCGCGCCCAGCTGGAGCGTCTGCCCAAGGCAATGCTGCAGGAAATGATCGCCCAGTCCGAAGTCAAGACCTTCACCGCGACGGTCAACGGCATCGGCGCTGACGGCTCGAATGGCGAAGCTGAACTGATCCGCGTCGGCGTGTTCACCGCCGCCACCACCGCTGGCCGCGACTTCGTCGAAGTCCGTGGTGGCCAGGGTTCCGACACCTTCCTGCAGGTCTTCGCGAAACAGCCGGGCGGCGCTTACTCCTCCGGTATCGCTTCGCTGATCCGCGCGGGTGAAGGCGAAGTCGTCCGCGCTCCGGTCGATCCGTCGAAAGGCAACCTCTTCGGTATCCTCGGCGACCTGCCGACCTTCGGTGATCGTCTGAAACAGGGCGGTGAAGTCGGTGCCGTGATCGCCACTCTGGCCGTCGCCGGTATCCTGCTCGGCCTGTTCAAGATCTTCACTCTCTTCACCATGGGCGGCGCAATGCGCGGCACGGCGAAAACCCGCCAGGCCGGCACCGGCAACCCGCTGGCCCGCGTGTTCGAAGTCTACGAGAACAACCGCAATGCCGATGTTGAAACCCTCGAGCTGAAGCTGGACGAGCAGATCCTGCGCGAAAGCCCCCGCATCGAGCGCTTCAACGACATCATCAAAGTGCTTGCTGCCGTCGCGCCGCTGCTCGGTCTTCTGGGTACGGTCGTCGGTATGATCATCACCTTCACCGCCATCACCATCTACGGTGCCGGCGATCCGAAGCTGATGGCTGGCGGTATCTCGGTCGCTCTCATGACCACGGTGTTCGGTCTCGTCGCAGCTATCCCGCTGCTTCTGATCCACGCTGTTGTCTCGGCCATGGCCCGCGGCAACCAGCAGCTCCTCGACGAGCAGGCCGCTGGCCTCGTCGCCGAGAAGATGGAATCCGTCCACGGGGGCCGGGCATAAGCCCGCCCCTCAGAGCGCTCGAGGAGTAACCCGATATGGGTTTCCAAGACCTACAAGCCTTCCTTGATCGTGGCGGTCCCGTTCTGATCGTCATCATGGCTGCCACATTCATCATGTGGGCCCTGATCCTGGAAAGGCTGTTTTACTTCCGCTTTGCTCACAAGCAGGTGGCAGCTGAAGCGATCGCCGAGTGGCGCGCGCGGTCGGACCGCAAGTCCGTCCCCGCCCACTGGATCCGCGACAAGCTCGTCTCCGAAGTGCGCGCCAAGGCGGAGGCGAATGTCCAGCTGACGAAAGCAATGGTGGCCCTTGCGCCATTGCTGGGCCTGCTGGGCACAGTGACGGGCATGGTGGCCGTGTTTGATATCATGGCCATCACTTCCGGTGCAGATGCGAAGGCCATGTCGGCCGGTGTGTCGCGCGCCACGATCCCGACCATGGCAGGCATGGTGGCCTCCCTGTCCGGCATCCTGTTCACATCGGGCATGGACCGGCGGGTGAACCGCGCTGTCCAGGCGGTCGAAGATGAGATGGAGATCGGCTGATGCGTGGACGTTCCGCAAGACCTCCCGAGGAGGCCAATGTTGACCTGACGCCCATGCTGGACGTCGTCTTCATCCTCCTCATTTTCTTCATCGTGACGTCGACCTTTGCACGCGAGGAGGCGATCGGCCTTGAGCCACCGCCGCCGCCGTCTCCTGACCAGGAGCAGCAGCAGACCCAACAGGCGATCCTGATCTTCATTGATGAGTCCAATCTCATCACGGTGAACGGTCGCCCGACGGATATCGGCTCGGTGCGTGCAAATATCGAACGCGTGGTCGCAGAAAATCCGCAAAGTGCGCTTATCATTCAGGCTCACCCCAAAACCCGTAGCGGTATTGTGGTGAAGATCCGTGACGAGGCGTACAATGCGGGCTTCCGCGATCGTGTGAACATCGTCATTTCGCAGACCTAGGAGACCCCAATGGCCAGAAAAAAACGCTTGGCAACGGGTGGGGGCAGCGCCGAGGATGACGTGAACCTGACGCCCATGCTGGACGTCGTGTTCATCCTGCTCATCTTCTTCATCGTGACGGCCCAGTTCATCAAGGAACCGGGTGTGCCGATTGTCCGTCCGGATGTGGATAACAAGGCAGCGGCCAAGCCGCTCGCCATCCTCATCGCGATCGACAAGAACAGTGAAATCTACATCGACAAGCAACGCATCAACCCGAATGAGCTCGGCTTCGTGCTCAAGGAAATGCGCCTCGACAATCCGCGGGGCGAGGTGGTGATCCAGACCGATGTGGACGCTGAGGCGCAGGTAATGGTTGACGTAATGGAAGCCATCAACAAGATTGATGGTGACACCGTCATCAATATCTCCGCGAAAACGTCGGGTTAGGGAGGATCGGGCATGTTCAATAATCCTTTCATGCGTCTGCTGGTCGGGGTGGTTCTCGCGATCCCGATCGTGGTGGTGATCTTCCTGCTTATGAACTCGCTGATTTCGGTCGACGAGATCGAGCTTGCCGAAGGTGAAACCCGGACCCTGGCGGCGATCACGCCGCAGAAACAGGACACCGAGGTGCGTACCCGTACACGGACGCCGCCCAAGAAGATCGATGCTGCGCAGAAGCCGCCGCCGCCGCCGAAACAGTCTGCCACGAAGTCGAGCATCAACCTGCCGACTCCGAAGATCGAGGGCGGCGTGCCGCAGAACCTTGATCTTGGCCGGATGAACTCGCTGGCGATCGACCCGGTTGCCGTGTCCGACCGTGACGCGCAGCCGATCCGCCCGCCGACGCCTTCGTTCCCGCAGCGTGCGGCTGAACGTGGCCTCTCGGGCAGCTGCGATGTGCGCTTTGACGTGGATACCCGCGGCAAGCCGTACAACATCGTGGCAACCTGCACCGACAGCGTCTTCAAGTCGGAAGCCGAACGCGCCGTGTCGCGCGTGGAGTTTGCGCCGAAGATCGTTCGCGGCCAGGCGGTTGAGCGCCGGAACGTTGTCTACCCGCTGGAATTCAAGATCCAGTAGGGCCCCCATCGGGTGATGGCTGCTGTTTCAGCGGCAGCCATCAGCCCCTTCGACGGAATTGCCGGTAGGGCTCAGGGGCCGGGCCGGCGATCCATCAGGTCCAGTATGCCGCTTTGGCGGTGAGGAGAAAAAACGATGCAACTCAAGGCAATCCTTAAAGGGGCGATCGTAGCGGGGGCGATGGCAGTCATGGGTGCAGGATCTGCGCTCGCGCAGGCCTGTACGGAGACCACCTTCAGCGCCAAGACGGGCCAGACCTATCTTGAAGCTGAAACCGCAGCGATGGCGAACAAAGACTGGGCGACGGCAATCGCGAAGCTGAACCAGCTGCGCGCCGGCGAGCTCAACTGTTATGAAGAAGGCGCGGTTATCCGCCTTTCTGCCTACATCAAGATCGAACAGGGCGACCGCGCAGGCGCCGTCCGCGATCTTCTGGATGCAATCAACAAGGGCTATATCCCGGCTGATCAGCGCGCCCAGACCTACTACAACATTGCCCAGATCTATCTGCAGGATGAAAACCTGGCTCAGGCGCTCGACTATATGACGCGCTGGATGCAGGCTGGCGGCAAGCCGGACCGGACGCAGAAATGGCAGCTGGCCGTGCTCAACCAGCGCGCCAACAAGAATGCTGAGGCCATCAGGTGGGCCGAGGAAGTCCGCCGTGACGATGGCGCCAAGTTCGACCAGCAGCTCTATGACCTGCTCGTCTTCCTGTACAACGACACCGGCAACAAGGCGAAGCTGGCCGAGGTGCTTGAAGCCCTCGTCGAGCGGAACCCGAAAGAGCGCAAATACTGGGATGCAATTGCCGGCAACTACTTTGCTGGCAACGAGGAGCGCAAGGCGTTCGAAGTCCAGAAAGCCATGTATCTCGGCGGTCTCTTGACCACCGAAGACGAAATCATGCGCATTGTGAACTTCTACAACCGCTTCAACGCGCCCTATCACGCTGCCCGCGTGCTCGAGAAGGAAATGAATGCCGGCCGGATCAAGAAGTCGGTTGAGCGCATGTCCCTCCTGGCAGACTTCTACCAGGTGGCCCGTGAGCATGAGAAAGCCATCCCGGTGATCCGTCAGGCCGCTGAAATGGGCGGTGGCGGCGCGATGTATGAGCGTCTCGGCGCTTCCTACAGCGAGCTGCAGAAATGGCCGGAAACCGAAGAGGCGCTCCAGCGCGCACTTCAGCTCGGCGGCGTAAAAGACCGGGGCAATGCCTGGGTCCGGATCGGCCAGTCGCGCTATGAGCGTCGGGATCGTGCCGGTGCCCGCGAAGCCTTCCGTCAGGCCAATAATGCCGGTGGCCGCGGCTGGCTCGCCTTCATGGACTCCGAAGAATACACGCGCGACGCGCTTGTTTGCTTCGAGGTTCAGGCCGCGATGCTCAACGTTCAGAACGAAGAGAAGATCTGCAAGAAGCTCCAGGCCCTTGGCGACAACATGCCGGAAGGCTGTAGAACCGTTGAAAACCGCCTGAAGGCAGCTGAGGCGAAGTTCAACGAAACGCCTGAGTGCAAGCGCGCCGCCCAGCCGGTCTGATCCGGCAGGGCGGGCCCTGGCCCCTTGAGCAAGTCTAATGGAAAGCCCCGGCCGTCTGGTCCGGGGCTTTCTGCATCTGGCACCCGGCTTGTCTCCGCCCGTCCGGAAGTGTCCGAACCTGTCCGGATTTGTCCAGAAATGTCCCCCGCCTGTCCAGGCCTGTCCTGCCCAGGGCGGTTGAAATCCTGTCATTGTGCGGAAAAGTCCAATAAAATCAGGCGACCTATCTTCCGCCTCCGGCCAAACAAAAATGCCGGCAGAAAATCTGCCGGCGTTCTGAAAATCTCTGACTGTCTCGAAACAGCTTCCGCGCAGATCAGCTCGGCGGCGAAGAGCTGGAGATGCTGTAAGGGCCAGGCGCAGCGGAGGAGAGCGCAGGCTTGCTCTCATTGGCCGGCGAAGCCGCCACCGGGCCTGTTTCCCGCAGCGGATCATCCGCATGCTTCACCTGGCCTTCAAACACGGCGTTCGACTGGATCTGCAGCGAGGAGTGGACAATGTCCCCCTTCACATGCGCGCCGGTTTCCAGTTCCACCTTGCGTGCGCGGATCGAACCCTTGATCCGGCCCTTGACCTTGACGACTTCGGCTTTCACTTCGCCGGTGATCTGGCCACTGGCACCGATGGTGATGTCGGTCGCGCTGACATCGCCGTCCACGATCCCGTCAATCTGCAGCGCACCTTCCGAGGTCACCGAGCCGTTGATCTTCATGTCGGCGCAGATGATGGAAGCCGCGCGGGCGGCAGGTTTGGAGGCGGCGCCACGAATGGCATCCTGGGCTGGCACCGGCTTCTGCATCGGTTCGGGCGGTGGAGCCGCCGGCGTTTTGTTATTCTTTGTGAACATGTTTGCCTGCTTTCAGGAACTTCATAGGGTCATAAGGCTTGTCATTGTACCACACTTCGTAATGAAGGTGATCCCCGGTGCTGCGCCCCGTAGAACCCATGCGCCCCACCAGGTCCCCAACTTTTATAACATCGCCCTTCTTCACCGTATACGAGCGAAGGTGGCCGTAACGCGATTTGAAGCCGTGGCCGTGGTCGATCTCGACCAGCAGACCATAACCGCCGCGCGATCCGGCAAAAACAACCGTGCCCGGACCAGATGCCACGATCGGCGCATCCCGGTAGGCGGCAAAATCCGTTCCCCAGTGTGCGGCAGGCCGCTTCGTGAAGGGGTCGACGCGAATGCCGTAAGGGCTTGTATAGCGGAACGGAACGGCGACCGGGATGCCCAGCGGCAGGTCGTTCACGATCCGCTCGTAATGTTTCATCTCGGCGATGCGGGCGCGGGCCTGTGACAGGCGCACCATGAAGGGCTGATCACCGCCAATGGCCGGTTCAGCGGCCGAAGAGGTCAGCGCGCCGATGGAAACCAGAGGGCCGCCAATGCCCGATTGCGGCGCGGCAATCCGGTCGCCGGTGGCCACCTGGGTCAGGTTCAGCACGCCGCGGGCCCGTTCGGCGCGCTCGGCGGCGAGATCTTCCATCTGATTGAACAGCATGTTCATGTCAGACTCGATGGCCTTCGGCGTGCCGCGTGCAGCCGGAACACCGATGGAGGCCAGGGTGAGATAAGCATCGCGCGACTGGCGGCGATCGGCTTCCTCGATGGTGGCTTCGATCAGCAGGGGCGCGCCATCGCCTTCGAGCGCCGACATCTTCATGCCGTCCTCGTCGCGCATCTCGTTCAGCAGTTCTTCCAGCGCGCGCTGTTTCTGCTCGAGTTCGGCGGTTTCCTTGCTGCGTTCTTCAAGCAGGGTGCGCTGCAGCGATTCGCGGGCGCGCAGATCCTGGACCCAGCGTTCATACTTGGCGAGTTCCTTGCCTTCGCCCGTCTGCGGAGTACCCGGCCCGCCGCCCAGCACAAAATTGGCCGTGGCAAACATGGTCCAGCTGGCGAGGGCGGTGACCCCGGCGGCCATCATGGCCTGCTGCCAGGGAGAGATGGAAATGTAGCGGACAGTGCCTCCGCTGCGGTGATAGATCTGGCGTTCCGGAAAAGCGCGGTCGAACGTCGCTTTAAGGTTTGCACTCCACTTCGCCATGCAAGCTACCTGTCAGCTGGAAACTTTTTATGATGACCGCAGAAAAATCTTCCGCAGCGCTCCCATACCCCGCGTTTATACATACCCAATTCGCCTCTTCGCGAAACCCCTTGGGAGCATATTTTTAGGCAATTTTAGCATGATTGGGTAAATCTGCTGTTAACCTGGGCATCTGTTGCAGGAACTACAGCGCCAGCGCCGCCTAACCTGTCAGGGAGTTAATGTTTTCCAGAACATCTTCGGCATGTCCCTTGACGCGCACTTTAGGCCACACACGGATGATCTTGCCATCCGGCCCGATCAGGAAAGTGCGCCGCGCCATGCCCATATACGTCCTTCCGTACATGGATTTTTCCTCCCATGTCCCATAGGCCTCGGAGACCTTCCCGTCCTCGTCGCTGCCCAGTTGAATCGTGAGGGCATGCTTGGCTGCGAACTTTTCATGACGGCTGAGCGGATCGCGGGAAACCCCCAGCACCACCGCGCCCGCCTTCTCGAAGGCTTTCGCATGAGCAGAAAAGTCGAGCGCTTCCTGCGTGCATCCGGGCGTGTCGTCCTTGGGATAGAAATATAGCACCAGATACTTGCCTGCATAATCGGCGAGGCGGCGCTTGCCGGCGGTCGTTTCCATCGAGAAAGCGGGGGCTTTGCGCCCTTCCTGCGGTCCTGTGGTCATGCAATGCTCCTATGGTGCCTGAAGTTCACGAAGTTTATAGTCTTATGATGCCTCTGGACCTGCGGCAGAAGAGACTTTCCTGAGGAGCCCGCTATTGGTCCGCCAGACCGCTTCCATTGTGGTTTTCGAGATTCTCGGCGGATTGATTCTGCTGGCCTTCGTGCTGGCGGCGGTGCTGATGCTGCGCCTCGCCAGTGGGCCGATTGATCTGGCTGTTTTCCGGGATGATGTGGAGGAGGCGCTGGCCGATGCGCGGGGTGGGCGCGGCGTTTCCCTCGGCGCGCTGCAGCTGGAATGGTCGCCGCAGGACAGGCGCGTGCAGATCATGGCGCAGGATGTGCGCCTGCTGGACGGCGCCGGGCGTCCTGCCGCCGAGGCGGAAAATGCCGTTATCCAGCTTTCCGGCTCGGCGCTGGTTTTTGGCGGCATCGAAGTGCTCGCCATGGATCTCAGCGATGGCTGGATCGCGATTGACCAGATGTCGGCGCGTCAATGGGCGCTGGCAGGTGATCCGCTGCCGGAGTTTCGGGAAACCCGGCTTCCCGATACGCCGCAGGGCTGGATCGATTATGTCGGCGGGGTTCTTCCTGAATGGCTGCGCGCCTGGCGCGAGGCGCGCGCGAGCATGCGCCTTGAGGCCGCCGGCTTCGAGAATATCGAACTGCGCGTGCGCGATCAGGCAGGCGCGTTGATCGGCACCGTTGAAGATGCCAGCGGGCGCCTGGCGCTGGGCGCTTCGGGAATGAATCTCAATTTCAGGGGCAAGGGCCTCGGCGAGGGGCTGCCTGCGGCGATCACCCTGTCCATTGCCAACCCCAATGACACGCGCAGCCTGCGCGCAGAGCTTGCTCTCACGGGCTGGCCGCTCGGTGATTTCGGCGCCCGCCTCGGGCTTGACCGCGAACTCACCGAAGGTCTGCCCTCGGACATAAGCCTCGCTGCGAACCTTTCCGAAGAGACCGGCATTGATGAAGTCACCTTGGTCGCGAAAAGCGGCGAGGGACGGTTCTCCTTTGACGACCAGGTCTGGCCGGTGCGGGATCTGGATCTCTCGCTGCTCTATGATCGCTCCGAGGACCGGCTCAATCTCAAGGTCGCCTCGCGCGGCGCCGGCCCGTTCAAGGGCACGGCAGATATCGCGCTTGAAAAGGCCCTCACCGGAGAGGGCTTCCGCCCCTTCGTGCTGCAAAGCCCGGCCCTGACGCTCGACCTTACGCCCGTCTTCACCGCGCCGATTGATCTGGCCAGCGTGCGCGCGTCGGGTGAGGCGGATATTGATGCCCTCGCCCTGCGCGCGGCGAAAATGGAATTCGTTTCCGGCGGCGCCAGATTTGACGCTGCCGGCGATCTTGCCCGCACGCCTGATCGCCAGCCCGGAGAGGCTCCGGTGCTCGGCGAGGTAACGCTGTCTGTTCCCGGGCCGATGCAGGTACCGACCGTTCTGAGTTTCTGGCCCGCAACGCTGGGCGAAGGTGCGCGCAGCTTTACGGCAGAGCGCATCGAGACGGGCACAGTCTTCGATGCTGCCGGCCGCATCACGCTGGCCCGCGACAGCCTGCCGGGCGGTTATCTGAAGGACGATCATCTGGAGGTCACCTTCCGCGTTGAAGACGCCAGGGTGCGCTTCCTGGATGATCTGCCTGCGGTGGAAAATGCCTATGGCCAGGGGCGCCTGACCGGCAACAGTTTCCGCGTGCAGCTCAGCCAGGGGCGCTTCGCCGGATGGACCCTTGCCGAGGGCCTGGTCGATTTTCCGGCCTTCACGCCGCGCGGCGAGGATTTCCGCGTCTTCGCCAAGGGGCGCGGGCCCGCCCGGAACATGATGAAGGCGCTTGTCGACTCGCGCCTGGAAATAGATTTCGATCCGGCGCGCATGTCGGGCGACGGGGATCTCACCTTCGAGATGTTCCGCCCCGCTCTCAACGATGTGCCGTATGAGGATGTTCGGTTCACCGCCATCGGCACTGTGCGCAATGCGGGTCTGAAAAACGCCGCGCTCGGCTTTGATCTCGCCAGTGGCACAATGGATGTAAAGGTCGATCAGGCCGGCGCCGGGCTTACCGGCGCGGCCCGCCTGGGCCCGTCGCCCGTCACCTTCCGCTGGTATGAAGGCTTCACCGATGAGGGCGCCCCGGCAGACCTCACCGCCACCGGCACCGTCTCGGCGGATTTCCTCAACCGCTTCGGCATTCTCGGCCGGGCCTACATGACCGGCGAAGCCCCCATAGATGTCACCGCAAAGCTGGACGGGGAAACACTTGTTACCTCGAATATCAGCGTCGACCTTTCGTCGGCGCGCCTCGATATGTCCGAGATCGGATGGGTCAAACCGGCCGGCACCGCCGCCCGCGCCGATGTCAGCATCTCCCAGAAGGGAGAGCTTTCCGCCTCGCGGGTGACCTTCATCAGCCCGACCGCGCGGCTGGATGGGGATTTTACCCTTGGCGCCGATTCCAAACTGATTTCGGCAAACCTGCGGGAAGCCTTCTTCCGCAATGTCGCCGAAGTGTCCGGCGCGGTGCAGCGCGAACCGGGCGACCGGCTGACCGTCACGCTGCGCGGCAAATATCTTGATGCCTCCGGCATCATTCCGGGGCTGGGCGGCATGGCGGGCGCGGCCGGCGCAGAGCCTGCCGAAGGCACCCCGCTGACCATCATTGCAGAAGTTGACCGTCTCACCCTGCGCGAGGGGCTCGATCTGCGCCAGGCGAAACTTCGCGCCGTCACCGGCACGCGCGGCCTGCAATCGCTGGAGGCGAGCGGCCTGGCCCTCGGCGGAGCTCCGCTCAGCGCCAAACTCTCCGCCGGCGGATCAGCGCCGATCCGGATCGATGTTTCCTCCGGCGACGCGGGCTTCATCGCCAGCGCCTTCCTGGGCGCAGACTTCATCACGGGCGGGGAAATGGCCCTCTCCGGCACGCTGGAGACAGCCGCCGCGCCGGCAGACCTGCTGCTGCAGATTTCCAATGCGCGGATGAGCAATGCGCCTTTCCTGACGCAGATCCTCTCGCTCGCCTCCCTGCGCGGCCTTGCCGACACGCTGAGCGGGGACGGCGTGATGTTCTCCCGTATCGACATTCCGATGAAAGTGCAGGGCGGGCGCTATGTCGTCACCGGCGCCAAGGCGCAGGGGCCCGCCCTCGGCCTCACCGCGAACGGTTATATCGACATGACCAGCCAGGCCATCGAGATCGACGGTGTTCTGGTGCCCAGCTTTGGTGTCAACTCCGCCCTCGGAGGAATTCCCATAATCGGTGATCTCGTTGTCGGCCGCGATGGCGAGGGTATCTTCTCGCTGACCTATTCCGTGCGCGGCACGCTGGAAAAAGCCAACGTCTCGGTAAACCCGCTCTCCGCGCTCGCGCCCGGCGTCATCCGTCGTGTCTTCGAAAACCCGTCCGACACGAAGATCCCCGAAGCGATCCCCCGCGCCCCGGACCAGGCCCTGCCGCCGGAACTTCCCCCGCTGAAGGAAGAAGAGTTCTAGGCGGGGCTTACCCCGCCTTCACCAGCGCGTGCCGCTTCTTGCCGGCCGACAGCTTGATCGCCCCGCCCTGCATGTCGGCCATTGAGACCTTGGCATTGGAATCAGACACCAGCTCATCGTTCACGCGGATGGCGCCTTGTTCGATCAGCCGCCGCGCTTCGCCATTGGACTTGGAAAGCCCCGCCGCCGTGCACGCCGCCGCCACCAGCATTCCGGCCTCAAGCTCTGCCTGCGGAACAATCGCCGTGGGCAGCGCGTCCGCCGATGCCCCGCCCGCAAACACAGCCTTCGCCGCCGCCTCAGCCTCCGCTGCCGCCGCCGCGCCATGCAGCAGCGTCGTCGCCGCATTCGCCAGCGCAATCTTCGCGTCGTTGATCTGCGCGCCCTCGAGAGCTTCCAGCCGCTCGATCTCTTCCCGGCCCAGATCAGTGAAGAGGCGCAGGAACTTGCCAACGTCGGCGTCTTCGGTGTTGCGCCAGAACTGCCAGTATTCATACGGGCTCTTGCGGTCCGCGTTCAGCCACACGGCCCCGCCCACGGTCTTGCCCATCTTCACGCCGGAAGAGGTGGTGACGAGGTGCGCGGTCACACCAAAGGCTTCCCCGCCTTCCGCCTTGTGAACGAGGTCCACCCCGCCCACGATATTGCCCCACTGGTCAGACCCGCCCAGCTGCATCCGGCAGCCATACCGCCGGTAAAGCTCCAGGAAGTCATAGGACTGCATCAGGAGGTAGTTGAATTCGAGGAAGGTGTAGGGCTGCTCCGCCTCCAGCCGCCGGCGCACTGTGTCCTGTTTCACCATCGTGTTGATGGTGAAATAGACGCCGATGGCGCGCAGCATCTCCAGATAGCCAAGCTCCCCCAGCCAGTCATTGTTGTTGACCATGATGGCGTCATTGGCGCCGTCGCCAAAGCGCAGGAAGGGCTCAAACGCCGTCTTGATACCCGCAATGTTGGCGTTGATCTGCTCATCGGTCAGCAGCGGGCGGGATTTCTCCTTGTCGGTCGGATCGCCCACCTTGGTGGTGCCCCCGCCCATCAGGGCGATCGGCTTGCCGCCATGGCGCTGGAAGATGCGCAGCATCATGATCGTCATCAGATGGCCCACATGCAGGCTGTCGGCCGTGGCATCATAGCCCACATAAGCGACCGGAGTTCCCTGGGCACAATAGGCATCGAGCTCAGCCTTGTGAGTCGTGTCCTTGATGAAGCCGCGCCAGCTCAGCTCGCGCAGGAATTCCGACTTGAAATCGCTCATATTCTCGTGTCTCCGATGAGATGCGCGCGCCTAGCATAGAAAGGGCCAGCCTTGAACACCGGTCTTGCAAATTCAGGTCCCGTCTGGGTCGCAGGCTTCATGTCCGGCACCTCGCTGGATGCGGTCGATGCCGCCATGATCCTGACAGATGGCGAGGATGTGCTGGAATTTGGCCCCGTTGCGGAGCGCAAATACACGGCCGAAGAGCGCGCCGTCCTGCAGGCCGCCACGGATGCTGCCCGCGCGTGGAACTGGCAGGGCCCGCGCCCCGAAGCGCTTTTCGCCGCCGCCTGCGAGACGATCACGAAAACCCATGCCGATGCCTGGGCGATGATGACTGGGCAGGCGGGCGCGCCCCGGCCCGTCCTCGCCGGTGTCCACGGCCAGACGGTGCTGCATCGCCGCGCGCGCCCCGGCCAGCCCGGCGCCACCCTCCAGCTGATCGACGCGCCCGCCATGCAGGCCGCGCTCGGCGTGCCGCTCGCCTATGATTTCCGCTCCGCCGATGTCGCCGCCGGCGGGCAGGGCGCGCCGCTTGCCCCGGCCTATCACGCCGCCCTGATGAACCGCCTCGGCGGAGAGCCGGCCGTCGTCCTCAATCTCGGCGGCGTCGCCAACATCACGGCGCGCACCGCTGATGGCACGCTGATCGCCTTCGACACCGGCCCCGCCAACGGCCCCATCGATGAATGGGTCGAAGGGCATGGGCGCGGCACGCATGATGCAGGCGGCAGGCTCGCGGCTGTGGGCCGCGTGCATGAGGGCCTGCTGGCCCAGCTTCTCGCCCATGACTGGTTTGAGGAGCCCCCGCCCAAATCGCTCGACCGGTATGATTTCAACGCCTCCATGGCGCGCGGGCTTTCTCTGGAGGACGGCGCCGCCACGCTGACAGAATTTTCCGCTGCCGCGGTGGCTGCCGGTATTCGTCAGCTCCCGGAGGTTCCCGCCCGGCTCATCGCCTGCGGCGGCGGGCGCCACAACCCGTCCTTCATGGCCGCGCTCGCCCGCCAATGCCCCTGCACCGTGCTCACCGCAGAGCAGGCCGGCTGGCGCGGCGACTCAATAGAGGCCGAAGCCTTCGCTCTGCTCGCCGCCCGCACAGCGCGCGGCCTCCCCCTCAGCTGGCCCGGCACCACCGGCGTCCCCGCCCCGCAGACCGGCGGCGCGATGATCGGTTGACGAAGCCCCTCACGTCCCATTGCGCCCTCTCACGGAACAGCCAGGCTGGATGCAACTCGCCCCTCTCCCTCCGGGAGAGGAGGGGCCCGCGCCCGGAGGGCGTGGGAGGGGAGGGCCTTCCCGCCCTATCCAACACA
>Ga0067045_1003136_pt1 | contig 34973 bp, 24 predicted proteins | sample TerdegcTABiofilm_FD_59184 | JGI IMG/M metagenome (GOLD analysis project Ga0067045, IMG submission 59184) | Combined Assembly of (Gp0054472, Gp0054536) Wastewater bioreactor microbial communities from Singapore -Terephthalate degrading...
GTGGCCTTGGCCTTGAACAGCAGGAACCAGGCGCCGACCGGGCCGTAACCGTCCTTGAAGCGGGCGGGCACGAAGCGGTTTTCCATCATGGTCATCTCGGCGCCGACCTGGGCGCACATGGTGTAGGTGGAACCAGCGTTCCACACCGGGTACCAGGCGCGGCCCATGCCCTCACCGGTGGAACGGGGGCGGTACACGTTGACCGCGCCGCCGCAGGCCACGAGGCAGGCGTTGCAGGTGATGACGTAAACCTTGTTCTCGCGGGTGGAGAAGCCCACGGCGCCGGCGATGCGGTTGGGGGTGTTGGCATCGAGAAGCAGCTTCACGATGAACACGCGCTCCAGGTAGCGGGCTTCGCCCAGGGCGTTCTTGGCGGCCTCGGCCACGATGACCTTGTAGGACTCGCCGTTGATCATGATCTGCCAGCGGCCGGAACGCACGGGGGCGTCGCCCTTGCGCAGGGACAGGCCGGCGGCCTTGGCCGCGGCGCCGTCGAGGTTGTGGCCGTCCTTCTTGATCCAGCAGGGCAGGCCCCACTCCTCGAACAGGTGCACGGAGTCGTCCACGTGGCGGCCCAGGTCGAAGATCAGGTCTTCGCGGACCAGACCCATGAGGTCGGTGCGGACCATGCGGACGTAGTCGTCCGGATCGTTCTCGCCCAGGTAGGTGTTGATGGCGGACAGGCCCTGCGCCACGGCGCCGGAGCGCTCCAGGGCGGCCTTGTCCACGAGCAGGACGGAGATGTCCTTGTACTTGGCGTCCACCCAGCGGCAGACCTCGAAGGCCGCGCCGCAGTTGCCCATGCCGCCGCCGACCATGAGGATGTCGGCGTGCTTCTCAACCAGAGTGGGCTCGGCCAGCGGGACACCCTTCACGACTTCTTTAGCAGGAATCTGAGGCATAGCTACCTCCCTAGCGGGTTGCGTTCAGAATTGTCTCTTCTCTCGCACGAACGGGCGTCTCAACCGCTAGCCGTGGATCGGCTCGCAGACGCCGTCCTGCCAGCACTGGCTGATGTCAGCGTCGGACACTTCGAACTTCTTCATGAGCACGGCCTTCGGGGTCTTCAGGGCGGTCTCGGTGAAGAACAGCTCGTTGTTGATGTCGCCGGGCTCGGGCTTGCCCTCGTAGGGCTTGATGGAACCTTCAGGCGTGGTGCGGATGGGGAACTTGAACCGCTTCACGGAACCGTTGCGGAACTTGACGGTCCACATGATGTCTTCGGCCGAACGCATGGGGATGGAGGTGCCGCCGAGGGGGGCGAAGTCAGCGTAGGGGCGGGCTTCGATGGCGCCCTGGGGGCAGATCTTCACGCAGGAGTAGCACTCCCAGCAGGCCTCGGGCTCCTGGTTGTAGGCCTTCATCTCGGTCGGATCCAGGATCATGAGGTCGTTCGGACAAATGTACATGCAAGCGGTCTTTTCGCCACCCTTGCAGCCGTCACATTTTTCCGGGTTCACAAAGGTCGGCATAACATCTCCTCCTAACTTGTTGATTTATGACTCAAAATACCGACGGTCCACTGCCATTATGCGTAAAAAGCCTAGCGTGCAGGCGGAGCACACGGCTTATCAGCCCAGGCGCTTGGCGTCAAGACAAAAGTGAATTTTAGAACAAGCGCCCGTGAACCGGACGCCGCAAGGACCTCGCGGCGCGACACGCGGGGCGCGGCACGGTCCCCACCGTTCCCTGGTTTCTACTGCATTCCGGGCAAGTTCGGCAAGCCTTTTTTCATTTGGCGCAGGCGCTGAGCGCAAGGCGCAACACGCCGTCTTCCTTTATCAAATTCCCCTGGCTCCCGGATCAATTTTTCTAGATAAACTCACGACTCTTTCCAGCCTCCCCGCCGCCCTCCGGGGGGGCGCTCCGCTGCCCCGGATGCCGCGCAGCCACTGGATTCGAGCCTCAGGCGGCCAGGCCCTGCGACCTGGCTTTGAGACGTTTATCCTTGCGTTCCAATGTATTGCGTCGCAAGGGCCGGGCCCGGACCCGGGCAAATCCCGGACCGCAGGTCCATTTTCTGCTTGACACAACTTTCACAATGCAGGAAATAAAGCACTCCATGCGATGCTGGAGAGGTTTCGACCCTGGGACGCTTGACGCAACGCCCGGCCGAGGCTAGCCTCCGCCGATCGCTCGGAATCTCCGCCGGACGGCGGCCGTTTTCCCGCGGGGGGTGCGGCCCGACGGCGCCTAGTGAGTGTGGATTCGGGAACCATCATTAATGGAGGAAACTATGTCCAAGCTTGTCCCCCCTCATGGCGGCAAAGGTCTGGTCATCCGCCTTCTGGAAGGCGCGGCGCGTGAGGCCGAACTGAAGAAGGCCGCGGGCCTCAAGAAAATCCAGATCACCTCCCAGGAGAAGGGCGACCTGATCATGATCGGCATCGGCGGCTTCAGCCCGCTGGAAGGCTTCATGACCAAGGCCGACTGGAAGAGCGTCTGCGAGAAGATGACCCTGGCCGACGGCACCTTCTGGCCCATCCCGGTCATGCTCACCTGCTCCGCCGAAGACGCCGCCGGCATCAAGGTCGGTGACGAAGTGGCTCTGGAGCGCAACGGCGTCATGATGGCCACCATCAAGGTCACCGAGAAGTTCGAGCTCTCCGACGCCGACAAGGCGTGGGAATCCGAGAAGGTGTACAAGGGCGCCGGCGACGACTCCCAGGGCGACTTCCTGAGCAAGGCCAAGGCCGAGCACCCCGGCGTCCAGATGGTTTACAACCGCAAGCCCGTGTACCTGGCCGGTCCGGTGAAGGTCCTCTCCGAGGGCGACTTCCCCGAAAAGTTCCCCGGCGTGTACAAGACCCCGGCCCAGCTCCGCGCCGAGATGGACGCCAAGGGCTGGAAGAACGTGGCCGCCCTGCAGCTGCGCAACCCCATGCACCGCTCCCACGAGTTCCTCTGCAAGATCGCCGTGGAAGTCATGGACGGCGTGGTCATCCACTCCCTGGTGGGCGCGCTCAAGCCCGGCGACATCCCGGCCGAAGTGCGCGTGAAGTGCATCGACACCCTGGTCAAGAAGTACTTCGTGGAAAAGCACGTGATCCAGGCCGGCTACCCCCTGGACATGCGCTACGCCGGTCCCCGCGAGGCCCTGCTGCACGCCACGTTCCGCCAGAACTACGGCATGAACTACCTGATCGTCGGCCGTGACCACGCCGGCGTCGGCGACTTCTACGGCATGTTCGAGGCCCAGACCATCTTCGACACCCTCCCGGCCCCCAAGGAGCCGGGCAAGGCCCTGCTGACCCAGCCCCTGAAGATCGACTGGACCTTCTACTGCTTCAAGTGCGACGGCATGGCCTCCCTGCGCACCTGCCCGCACACCAAGGAAGACCGCGTCATCCTGTCCGGCACCAAGCTGCGCAAGATGCTCTCCGAAGGCGCTCCGGTCCCGGATCACTTCGGCCGCGAGGAAGTCCTGGACATCCTGCGCGAGTACTACGCCAGCCTGACCGAGAAGGTGGAGATCAAGATGCAGAAGGCCGCCTCCGCTTCGACCATGAAGTAGGCGACGGATTCCCACGCATCCTCCGGGGGCGCTCCGCATGGAGCGCCCCCCTTTTTTTGCCGCGGACGCGCAACGCAAAAAGGCGGCCGAAGCCGCCTGGATGCCGGAAGGTCCGGACGAGAGGCGCGGACGCGCCCGGAGGCGCTACTTCTTTTTCTTCTTTTCCTTGGCCTCGCGCACCTCGGCGAAGCCCTGGGTCAGGGAACGGATGTGCTGCTGGCGCTTGAGTTCGGCCTCGCGGGGGTCCTCGGTGGTGAAGACCACCTCTTCCTTGCCGCCATGGGTGATGACCAGTTCGTACATTGCTCAATCCCTCGGATCACATGGTTTTCTCGGAAACCGGCAGCGGCTCGATGAGGTGCTCCTCCTCGTCGCCGGGCAGGGCCCGCGGCAGGTCCGCGGCGGTGATGGCGGCGCCGGCCGGGGCCTGGCCCAGGACGGAAACCTGGCCCTCCACCTGCGCGCCCTCCTCGATGACCAGGGCCTTGGACTGGAGGCTGCCCACGAGCACGGCCGAGCTGTGCAGCACGGTCTTGACCTGAACCTCCACGTCGCCCTGGATGCGGCCCGAGGAGAACAGGCTGTTCACGCGGATCTGGGCGTGGACCTCGGCCTCGCGGCCCAGGACCAGGGTGCCCGAAGAGACGATTTCGCCGTGGAAACGGCCGTCGATGCGCACCGTGCCCACGAACTCCAGACGGCCGCGGTACTCGATGCCCGCGCCGAGAAACGCGTTCAGCTCGTCGCCGCGCGCGCCCTCGCCGTCGTCCTTTCTGCCGAACATTTTCATACCAGGGGCCTCGCTCTGCCGGTTCGTTACCGGAAGCACGCTTCCTAGCACGAACGGAGCCCCCAAGGGAAGCCCCCCGGCTCCCGGGTCCCGGTGGGCAAGCACTCCGGCCCGCATCGGACACGCCCGGGAGACAGGAGGCCTGCGCAGATCGACTGCGGGACGAAGTTTAAATGATTTGGCAAGGTAAATCCTTATCTCATTTAATTTCAAAAATATTTGAAAAAATAACTTTGGTTTGACCTATAAAATAACACAGGCTATGACTCCCACATGATCCACTACGCCCTGCCCCGCCACTGGATGCGCTACGACTTCGCAGCCGTAGCCCAGGCCCTGGTGGACGCCAAGGCCGCGGTCCTGGCCCTGCGCAACATGCCCACCCGCCGCGACTGGGTGGAGCACCTGCAACAGATGGAGCTCAAGCGCGAGGTGGCCGGGACCTCGCGCATCGAGGGCGCGGACTTCACGGAAAACGAACTGAACGAGGCCCTCAAGGAAAGTCCCGAAACCCTGCTCACCCGCTCCCAGCGCCAGGCCCACGCCGCGGCCCAGACCTACCGCTTCATCGCCCAATTGCCCGCGGACCGTCCCCTGGACCGGGACCTGATCCTGGACATCCACCGCCGCATCGTCACTGGGGCCGACGACGACCACTGCTCCCCGGGCGTGCTGCGCGGGCCGGACCAGAACGTGAATTTCGGCGTGCCGCGGCACCGGGGAGCCGAAGGCGGGGAAGAATGCCGCCGGGCCTTTGACGGCCTGTGCGCGGCCCTGGCCGGAGAGATGCGCGAGCACGACCCTTTTGTGCGGGCCATGGCCCTGCATTATCATTTCGCGCCCATGCACCCGTTCATGGACGGCAACGGCCGCACGGCCCGTGCCCTGGAGGCCCTGCTCCTGCAACAGGCCGGACTGCGGGACACCTGCTTCATCGCCCTGTCCAACTACTATTACGAGGAAAAGAACGCCTATCTCCAGGCCCTGGCCGAGAGCCGGGCCAGGGACCACGACCTGACCCCGTTCCTGGCCTTCGGCCTCAAGGGCCTCACGCTCCAGGTGGGCCGGGTGCTGGCGGAGATCAAGACCCAGGCCCAGAAGGCCGTGTTCCGCAACCTCATGTACGACCTGTTCGGCAGGCTCAAGACCCCGAGGAAACGGGTCCTGGCCGAGCGGCAGTTGGAGATTTTGCGGCTCCTTCTGAAGCAAGACGCCATGGATATTCGTGAGGCATACGACCAGGTGAAAGGGCATTACGAAACCCTGCACCACTCCACCGGCGCCTTTGTGCGAGACATCTTCGGCCTAGAAGAATTAGGCGCTTTGAAGCTTCCTCCCCACGCTCCGTTCGACGTTATCACCCTCAACCTGGACTGGCCCGCGCAGATCACCGAGTCCGGGTTCATGGAAAAAATCAAGAACATGCCCAAGGCCAAGATGTCGCGCCTGCGCCTCTGACCGCGCCCCGGCAGAATGCTGGAATAGTCCTTCCCCGCAGGCCGTTCAAAAAAACGCGAGGGCCGCGTTGCCGGGAAGAACGCAGCCCTCGCGGATTTTTGGGACGGCCTGCCTAGCTTTCCTGCATCCTGGCGATGAGGTCCGTGAGCTTTCCGGCCAGGCCGTTCAGCTCGGCGATGGCCTGTCCGGCCTTGCCCATGGCCCGGGCCGTGTCCGTGGAGATGGCGTTGATCTCCTCGGTGGCCCTGTTGATCTGCTCGCTGGTGGCGGACTGCTCCTCGGCCGCGGCCGCGATGGCCCGCACCTGGTCCGCGGTGTTGTCCACCATGCCCACGATGCGCTCCAGGGCCTGGCCCGAATCCCCGGCCAGCTGCGTGCTCTCCTCGATGGAGCGCGCGGACTGCTCCGTGGCGGTCACGTTCCTGCGGGCGCCGTCCTGGATGCGGGCGATGGCCTCGCCCACCTCCTTGGTGGCGTTCATGGTCTTTTCGGCCAGCTTGCGCACCTCGTCGGCCACCACGGCGAAGCCGCGGCCCGCGTCGCCGGCCCGCGCGGCCTCGATGGCCGCGTTCAAGGCCAGCAGGTTGGTCTGGTCCGCGATGTCCTCGATGACCTGCATGATGGCCCCGATGTCCTCGGTCTGGCGGCCCAGCTCGCCCATGCTCTGCTTGAGCCCCTCGGAGGCCTGCTCCACGGCCTTGATGGCCGTGACCAGGCGCTCCACCAGGCCTGCGCCGTCGCGGGCCTGATCCCGGGCCTGGGCCGCGGATTCCGAGGCCTGGCCTGCGTTGCGGGCCACCTCCAGCACGGTGCTGGTCATCTGCTCCATGGCCGTGGCCGTCTCCTGGGCCCGTTCGCGCTGGCGGTCGGCCCCGGCGCTGGACTCGGCCACCCGGGCCGAGAGCTCGCTGGCGGCCTGGGCCAGCTGCCCGGCGATGGCCTCGGCCTGGCGCGCCGCCTCCACGATGCGGTCGCGCTGCACGCGGGCGGCCTCCTCGCCCTCGCGGACGGCGGTCAGGTCCGTGACCAGGGCGAAACCGCCGGTGATCACGCCGTCCACGTCCCGGAGCACGCCGGTGTCCACGGAGATGTGGTAGGTCCGGCCGCTCTTGCCCGTGCGCTTGGTCTGGTGGCCCAGCACGCAGGTGTCCTCGCGCACGCACTTGGCCGTGAGGGTGTCCTTGGTGGGATCGTCGTAGAAGAACACGGCCAGCTGCTGGCCCAGGTAGTCCTCGGGCTTGCCGGGCTTCTCCATGAAGTCCAGCTCCTGCTGGTTCAGGAAGGTGATGCGGTCCTCGCAGTCCACCACCACGCAGGGGATGGTCAGGCCGCGCAGAATGCCCTCGGCGAAGCCCAGCTTGTTCTTGAGCTCCGCCACCATGCTCTGCACCGCCGTGATGGTCCGGCCGATGACGTCGGCCACCGGGTAGTCGATGCGGGCGTTGAAGTTGCCCCCGGCCACCTCCTCGGTGAAGCCCGAGAGCTGGACCAGCGGGCGGCAGGCGACGCGCACCAGAATGATCATGGCGGCCACGGCCAGGATCGCCGCGCCCGCGGCCACGGCCAGGCTGATCTGGAACACGCGGCGGTCCAGGCCCTGGAGCATGTCGGCCTGGTCCATGCCGAAGCCGTAGGTCCAGCCCCACGGCTCGAACAGGCGCAGATAGGCGGCCCTGGCCTTGCCGTCGCGCTCATAGCGCACCAGGCCGTTCTTCGTCTCCTGGAAGCGGGCCCAGAAGGGCTCATTGCTCAGGTCCTTGCCCTCCAGCTCCGGGTGCAGGAGCATGACGCCCTTGGAGTTGAACAGGAAGCCGTGGCCCTTGCCGCCGATGCGCGCGGACTCGATGGTGGCGCGCAGCTCCGGGGTGATGATGGGGCGGCCCACGAAGAGCACGGCCACGGTCTTGCCGTCCAGGTCCTGGTAGGGCTTGTAGGCCGTCACGTACCAGGCGTTGACCACCCAGGCGATGCCCACGTAGGTCTGCCCGGCCATGACCGCCTTGTACACCGGGCTGTCGTCCGGGATGTAGGTGCCCACGGCCCGCGAGCCGTCGGCCTTCTTCACGTTGGTGGCGATGCGCAGCAGCTTGCCGGGCAGGACCTCGAAGATGGTGGCCGCGCCGCCGGCCAGGCTCTGGACCCGGTCCACCAGGACCTCGTCGTTGTTGAGCACCCCGCCGCCCAGCTCCAGCAGCGGGATCTCCGCGTTCTCCTTGGCCTGGGTGATCTGGTTCACGATGGCGGTCTTGATCCGGGTCTTGGAGGTCTCGATCTGGCCCATGCGGCCCACTTCCTGCTCCAGGAGGTTCAGGTCCGCGCGCACCTTGTCCGAAAGCAGGGCCTGCTGCATCTCCAGGGTGGCGTGCATGCTGTCGGCGAAGGACTGCATGGAGGTCAGGGCGAAGCCGTCCAGGGCCCTCTGGACCTCGCTCAGGATGATTACGGTCAGGGCGGTCAGGGTCAGGACCACCGCGCCCACCGAGGCGATGACGAGCTTGGACTGGAACCCGAGTCTGCGCAGCATGATCGTCTCCCGGCTGTCGTTGTGTCACGCTTTGCTTGCAGCACTAGCACGGCCCGGCGACAAAGACAAAGCCAGAAACAGGAGAAATCAGACCGGCTGGATCCCGGTTGTGTATATCTCGCGCCGCTCCTCGCTCCACAGGAAGCGCACCCCCAGCAGGGGCCGGTCCACGGTCAGCGAGCGCCCGCCCATCTTGATGACCACCCCGGGGTGGGCCGGGCCGAGGATGCGGATGCCCGCGTGGCGCATGCCCGCCAGGGCGGCCTGGGCCACCTCGGCCAGGGCCCGGGTCACGTTGGGCAGGCGTTTGCGCGCGGCCGCGCACTCCTCCAGCCGCACCAGGGCCTCGGCCCGCTGCTCGGCCGGGAGCCGGGCCAGGACCTCCTCGGCCGGTCCCGTGCCGTAGGCCTTCTCCGTCTCGGCCAACAGCGTCTTGATCTGGCGCTTCTCCAGGACCAGGGCGCGCAGCTCCGGGCTCTCCGGGCTCACGGCCAGGACCGTGGCCACGCCCAGGGGCGAACCGGCCTCGTAAACCTCCAGGCCCTCGGCGCAAATCACGGTGCCGCCCATGATGCGGCCTTTGGGGTCCGTGACCCGCACCCGGCCGCCGGAGCGCACCCGATAGCCGGACTGGACCACGCTGCAGGTGATGTAGCGGGCGATGGTCACGTCGCCGCCCGCGGTGATGCGGGCGTTGTGGGTGTAGGCCGCGCTCACCGAGCCCTCGGCCTTGATGAAGGCCCCCTCGGCCCCGGACATGAACACGCCGCCGCGCACGGTCACGTCGCCGCCCGCCACGATGCGCGCGTTCTCCACGGCCTGGTCCACCAGCACCGCGCCCGGGGCCTCCACCTCGAAACCCGAGCGCACGTTGCCCTTCACGTGCACCGAGCCCTGGAGCACGCGGATGTTGCCCGTGGAGTAGTCCACGTCCCCGGGCACGTCCAGAAGCTCGCTCACGTCCAGCAGGCCCCCGAGCCAGAGCACCACGCCCGTGACCCTGGCCCGCAGGAGCATCCCGGCCTCCAGGGACTCCACGCCCCGGCCCAGGCGCAAGGCCAGGGGCCTGCCCGGCCGGGCCCGGACCTCCTCGCCGAACACGTCCTGGCCCGGGGTTCCCTGGGTGGGCGGATGCAGGCGGGCGATGTCCCCGCCCTGCTCCACCACCGGGGAGAAGCCGCGGTCGCGCCAGTCCACCCGGCCCGCGTCGTCCACGGTGCCGACCTTCCCGCGCTGGATCTGGAAGAATTCGAGCCAGCCGTCGGCCCCGTGCTCCGGGGGCCGGCCCCGGGCCAGGACCACGTCCGGCACGGCCGCTCCCGAGGAACGGGCCGCGGCCAGGGCCGCCTCCACGGCCGCCTCGTCGAAACCCACGGCCACGCCCAGGCGGTCCAGCTCCTCCCTGATCCGGGCCGCGCTCACGGCCCGGCCCAGAAAGTCGCGGGCGAACACGGTCCCGACGAAGGTCAGGCGGTCCCCGGCGGCCTGGAACAGGGGCTCCAGCCGGAGCCCGGCCTCGTCCAGCCGCACCAGGCCGCAGCGCGTGGCGCGCAGGAAGCCCTCGGCGTCGGGCTCCCAGCCCGCGTCCGGCGGCCGGTGAAATTCCTTGGGTTGCGGGAAATCCTGGGGCGGCGGCAGTTCCGCGCCCGTGACGTCGCGGCCCGGCAGGGCCGGTTCGGCCGGATGCAGGCGGGCGAAGGTCTGGCCGGTGAAGACCGGGAAGGCGCAGTCGCCCAGGAGCTCGACCCAGGCGTCGCGGGGCGGCTGGGGCGGCCTGCCCCGGGCCAGGACCACGGCGCGGGCGTCCCTGCCCGCCAGAAGCAGGTCCACGGCCTGGAGCACGGCCTCGGAGTCCAGGCAGGCGTCCAGCCCGGCCTCCCGGGCCAGCTCCCGCAGCCGGGCCGCGTCCAGGGGCCGCCCGCCCGGCCGGGCCGGGGAGTAGCAGCTCAGCCCGAGCTTCATGCGGTCGCGGGTGGCCCCGAAACGGACCACCGCGTCCGGTCCCGCCTCGGACTGTGCGCACACGGGCATGGACCCGCCGCCCTTCTTGGCCATGCCTCCGGCAGGGCGTTCCCCGTTGCGGAAAACGGCCCCGGCCCCTCCTTCAGCTTACGCAGTTACGCAAAGGCGGACGAGTGTCAAGCGGCGGACGAAGGGCCTCAGGCCCGGGACAGGGCGATCTCGCGGCCCTTGGCGTCCCAGTGGAAGCGCACCCCGGTCATGGGCCGCTCCACCGTGAAGATCCGGTTGCCCATCTTGACCACCACGCCGGGGTGAACCGGGCCGCGCACGAGGATGGAAGCCGCCGTGGCCCGGGACTGGGCGGCCTGGGCCAGGCGGTTCAGCGTTTCCGCGATCTGGGGCAGGCGCTGCCGGGCCTCGTCCCGCCCGGCCAGCAGGGCCGCGATCTCCGGGCGGCGTTCGGCCGGGAAGCGCGGCAGCACCTGGGCGGCCGGGGCCTCTCCGTAGAGCCGCACGGCGCGCTCCAGGATCTCGAGGCAGCGGCGGCGCTCCTCCAGGGCCTGGCGCAGCTCCGGGGTCTCCCGGCTCAGGGCCAGGACCGTGCCCACGCCCAGGGGCGAACCGGCCTCGTAAACCTCCAGGCCCTCGGCGCAGATGACCACCCCGCCCATGATCCGGCCCCTGGGATCGGTGACCCGCACCCGGCCGCCCGAGCGCACCCGGTACCCGGCCTGGATGGAGCTGCTGGTGATGTACTGGGAGATGGTCACGTCGCCCCCGGCCAGGATGCGGGCGTTGTGGGTGTAGGCCGCGCTCACCGAGCCGCCGGCCCGGATGTAGGCGTCGCGCTCTCCGGACATGAACACCCCGCCGTTCACGAACACGTCGCCCCCGGCCAGGATGCGGCAGTTCTCCACCACCTCGTCCACGAACACCGCGCGCTGGGCCTGGATGGTGAACCCCGAGCGCACCGAGCCCTTGACGAGCACCGAGCCCTCCTGGACCCGGATGTTGCCCGTGGCGTGGTCCACGTCCCCGGACACGGCCAGCAGATCGGAGACCTCCAGGATGTTGCGGGAATAGAGCACCGCGCCCGTGGCCGCGGCCCGGAACAGGACGCCGCCCTCGAGCACCTCCACGTTGGGGCCGGGCCAGACCGTGAGCGGCGTTCCGGAACGGGCCGGCACCTCGCCGCCGAAGACGTTGCGGCCGGGGACCCCCTCGCCCGGCGCGTGCAGCCGGGCGATGTTCCGGCCCGCGGCCACCACCGGCGAAAAGCCCCGCTCCCGCCAGTCCATGCGGCCGCCCTGCACCGGCGTGCCCACGTCCGAGCGGCCGGGCAGGAACATCTCCAGCCAGCCGTCCCGGCCGTGCTCCGGCGGCCGTCCCTCGGCCACGATCACGTTCTCCACGCAGGTCCTGCCCGTGCGGGCCTGTTCCAGGGCGGCCATGATCCGGCCGGTCTGGACGCCCTCCACCACGCCCATGCGGGCCAGCTCGTCCAGGATGCGCCGCACGCCCACGGCCTTGCCCAGGGCGTCCTGGGCGTAGAGGTCCGCGCTCACGGCCAGCCGGTCGGGGCTGACCCGGAACAGGGGCTCCACCCACACCCGGCCCTCGCCCTGCCGGACCAGGCCATAGACCTGGGCCCGCAGCAGGCCATCCCTGTCCAGGGTGCAGCTCTGGTCCTCGGGCAGGGTCAGGTCGCGGGGCGGATCCCCGGGCGGGGCTGGCAGGACCAGGCCGGTGACGTCGCGGCCCGGCGCGGCCTGCTGGGCCGGCCGCAGGCGGCCGAAGGCCTGGCCGGGAAACACCGGCAGGGAGAAGTCGGCCAGGGGCTTGACCCAGGCGTCGCGGGCCTTGCGGGGGCGGACGCCGCGGGCGATGGCCACGTGGGCGGCGTCCTGGCCCGAGAGGAGCAGGTGCACGGCCAGGGCCAGGCCCTTGAGATCCAGGCACGAGTCCAGGCCCGCCTCCTTCAGGCGCTGCCGCACCAGGTCCACGCTCAGGGGCGTGCCGAAGCCCTGGGCCGGCACGTAGCAGCTCACGCAGAGCTTCATGCGGTCCTGGGTGGCCCCGAAACGGACCATGGCGTCCACGTCGGCGTCGGGCGCCGGGCTTCCGGCCGGGCAGTCCGGCTGGCTGGTCGTGCCGGTCATGGGACCCCCGCGCGGAAAAAAGGGAAGCGCCGCGGACAATTCCGCGACTCCCCCGCAGAGGTCAGACTCTTCCGCGCATGTTCCAGTTAGTCATTTTCCGGAGGGGAATCAATACGGAACTCAGGCGGGCCCTGGCTCCTCGCTCTCCAGGGGCAGGACGAGGAAGAAGTTGTTGCCCTCGGGCAGGGCCTCGTAGCCCACCTCGCCGCCGTGCAGCTCCACCACCTGGCGCACGAAGTAGAGCCCGTGGCCCGTGCCGTACTCCTTGTCCACGTTGTTCGCGCGGAAGCCGGGAGTGAACAGGTGGGGCCGCTCCTGCGGGGCGATGGCCGGACCCGAGGTGAAGACGTTCAGCTTGACCCCGGGCCGCCCCGGGCCGAAGCGGTCGGCGAGCACCTCCCAGCCGTAGGCCAGCCAGGCGGCCGGGCCGCGGCCCCAGCGCTCCACAGGCCGGGTGTACTTCACCGCGTTGGAGAAGAGGTTGGAATAGACCTGGGCCAGGAGCCCCATGTCGGCCAGGAGCACGATCTCGCGGTCCGGCACCCCGCCCAGGGAGAGGTCGATCTCCACCCCGCGCTCCTCCAGCCGGGGCCGGTAGCGGTCCAGCTGGGGCTCGATGACCTGGGTGCGCAGGTTGAGGCGGCGCTTCTCCAGGACGTAGCGGCCCTCCTGGAAATGACGGCGGCGCAGGAGCGTCTCCAGGAACAGGCTGGTCTGCTCGTAGTGGCGGTAGATCTCGTTGAACTGGGCCAGGATGCCGGAGTGCAGGTAGTCCAGCTTGGCCCGGCGCTCGCCCGAGAGCGCGGGATGGAGCTCCTCGTCGCGGGCCATCTCGCCCGACAGCTCGGCCAGGCCGTCGATCTTGCCCTTGAGCCGGTTGAAGAAAAGCCGGAAGTACATGTTCGGCACGATGACGTTGTGCCCGATGTCCTCCACCAGGTTCTTGATGAACTCCAGGTGCTCGCGGTTGCGCGTGCGGATGACCCGGTGGTGGTACTGGTAGCCGATGCGGTTGGCGAACTTCTCGAAGAACAGGCGGTCCTTGGGGCTCAGGCCCTGGGCGGGCCGCAGGATGAGCGCCCCGGCCACGCCCCCGGGCGGGTCGAAGGGCAGCAGGTCGCGCAGGGCCGGGTTGATCTTGATGGGCAGGACCAGCTGTCCGTCCTTTTCCTCGGGCTGATGGGGCAGGTCCCCGGCCGTTTCCGGCAGGCGGCGGCCCTCGGCCGAGCCCGAGGAGCGCATCAGGCGGGGCCGGCCGTTCTCGGACAGGAGCACCAGGTCCGCGGCGCGGTGGAAAAAGGCGTCCGGCAGGATCACGCAGATGGCGAAAAAGTCCTGGTCCGCCTCGAATTCCTGGGCCAGATCGAAGAACACGTTGAACATGCGGACCTCGGACCGCGAGAAGCCGTACGACTCGTAGTCGTCGATCTTCTCGTGGATCCGCCGCAGAACCTTGCGGTCGCGCTCGGATTCCGCCGCTGCCAACGGTTCCATGCCGCCTCCGCCGGGGCCTGGCCTCCGGCTCATGGCATCCCTATACGGGCTTCGCCAGCCGGAGACAAGCGGCCGGAAGGCTCACCGCGCGGCGGCCGCCTCGGCCAGGGACCCCGCGGCCCCGCCCTGGCTGCGGGCGAAACGGGCCAGGGCGAAGGAATCGGGCGGCGTGCGCAGGCCGAAGCCGTTGCAGGCCCGGTAATAGCGCAGGTCCTCCAGCCAGAGCCGGGTCAGCTCGCGGTCCCGCATGAGCCGGGCGGCCCCGGCCAGGGGGTTGGCCAGGAGCTCCAGCACCGGCCCGGCCAGCACCGAGGGGTCGCGGAAGCACTCCCAGTGGCAGGCCGCGCAGGAGGCCCGGCGGGGCAGCCTGTCCAGGTCCAGGTCCGGGAATTCGCCCAGGGGCTCGCCGCCCCGGTAGCCGCAGGGATAGGCCGTGAGGCCCCCGGCCTGGACAAAGAAGAAGTCGATGCCCCCGCGGCAGGGGAAGCGCACGGCACCGCCCCCGGCCTCGCGGGCCAGGGCCAGCAGGGCGCTGCGCGGAGTGAAGATGCGCAGCCGGTGCCGGAACCCGGCCACGGCCTCGGACAGGGCGCGGTAGAGCAGGGCCAGCTCGGCCTTGCTGAAGCGGATCATGTCCGCGGCCGAGGTGGCGGCATAGACCGCCTCGCGCGAGGCCCGCTCCTCGGGCAGGCTCATGGGGTAGCAGGCGTTGGCCGTGGAAAAGCCCAGGGACTCCACGCGGGAGAAGAAGCGGCGCAGGCCGTCCCTGAAGTGCTCCCGGAAGCCGTCGGGGTCCAGGCCCGCGTCCGGGGCCGGGGCGGTCCCTCCGGCCAAGCGGTTCAGGCCCAGGTTGGCGGCCGGGTAGAGCCCGAACTCCCGGAACACGGGCAGGGCCTTTTCCAGGCCGCGCACCACCCCGGGCAGGCCGCGGTTCTGCTCGTGCAGCCCGGCGTCGGCCGAGTCCAGGCTGATCCAGAAGTTGTTCAGGCCGGAGGCGGCGATGGACTCGGCCAGGCCGCGCATGCGGTCCGCGAAGTCCGCGCGCTCCGAGCCGCGGAAGAGGAAGCCGTTGGTGCCCGTGCGCACGAAGGGGATGCCCTTGGCCCTGGCCCGGCGCGAGAGCTCCGCGATCTCGCCCAGGTAGAGCAGGGGCTCGCCGCCCGTGAAGGACAGGGCCAGGACGCCTTTCTCGGCCGCGGCGTCCACCAGGGCCACGGCCGCGTCGGCGTGGAGCGTGGAGCGCAGGAAGCGCGCCCGGGCGTTCATGCCGCACTGGGCGCAGAGCGCGTTGCAGCGGTCCGTGTACTGGACGATGAGCTGGGCCGGGACCCGGCCCCGCAGGAGACGGCCCAGGGCCTTGCGCCAGGGAAAGCGGGAGGTGTTCATGGCCTGCCTCGGGGGTTTGCCCCGAGAATACCCCGGCCGTGTGACGGGATCGCGGCGGAATGGTGACGATCGGGCCACGCCGCCCTTTGCGGAGGCGGCGTTATTTTCCCCGTCATTGCCTTTGCTTGGGAAATGGTGGATGGAGGAAGAAGGGGATTCCCCTGTCCCCTGGGGAGGAGCAATGCCCGCCAAGAAGCAAGCGGCCCCGGCCGGTTCCGGGCCCCGCGCCGCGAAAAAGATCCCGGACGCCGGGGGCGGCGTGACGCCGCGTTCCCGGGCCGCCCGGGTCAAGGCCCTCAAGGAGGACGTGCAGCGCCACATCCTCTCCTTCCTGGGCAACGACGCGGCCCTGGCCTCCAAGCACGACTATTTCAAGGCCCTGGCCTACACCGTGCGCGAGCGCATGGCCGAGGCCTGGATCAGGACCCAGCGCTCCTACTACGAGCGCGGCTCAAAGCGGGTCTATTACCTCTCGCTGGAGTTCCTGCCCGGCCGCTCGCTGTTGAACAACATCCTCTGCCTGGACCTGGAGCCCGAGTGCCGCAGCCTGCTGGCCGAATTCGGCCTGAGCCTGGAGGACGTGGCCGAGCTGGAATGGGACGCGGGCCTGGGCAACGGCGGACTGGGGCGGCTGGCCTCCTGCTACCTGGACTCCATGGCCAGCCTGGGCATCCCGGCCTACGGCTACGGCATCCGCTACGACTACGGCATCTTCTACCAGCTCATCCAGGACGGCTGGCAGCTGGAGCGGCCCGACAACTGGCTGCGCTTCGGCAATCCCTGGGAATTCGAGCGGCCCCAGCACCTCTACCCCGTGGAGTTCGGCGGCGAGGTGCGCACCTACTACGACTCCCAGGCCCGCCAGCGCCACCAGTGGCTCTCGGGCGAGCACGTCATGGCCATGGCCTGCGACATGCTCGTGCCGGGCTACCGCAACAACACGGTCATCAACATGCGGCTCTGGGCGGCCCGCTCCAGCCGCGACTTCGACCTTGATTTCTTCAACAACGGCGAATACATCCGCGCCATCGAGCACAAGACCCGCAGCGAGAACATCTCCAAGGTGCTCTACCCCAGCGACGCCGTGGCCGAGAACCTGGAGCTGCGGCTCAAGCAGCAGTATTTCTTCGTCTCGGCCACCTTCCAGGACATCATGCGCCGCCACCGCAAGGACCACCCCACCATGGAGAACCTGCACGACTACGTGGCCGTGCAGCTCAACGACACCCACCCCTCCATCGCCGTGCCCGAGCTCATGCGCCTGCTCCTGGACCAGGAGCTCATGGACTGGGACCAGGCCTGGGACATCACGGTGAAGACCTTCGGCTACACCAACCACACGGTCATGCCCGAGGCCCTGGAGCACTGGCCCGTGGACCTCATGGCCCGCGTCCTGCCCCGGCACATGCAGATCATCTACGAGATCAACCACCGCTTCCTGGAGCAGGCGGCCGAGCGCTTTCCGGACGACGGCGACCGCCTGCGCCGCATGTCGCTCATCGCCGAGGACAACGGACGCCGCGTGCGCATGGCGCACCTGGCCATCGTGGGCTCCCACGCCGTGAACGGGGTCTCGGCCCTGCACTCGGACATCCTCAGGAAAAGCGTGTTCCGCGACTTCGCCGAGATGTTCCCGGAGCGCTTCCAGAACAAGACCAACGGGGTCACGCCCCGGCGCTGGCTGGGGCTCTGCAACCCCGGGCTCACCGGGCTCCTGGAGGAGGCCCTGGGGCCGGGCCTGCTCACGGACCTCTCCCGGCTGTCCGGCCTCAAGGACCTGGCCCCGGACGCCGCGTTCCAGGCCCGCTGGCTGGAGCAGCGCCGCCGCAACAAGAAGCGCCTGGCCGACTACGTGCTCTACAAGGTGGGCGTGCGCCTGGACTGGAACGCGCTCTTCGACGTGCAGGTCAAGCGCATCCACGAGTACAAGCGCCAGCTCCTGAACATCCTGCACGTGATCGTGCTCTACAACCGCCTGCGCGACGGCATCCCGGGCTCCACCCCGGCGCCTCGGGCGCACATCTTCGGGGGCAAGGCCGCGCCCAGCTACCGCATGGCCAAGCTCATCATCAAGCTCATCAACTCCGTGGCCGAGCGGGTGAACACCGACCCCCTGGCGTCCGAGTCCCTCAAGGTGGTCTTCCTGCCCAACTACTGCGTGTCCTCGGCCGAGAAGATCATCCCGGGCGCGGACCTCTCCGAGCAGATCAGCCTGGCGGGCACCGAGGCCTCGGGCACCAGCAACATGAAGTTCGCGCTCAACGGCGCGCTGACCATCGGCGCCCTGGACGGGGCCAACGTGGAGATCCGCGAGGCCGTGGGGCCGGAGAACTTCTTCCACTTCGGACTCACGGCCGGGGAGGCGGACGGGCTCAAGGCCCGGGGCTACGACCCGCGCGCCTGCTACGAGTGCGACCCGGAGTTGAAGCGGGCCGTGGACATGGTGGCCCAGGGCCACTTCTCGCCCCTGGCCCCGGACCTCTTCCGGCCGATCACGGACGGGCTGCTGCTCCACGGGGACCCGTACATGGTGCTGGCCGACTTCCGGGCCTACGCCGACTGCCAGGAGCGGGCGGCCCGGGCCTTCCTGCGCCAGGACAGGTGGGCCGAGATGAGCATCCGCAACACCGCGGGCATGGGCTTCTTCTCCTCGGACCGCGCGGTGCGCGAGTACGCCCGGGACATCTGGGGGGCCAGGACCAAGGACGAAGAGTAGCTGGACGGAAATTTCACCGCAAAAACGGGCCGGTCAAAAACCGTTCCGGCAAGGCGCAAGAAAACACTGGGCCCGACGCGTGGACAGACCCGCGCGAGGGTCCGGGGTTTTCGCGGCAACGCAGCTGGAGCGGAATTTTCACCGGCCCGTCAGGCGGGGACCAGCTCCACGCCGAGCAGACGGCGCAAATCGAACATGTAGTTCAGCGGGTTCAGGCACTCGATGATCCGGAGCCTGGGCCTGCCGTGTTCGTCCGGCGGCACGGCCGCCAGGTCCAGGAGCCTGGGGTCGCGGGGCCGCAGGCGGCGGTCCAGGATCACGTTCACCAGGGGCAGCAGGGGGTTGTGCTGGTTGGTCCCATAGACCACGGCCAGGTCCCCGCTGTTCAGCCGCACCAGGCTGCCCGGCGGATAGATGCCCACGCACTTGATGAAGAGGTCGGCCTCGCCGGGCACGAAGTTCTGGCCGCGCATGCCGTACATGATGGCCAGGGCCTTGGACGGGGCCACGGCCTTCATGTACGAGCGGTCGCTGGTCATGGCGTCGAACACGTCGCACAGGGCCAACATCCGGCCCATGCGGCTGATCTGGTCCCCGCGCAGGCCGTGGGGATAGCCCAGGCCGTTGTGCTGCTCGTGGTGCTCGGCCACGGCCCGCAGCACGGACTGGGGAAAGCCCCCGGCCTCGGCCAGAAGCCGCCTGCCGTGGGCCGGGTGGGCGCGCACCAGCTCCAGCTCGTCGCGGGACAGCGGCCCGCGCCGGGAGAGTGCCTCCTGCGGCACCAGGATCATGCCCGCGTCGTGCAGGAGCCCGGCCAGGCCCAGGTTCAGGAGCTGCTCCCGGGGCAGCCCCAGGAACGTGCCGAAGAGCACGGACAGGCCGCAGACGTTGGCCGCGTGCGTCAGGGTGTAGCGGTCGTACTTGTGGAGCTTGGACAGGCAGAGCATGGCCCCGGGGTTGCGGGCCACGGAGTCGATGACCTCCTCCACCGCGTCCTCGGCCTCGGCCGGGGCCAGGGGCCGGCGGGCGGCCAGGCTCTCGGCCACGCGCCGGGCGCAGGCCAGCACGGCCTTGTACTTGCGGTGGGCGCGGGGCAGTTCCTCGTGCATGGGCACGCGCATCACCGGGTCGCAGCCGCTCCGCTGGCCCGGGTCCTGGATGAGGCGGTCCAGGCGCTCCTCTTCGGAGAGGTCCCCGGCGGCCTCGGCCTCCAGGCCCTTGCCCGTGTCGATGAAGACCTCCAGGCAGCCGCTGGTGCGGATGCCCGCCAGGTCCTCCTCGCTCACGAGGCCGGGCTTGGTGTAGAGGAAGGGGGCGTGCCGCCAGACCGTGGCCTCCAGGTCCGCCACGCACATGCCCGCCTTGAGTTCGCTCACCGGAATCTTCTTGATCATGGCCGCTGTTCCCGCCTGCGCAACAGGATTCCCCTTTTTTGCTTCTTACGCCTTCCGCAGGCCCCTGTCCACAGGTCGTGGAACGAAGCGCGCGGCGCTTTTTCATTGCCTGAATCCCGCCCCGGGCATAGCATGGCTCCATGAGCCCGCGGCCCATCCCACCGCTGCCGCCCGCCCCCCCGGCCCTGCCCGAGCGCTTCCTGGAGGCCGTGGACGTGGCGGTGTTCGCCAAGGACGAGTCCCTGCGCTGGATCTACGCCAACGCGGCCCTGGTCCGGGGCATGGGCCGCCCCCTGGAGAAGATCCTGGGCCGCACCGACGCGGAGCTTTTCCCGCCGGACCAGGCCGCCCTGTTCCGGGCCCGCGACGAGGAGAGCCTGGCCACGGGCCGGACCCTGACCAACGAGGCGGAGACCGTCTGGAACGGGCGGCCCTCGGTGATCCTGGCCAGCAAGCGCCTGTTCGTCGATCCCGCGGACGGCCGCCGCTACGTCCTGGGCTTCGTCCAGGAGATCACGGCCCTCAAGCGCGCCCTGGCCGCCCTGCACGAGTCCGAGTCCCTGCACCGGGCCATCACCGAGATCGCGCCCGTGGCCATCGTGGTCCACGAGATGGGCCGCATCCTCCTGGCCAACGCCAGCGCGGCCCGCATGATGGGCGTGGCGGACCCGGCCGCGCTCGTCGGCCGCAATCTTCTGGACCTGCTGGCCCCGGAGCACCGCGCGGCGGCGGCCGCGCGCATCCAGCAGGCCATGGACCAGGGCCGCCTGACCGAGCCCCAGATCTACACCGCCCCCGGCCCGGACGGCAGGATCACGGTCATGGAGGCCCGCTCCGCGGTCATCTCCCTGGGCCAGGGCCGGGCCCTGGTCACGGTCTATCAGGACGTGAGCGAATTCCACCGCCAGGCCAGGGCCCTGGAGGAGTCCGAGAGCGCCCTGCGCACGGTCTTCAACAGCGTGCACTCGGCCGTGTTCCTGCATGCGGCCGACGGCCGCATCCTGGACGTGAACGACCGCATGCTGGAAATGTACGGCGTGACGCGGGAGCAGGCCCTGTCCCTGTCCGTGATCCCGGACCTCTCCAGCCCGGGCGTGGACCCGGCGGACTTCCGGGGGCTCTGGCTGGAGGTCCTGGACGGCCGGCACCGGACCTTCGACTGGGTTTCGCGCCGGCCCGGGGACGGCTCGCTGTTCAACGTGGAGGTGCACCTGCGCCGGGTGCGCCTGCCCGGCGGGGCCGCGGCCCTGGCCACGGTCACCGACATCACGGACCGCAAGAAGGCGCTGGCCGCGCTCCAGGAGTCCGAGACCCGCTACCGCACCCTGGTCAACAACTTCCCCAACGGCGCGGTGCTCCTCTTCGACCACGCCATGCGCATCCTCCTGGCTGGAGGCCTGGGCCTGGCCAAGATCGGGCTCAAGCCCTCGGACCTCTCGGGCCGCCTCCTGCCGCAGATCTTCACCCCGGAACTGGCCGGGCAGCTGGCCGAGCTTTTCCGCCAGGCCCTGGCCGGGGACACGGCCGTGGCCGAGCTGCCCCTGGCCGACCGCATCTACGAGATGCGCGCCGCGCCGCTCACGGCCCCGGACGGCACGGTGGGCGGCGGGCTCTGCGTGGGCCTGGACATCTCGGGCCGCAAGAACCTGGAGGAGCAGCTCCGGCACCAGGCCCTGCACGACCCCCTCACCGGCCTGGCCAACCGCACCCTCTGCCTGGACCGCATCCGCCAGGCCATCGAGCGCACCAAGCGCAGGGCGGGCTACACCTATGCCGTACTCTTCGTGGACCTGGACCGCTTCAAGCTGGTGAACGACTCCCTGGGCCACAAGTTCGGCGACCTGCTCCTGGTGGAGACCGCCACGCGGCTGCAGGAGTGCGTGCGCGACCTGGACACCGTGGCCCGCCTGGGCGGCGACGAGTTCGTGCTCATCCTGGAGGAGCTGGAGAGCCCGCGCCGGGCCGTGCAGGTGGCCCGCCGGGTGCGCCAGGTCCTGGGCCGGGAGTACGAGCTGGGCCAGCGCTCCATGCGGCTGTCGGCCAGCATCGGCATGGTCCTGGACACCCGGCTCTACCGCGCGCCCGAGGACGTGCTCCAGAACGCCAACCTGGCCATGCACCGGGCCAAGGACATGGGCCGCGACCGCTTCAAGGTCTTCACCCACCGCATGCTCGACGCGGCCGTGCAGCGCCTGAACCTGGAAAGCGGCCTGCGCCGGGCCATCGCCGCGGGCGAGCTGTTCCTGGTCTATCAGCCCATGGTGCGCCTGGGCCGGGATGTCTCGCTCTACGGCTTCGAGGCCCTGGTGCGCTGGCGGCGGCCCGACGGTTCGGTCATGGGGCCGGGCGAGTTCATCCCCCTGGCCGAGGAGTCCGGGATCATCGTCGAGCTGGGCCTCTGGGTCCTGGAGCGGGCCTGCCGGGACTACGTGGACTGGAGCGTGCGGCGGCCCGAGGCCGGACGCCTGGCCCTGTCCGTGAACCTCTCGGGCCGCCAGTTCGCCCAGGCCGACCTGGTGGGCGCGGTGCGCCGCGTGCTCCAGGAGACCGGCATGCCGCCGGAGCGGCTCAAGCTCGAGATCACCGAGACGGCCCTCATGGAGAACGCGGCCCGGGCCGTGGAGCGGCTGCTGGCCCTCAAGGACCTGGGCATCCGCGTCTCGGTGGACGACTTCGGCACGGGCTACTCCAACCTCATCTACCTCCAGCAGCTGCCCCTGGACCACCTCAAGATCGACCTCTCCTTCGTGCAGAAGATGGACGTGAACAAGGAGAACGTGGAGATCGTCAAGGCGGTCATCAGCCTGGCCCACACCCTGGGCCTGGAGGTGGTGGCCGAGGGCGTGGAGCGGCCCCGGCACCACGAGATCCTCACCCTGCTCGACTGCGAGTACGGCCAGGGCTACCTCTACTCCCCGCCCCTGCCCGGGGAGGAGGCCCTGGCCTTTGTCCGCGATTTCCCCATCCGCGGCCCCCTGCTCTGAATTCCCGCCCCGTAAAGAAAGTCTAGAAACCCGCCGCCGGGCCGTGGGCATTTTTTCGCGCAAAACTGCGCAAAAAACGTACACACGGCCTGCACGGCGGATTGCACATCCGCAAAAAATAAAGTTACCTCAAGAGGTTAATTCCTTGGTATGGGCCTTGCTCATTCAGTGCACCCCGGTCGTGATCGCGGCCGGGCGTTTTTACGAGAAGCGACAACGCACTGATAATGTTGATCTTTTAAGCGTTGACTTTGAACGGGTTTCAGGGAAAGAGCGAAACCGCGAGAGATTTCGGGGCGCCGCGAAAGCGGGCCCGGCCGGGTCCCAGGCCGCCCCGAGGAGAAGGAATTCGATGAGCACTGTCCGGTTCGAGGACGTTCCGGTTTTCACCGCCGCCCGCAAGGCGGCCACCCGTCGCAGGCTGACCAACGGCGACGTGGGCTATCCCGTGGTCCTGGCCCTGTTCCTCGTGTGCACGGCCGTGGGCCTCTGGTGGGTCTGGGACAAGGCCGGCATCACGGCCATGGCCGGTTTCGGCGAGACCGCCCGCGAGATCGCCTGGTGGCTGGGCCAGGGCCTGTTCTGGCTGACCATCGTGGCCCTGGCCTGGCGCGCATACCTGGCCCTGCGCTACAAGGCCTGCCCGCCCGCCGCCGACGAGCTGCTGCCCACCCTCACCGTGGTGGTCCCGGCCTACAACGAGGGCCGTCACGTGCTGAACACCCTGGTCAGCGTGGCCGCCAGCGACTACCCGGCGGACAAGCTCCAGATCGTGGCCGTGGACGACGGCTCCAAGGACGACACCTGGCAGTGGATGCGCCGCGCCGAGGCCATGCTCCCGGGCCGCGTGGAGCCCCTGAAGCTGGCCAAGAACGGCGGCAAGCGCCGCGCCCTGTACGAGGGCTTCCGCCGCGCCACGGGCGAGATCTGGGTGACCATCGACTCCGACTCCCTGGTGGATCCGGACACCCTGCGCAAGCTGGTGAGCCCCTTCGTGAGCGACCCCAACGTGGGCGCCATGGCCGGCAACGTGCGCGTGCTGAACATGGACCAGGGCCTGCTGCCCAAGATGATGGACGTGGCCTTCACCCTGTCCTTCGACTTCCTGCGCCTGGCCCAGAGCCGCATCAACACCGTGTTCTGCACCCCCGGCGCCCTCTCCGCCTACCGCGGCTCCATCCTTGAGCCGCACCTGGAGGAGTGGGTGGAGGAGGAGTTCCTGGGCCGCTACGCCAACATCGGCGAGGACCGCGGCCTGGCCAACATCATCCTGCGCAAGGGCTTCCACATCCTGTTCCAGCAGGACGCCCTGGTCTGGACCAACGTGCCCGTGCAGTACAAGGGCCTGTGCAAGATGCTCGTGCGCTGGGGCCGCAGCCACGTGCGCGAGTCCATCGTCATGGCCCAGTTCCTGTTCGGCAATTTCCGCAAGACCCCGGCCATGGCCACCCGCGTGGAGTACCTGCTCCAGATGATCGAGCTCATCGTGGGCGAGGCGCTCAAGATCGGCTCCCTGGCCATGCTCCTGGTGTCCCCGCTCTTCGTGGTCAAGAACATCGTCATCGGCACGGTCATCGCCTCCAGCATCCCGGCCGTGGTCTATCTGGCCCGGCACCGCTCCTGGAACTTCCTCTGGGCCCTGCCCTACTCCTTCTTCTGGATCGCGGGCCTGTCCTGGATCGGCGTCTGGTGCATGGTCACCCCGCACCGCTCCGGCTGGCTCACCCGCGAGGTGAAGTCCGGGCTGCCCGCCGCGGCCCCGGCCGGCGACCTGCTCCAGGCCGCGGTGCAGACCCCGCTCATCACCACCCCGGCCCCGGTGGTCATGACCACCCAGACCGCCCAACAGGCGCAAGCGTAGAGCCGGCCTCCCGCACCAATGAAAAAGGCCCGCCTTCCGGCGGGCCTTTTTTTGTTCAGGCTTTGTCCTCGCAGCCGTGGCGCGCCCCGGGGGGCAGGCCCTCCATGAGGTCGGCCAGGGTGATGGCGGAGAGCTCCTGCTCCAGGGCGTGGGAGACCCGGTCCCAGGCCTGGCGCGCCTTGCACACGGACGAACGGTGGCAGATCCCGGCGTCCAGGCAGCAGTTGGTCAGGCCCAGGTCGCCCTCCACCACCCGCAGGATGTCGGCCAGGGTCACGTCCGCGGGGCGGCCCGCCAGCACGTAGCCGCCCGCGGCCCCGCGCACGCTGTCCACCAGCCCGGCCTTCTTGAGCGGCTTGAGGATCTGCTCGATGAAGCGCACCGTGACCCCGGTGTGCTCGGAAAGCGAGGCCGTGCGTTGCGGCCCGCGGCCCAGGTGCATGGCCAGGTCGAGCATGAGGCGCACGGCGTAGCGCGATTTGGCCGAGAGTTTCATGGAATCCCTTTGGCTTGCTGTTGCGGCCCGCAGCCGGGCCTTCCGCCGGGGGTGGAACGGCCCGGGGAGCACCACAAGGCAGCGTCCCCGTCCCGCGGCAGGCCCTGCCCGTTTCCCCAAGGCTCCGGCCCGGCCACCCCCATGCAGCCTGGCCGGAAGACCCGGACCGGTCCTCCGCGCGCGGCCCGTCCCCGCCCCCGGAGGCGGCCCGCTTTGGCCCGCACCATGCCTGAATCCACCGCTGATGGCAACGCTTTCCAGGCAAATCCCCGGTTTTCAGGTCGGGTTTGCCCGAGGCCCGGCTCTGGCTATTCCCCAGGCTTGGGAGTATGACCCGCTCCAGCGAGGCGGCATCATGGAAACCAGGCTCGACTTCCGCATCCTGCCCCAGCCCGACGACTCCACCTGCGGCCCCACCTGCCTGCACGCGGTCTATGCCTACTACGGCGACGCCCTGCCTCTGGACCGGGTGGTGGACGAGGTGGAGCGGCTGGAGGGCGGCGGCACGCTGGCCGTGCTGCTCGGCTGCCACGCCCTGTCCCGCGGCTACCGCGCCGTGCTCTACACCTACGACCTCCAGGTCTTCGACCCCACCTGGTTCCAGGGCCGGGGCAAGGACATGGCCGAGAAGCTCAAGCTCCAGATGGAGGCCAAGCCCCACCGGCGCAAGGTGCGCGCGGCCAGCAAGGCCTACCTGCGCTTCCTGGCCCTGGGCGGCGAGATCCGCTTCGAGGACCTCTCCTCGGCCCTGATCCGGCGCACGCTCAAGCGCGCCGTACCCGTGCTCACCGGGCTTTCGGCCACCTATCTCTACGGCACGGCCCGCGAGCTGGGCCAGGGCGAGACCCTGGCCTATGACGACATCAGGGGCGAGCCCACGGGGCATTTCGTGGTGCTCTGCGGCTACCGGCCCGAGCACCGCGAGGTGCTGGTGGCCGACCCCCTGCTGCCCAACCCCATGGCCAGCGGCCACACCTACGAGGTGAAGATGTCGCGGCTCATCCACTCGATCATGCTCGGCACGTTGACATTCGACGCCAACATTCTCATCATCGCGCCCAAGGGAACGGAAGTGTAGGAGGACGCTTTGATTCTCGCCGTCATCGAAAACCCGGAGGACTGCCCGCTCACGCTCTCGGGCATCGAGCCCGTGGCCGCCCGCAACTATCTCTCGGACGCCTCCTATTCCGGGCTCAAGGGGGCCAAGGTCTTCAATTTCTGCCAGTCCTACCGCTACCAGAGCCTGGGCTACTACGTCTCGCTTCTGGCCGAGGCCCGGCGCCACAAGCCCGTGCCCCGCGTGACCACCATCCAGGACCTGAAGTCCATGGGCATCATCAGCCTGGCCTCGGACGAGCTGGACGAGCTCATCGTCAGGCTCCTGGAGGACCGTCCGCTGCGCAAGTTCTCCCTGAACATCTATTTCGGCCGCACCCCGCGCAAGGGCCTGGAGGTCCTGGCCTCGCGGCTCTTCAAGTTCTTCCCCGCGCCGTTCCTGCGGGCCGACTTCAACCACTCCTGCTCCGAGTGGTACCTGCAGAACGTCTCGCCCCTGTCCATGAAGGACATCCCCAAGAAGGAGCAGGGCTTCGCCTCCCAGGTGGCCTCGGAATACCTGGCGGGCAAGAAGCTGGTCATCCCCAAGCGCTCGCCCTCGCCCTACGACCTGGCCATCCTCCAGGACACGGCCGAGAAACGGCCGCCCTCGGACCAGAAGGCCCTCAAGCGCTTCGCCAGGGCCGCCGAGTCCCTGGGCATGGGCGTGGAGTTCATCACCCGCGACGACTCCCGCCGCCTCTCGGAGTTCGACGCCCTGTTCATCCGCGAGACCACCAGCGTGGACCACCACACCTACCGCATGGCCCGCAAGGCCTCGGAAGAGGGCCTGGTGGTCATCGACGACCCCGAGTCCATCCTGCGCTGCTCCAACAAGGTCTTCCTGGCCGAGCTCCTGACCCGGCACAAGGTGCCCACCCCGCGCACCATCATCGTGCACAGCAAGAACGTGGACCAGGCCCTGGCCGACTTCGGCCTGCCCTGCATCCTCAAGCAGCCGGACAGCTCCTTTTCCCAGGGCGTGGTCATGGCCTGCGACCGCGAGGCCCTGCAGGACGCCGTGCGGGCCATGCTGAAAAGGTCGGACCTGGTCATCGTGCAGGAGTACCTGCCCTCGGACTTCGACTGGCGCGTGGGCGTGCTGGACGGCCGCCCGCTCTTCATCTGCAAGTATTTCATGAGCGGCGACCACTGGCAGATCGTGCGCCCCGGCCCCGGCGGCTGCGACCTCTACGGCAAGGTGGAGAGCCTGGCCGTGGGCAAGGCCCCCAAGGCCGTGATCCGCACCGCGCTCAAGGCCGCGGGGCTCATCGGCGACGGCCTCTACGGCGTGGACTTGAAGGTGGTGGACGGCAAGGTTTATGTTATGGAGATCAACGACAACCCGAACATCGACTCGGGCTCGGAGGACGAGATCCTGGGCGACGAGCTGTATCTGAGGGTCATGGAGGTCTTCTTGCGGCGCATCGAGAACAAGAAATCCCTGGGGGCCGGGCTGTGAGCGCGCCCCTGTCCCTGTTCCAGGGCTACGGCGTGGAGCTGGAGTACATGCTGGTGGACGCCCGCAGCCTGGACGTCTATCCCGCGGCGGACAAGCTCCTGGAGGCCGCGGCGGGCCGCCTCGTCCCGGACGTGGAGTTCGGGGACCAGGCCTGGTCCAACGAGCTGGCCCTGCACGTCATCGAATTCAAGACCAACGGCCCGGCCCCCAGCCTGGAAGGCCTGGCCGCGCGCTTCGCCGCGGACGTGGACCGGGCCAACAGGCTGCTGGCCCCCATCGGCGGCCAGCTCATGCCCACGGGCGCGCACCCCTGGATGGACCCCAAGACCCAGACCGAACTCTGGCCCCACGAGTACAACGCGGTCTATGCGGCCTTCAACCGCATCTTCGACTGCCAGGGCCACGGCTGGTCCAACCTCCAGAGCATGCACCTCAACCTGCCCTTTGCCGGCGACGAGGAGTTCGGCAGGCTGCACGCGGCCGTGCGCCTCATCCTGCCCATCCTGCCGGCGCTGGCCGCCAGCACCCCGATCCTGGACGGCGCGGCCACGGGCTTCGCCGACGCGCGCATGGAGGCCTATGCCCGCAACTGCGCGCGCATCCCCCAGGTGAGCGGGCTCGTCGTGCCCGAGCGGGCCTTCACCCGGCGCGCCTACGAGAAGCGCATCCTGAACCCCATGTTCAAGGCCATCCGGCCCCAGGACAAGGAGGGCGTGCTGCGCCACGAATGGCTCAACGCCCGCGGGGCAATCGCCCGCTTCGAGCGCGACGCCATCGAGATCCGGGTCATCGACATGCAGGAGTGCCCGGCCGCGGACCTGGCCGTGGCCGCCCTGGCCGTGGCCGCCATCCGGGCCGTGGCCGCCGAGACCTGGCAGGACCTCAAGGCCCAGCAGAAGTGGGAGCCCGAGCCCCTGGCCCGCATCCTCCAGTCCGTGATCCAGGGCGGGGACCAGGGCGTGGTGGACGACCCGGCCTACTTGAAGGCCCTGGGCCTCACCAACCGGCGCTCGTGCAAGGCCTCGGAGATCTGGCTGTTCATGGCCAAGAACGCCCTGCCCACGGACGGCTTCGACCCGGACTGGACCAGGCCCCTGGAGACCATCCTGACCAAGGGCGCGCTCTCCTCGCGCATCCTGGCCCGCCTGGCCGGGGACCTGCGCCGCGAACGGCTGCGCGAGGTCTATGCCGAACTCTGCGACTGCCTGGCCCAGAACCGGCCCTTTGTGCCCTGAAACCAGCGGCCTGCGCCATTTCTTAAAAAATACCACGATTCCATACCCTTGACCCCACACACGGATTCTGTCAAAAAAGGACAGGACCGGCAGGAACGCAGGGCCGCGCCCGCAGGGGCGGCCCAGGGGGGAGCGGGACGCCGCATGGCAAAACAAGAGGCCAGGAGCGAGGGCCCATGGCGGGGCGCCGCGCGCAGACTCGTAGCCTTCTACGTGCTGGCCGTGCTGGCGGTCCTGGCCTCCTTCCTGGTGGCCCTGCGTCTGGCCCTGGACACCGCCTACCGCGAGGCCGAGCTGGAGACCCAGTACACGGCCCAGGTCCTCCAGCAACACCTGGAGCGCTCCCTGGAGGCCGTGGACCTCTCCCTGGTCCATCTCATCGACCGCCTGCGCGAGACCGACTTCTCCCGCCTCTGGAACTCCGAGGAACACTGGCGCGTCCTGGCCGAGGTGACCGCCCGGCTGCCCCAGGTCAGCTCCATCTGGCTGGCCGACGCCGACGGCCGCGTGGTCCTGTGCAGCGCCTCCCTGCCCCCGCCGGAGCTGAACGTGGCGCGCCAGGCCTATTTCCAGCGGGCCGCGGCCCTGGACCAGGGTTCCTTCGTTGGGCCGCTGGTCATCGGCAGGGTCACGGGGCGGCCGTTCTTCTCCCTGTCCCGGCCGGTGCGCGACGTGCGCGGCCGCTTCCTGGGCGTGCTCACCGCGGGCCTGGAGCCCGCCTTCTTCGCGGACTTCCACAGCCGCACCGCCCTGGGCAAGTCCGGGGCCGTGGCCCTGCTCTTCGAGGACGGCACCGTCATTTCGCGCCATCCCTTCGTGGAATCGCTCATCGGCAAGAAGGCCCCCCTGCCCGACATGCGTGAGGCCCTGGCCCGGGGCCTCAGACACGGGACCTTGAGCGGCGCATGCAACCAGGACGAGCTGGGCGGACCCGCGGTCATCTCCTTCCTGCGCCTCACCAACCGGCCCCTGGTGGTGGTGGCCTCCAAACGCAACAACGAGATCCGGGCCTCGCTCCTGCGCTGGCTGCCGCTGCTGGCCGGGCCGCTGACCCTGAGCCTGGCCTTCATGAGCGCGCTCTTTTTCGTGCACCTGCGCCGCACCCGCGAGGACGAGGCGGCCCGCGCGGCCCTGGCGGAAAGCGAGGCCCGCTTCCGCCTGGTGGCCGAAAACGCCGGGGAGATCATCAGCATGCACTCGGGCCGGGGCCGCGCCCTGTACGTGAGCCCCTCCTGCCGCCGCGTGCTGGGCTACAGCCAGGAGGAGATGCTCGCCATGCCCCTGGCCGGGCTGGTCCACCCCGAGGACCGCAGACAGCTGCGCGAGACCCTGATCCGGCCCGTGTTCAAGGAGAAGCGGCACGCCAAGATCACGGTGCGCGGCCGCCACGCGAACGGCTCCTGGCGCTGGATGGAGACCTCCCTGGCCCCGGTGCTGGACGAGCGGGGCAAGGTGGTCCAGTCCGTGGCCGTGAGCCGCGACGTGACCGAGCGCCTGGAGCTGGAGCAGCTCAAGGAGCACGTGGAGCAGATCACCCGCCACGACCTGAAGACCCCGCTCATCTGCGCCCTGTCCGTGCCCCGGCTCCTGCGCAGCCACGGCAACCTCACGCCCGAGCAGCTCCAGGTGCTGGAGCAGCTGGAACGCACCAGCCGCAAGATGCTCGAGATGATCAACCGCTCCCTGGACCTCTACAAGCTGGAGGCGGGCATCTACGCCGTGCGCCCGGAGTCCGTGGACCTGCTGGCCGTGGTGCGGGCCGGGATGGCGGAGCTGGCCGGGCTGGCCCAGGCCCGCAAGGTGCGGGTGCGGGTCCTGGCCGAGGGCGCGGAGCCCGGGCCCGAGGACCGCTTCCCGGTGCAGGCCGAGGAGCTGCTGCTCCACTCCCTGTTCCAGAACCTGCTGGCCAACGCCCTGGAGGCCTCGGAGCCCGGGGCCGAGGTCTGCGTGCGCCTGGAGCGCCGCCCGGGCCTGGCGCGGCTCTCCCTGCACAACCCGGGCGCGGTGCCCGAGGCCGTGCGCGGCCGTTTCTTCGAGAAGTACGCCACCTTCGGCAAGGAGTTCGGCACGGGCCTGGGCACCTACGCGGCCCGGCTCATCGCCGAGGTGCACGGCGGCCGCGCGGGCTTCGACACGGACGAGGCCGAGGGCACCACCGTGTGGGTCGATCTGCCGGACAAGACCGCCTGATCCCCTTCCCCGGCCCGGTCAGCCGCCTGCCCGCAGGGCCTCCACCGGGTCCAGGGCCGCGGCCTGGCGCGCGGGCTTGAGCCCGAAGACCAGCCCCACCACCTGGGATCCGGCCAGGGCCAGGAAAAAGACCTTCCAGGAGAACTGGATGGTCAGGACGCCCAGCCGGGTCAGGAGCTGGCCCAGGCTCAGGCCCAGGAACAGCCCCAGGACCCCGCCCGCCAGGGTCAGCAGCGCGGCCTCGAACAGAAACTGGGCCATGACCGCCGAGGCCCGCGCGCCCAGCGCCCTTTTCAGCCCGATCTCCGAGGCCCGCTCGGCCACCGAGAGGCTGAACAGGTTGGCCAGCACGAAGCCGCCCACGGACAGGGCCGCCAGGGCCGTGACCCCGAGAAAGACCATGAGCCCGCCCTTGAGCATGGAAAGGAAGGCGAGCACCTCGTCGGCGGTGAGCACGGTGAAGTCGTCGTCCGCGTCCGGGGCCAGGCGGTGCGTCTCGCGCAGGAGCGAGCGCAGGTTCTCGGCGTGCCGGGCCATGAGCGCGGGCTCCCGGAACTTCACGCGCAGGCCGCCGAAGAAGTTGCGGTCCATGTTGAAGCGGCTGGTGAGGGTGGTGATGGGCAGGACCACCCGGTCGTCCACCTCGTGGCCGCCGCCACCGCCGGAGAGGCCGCGGTAGGAGAGCCTGCCGATGACCACGGCGGGCAGGTTGTTCAGGTACACGGTGCGGCCCAGGGGCGAGGCCCGGCCGAAGAGCGTGCGGGTGATCTTGTCGCCCAGCAGGCAGACCTTGGCCGCGGAGTCCACGTCCTCGGCCGAGATGTCCCGGCCCTCGGACAGGGGCCAGTTCCAGGTGCGGGCGTAGTCCGGGCCCGTGCCCACCACCATGACGCCCGCCGCGGTGCTGCCCTCGAAGCGCACGGTCACGTCCTGTTTGGCCCGCATGGGCGTGACCAGATAGACCCCGGGCAGGGAGTCCTTGATGCGCCTCTCGTCCTCGCGGGTCAGGGTCTGGGTGCGCTGGCCCACGGCCCGCTTCTTGATGTTGCCGCCGAAAACCAGGGCCGCGTCCGGGCCGAACATGTCCACGATCTGGTAGGCCACGCGGTTGGCCCCGTCCACGGCCGTGACGATGAGGGTCAGCGCCGCGATGCCCAGGGCCACGGCCAGGATGACGAAGACCGAGCGCAGCCTGGAGGCCAGCACGGCGGACAGGGCCATGGACAAGGCCCGGGCCGGCATGCGCCCGGGAAGGCGGCTCATGCCCCCTCCCCGCCCTGCACCCGGCCGTCGGCCAGGCGCACGATGCGCCGGGCCGTGGCGGCCACCTGGGCGTCGTGGGTCACCAGGATCACGGTCTTGCCCGTGGCGTTGATCTCGCGGAAGAGGTCCATGATCCCGGCGCTGGTGGCGGAATCGAGCTGGCCCGTGGGCTCGTCGGCCAGGAGCAGGTCCGGGTCGTTGAGCATGGCCCGGGCCATGGCCACGCGCTGCTGCTGGCCGCCGGAGAGCCGTCCGGGCTTGAAGTGCCTGCGGTCGGAGAGCCCCACCCGGGCCAGCAGCTCCTCGGCCCGCCTGCGCAGCCTGCCCTGGGGCTCGTGGCCGTACATGCCGGGCAGCAGCACGTTCTCCAGGGCCGTGGCGTAGGGGATGAGGTGGAAGCTCTGGAACACGAAGCCGATGGCCTGATTGCGCAGGTCCGACAGCTCGTCGTCGGAGAGCGCGGACACGTCCCTGCCGCGCAGGAGGTAGCGCCCGGAGCTGGGCCGGTCCAGGAGCCCCAGGATGGAGAGCAGCGTGGACTTGCCCGAGCCGGACGTGCCCTGCAGGGCCAGGAACTCGCCCTCCTCCACGGCCAGGTCGATGCCGCGCAGCACGGGCACCTCGCCCCCGCCCCCGGGCATGACGAAGGTCCGGGTCAGGCCTTCCAGCCGGATGATCTCGGCCATCAGCCGCCCTTCTGCTGTTTCTGCCCGGGCAGGACCACCTGCACGGCCACGTCCTGGCCCTCCTGCAGGCCGGAGACCACCTCGGTGCGGTCCGGCCCGGCCAGGCCCAGCTCCACCGCGGCCTCGCGGGCCTTGCCGTCCTCGCCCCTGACGAACACGGCCTGGCGGCCGTCCACCCACTTGATGGCCGAGTTGGGGAGGAACAGCACGTCCTTCTTGGTCTCCACGATGATCTTGCACTGGGTGGTCATCTCGGGCCGCAGCCTTCCGGCGTCGGCGCGGTCCACCTGGACCAGGGCGCGGTAATAGACGATGTTGTCCTTGATCTCGGGCTCGGGGTAGATGCGGTCGATGCAGCCGTGGAACACGGTCCCGGGGTGGGCGTCCACCGTGAACTCCACGGGCAGGCCCGGCGCGGCGCGGCCCACGTCGGACTCGTCCACGTAGATCCACATCTCGAGCAGGGTGGGGTCCAGCACGGTGACCAGGTTGGCCACCTGCATACCCGCCACCACGGTCTCGCCCTCCTGGGACGTGACCTGGCTCACCACCCCGTCGATGGTGCTATAGACCTTGGTGTAGGAGAGCTGGACTTTCAGGGTGTCGATGGCGGCCTGGTTGGCCTCCACGTCGTAGCGGGCCACGCCCGCCACCTGCACGGCCTCGTCCAGCACGCTCTGGGCCTCCAGGTGCTTGCCCACCAGCACCTTTTTGCGCTCCAGGTCCTTCTTGGCGTAGTCGTACTTGGCCTGGGCCAGGCGGCGCTGGGCCTCGGCCTGGGCCAGCTTGGCCTTGAGCTCGCGGTCGTCGATGACCGCCACCAGGTCGCCCTTCTTCACCACGTCGCCCACGCGCACCGGCACCTTGGCCAGGATGCCCGTGACCCGCGAGCCGATCTGGATCTGCGCGCCCACCTGGGGTTTGACGATGCCCGTGGCCTCCAGGACCTTGCGCACCTCGCCGCGCTCCACCTTGGCCGTGGCCAGGATGCGTATCTCGCCGCCCGTGTTCCGGAAGCCCCAGAACCAGACTCCGGCCGCGGCCAGGGCCAGCAGGAGGCCCATGGCCAACCATTTTTTCATACGCGTCGCACTCCATGGGCCCCAGGCGGCCCTCCCGGGCACGTTATCTCAAAGCCCGCCGGGGAAAGCAACCGCGGCCGTCCGTCTTGCCATGGACCGCTGCTCGCGATAGCCTGCGCCCCCGGAGGGTCCATGTTCTTTCGCCGCCGCAGCACCGGTCCCCTGGTCCACGGGGACTCGCCCCTGGAGCGCCTTGTGCGCACCATGGGCCTGTTCGCCGTCTTCGCCCTGGCCGCCTGGGGCTTCTGGCACGTGAACGAGCGCCGCCTGGCCCAGTACAGCGAGGAGGACGCCATCCACGACCCAGGCGGGCTGCTCTCCGAGAGTGACCGCCGCCTGGTCATGGACTTCCGCGAGGCCCTGCAGGACCGCTACGGCCTGCACCTGCGCCTGAGCGTGGGCCCGGGCGCGGCCGCCAAGGCCAAGGGCGTGGACGCCAAGACCCTGTTCCTGGGCCTGGACCCGGAGGCCAGCCAGGCCCTGCTCGTGCTCCCCCCGCTCCTGCGCAAGGGCCTGGGCGACGAGTTCGCCCAGTACCTGGAGAACGAGCACTTCGGCCCCTATTTCGAGGCCCAGGACTGGCCCCAGGGCCTGCGCGCGGCCCTGGTCCTGCTCTGGAACCGTCTGGAGAGCATGTCGGGCAACCCGGCCCCGGCCCCTGCGGGGGGCGGCCAGTGAGCGGCGCGGTGCAGGTCTTCACCGACGGCTCCTGCCTGGGCAATCCCGGCCCGGGCGGCTGGGCCGCCATCCTCCGCGCGGGCGGCACGGAGAAGGAGCTTTCGGGCGGCTTTTCCGGCACCACCAACAACCGCATGGAGCTGCGCGCCGTGATCGCGGCGCTCTCGGCCCTGACCCGGCCCTGCCAGGTGGACCTCTTCACCGACTCCACCTACATCAAGGACGCGGTGGTCAAGGACTGGCTGGGCGTCTGGCAGAGGAACGGCTGGAAGACCGCGGCCAAGAAGCCGGTGAAGAACCAGGACCTCTGGCGCGAGCTTCTGCCCCTGCTCAAGACCCACCAGGTGCGCTTCCACTGGGTGCGCGGCCACGCCGGGCATCCGGAGAACGAGCGCTGCGACGTGCTGGCCAAGACCCAGGCCGGGAAGTCCGGGCTGCCCCGGGACCCGGGCGCGGGGGCCTCATGAAGATCGACGTGCTCCTTTCGGACTGGCCCGGCTACGAGCTGGTGGACAGCGGCGGCCGCCGCAAGCTGGAACGCTTC
>Ga0067045_1028377_pt1 | contig 34971 bp, 25 predicted proteins | sample TerdegcTABiofilm_FD_59184 | JGI IMG/M metagenome (GOLD analysis project Ga0067045, IMG submission 59184) | Combined Assembly of (Gp0054472, Gp0054536) Wastewater bioreactor microbial communities from Singapore -Terephthalate degrading...
CGCCGAGCCGGCGTCTTTGCAGATGCCACGGCTCGGCAGGAGCCTCGCCCTCCCTGGATCACGCAAAGGCCGCTGGGCGACTGCGATGGTCCGTCAGCTCAATCCGTAGAACTTGATGGCGTTCTCGGAGAGGAGCTTTCGTTGGTGCGACTCGCTCCGAGGCCGAATCACCTCGCGGAGGGCCTCGACCCATTGGCGATAGGTGGCGCCCTTGGTGCATACGGGCCAGTCGCCGCCAAAGACCACCCGGTCGGGCCCGAACGAATCCAGGCAGTGGTTGATGACCGGCGCCAGGTCGTCGGCGCTCCACTTGGGCGGCACCGAGCCCACGATCCCGGAGATTTTGCAGATGACGTGCTTGCGTTTCGCCATCGCGGCAATGTCGCGCCGCCAGCAGTCGGCGAAGCGGCGGGCCTCCTCGGCCTTCTCGGCGGTCGGGTACTTGTCCGCGGCGTAGAACTGCTTCACGTCGGCGTTGCCGCAGTGGTCCAGGATGAACCGGGTGTGGGGGCAGAGGTCCACGAGCTTGACCGCGTCGGCCAGGCCGGCGGCGGCCACGCAGATGTCGAAGCTCATGCCCAGCTCGCCGAGCAGGCGGACGGAATCGACATAGGGCTTCTCCAGGAAGAACGCACTCCCCTCCTTCCAGGCGAAGAGGACCTGGCGTACTCCCTTGATGGAACGATTTCCTTTGTAGCGGGTGATGTAGTCGCGGAAGCCGGGCGAGCCGGGCCGGCCACCGATCACCGCGGCGCACGTCGGCGTGTCGCCGCGCCGACAGAGGTCGAGGACATAGTCGACTTCGGCCACGTGGCAGCCGTCATCGACGTTCACCTCCATGTACACCGCCTTGACCACGTTGAGTCCCGCGGTGGCCTCCAAGTAGTCCTTCATCACGTAGCTGCGATTGAGGGCATTCCTCCCTTGGAGCCAGGAAAGCCGCAACTTGCTGAGGTCCCACAAGTGCTGGTGGGTATCGACGATCGGCAGGGCGTGGGCCATGGCAGGCTCCCTGGAATCCTGGGCGACGGCTCCCGTCGCAACCGCGCCGAGCATGGTTCCGGCGGCCCGGGCGATCGAGGCGGAGGAAGCGGTGGCCAAGGCGACTCCGGCGGCCGCGCCGCCGGCGAACAGTTTGCGTCGGTTGAGCATCATCGACAGATTCTCCAAAGGGGGCAGAGTCCGGAACCTGCGATCGTAGCAGGCATTTTCGGACCGGAGGCGGGCGGTGTCAATGTGCCCGAGGTCGATTAGAACAGGTAGATCTGGGCGATGGAGAAGTAGATGAGGATGCCCGTCACGTCGACCAACGTCGCCACAAAAGGGCTGGAGGCGAACCCGGGGTCGACGCCGATCCGTTTGAAGAAAATCGGGAGCATGGAGCCCGTGAGGGTCCCCCACACGCAGATGAGCGTGACGGCCTGCGACACGGCAAGCCCCAATCTCCAGGGACTTGCCATATCGAGCATGTCTTGTGGCGTGAGCAGGACTTGCACGAAGGCGATCGTGCCCAGGGCCGCGCCGAGCGCCAAGCCCATCAGCAACTCGTGGGCGAACACGCGGGCCCAATCGCGGAGGTTGACCTGCCCCAGCGCGATGGCCCGCGTGATCAGCGTGGCGGCCTGCGAGCCGGAGTTTCCCCCCGTCGAAATGCAAAGGGGAATGAAATAGGCCAGCACCGCGATGGTCTTGATCGATTCCTCGTAACTGGCCAGGGCGGTGAAGGTGAGCAACTCGGCAACGAAGAGGAGCGAAAGCCATCCCACCCGCTTGCGCCATACGGTCACAAACGGACTGTCGAGGTAGCTCTCCTCCATGGGCATCATCCCGCCCATCTTGTAGGCGTCTTCGGTCGCCTCTTCCACGACCACGTCGATCACGTCGTCGTGGGTGATGATGCCGAGCATGTGCCGCGCCTGGTCGACGACGGGGATCGCCAGCAGGTCGAAGTGGGCCACCTTCCGGGCAACCTCTTCCTGGTCGTCGCCCACGTTGACCGACACGACGTTCTGCTCCATGAGGTCGCGGATCCTGGTATCCGGTTTCCCCATGGCGGAGACCAGTTGCCTCGCGGAGACCAGGCCGAGGAGATGCTCCTCATCGTCGAGGACGTAGATGTAGTAGATGGTTTCGAGGTCCTCGGCTTGCCTGCCCAGCTCTTCGAGAGTCTGGCGCACGGTGAAGTTCTCGCTCACCCTCGCAAACTCGGTCGTCATCACCGCCCCGGCCGTGTTTTCCGGGAACGCCCGGAGGCGGAGGATGTCGCGGCGCTCCGCCGCCGGCATGAGGGGGAGCAACTGGTCGACGAGTCCGGGCTCGACCTCGTGGAGCAGATCGACCCGGTCGTCGGGAGGCAGGTGGCCGATGAACTGGGCCATCTCCGCCCGATCACCGAGCTTGAGGATCTCGACTTGCCTCTCCTGCGACAAGTAGCCGAAGATCTCGGCGCGGACGGGCATCTCGGCGAATTGCAGCACGCGCCAGGCCTCCTCGGCAGAGAGCCCTTCCATGAAGTCGGCCGTGCTGGCCGGATGGAGCGCCGTGCAGAACTCCCGCAGTTCCTCGGCGTTGCCGTCCGACAGCATCTCGCGCAGTTCCGGCAGGTATAGGGTATTCGGGAGGTTCATTCGATCGCCCTTGATCCGAGCTTTCGCGCCAGACGAGAAATGCGACGCCTTGGAGTGCCTGCCGCCGTGAACCTGAATCTTCTATAATAGGCTCCCCGCGGCACCCCGGACAAGCCCCCGTGAAACTCAAGTGTCGGCCCGACGACTTCTGCGTCAAGGAGTGCACCGCCTTCACTCCCGACGGGGGAGACTACGCCCTCTACCGGCTCACCAAGCGGTCGCTGGGAACGCCCGAGGCGATCGAAGCCCTTCTGCGGCGGTGGAGGATCGACCGCAGGCTGGTCGCTTACGGCGGCCTGAAGGACCGGCATGCGGTCACGGTCCAGCATGTCACCATTCACCGCGGGCCGCGCCGCGGCCTGAAGCAGACGAATCTCGAGCTGACGTATCTCGGCCAGGCGTCGCGGCCGTTCGGCTCCAAGGACATCGCCTCCAACGCCTTCACGATCGTGCTCCGCGACGTGGCCGAACCGGAGGTCCTCCCTGCCCGCCAGGCTTTGGACGCCGCCGCGAGCGAAGGGCTTCCCAACTACTTCGATGACCAGCGGTTCGGCTCCGTGGGGCAGTCGGGCGATTTCATCGCCCGGGCGTGGTGCGCGGGCGACTACGAGCGGACCCTATGGCTCGCCTTGGCCGATCCCAACCCGCACGACCGCTCCCAAACGCGGGCCCAGCGCACCCTGCTCCGCGAGCATTGGGGCGACTGGCAGCGTTTGGCTGCCAAGCTCCAGCGCACCCCGTGGCGAGATATCCTGTCCCATCTGGTCCGGCATCCGACCGACTTCCGCGGCGCCGTGAGCAAGCTCCGCCAGGACGTGCGGAGTCTCTATCTGGCGGCGTTCCAGAGTTTCCTTTGGAATCGCATGCTCGCGGAGCTGCTCCAAGCCCGCCTGGCGGCCGACCGCCTGGTTCTCATCCCTGTGGCCGGACAGCCGATGCCCTTTCCGTGTGGTCCGGAGTCGGATGCGTTGGCGGGCCTCCGGACCGTCGAGTTGCCGCTGCCTTCGGCGCGGAGCCGCCGCGATCTTGAACCCTGGCAAGAGCCTGTGGAGCGAGCCCTCGCTCCGTTCGGGATCACGGTAGGGCAACTCCGCGTGAAGTACCCGCGCGACAGCTTTTTCTCGAAAGGCGCCCGCCCGGCCCTATTCGTCCCTTCACGGATCGACTGCCGGATCGACCACGACGAACTCCACGGCGGACGCAGGAAGATCGTCCTTGCGTGCGAGTTGCCCCGGGGCGCCTATGCCACCATTCTTACAAGGCGAATCGCCGCGGCGGCCGAGGCTTACCTGCGATAATCCCAGGTGCCCGATGCCATGTTGGGCGTGGACGGCGCCGGGGCGGCCGACGGCGCGTAGTCGGACGTGTTGCCCGGGCGGTAGGGCTCGTCCTCGGCCCCGGACGACGACGCCACGGGACTGGTCGCCGACCGGTACGGCGACGTGCCCGCCGGGCTGTAACCCGTGTTACCGGGGCGATAGTCGCTGGTCGGCGGGTTGTAGCCCGTGTTGCCGGGCGAGTAGCTGCTCCCCGGCGTCGTGCCGCTCGACGACGAGGGCGCGTCGGTGGAGGGGTAATCGCGATAGCTCGGCGTGGCCGCAGGCCGCTCGTAGCCTGCTGAACTGGCTGGCCGCGACGCCGCGGGACTGGCGTAGGGATTCGCGTAGGGATTTACCCCGGTATTCGCGCTGCGATCCGCCGCCGGCGTACTCGTGTCCGCCGGCTTCGACCCGCGGCTCCCCGACGAGAACGGATCGCTCACGCCGCCCCGCGATCCCACCGGAGAAGCGGGATTTGCGGAACTCGCCGCGGAAGCACTATAGGGATTGGCGGCAACGGCCGGGGTGGTGTCCATCGGGTCGCGACCGCCACTGAGTGGGTCGCGGGCGCTGGCGATCGGATCATAGGACCCGCTTGAACGAGCAGGGCTGCTGTAGCGACTCGAGACCCCTGCGAGAGGATCGGACGTCGTCCCGGAGCGGTCGCTCCCAACACCGGACCGATCGAGCCCCGAAGGGCCCGGGCTGGCACCGGCAACGCTGCCCCGGTCGGCCGTGACACCGTACCGGTCGGCCGCTGCGCCGTAGCGGGGGACGATCGCTCCCGCCTGCGACGCATTGGCGGTCGCCGAGGGCACGGAGGATGTCGAGGGCGTGTACGCGGTCGAGGGGGACGTGTAATCCCTGGCCCCGGAGAGGAATCCCGACGCGGTCGGCGTCGAGGAACGAGCCGTTGCCGAGTCGGTCGTCGGATACGAGGAGCCGACGCCCGCAGGGCTCGCCCCGGCCGGGGTGGCCCGGCTTTGGGCGGCGTAGGCCGGATTGGAGTAGGACCCCCGTTGCGGACTCACAACAGGATCGATCCCTGCGGTCGTCCCAGCCGTCGCCCCGTATCCCGAGGTCGGAGCGCCCGGAATCGCCGAGGAACTTCCGGCCGGCGTCGTGAAGCTCGTGGGCGTGGCCGCATACTTCGAAGATGCGGACGGCGCCGCGCTGGAACGGGCCGCCAGGCTGCTGGCAGCCGGGGCGCTCGTGCTCGCCGGAGGCGTCGCCTGCGTCGACGGCTTGGGAGGATACTGGGGCTTCGAATCGTTCGCCGCGGTCTTGCCGGCGAAGGGACTCGTCTTCCAGAATGCCAAACTGTTGTTGCCGCTCGATTGGCAACCCGCCAGACCGAACAGTGCGATCACGGCCAACGCGAACTGCGCACGCTGGATCCCCATGGCTGAAGTGTCCTTCTGGAAACCGGACATCGAGACGGACCGAGAAGAGCCGCCCTACGACCTCCGTGTCGAGTTGATATCACCAGGTCCTCGTCCTTGAGGACTCCCATCGGCTCACGAGGAGCATTCCCACCCCTGTCAGACCATGACGGTCCGGCAGGATATGTGTTCCGTTTCGCTTATATCGGCCCCCACGCTCGTTCGGATTAGGTAAACGAGGCAGCCAGACTGGGTTTTAGGGGGGAGCGGCTCCACGGATTCGCGGCGGATTATAGACGTTCTCCGACGGCGGTCAATAACAGTTTGGGTACGTGTTCAGCGGATCTCGACGTCTCGACTTGGTTCACCGGCACCTCCGACTTGATGAGTTTCAGGTTGCCGCCATTGACTTCGTACGTTTCCTCCAAGGCAACGGCAAGAATCGCTGCGCCTCCGCCCGCACCTGTCACCAACGGGGTTGCGCGAACGAGCGCGGTCGGAGTGCCCTCCACGGTCTTCACGTTGAGGATCTCCAAATGCCATCCCTTGAAGATGACTTCTACGTCGTTCAGCGTCGAGACCGCCGATGCGAAATGCGCAGCGCGCGACGGCGGATCGGCTTGCGATGCCAAGAGGCGGGCAACCGTGATCTGCGCCTCATCGCGGGCGTTCGACAACTTCACCGCATTCTGTGCCGCGCGCGGCGTCTTTTCCGAATTGCATTCCGGACCCGTGGCAACATGGTCCTTCTTCTTGAGCAGGCGTATCGGCGCGTCCGTCACCTGGGAGAGTACGACCTCGCCCACGCAAGCGAGCGCGACCGCCGACACGAACACCGCGATTACCACATGCGATCGTTTCATCTTAAAACCTCGAATCAGAAAGGGTTGATTTGATCCCGCGACAGGAAACAAACGCCTATTCGCCCTGGACGATTTTCCAATGGTTCGCGTCCACTTTCGGCGATCCAGGACGTGGCTCCCGAGTTCGATGTACTTCGTTTCGCTACACGGATCCACGTACCTAATGCGCAACCGCTGGGTGCATGTGCAGTAGACGAAGTTGTTGGAGGGAATCGTGTCCCATTGTGCCTGCGTCAAGGTGTTCCCGTGCGAGTCCCATATTTGGTTTCCCACGAGGTGGAACTTTTCGATCGGTCCCTCGGGCGTCCAGCCAATGTCCGGCGGGTACTCCGCCGGAAAGGGCGGGGAAACAAGCCAGATATTCGTGATTTCCTCTTGGGCAACGTTATACTCGATGTAGGGACCGCAGGGGCGCGAAGCCGCGTCGACTCGGAGTTTCAGTACGATACTGCTCGTGTATGTTGTCGCAGTATCCAACCCCTCGACGGTCGTGAAGTGCGTTGCCGGCGCAATGGTCACGCTCTTGGTGATCACGCTCGGAGCATGCGGCGGGTCCCCCGAGGAATCTTGGGCGTACGTTGCTGTAAGACGCACGTCCCACGTGCCAGGCCGTGATTCTATAAAGACCACGTAGGAGTCGGTGGATCCCTCGACCCAGTCCTGCTGGCACGATCCGGAAGTATACTTATACTCCCACTTGTAGGTATCGGGGGGCGGGTAGAGCCAATCGTCAACGGCCGTGTAGGAGACGGACTCACCCATCACAGGGGCAGACGGGTCGACGGTGAAATCCGTCACCACGGCGGCGGCCGGGCCGGCTAGAACGCCGACCAAGAGTACTACCATGCCTCCCCCTAAAAGCACCTCTTCTCATCTGCCTTCTCCTTACATGAAAGCGGAACGAACCGAGGTCAAGGCCGAATGTCCGGCCCCTTCATCCAACCACTGCCCCACCATTTTGGGGTGGCGGTGTCTAGCGGTTCTCGGTCGAGAGTGATGGAGAGGAATTGCAGAAGAACGAACCGAGTTAAATCTAACCGTTTCGCCACATATTGTCAACGCGATTCCTGCTCTTTCCTCTCGACTTCAGCGGAATGAAGTGCGAATAGAGGAAGGGAGAAGGGGAAGCCCTGGAAAAATGGGAAAGGCAAGAAACCGTGCCCTGATCCCACAATTCGGTTCTTCCGGTTCTGGGTGCGAAAACCACTTTGGAGTGCGGCGACTTGTCGCCGCTTTCCTTTGGCCGATAACAAGTTGCAACGCTCGAAAGCGGCAACAAGTCGCCGCACTCCAAAGGCGCATCTGCCGCGTTTCGCACCCAAAGCCGGAACATCCCACAATTCTGAAAGGGAGCCCTCTCCTGTTCTTTTTGCCATTTTTCCCAATTTTCTCCTTTTTCCTTTCCTCTTTCGACAACGTCATGCGTCGGACGGCTTTTCGCCCTTCCGCTCCTGCCGGTCGATCTCGGCGGTCGTCGAGCGGAGGGCCAGCGGCTGCGTGGCGAACACGTAGCGCAGGCCGCTGGGATTGGGAGGCAGGCGTCCGGCGCAAACCCCCGCGGAGCGCGATTCGCTTGACAGCGGGGGAGGACGCTAAACACAATGGGCAGGACAAGCGAAGGGGAACGACGGGCGGCAGCACGCGCGGCGCAGCGGACGAGGGGTGATGCGTCGGATCGCCAAGGAAGAGTTTTTTCGCTATTTTCCCATCAGCGACCGGCAACGGGTGTGGGATCTCTACGTGGCCGGCGTGGGACGGATCGTGCGCGCGTATCGCGGCTCTCCGGACCGCGGGCACCCCAGGCCGTATTACTACGTCTGGGAAACGGGGCGGGTGTTGGATCAGTACGGGCTGGCCTACATCACGCAGGGACAAGGGGAGTTCGAGTCGGCCTCCGTGCGGCGGACGGTAGTCGATGCCGGCACCGTCCTGCTGTTGTTGCCCGGCGAGTGGCATCGGTATCGGGCCGGCGCCAAGGTGTGTTGGAGCTACTACTGGGTCCATTTCAGCGGCGGATATCTTGACCGCCTGGTGGAGCGGGGCGTGCTGAGCGCGGATCGACCCCTGTTCAAAACGGGGCTTCAGCAGAACCTCCTCCGTTCCTATGCCGCGCTCGTGGAGCGGGCACGCGCCGAGCCGCCCGGCTTCCAACAAATGATGTGCGGCAACATCCTGGAGATTCTTGGGGCGGCCCTGGCTTGCGACGGCGCCCAGACGGAATCGAAACGGCTCGGCACGCTGGTGCGTCAGGCAACCGTGCTCCTGGAGCAGCGCATGGCCGAGGATGTGGATCTCCGGGAGCTGGCCGCCTCGCTGGAGGTCAGCTACGACGGATTCCGGCACGCCTTCAAGAGGCACACCGGGCTGGCGCCCCACCAATATCTCCTGCAACTGCGGATCCAGCGGGCCCGGGAGCTCCTGTATGGCACCGAGATGACGGTGCGTCAGATCGCCGCCTCATTGGGGTTCGTGGATCCCTACTACTTCTCCCGGGCGTTTCGCAAGATGACGGGCCGGTCGCCCAACCGCTGGCGGGCGGAAAGCCAGGCCGCTCCCTTCGACCGTGCCTCGGAAAACCGCAACACTTCAGCCGTATGAAGTTGCAGGAAGAGGAGAAGGGAAAAGGAAAAAGTGTGGAAAAAGGGGAAAAGCAGAGGAGAGGGTTCTCATTCAGAGAGATGGTGTGATCAGGGCACGATTTCTTGCCTTTTCCATTTTTCCAGGGTTCTTCCTTTTTCCTTCCTCTGTTCGCACTTCATTCCGCTGAACAGCTACGGAAAACCCAACGCCGGCCCGCTGAACAAGGCGTCGGCCCACCCGGCCATGATGGACAAAATGGTCCGGAGGATGGGATCTTTGGAAACCCGGGGCTACGGTCGGCATCCGGTAGGTTAGAATCAGACCGCCCAATCCGCGGCAGATCCTACGTGGCTGCTCTGAGGCAAGAGTCCGATGCCCCACGCGTACCAATTGGCTGTCCCCGATTACCTGGTCCTGGCCGCCCTGGCCCTGGTCGTGGGATGGATTGCCTGGCGGTGCAAACACGGCGCGGCGACCGTGGAGGGGTATTTTCTCGCCGATCGGTCGGCCCCGGGCTGGCGTGTGGGACTGTCGTTCATCGGGGCTTCGATCAGCTCGCTGGGATTCCTGGCGTTTCCCGCCTCAGCCTACCGCAGCAACTGGGGGGGCATCATTCCCTTCCTGATGATGCCCGCGGTGGCCATCCTGGCCGACTTGATCTTCCTGCCGCTCTACCGAAGGCTGGGGATCGCGTCGGGTTACGAATACCTCGAACGCCGGTTCGGGACGCTTGCCCGGCTGTACGGAAGCTCGATGTTCCTGCTGTTGCAGGTCGGACGCATGGGCCTGATCCTGGTCTTGCTGGCCATTCCGCTGAAACTGCTGACGGGCATGAGCCCACCCCAGGCGATCCTGCTGTGCGGCCTCGTGATGACGGCCTTCGTGGTCTTCGGCGGACTCGGCGCGGTGCTGTGGATCGACACGCTGCAAACCCTGACGTTGGCGGTGGGCTCGCTGCTGTGCATCGGCCTGATCTGCGGGTCGCTTCCCGATGGGCTGGGCACGGTTTTCTCCGTGGGCCTGCGCGACGCGAAGTTCTCGCTGCCTCCCTGGCACCAGCCGGGGGCGAGCCTTGCCGACGATTTCAACCAGTTGACGCTCGGCGTGCTGGTGCTCTACGGCCTGGCGAGCCAGATGCTCTACTACAGCGCCGACCAGAACATCATCCAGCGCTACCTGGCCACGCGCACCAACGGCCAGGCCCGGATCGGGCTGTGGGTCGGAAGCCTGGGGGTGGTGCCGCTCTTCTGTTTCTTCTTCTTCATCGGCACCAGCCTGTACGCCTACTACCAGGCGTCGCCCGATCCGGCCGTTGCGGGCCTGCGTCCCGACGAGGTCTTTCCCCACTTCATCCTCACGCGAGTCCCGGCGGGCATCAAGGGGATCATCATCGGCGCGCTGGTGGCTGCGGCCATCTCATCGCTCACGTCGAGCTTGAGCGCGATCGCGATGGTCTTCCAGATCGACGTCTATCGCCGGTTCCTCGCCCCGCAACGCAGTGAGGCGCACTATCTGCGCGTGGCCAAGGGAGCGACCATCGTGGGCGGGTGCCTCGTGACCCTGAATGCCGTCGCCTTGGCCAGCGCGCCGGTCGACACGCTGCTGGACCTGGTCTTCCTCGTCTACGCCATCTTCGCCGGCGGCCTGGCGGGCCTGTTCCTGCTGGGCATGCTCTCCACGCGGGCCGAGCGACGGGGCGTCAACCTGGGAATCGCCGCGTCGCTCGCAACGAGCATCTACCTGACGTGCAGCCACTTCCAATGGCTCCTGCCGGCATCGCTGCGATGGTCGCCGCATCCTTTCTTAATCAGTGCCGCGAGCAACAGCGTGCTGTTTGTCGTCGGCTACCTGGCCAGCCTTGTTCTGGGACGGCGCACGGAGACGGCGGCCGCCCAGGGGCTGACCATCTGGCCGGACGGGCGGCCTGCCCTCGCCGGTCGTGCTCCTGTCGAGAGTGAAACGTTGCCATGAAGATCTGCAAACTGGAAGTCGTCAAGCTCTCGCAGCCGTACCGGCGTCAGCAGGCGTGGCGGTGGTCCGGGGGCAAGGTGGATGTCTGGAACATCGTGCTCGTGCGGCTCACGGCCGAGGACGGCACCACGGGCCTGGGCGAAATCGGCGACGGCCATTTCGTGCCCGACGTCGCCGAGTCGCTCGCCGTGTTCTGCTCCCGCATGCTCAAGGACCTTTCGGTCTTCGACACGAACTTGCTTTGCGATCGGCTCTACAAGGCGGGGCATTTCTGGGGACGGCGCGGGCTGGCCCTGGGCGTAACAGCCGGCATCGAGACGGCCTGCTGGGACATCCAGGGCAAGTTGCTGGGCCAGCCGGTCTATCGCCTGCTGGGCGGGGCGTTTCGCAGCCGGCTGCGCACCTACGCCTCGGGCGGGATGGAGCAGAGCGACGCCGACCTGGCCGCCGAGTTGAAGCGGCACGTCGAGGATGGTTTCACGGCCGTCAAGGTCCGCGGCGGGTATCCCGACCCGGCCCGCGACGAGCACGTGATGGCCGTGGCTCGGGAGGCCGTGGGTCCCGGCATCGACGTGGCGATCGACGCCGGCCAAGGCTACGTGCCCCGGCCGTGGTCTATCAAGACGGCCCTGGACGCGGCGCGGCGTCTGGCCCCCTATCGCCCCATGTGGCTGGAAGAGCCGGTGCGGACCGACGACGTGGCGGGCTATGCCGAGGTGTGTGCGGCGGCCCCATTCCCCATTGCCGGCGGCGAGAACCTCAGCGGCATGGTCGAGGCCCGGGAACTGATCGACCGCAAGGCGCTCGATGTGGTGCAGGCCGACATCACCCATGCCGGCGGAATCACCGAGACGCGCCGCATCGCCGACTATGCCCACGCCCACGGTCTGGCATGGGCCCCGCACGTGTTCCGCAGCGGCGTCGGGTTCATGGCCCACCTCCACCTCTGCACTGCCCAGCCCAACACGTTGATCTTCGAGTACAGCCGGCAGGCAGCCCTGCGCGACGAGCTGGTGATCGAGATGCCGCGATTCGAGGGTGGGTACCTGTATCCCGTGGACCAGCCCGGCCTGGGCGTGCATCTGCCCGACGAAGTGCTCCGCGAACATGCCTATCGGCCCGGCACGGAACAGTGGTTTTCGGTAGAAGGGTTTCGCGAGTGATCGGACCCATGCTGATTGCCCTGCCCCTGTTGTCGATCGACGGCGTGCCCGGGCCGGCGTTGCTGCACCTGAGCGACTACGGCCGCCAGGTCCCGTTGTCGGGCTACGCCTGGCTGTATCGCGACGGACCGCAGTCGAAGTGGACGCTGATCGACACGGGCACCGAATCGCTCGATGCGGCCAACGCCGGCCGGCCGGCCGAACGCCGCTGGAAGGCCCGGCCGTTGGTCGCGGAGCTTGCCCGGCACCAGGTGGCCATCCGGGATATCGGCGACGTGCTGCTCACCCATCTCCACCACGACCATTGCGGGTCGATCGAGCAGATGCCGGGCGCCCGGTGGCACGTTCCACGCAAGGAATGGGAGTTCGTCAACGATCCGGCCAACGGCAACCTGGTGCCGGAGCCCGTGTTTCCCCGCGCCCTGTTCCCACGCATGGCCGAGCACGGGATCGTCCTGATGTCCGACGGCGACCAGCCGGTGCCCGGTCTGCGGGTCAGGCACCTGGGTGGACACACGCCCGGCCTCATGGCGGTGGAAGTCTACGACCGGGCCGGGCCGTTGCGGGTCGTGCTTGGCGGCGACGTGATGCCGCTCTATGAGAACCTGACGCGGGGAATCCCGCCCGGCACGCTTTGGCATTGGGGTGAATGCAAGCGAGCGCTAGAGCGTCTGAGCACCTACACCGTTCCGGTCCTGCCCAGCCATGATGTGCTCTTGCTCCAGAAGTATCCCGGGGGAGTGATCCTGCATGACTGACGCGCAAGGTATCCACGGCGTGATCCCGGTCCTGCCGGTCCCGTTCGCCGACGACCAGTCGCTGGACCTGCCGGCCTTCGCCGCCATGGTCCGCTGGGCGCTCGGCCGGCCGGTGGACGGCCTGGCCCTGTTCGGCCTGGCCAGCGAATACTGGAAACTGAGCGACGACGAGCGGCTACAACTGACCGAGGCGTTGACCGCCACGGTCGATCGCCGCAAGCCGGTGCTGGTGAGCGTGACCGACAGCGCCCGGGTTCATGCCGAACGGTTTGCCCGCAAGGCCGCGTCGAGGGGCGTCGACGGGCTGATCGTCATGCCGCCGCACTTCATGTCGCCGAAGGCCGACCGGGTGATCGACCACTGCCGGGCCGTGGCCGACGCCGTGACGCCGCTGCCGGTGGTGGTGCAGTATTCGCCCGCGTACATCGGCGTGTCGTTCACGGCCGAGGTCTTCGTGCGCATGCACGAGCGTTCGCCCAATATCGGCTACGTGAAGGTCGAGCCGCGTCCGCCGGGCCCAATGATCGACGCCATCCGCACGGCCTCCGCCGGCCGGCTGATCTGCCTGATCGGGCAGGGCGGCCTGACGCTGGCCGACTGCCGGCCGCGCGGAATCGCCGGCATCATGCCGGGCGTGGGCGTCGTGGAGGTCTACCGTCAGCTTTGGGATGGTCTCGGCGCCGATCCGGTGAGCGACGCCGCCTGGGACCTGAACGATCGGATGGTCGCCATGATGTCGCACATCGTGCCCACGATCGACATGTGGGTCGCCGCGGAGAAACAGTTGCTGGCGTGGAGGGGAGTGATCGACCGGCCCTTGCTGCGTGAGCCGTCGAGCCGTCCTGAGCCGCGTTTCTTCGAGGTCTTGCGTCAATGCTACCAGCGACTGGTCCCCTTCCTTCAGCCCACGGAACGAGCATGAGTTCACCCGAGCGACGTACTTGTCTTGTCACGGGGGCCAGCCGCGGGATCGGCCTGGGGATCGCCCGGGATCTCGACCGCTGCGGATATCGCCTGGCCCTGACCGCCCAGTCTCCTCAGAGCCATGCGCAACTGGGAGAGAAGCTGGAGTCGTTCGCCGCCCACGACCATCTGCCGGTCCTGTGCGACGTGGGCGACGAACAGCAGATCCTGGCGTTGTACGCCCGGATCGACGCGTCCTTCGGGCAACTCGACGCCGTGGTGGTCAATGCCGGCATTCACCGCCAGGAGTCTTCGATGGAGATTGCCGCGGCCGACTGGGACCGGCTGTTCGCCATCGACGTGCGGGGCGCGATGCTCTGCTGCCGGGAAGCCGCCCGACGCATGGCTGGCCGAGGCGGCAGCATCGTGGTAATCGGCTCGATCGCGGGGGAGCGGGCGACCCCGCGCCGCGCATGTTACTGCGCGGCCAAGGCGGCCGTGCATGCCTATGTCGAAAGCGTGGCTCCGGAGTGGGGGCCGTTGGGCATTCGGATCAATGTGGTTTCACCCGGCCCGATCGACACCGAGTTCCTGGCCGGGGCTCTGCCCGACCCGCAGGCACGCGAGGCGTTGGGCCGGCGAGTGCCGGTGGGCCGGTTGGGGACGGCCGAGGACGTAGCAGCCGCCGTCCGGTATCTTCTCGACGACGAGGCCGGCTTCGTGACCGGCGCGGTGTTGCGCGTGGACGGCGGGCGGATTTGGACGTGAGGATCAGCCAAAGAACAACAGTCGGGATTGGGTGGCATGCTCTCACGACGCGAAACGTCGCACTGAGCATGGAAGCCGCCACGACCGCTTCCATGCCGACCCTCGGCTACGCCGAGTGACGGCATGCCACCCGAGCTTCCTCGGATCGGACAGGAGTATCCGGCAATGGACATCCACGGGATCCGAAACCTGGCGTGGACAAGAGCCCACAACGCATCCTTCAACAACAAGAGGTTTTCCCATGGCACACGCGTATCCTTCACGACCCTCGGTTGCAGCGTCTCTTAGCCGCCGTCGATTCCTGGGGACCTGTGCGGCGGGCCTCTCCGCAGCGGCCGTATCGCCCGCGCCGGGAACGGCCGCCCCGGCGGCCGGCGGCAAGCCGGCGTCCACGGCCCCACTGGCCATGTGGGCCCTGACCGGCAGGCTTAAGTCGGACGACGTGAACCGGCAGCTCGACGCCTATGCCCGGGCCGGCTGGGGAGCGGTGCTGTATCCGCGATGGGGCGCGGAGGTCGAGTATCTCACCGACGAGTGGTTCGAGCGGATTCGATACCTTGTCGAACAGGCCGCCGCCCGCTCGATGGAGATCTGGCTCTACGACGAATTCTGCTGGCCCAGCGGACACGCCAAGGGGCTGGTGGCCAAGGATCATCCGGAGCTGGCGGCCCAGGTGTTGTGCGTCAACCCCGACGGGAGCAGCCGGATCGACACCATGCCGGCCAACGCCAACCTCCTGACCAAGGCGGCAACCGAGCGTTTCCTGGCCCTGACGCACCAGCGCTACGCCGCAACGGTCGGCCAGCATTTCGGCAAGACGGTGCGGGCGATCTTCACCGACGAGCCGTCGCTGCCCTCGCAACACCAGCCGCGAGCCAAGGGCGACACGTCGTGGCACCTGATGTGGTCGGAGACGCTGAATCGGGCCTTGGGAGGCGATTTCGTCCGGCGCCTGGCTGCGGCGGGGAGCAAGGTGGCCGAGTCGCCTCTGTGGCGCGATTACTGGGCCGCCTACGCCAAGGTCTATCACGACGCCTGGACGAAGCCCATTTCCGACTGGTGCCAATCGCACAAGCTCCCCATGTCGGGCCACCTCCTGGGCGAGAACGGCTTCGGCGAGCACGTGGCCAACTACGGCAGCCTCCGCATGCAGCTCCGCGAATTTCAGTTCCCCGGGATCGACGAGATCAGCACGCGGTGGGAGGTCGACAAGTGCGAGGCGATGACCCTGGCCGCCATTGCCGAGTATCCGGGCCGCGAGCGGATGTGCGAAGTCTTCGCGTTGGGACCGTGCTTCATGCAGATGGACACGATGCGGAAGATGGTCGACCTGTGCGCCTCCTGCGGCGTGGACCGGTACGTGATGGCCGTGAGCCACTTCGATCTGCGGGGCAATTACTTCAACCGCGGGTGGCTGAGCGTGCTCAGCCCGCAGCAGCCGTGGTTCCGCGACTTCGCCCGTCCCTTCGCCGAGTACCTGGCCGAGGCAGCCCAGCGGGCCCGCAAGGCCCAGCCGCTGGGCGTGCCGTGGCCTGCCGACGAGGAACTCTGGGCGGTGGCCGGCCCTGCGCCGCGCGGCTCGCGGGCGTTGAAGGAGATGACCAAGAAGTTCCAGGACGAGGCCCGCGAGGCAATTCGCGCCCGTGCGCCAAGTCCCCCCGCCGCCTCCACCGGGCCTCGTGCCAGGCTGGAAGCGGCCTGGACCTTCGAGCCGGTGGGCTTGAACTCGATTCGCATCGACGGGCCATCGCTAGTGATCCAGGATTTGCCTTCCACGGCCGAGCTGTCGCTCCAGGTCCAACTCGTGAAATCCCTTCGGATCAACGGTAAGCCGGTGGATCTGGCGGCCGCCCCGGCCGACACCCGGTTCGACCTCAGCTACCGCCGCGTGAACGTGGCGAAGCTCCTGCGAGTGGGCGAGAACAAGATTGAAGTCCGGACCGACGAGCCCAAGCCGCTGCCGTTCCTGCCTTCGCTCATCTTGTGGGGCAATTTCGCCATCGATGCGAAGCAGCGGCTCATCGCCTCGCCCAAGACGTTTGCCCTCGGCGATTGGCGATCGCAGGGCTACCCGTGCTTCTGCGGCGTGGGCCGGTATCGGACGGCGGTTCAGTGGCCCAAGGCGCCTTCGCGGCTGGCCTTGAACACCGGCGGCTACCCGGCCCGCGTGGTGGTCAACGGCCGGGAGTGCGGCCGGCGGCCGTGGGGCCCCTTCGAGTTCGACCTGCGCGGAGCTGCCCGGCCCGGCTCCAACGAAATCGTCGTCGAGGTCGCCGGCACGATCGGCCACCTGTTCGTGCCGGCCGCCGCGCCCGCCGTGGGGCTGCTCGACGCGTGGCTGATTGGCTGAAACCAGGACTCCGATTCCTCTTGAACTGAGGGTGCCATGTTTGCTTACACTTTGCTCCTCGGCGCCGTGCTCGGGGCCGACGCCGCCCCGCCCACGGTCATCGAAACCCCTCGCGTGTCGATCGGCTTGAACCGGCACGGGGGCATCTGCTCGATGTTCGACAAGAAGACCGGGCGGGAGTTGTTCCACGTTTCGGACAAGACGCCCCTGTTCCGGCTCGACTTCTCCGATGGAGACTATGCGAACACCACACTCAACATGTGCCACGCCCTCCAGGCCGACCAGGTCCGGATGGAGCCGTCGCCGCGTGGCGTGAAGATCACGTTTCGGGGATTTCAGGGCCAGCCGATCGAGGTGATTTGTACGATCTCGGCCGGTGACGACGACCTGATCCATTTCGGCCTCGAGGCGGTCTTGCCTCCGGGCATGGTCCTGGAATCGGTCTCCTATCCGCTGATGACGGTCGGGGCGCCGTTGACCGCGGACAAACGCGGCATGGTCGTGGCGGGAGCGACCAAGGGGGGAGTCTATCCCTTGTCGGGCTGGAAGGAGGGCCTGACGCGGCGGTTCGATCAACCCCACAGCCTGGCGGCCGGATTCGCTTGTTGTTACGACAACGCCGGCGGCGTCTACACGGCAACCCGCGACGGTAAGGGTTTTCACAAGAGCCTGACGCTGAAGCGGACCGCCGAAGGGCTCGAATGGCGATGGACGCATCCGTGCTTCCATCGTGAGCGATTCACGCTGGCCTACGACGTCGTGCTAGGCGCCTTTGCCGGCCCCCGGAGCGAACGCCCGACGGATTGGCGCGACGCAGCCGACCTCTACAAAGCGTGGGCGGTGAAGCAGTCGTGGTGCAGCAAGACCTTCGCGCAGCGGGAGGATCTGCCCGCGTGGCTGAAGCAGGGGCCGGCCATGGTGCGTTTCACCCGGGCCTGGCTCTCGCGCCCGGAGTCGATCGAGGCGTGGTATCGCGACTATTGGCAGAAGGAGTTTCCTCGCAGGTCTCCTTTGATCGCCGCGTACTGGGGCTGGGAGCATGTCGGCAAGTGGGTCGGCCCGCAGTACTTCCCGGCGTATCCCTCCGACAAGCAGTTCCAGCGCCTGGTCCAACTGGGCCGGGACATCGGCTCGCACACCTTCCTCTGGCCCTCGGGATATCACTTCAGCCTCAGCTATGGAAAGCGGCCCGACGGCAGCTTCCTCTGGGACAATCGCCGTCAACTCGATTCGGTCGCCCGGCACGCGGTCGTCGATCGCGCGGGAAGGTTGCTGCTTCGCGATTGCTGGTGGCTGCGCGGCGGCCAGCACGCGGCGCTTTGCCCCGGCGATCCCTGGACCATCGACTGGCTGAACCGCTCGGCGGTCGAGTGCGCCCAGCATGGGGCGGAACTGATTCAAATCGATCAGGTCGTCGGCGGAGAAAGCCCGATCTGCTACAGCCAGTGCCACCATCATGCGCCCGGTCCCGGCCCCTGGTCGGCCGAGGTCTTTCGCCGGCAACTGCAAAGCATGGCCCGCGAGTGCCGGGCCGTGGAGCGGGACACGGTGCTCGGCTTTGAAGAGCCCAACGAGTGGTTCCTCCAGGAGATCGGCATCCAGGACTATCGCGACTGCGACCTGATCTGGTGGGGAGGGGAGCCCGCTTCGGTCTTCGCCTATCTCTACCACGAGTACGTGCCCACGCTGTTCCAGAGCAATCGATCGCAGACGGGCCACGACCCCTGGGCGCTGGCCTGGTGCCTGGTCAACGGCCAGATTCCTCACCTGGCGGCCCGTCTCGGGCTCGGCCCCGGGCCGATGATCGCCGACGGCGGGTTCGAGCAGTCCTACGACGAGGGCTCCGTTGAGTTCCCGCGGACGATGCTCTTTCCCGGCGGTCCCTTGTACAGCGGCGAAACGGAGATCGACCGCGATCGACCGCACAGCGGCCGGGCGTGCCTCAAGCTGTTCAATCACACGCCCGACGGCCGCGTCATGGCGGCCCAGAACTACGAAGTCTCCGAGTTCTTGCGCCCGGGCCGGACGTATCGCCTCAGCGTCTGGATGCGAAGCAGCCGGATCGCCGGGTCGAACGGCCTGGTGCTCAAGGCCCTCGCGCCCGGCATGAGCGATTTGCAGACCTGGACCATCCCCTATCCGGCCGACCAGGCGGAATGGACGCGAAGCCAGCTCGATTTCGTGATGCCCGAGGGCACGACGGCGTTGCGGGTGATGCTCATCCTCAGCGGGGAGGGAACGGTGTGGCTCGACGACTTGAAGATGCAGGAGGTGCTCGCCGACGGCCGGACGGTCGAGGTCCGGCGGCCTGCCCTGCCCGTGGACCACGAATTCATGCGCCAGTGGATCACGCTGTACCAAGGCGCAGGGCGTCCGTACCTGCTTCTTGGCAAGATGCTCCATCCGCCGCATCTGGAAACCGGCCCTCTTGTCCCCGCCGGCCCCCGCCGCCTTCCCGCCGTGCTGCACAACGCCTACGAGGCCCCGGACGGCTCACAGGCCGCCGTTCTGGCCAACTGGACCACCAGCCCGCAACATGTCAAGCTGACCTGGAAGGGTCACTCATCTACGATCGACCTTCGGCCCAGTGAAGTGCGATTGGTGAAGCCCGGAGGGGAATGAGGCCGGCGCAGGCCTCCGGATCATCGCGGCGCCGGCGGTGCCGACAAAGGATACGCGCCGCGCTCTGTCCGGCCTTGAATACTCAGGGCCATGGGCGGGGAGATCCCGTCGGGGTCGACGATCTGAAGGTAGAGTCGTCCGGCCTGCGGGACGTGGTCAAAGCGGTCGGTGTGGGTCTTCGCCTTGCTCCGGTCGACCACGCCCGGCCCGGTCTGCGCGTCGGGAAAGACGGTGCGCAAGTCCAGCGTCGAAACGGCCGACCAGGTCTCTCGGCCCGACTCATCGCCAAGGAAGTAGCGGACGTTCCACCGGTCGTACGTCGGCGTGAGGCCGATGTTGAGCCAATCGAGCGAAATCTCCAGGGCGTCTCCTCGCCGCGTCGTCCGGGCCGCGGTGAAGAGGTAGCGAAAGCCGATCCGGGCGTACATTCGCCGGAAGTTCTCCAGGGCCTGGGGATCGTCGAAGATGTTGTAGCCGCTCGGATTGAGGACGCCCGGCTTGCCGCTGGAGACGTTGCAGTTGCGGATCACCACGGGGTGCAGATAGTCGACCTGGTCGAGAAGGCCGGCGTAGGGCTGGAAACCGGGCTTGGGGCCGACCTGGGCCGGTTCTCCGACGACCGGCGCGACCTTCCACCGATCGCGCAGCAACTCGTAGAGCTTCACGCCGTCCTTTTCCGCCTTGTTCGCCGCGTAGTAGATCCGCTGATACGAGCGTTCGTCGTGGCCCCAGTTGTCGCGGAAGATGCCGCACAACCCCGCCTTGTTCTTCAAGGCCAAGAGATGGAAATGGTAGTCCTTGAGCGGCGCGTATGCCGGCAAGTACGCCATCCCGTTCGTGGGAACCACGATTCGGATCTCCGGAAAGTGCTTGACGAACGCGTCGGCGAAGCGAATCACGTCATCGGAGCGGGAGGGAAGGAACCGCTTAAGATACGCGCCCTCGCCCCAGTAGCCGAAATGCCGCATCTCAATGCAGCGGACGAGCCTTTTGCGCGGGATCGTCTTTGCGCCGACCGTCACGGGCTGTTCGAGGTAGCCGGCAAAGGCCTGCAAGAGGGCATCGTAACGCTGGAAGAAGTAAGCGTTCTCGAAGTTCGGTTCCCAACGCTCCTTCTTATCCCAGAACGACACGTCCTTTGTGTCCTTCTGGAGGCTGGCCTGCATGGCCTCGTGGATGTAGACCGGATAGGAACAGCGGGCGCCGTCGATCATCGGACCGATCCCGCCGCTGGTCATGAAGCAGCCGATGTTGAGTTTCTGGCCGTACTGGATGCAGTAGCGGAAATGCCTGTCCAGACGCTCGAACTGGTACTTGCCCTCCTCGGTCTCGCAGTCCGCCCAACTCACCCGGATCATGGAGTTGACCGCGTAGTCGCTGACCGCAACGGCGGTCTTCACCAGCCGGGTCTCGCCGTTGCCGGGTCCGCCGCGCCAGATCTCCGTGCCGCAGCCGGCATTCTGGATGGCGCCTTCCTCAGGACCGATGACCACGGGGCAGAATGCGGCATCCGGACTTGAATCGCCTGCCTGGCAGGCTCCGGGCAGTGTCAGCGTGAAGAGGACGAGACTTTGGGCAACGGCCCGCGGCAATCTTGGTAGTGTTCTCATTGGCAGCTCTTGATGTGAATTCCGGGGGGCCGGCTGGCGGTCGATCGTGAGATCCTCATTCCTACTTGACGGCCTTCTTCGTCTCCATCGAGGCCCGGTCTTCCTTCGCAAAGGCCTGCCATTGGCGGTCAATCTCGGCGGCGTCGGGCACGCCGGCGTGAATCCACAGCCCGTAGCGCAGACGCAGCGGTTCCTTGGGAGAGATCGCGAGCGGCTCGTTCAGCGTCAGGCAGACGCCCATCCAGCCGTTGTCGCGAACATGGAACGGTGCGGGATGACGCGGGTTCGCCGGATGATCCATGAGCACGATTCCCGCCGCCTGCCGGTTGGTGATCGGCCCGGAGTAGTCGACCCAGCGGGCGGGCTTGCGAAAGGCCTCGGCCTCGTTGCGTTGGCCTTCGCTGTTGAGGATGCGCCCGCCGCCGTCGGTCACGCCGATCGTCTTGGCCATGCGAACGCCGAGCAGGCCGAAGGCGGTCTTGCCGAGCGTCACCGGCCGGTCCTGCGGGGCTTCGCACTGGAGGTCGACGACCAACCACCACGAGTTCTCCGCCCCTGGCTTCACGGTGGCCCTGCGACGTTCGATCATCACGGTCTTCCCCTTGGGGTCGTTCCAGTGGTTGAGCGTGAGCAACGAAGCGCCGGGCGGGCCGTCCTCGTATTGCAGCCCCTCGCGGCATGTCTGGTGGACGATCTGCCCGGCAATCGGCCCGCCGTCGCGCCAGAAGTCGATGCCGTTGACATCCTTGTGCGAGATCCATACCGAGGTCTGATGGCTGTGCCCGAGCGGATCCTCGGGCTTGTTCGGGTCCTGCGGCTGCGCGGTTCGCGTGAGCGATCGGCCGGGATCGCCGGGCATGTTCATCCGGGTGAGCGAGCGTCCGCCCGGCCCGACGATCGGATACCAGTAGGGACGCCGTAATTCGTGGCCGAAGTGATACCGGGTCAGCTCGCGTCCCTGGTGCTCGAAGCCCGCCTGGTCGTAGGGCAGGGGCAACACCTGCATGTCGGGGACCGGCTTGGCGTTGGGCAAGGGCGGCTCGGCGCCCAACACGACCGCCGAAAGGGCCAAGACGGCCGCCGTCGTCACCCAGGAGGCCCGGACGTTCTGGGATCGATTCATGGCATTCTCCGAGATATGTCTTACACCTTTTCCGGCACGGCGAATGGCGAGCGATAGGGATGGGTGAGCATCTGGTCGGCGGCGGCGTTGTCGAGGAATCTCTCGGCATGGGCATCGAAACGCAGCGTCGGGCCGAGGCGGTAGGTGGCGTCGGCCAGCTTCATTCCGGCAGCATCGACCAGGTGGCGTTTCATGTTCTCGAACGCATCCTCGGCCAATCGGTCTTTCTCGAATGCCTCGACCGGCCGGCCGAACGGAGCGTCTTCCCCCATTCGGTATGAGATGTTGCCCAAGTGCGCCAGCAGCGCCGACCGGTGTCCTTCGAGGATCTCGCCGTGGAGTTGCTCCCGCTTTCGGCTGCGAACGCAGTCGATGAAGTTGCGGAAATGCCGGCGTCCCAGATCCGCGAAGCCGCCGACCGGAGCCCCCTCGATGGGCTCGCCCTGGGTTTTCCCGTTGCGGAAGAACTTGCCTTGCTTGATCACGCCCTCGTCGGTGTGGAACTCGACGGTCACTTGGACCGCCTTTCGATCGGTCAGACCGCGCTGCTCGCAGAACAGCTTGAGGTCGCCGAAGTCGAAGACCGTCAACTGGGTGTTGGGCGTCTGCCCTTGATCCCGGTAGCCGAAGCGGCCGCCGAGACTGACGACGCCTCGCGGCGCGGCGTCGGCGGGCATCGCCCATCGCGCCACGTCGAGTTGATGCGTGCCAAGATTGCCGATCTCGCCGTTGCCGAAATCCCAGATCCAGTGCCATTCGTACGGTACGAGATTGGTGCGATAGGGGTGCATGGGGGCCGGGCCGACCCACAGCGGGTAGTCGAGCCCGTCGGGCGGTGGCTCGGGAGTCTTCGTCCCGATGCTCAGCCGCGGACGGTAGGTGTAGGCCCGGGCCACGCGCAGCTGGCCGTACTTCCCGCGGCGTATGTCGGCGGTGAGCATGGTCCACCCCGGGTCGGAGCGTCTTTGCGTGCCGTGCTGCACGATGCGGTCGTACTTCCGCGCCGCTTCCACGATCCGGCGGCCTTCGACGACGCTGTGTCCGCAGGGCTTCTCCACGTGAACGTCCTTGCCCGCCTGGCAGGCCCAAATGGCGATGAGCGCGTGCCAGTGGTTGGGCGTGGCGATGGAAACCACGTCGAGCGACTTGTCGTCGAGTGCGCGGCGAACGTCCTGCACACACTGCGGGGTGTTGCCGCCAAGCCTGGTTGCCGCAGCGCTTCGCGAGGCGAAGAGCCGGCTGTCGGGATCGACGAGGTACGCGATCTCCACGTCCTTCATCTCGCCGTAGGCCTGAAGGTGCGCCTGCCCGCGGCCGTGGATGCCCGCCACGGCGATGCGCACGCGGTCGTTGGCGCCGAGGACGCGGCCCGCGGCCTTCGTGCCCGCGACGACCAGTCCCGCGGAGATGCCGGCCGCGGCGGCACGATGGAGGAACCTGCGGCGATTGTGGCGAGCCATCATGGACCTTTCTACCGCGATTCGTCGAAGAGTCTTGCCCAATGGCCCTCGCGATAGGTTCGCGTGGTCAGGACATCGGCGTCGGGGGCATCGAGGAAGCGTTCCCGGGCGGGGTCGAAGGCCAGTTGCCGGCGGCCGGTTCGCGCCAGGATGTTGGCCAGGTGGGGCAAGGCGGCGGAGAAGTGCCCGATCTCGATATCGGCGCACGGCCGCCGTGAGTTGCGGATCGCATCGAGGAAATCAGCGCAGTGCTCGCCGGTATCGAACATCTTCTTCGCTTCCTTGCGCAGGACGTTCTTGGGACCGTAGAGCTTCCAGCCCTGGTGCATGTCGACCGTGAGGTAGCCGTTGTCGCCGTAGAAGGTGCAACCGTCTTCGCAATCGACCTGCCCCCAGTAGGGCGTCCAGATCCGCTGCTCGTAGACGATCAGCCGCTTGGCGTCCTTGGGGCCGCCGGCCGGATACTCGAACGTGGCGTACTGGGTGTCGGGATACTGCTTGTCGTCGTCGAAGTACAGCTTCTCTCCGAACCCTGCGATCCGCGTGGGATGGGTCTTGATGTCCAGGCCCCAGAGGGCGATGTCGAGTTGGTGGACGCCGCGGCTGCCCGCGTCGCCGTTGCCGAAGTTGTACCACCAGTGCCAGTTGTAGTGCAGGAGGTTCGGCTGGTAGGGGATCATCGGCGCGGGACCGACCCAAAGGTCGTAGTCCAAGCCGGCCGGCGGCGACGAGGGCCGGCAGTGGCCGATGTCCGGCCGTTTGCGGCTGACCCACGTCTTGGCGACGAGGACCTTGCCGATGGCGCCCCCGCGGACCATGGCGATGCCTTCCTGGAACACCTTCGTGCCGCGGATCTGGGAACCCACCTGCATCACTTTGCCGCTGCGCCGGGCGGCCTCGATCATGCGTCGCCCTTCGGCGATGTTGTGGGAACAAGGCTTCTCCACGTACACGTGCTTGCCGGCCTGGCAGGCCAGCACCGCGGCCGGCGCGTGCCAGTGGTTGGGCGCAGCGATCACGATGGCATCCACGGTGCGGTCATCGAGGATCCTGCGCAAGTCGGCTGCGGCCTGATCGGCTTCGAGGCTCTTCTTGGCCTGCTCCGCCCGCGATTGGTCGGGATCGCAGGCGTAGGCGATCTTCACTCCCAACTTACGCAGCTCCGTGCCGATGGCGATCCCGCGACCCGAACAACCGGCCATGCCCACGACGAACCGCTCGTTCGCGCCGCGTGTCTGGCGTGTCGGCAAGGCGCACGCGCCACAGGCGGCCGCCGCCGCACCTCGGGCCGTTCGCCGCAAGAAGTTCCTGCGAGTAAGAGGCGGCATACGTGACTCCTTGAGAGATGGCCCGTACGAATTCCCCGTCAGCGTATGGAAGACGCCGGCTGCCGAACGCAATAAACCCGGACGGACGTTCGCAAAATCAGCCGGTCGGCCACGATGGCCGGCGTTGCCATGCACATGTCGTCGTCGGCCAGCTTATTGGTGTGGAGCACTTCGAACGTGTCGCCGGCGCGGAGCACGAACGTTACGCCGTCCTCGTTCAGGCAGAAGACCTTGCCGTTGTAGGCCCAGGGCGAAACGGTGAAGCGGAGCCCTCCAGGCAATCGCTGGGCCCCGAAAACGGGCTCGCCCGTGAGGGACTGAAAACAGGCCAACAGGCCGCGATCGTAGAGCACGTACAACCGATTCTCGTAGACCAGAGTCGTCGGATTGTAGGGCGCCGCCTTGGGCTGGCACCAGGCGATCCACGCGTTGCTCGTCTGCCCCTCGGGAAGCGAAATGTCGCCCGACGCGCCGGGCCGGATCGCGTACAGGGGGCGACTGCGGTCGTTGACGTAGCCCGAACTCACGTACAGCAGGTCGCCGTCGGCATAGGGTGTGGCGATGGTGATGCTCGACATGCCGGTGAACCACCACAGCAGTTTCCCCTCCAGGTCGTAGGAGCGCACCTTGCCGGTGCCCAGGGTGACGATTTCTGTGCGGCGGCCGTTCCGCCAGACATAGGGCGTGGACCAATTGCTCTTCTCGTCGCGCACCGTGCGCCACACGTCCTTGCCCGTGCGTTTGTCAAGGCAAAGCAGATACGATTCCGTGTCGTTGTCGTTGACGAGGTACAGGCGATCGCCGTGCAGGGCGGGCGACGCGCCGGTGCCCCAGCCGTTGCGGATCGGAACGGGGTCGAACCGGCGCGACCACGCGGGATGGCCGTCAAGGTCAAAGCAGAACATGCCCAGATTGCCGAAGTAGGCGTAGACGCGCTCGCCGTCGGTGACGGGCGTTTCCGAGGCATAGCTGTTCTTGAGGTGGATCGGACCGGGCGGCGAGCCCAAATGCACCGTCCGGCCCCAGAGTTCCTTGCCGGTCGCCAGATCCAGGCAGAGCACTCTGTACTCTTCCTGCACCTTGGGCGCGTCGGGCCGGTTTCCGCCGAAGTACAGGCCCTTCTTGGGCTCCTCCAACTCGCCGCGATTCACGGCCGTGGTCAAGAAGATCCGATTACCCCACACGATCGGCGAGGACCAACCCCGGCCCGGCACGTCGGTCTTCCAGGCGATGTTCTCGGTGGCCGACCAGCGATCGGGGAGATTCGGCCCGGCGGCCACACCACGCGATTCCGGCCCGCGGAACTGCGGCCAGTGCTGTCCGGTCTGCCCCGACAGCGAAGACGCGTTCCATGCGAGAACGAGCACGACGAGAACGGGACGACAAGTCGCTTTCTGATCAAGACGGTGTCTCATGTTTCTCTCAAGCGGACGGGAATCAGCCGGGGCCCGCACCAGCCGCTATCTCGCCGAGGTCGTGATGGCCGAAAGGAGGACTTCCTGAACCATCAGTTCATGGGCAAGGGGATAGGGATTCGCGATCTCGCCGCGGACGATCCGGGCCAGTTCGATCAGTTGATCGTCGTATCTTCCCGGCATCGGCGGGAACGTGACTTCCTGATAACCCTTCTTGAACGAGTCGCGTGGGGCGGCCAGTGCAAGCTGGAGCTTGAGGGGCTGCGGAGGACGCAGGTCGAACGTCTCCAGCGGGCGAATGTCGATCGTCCCCCGGTCGCCGCACACGACCAACTGCCGCCGCTTGTAGCCCTCCACCTCCAGCGACGCCGTGCGGATCGTCACCGTGGTCCGCGGATACTCGAGCACCGCCAAGCCGTTGTCGTATACCTTCACGTCGGGCTCGATCTGACGCTGGTAGGACGTCACCCGGTCGGGCTTGCCGAGCATGCTCACCACCAGATCGATCAGATGGCTGCCGAAGATGTACATGCCTCCGCCGCGAAACTGCCCGAGCCACTTCCGGTAGGCGGGCGTCTGCTCGCGGCTCATGACGGCGTGGATCTCGAAGACCTGGCCCAGCCAGCCTTCGCGGACCGCGCGCTGGCAGAACTGCACGGCCGGATTGTTGCGATACATGTAGCCCAACTGCACGGCCAGGTTCCGCCGTCCCGCCTCGTCCAGCAGCTTCTTGAACGGTTCGATCGTCTCGCCGCCCGGCTTGTCGAGGTGGAGATGCATGCCGGCCTCGACGCACCGCAGACCGGCGGACGCCAGGTCGACGACCTCGGTCTCCACGGCCACCGCCTGGAGCCCCTTGGTGTGGAGCAGTTCCTCCTCGGTCATCCACTTCAAGCCGCGGTAGGCCGAATCGTTCTCGTGCCTCTTGCGGGCCGCCGGATCGGGCTCGACAATCCCCACCACTTCGTAGTGGCCGTGCAGCCTTCGCAGCGTCGCCATCTTGGCCGACGCGTGATGGTGCAGCGTGCCAATCTGCCCGATCTTGATGCGCTGCATGGGCTGGCCGGCTGCGAGGACTCCCGGTGCGAGCCCCGGCCCCGCGGCTGCGGCGACAACGCCTCCGGCTGCGGTGGCGGTCAGAAAACGACGCCGGTCCATGGGGCGAGGGTCGGGGGCCTGCATGGGGAAATCCGAAATGGATGGCGGAAGTTTTGGGAAACGAGATTCTCGCTGGGCGCGTACGGATTCCGTCATGCCCTGCCATTCCTCAATCGGGCAGCGGTCTACCCTTCGTCTCGGGGGCGAACCAGATGAGCACCAGTCCGACGACGTAGATCAGGGCGATCCGCGAGCCGGCTGCGGCGTAGTCGCCGCCCAGCAGGCGGACGAACTCGCCCATCTGGAGCGCGGCCACGGCGGCGAGAATGCGGCCGAAGTTGAAGCTGAGGCCCTGCCCGGTGGCTCGCATGCGGGTCGGGAAGATCTCGGGCAGGTAGAGCGGCAGCCAGCCGTAGAAGGCCGCGGTCACGCAGCCGGCGAACCCGACCATGCCCCAGAAGAGCCAACCGTCCTTGAGATCCAGGTAGCGGAAGAGCCACCAGCACGATACGAACGACAGCAGGCACAGACCGAAGTAGACGGGCCGGCGTCCCCATCGGCCGCCGAGGACCGGCGCGATGAAACAGCCGAGGATCGCCCCAATCGACAGGATGATTTGCAGGTTGGCCTTGGCCCGGGCCGCCACGCTGTCGATCTCCGACCACTTGGCCTGGGGAAGTTGCCCCCGGGCCTCCTGGAGCTTCTCTTTGAGTTGGCTCTTGGGGACCTCGCTCATCTTGCTCTCCGGCAGGGCCCTCGCGACGAGTTCGGCCTGGGTCAACTGCTCGACCCAAAGCGGAGTCCATCCCGACACGGCCGCCCAGGTGCCGATCAGCGGGATCGCCGAGAATGCGATCGCCAGGAGGGTCGTCTTCACCATGCCCGGGGAGAAGATCTCCAGGATCGGCTGCTTCTTGGCGGTCTTGGCGGCGGCCTTCCAGCGTTCCGATTCCGGGACGGCGAACATGATGAGAAGTGCGAGCACGGCGGGAGACGCGCCCACCAGCATCAGCCATCGCCACGAGCCGGGGGTGACCGGGAAGATCGAGGCCACGGTACCGATGAAGAGGAACCCAAAATTGGCCGCCGCCCCGATGGCCCCGGCGAGCTTGGGGCGATGCCTTTCGGGCCAGCACTCCACGACCAGCGCGACGGCCACCGCCCATTCCCCACCCATTCCCAGCGAGGCAATGAATCGGAAGACGCCCAGGTGCCACGCTTGCGTGGCGAAAAACCCCGCTCCGGTGAAGAGCGAGTAGGTGAGGATGCTCAGGACCATCGAGCGGACCCGGCCGATCTTGTCCCCCAGCCACCCGAAAACGAGGCCGCCCATCGCCGCCCCGAGCAGAAAGCAGGCCACAATGACCCCGTTCCAGCGGCCCACCGCGGCGTCGCCCGTCTCGGCGAGCAGCTCCTGAAGCGCCGGCCGGGCCACGAGCGGAAACAGCCCGATCTCCACCCCGTCGAACATCCAGCCCAGAAACGCGGCGGCCAGCACGATCCACTGCCCCCTGGTCAGCCGCGGCTCGGTCGCAGGCCCCAAAGACGCCCGCGCACCGGGGTGGCTCGCTGTCGTCTCGTGCGAGTCGGCCATCGTCTTCCTCCCTCCAGAAAGAAACGGGGTCTGCGGCACGTCCCGAGACGCCACGTGCCAAACGACGGGCCGATCTTACCATCCCGCCCCCGGGGAAACAAGCTTCTCTCAAATCGGGGTGTGGCGAGCGTTCTTGGCAATCCGTGTAGGAAGGGCTCATGGCAGGTCCCACCTGCCGGGCGGGACCTTGAGCAACGGCAGACATTTTCCGGCGCCCAGGTTCCGCCCGGCAGACGGGACCTACCACCAGGAAATCTTGCCACACACGCGAATTGCGCGGCCGAATGACATCGCGTGCCCCCGGGAGGGCGAGGCTCCTGCCGAGCCGGCTTGCGTCGTCCCCCGGGTGGGAGTATGTTGGACCGCGTATGTGGGAGTGAATCGCGAATACGGAATACCGAAGGCAGAATCCCAGATTGGGGTAACGTCTTCTGGAAGTCCGATCTTCATTCCGTATTCGCTATTCATTCTTCGAGTAACGAAGGGAGCCCACGATGGCCCGGCTCACGAGGCGGACGTTTCTTGCCCAATCGTTGCTGACGACAGGCATGGGTGTCGGGGGGCTTTGCTCGAGGACGGCGGCCGGGGCGGCGAGTGGTGCGGCTCCGCCCGCCGCGAAGTACGCTATCTGCAACGAGACCTTCCAGGATTGGCCCTTCGAGAAGGCGTTCGCCCTGGCCGCGGAGTGCGGCTACACGGGAATCGAGATCGCTCCGTTCACCCTCGCCGACTACGTGACCCGCATTTCGGCCGCCCGACGGGCCGAGGTCCGGCGTCAGGCCCAGAAGGCCGGCCTGGAAGTGGTGGGCCTTCACTGGATCCTGGCCAAGACCCAGGGTTTCCACCTCACCAGTGCCGACGCCGCCGTGCGCCGCCGCACCGTGGAGTACCTCGGCGAATTGGCCCGGCTCTGCGCCGACCTCGACGGGAAGGTGCTCGTGTTCGGTTCCCCGAAGCAGCGCGACCTGGCCCCGGGCATGGACCGTCAGGCAGGGATGCAGAACGCGGCCGAGGTCATCCGCCGGTTGCTCCCCGAGTTGGAGAAGACCGGCGTCACGCTCGCACTGGAGCCCCTCGCGCCGAGCCTGACGAACTTCCTCACGACCGCCGCCGATGGCGTCGAGTTGATCGAAATGGTCGGTTCCCCGCGGTGCCGGCTGCACCTGGACTGCCTGGCGATGTCGACCGAGGCCACGCCGATCCCGGAGTTGATCCGCAAACATCGCTCCGTGCTTGTCCATTTCCACGCCAACGATCCCAACGGACTTGGCCCCGGCTTCGGCAAACTTGATTTCGTGCCGATCCTCCGCGCCCTCCAAGAGATCGACTACCCCGGCTGGATCTCCGTCGAAGTCTTCAGCGACAAGCCCGGCCCCGAACGGATCGCCCGCCAAAGCATCGCCACCATGCGCGAGTGCTGGGCGAAGGCAGTGGCCCTTGGGCGGTGATCGGGGTCAGGGGAGTAGGGTGCTCTGTGAGCACCGTCAACATGGCTGCTCGGCGATGATCGCTGAAGAGGTGCTCACAGAGCACCCTACTCCACCGATCTCCTCACGGCAAATCGATTTCGTAGCACGCCATGGCCAGGGGGCGGAGTTCGAGCCGGAGCGAATCTCCGTCCACCGGGACGGGCCGGCTGTCGCTCACCGGGCGGATGTTCTTGGGAGTTGCGGGGAGGCGGAACCGGACCGTGCCCTCGCCGTCCCCGTCGTTGACGGCCACGAGGTACACCTTGCCTCCGTGGGACCGGGCCAGCCAGTGGAGCCAGCCCGGCGGTTTGCCCTCCACGCGGACCGGCGGGACCGGTTCGATCGAGAGCACGATCGGCGCCATCCGGTCGATTTCCGCGGCCAGGCGTTTCAGCCCGGCCCACTGGGCGTCGAAGGGCACGTCCGGGTTCCGCTTCAGGTCGAACCAGGAGTAGAAGACCAACCCCGTGGCCCCTTCGCAGATGCACTGCCAGGCCATGCTCCGGACTTCGTCGTCGGTGGGCGTGCGCCCGCGCTGCTTCTCGGCCTCGCTCTTGGCGTAGTTACCCCAGTTGTGGACCTGGGGGACCTGCCACATCGGCCGGGCGCGTTCGACTTGCCGGAAGGTCTCGGCGGTCCACCCGGCGGCCATCGACGCCGGCTTGCGCCCGATCGGGTAGGGGTCGGTCCCGATCGCGTCGAACGAGTTGAGGTACGCCGCCACCTCGCGGAACTGGTAGAGCACGACCCAGGTGGGATGATCCGGGTCCTCTTCCGCGACCCATCGCTGATGGGCCTCGAGCTGCGGCATGAACTGCTGCGACAGCTCGTCGTTCAGATACCAGGCCAGGAGTGCCGGGTGCCCGCGGAACTCGCGGACCCGGGCCCGGACCATCGGCTCCTCGTCGGCCGGCGTGCGGATCGACCGCGGGCACCACGTCGAACCGGCGTACCAGTCCTTGATCGAGTAGATCACCTTGAGCCCGTGCTGGTGGGCAAGGTCCATCTGCTGCCGCGTGGGCGATCCGTAGGGCATGAGGCAGTTGAACTTGCTCTGGGCGTAGATCTTCAGGTCGGCGGGCGTGATGCCGCTCCAGTACATCCCGATCGGGAAGAACGGCTTGTCGTCGACCAGCAGCCGGCGGTGCTCGTCGATGCGGCACTTGCGTTTCTGGCCGTCCGCCAAGCGCACGATGCGGTGGTGGTCGGTTTGCAGATCCTCTCCGGTCGGACCCTCCAGTCGCACGGCGAGATCGTATTGGCCCGGCTTCAGGTCCGCGAGGGGAACGGCGAGGTCCACGTGGTCCGGCTGGGTGCGATCCGGCCGGCCGGTTGCTTCCCGCAAGACCTGCTTCTTCGGACCCGTCAGGCAGGCCCGGACGCGGATCGCTTCGACCTTCAGATCGTGGTCCGCCAGGTTCCATCGGACGCGAACGCGGGCCTCCTTCGGACCCTCCGAGGTGACGGAACCCCGGTAGACCGGCGAGACGAGCACACTCCGCATGGGCGGATCGGTGATGCGGACCAACTCGACGTCGTCGAACCACGCGGTGCCCGTCATCCCCTGACGCACGTAGCACGCCAGGTGGCACGAAACCGCCTCGTCGGGCAGCCGCGTGACGCCCTCCACGCGTTTCCATGCCTGGGTGCCTTGGACGCCCGAAGGATACGCGCCGCCCAGCCACTTGCCGTCCTTGCCCTGCCATTCCAGGCAGATCGTCGCCCCGGACTCGTTTCCCGTGATCCCTTCGGTCTTGATCCACACCCCGAAGCGGCACTTCCAGCCGCCGCGGACCGGCACCTTCTGCGTACAGAGCACGTACCGCTTGGAATCCTGGTTGGCATATTTCAAAGAAGCCTTCCCGGTCCTGGCGGTGCTCCGGTCGAGGGAGTAGACCTGCGGCGTGCCGTGCCAGCTTGCAGGCACCGGCGATTTCGGGTCGGCTTGCTCGAACGAGGCGTTGGCAACCAGGTTCTCTCCGCTCGGTTCGGCCGCCCGCCCAACGACAGGAGCCACGAGCGCCAGGCCGACGATCGCCGCGCTCCATGCCACAAGAGGAAGAACGCGATTCGCGTTGGGGATCGACATCACGGTGCTCGCTTTGTTTCGTGGAACGTTGCCGGGGACTGTCCCCTTGGCCTGTGAACGGTTACGGTCGATGGGCTACCTCGCCTCGGCGGCAATCCGGGAGATTTCGTCGAAGCCCGGCCCGCACACGGGAATCTCGATAGAAAAAACCTCGGCAATCACCTGGGTCCAGCCGTGGAGGAAGTAGACCCAGCCGTCCTCGACGTGCAAGGCCCGCTCCTTCGCCCGGGCCCGCGCCTGGTCGAGGAACACAAGTTCGCCGCGATAATTGAAGTCCCAGGCGTAGCCGCGCTCCGGGAACCCGGCCTGATCGGTGATCGGCGAACCGGGGGCGTCTTTGCCCAGCCCGGTCGCGTTGACCACGAGCGAACGCGGCATGAGGCGGTTGACCAGGGCGTCGTTGTCTTCCGGCCGGGGCGTGTGATGGTACTCCACGGGAATGCCCGCGGAGAGCCCGGCGTGGATGCGGCGGATCTCCTCCAGGCGCGGTTGGCTCCGGTTGGAAACGACGATGCGCGACGGCCGGTTTGCGCCGTGCCGCGGATCCATCAGGCAACTGGTCAGGGCGATCGACGACCCGCCGGCCCCGAGCACGAGCGCCTCCGCACCGGTCTTCTGCCAGTGCCCCGCGGGCAGGAACGCATCGAGGGCCAGGCCGCTGGAAATGGGGTCCTTGGCGTGGCCCACGAGCTTGGCGCCGCGCTTCGAGATGCCGCTCACCTCGCCCATCAGTTGGGCAAAAGGGTCCAACTCGTCGAACAGGTCGCGGCAGGCGGCCAGGAGGTCGATCTTGTGGGTCGTGACCAAGGCCCCCAGCGAAAGCGGGTCGCCCTTGATGAATTCGATCACTCGGCGGTAGACCTCCGGCGCGTCGTGCCATTGGCAGTCGATGCCGCGGATCTGCGCATCGGCCAGCCCGAGATGCCCGGCCCATCGCGGAAAGACCCTCATGATCGACGACTTGCCGGTCGTGACTCCGATGAAGTACATCGTCGGCCGGCCGGCCGGCTCGTACCGCGTATCGACGGTTGCTTGAATTGCCAGAGACATGAGGCGAATCCTTATCGTATGTTGAAGGCCCATCGTACCCCGCACGCCTTGGCCCTGCAACCTGTGACGGGAAATCCCAGCCTCGCCGCGGTCGCTCCGACTGCTGGCGTATGCTCCCGGCCCGTTCTATAATACCGCTCGCCGAGATCGTGGAACTCGCCCATTGACTTTCCAACCTGGACCGTTGGTCTTTGGCCGATGCTAACAGGATGAAACCCCAATGCCAAATCTCGGAGAACGAGCCATGAGACACGTGCTTTGCATCGTGGGCGTACTGGTCGCCTTGAGTGGTTCGCTGAAGGCCGCCGAGCCGCGGGTCGTGTTTGAGGATCGTTTTGACGGGAAGGTGGCCGACGGGTGGAGTTGGCTCCGCGAGGACGCGAAGACGTGGCGGATCAAGGACGGGGCCCTGGAGATCCGCGTCGAGCCGGGCGTGGCCCCCACGGTCAAGAACGCCCTCGTGCGCAAGGCCCCCGACCGGAGCCAGGGCAAGCTCGCGTTCGACGTGACGGTCACGTTCACCGCCGAGCCGACCAAGCAGTTCGAGCAGGCCGGGATCACCTGGTACCGCGACGGCAAGCCGGCCTTCAAGCTCGTCCATGAGCTCATCGACGGCAAGACCTACATCATCCCGGGGAAAGTCCCGGCGCCGGCCAAGACCGTCGAGCTCCGCCTGATCGTGACGAAAGACCGGTTCGTTGCCCAGTTCCGGCCGGACGGCAAGGGCGAGTTCCGCACGGTGGCCGAAGGGCCGCTGCCCGCCGGGCCCAACCAGCAGGTGAGCCTCCAGTGCTACAACGGCCCATCGGACGCCGAGCACTGGATGCGCTTCGACGATTTCCGCATCCTCCAATGGGCCGAGTGATTGCGTGCGATCCGGACGGTCGGGTGGCGGTTTATCGTCTTGAGGATGTGATCGACGTTCCCAGGGCTTGACGGAGCAGAAGGCGACAAGATAGACTGTCGCGTGGTACTCCTCCTCCGGAGTGGGGTCTTCTCCGGGTTGTGTCGCGCCTTCTCCTCGGCAATAACTGGTGCCGTATGCCCAAGCGCTGGCTGCGGATTCCTTGGCGGCTGAACCGTTGGGCCGCCTTTCCGCTGGTGTGGCTCTTCTGTCTGCCTGGGGGCGCGGTGCTCGTGGAGATCGTCCGCGATGCGCTGAGGCCCCTGTTCGTGGAGCCCGGGGTGCCTGGTCCGAAGATTCCGTTGCCGGCCGAAGCGGCGCTGATCGGTGGTGCGGCCCTCGTGCTGGCGCTGGGTTTCTTCGGGAAACGGATACTGCCACGGAGTCTGGGCTGGACGATTGCGCTATTGGGCCATGCCGCGCTGGCCAACGCCCTCTCGCCCGGCAGGGACGCCCGGCAGCAGTTGGTTTGGCTGGGGGCGGGGGCGGCGCTCGGGGCCGTGGTGGGATTGCTGGCGGGGCCCC
>Ga0067045_1028378_pt1 | contig 34969 bp, 33 predicted proteins | sample TerdegcTABiofilm_FD_59184 | JGI IMG/M metagenome (GOLD analysis project Ga0067045, IMG submission 59184) | Combined Assembly of (Gp0054472, Gp0054536) Wastewater bioreactor microbial communities from Singapore -Terephthalate degrading...
GCTTTTGGATCCTCTGGCGCAGTCAATCGGATATCCACAGGCCGCACGCCGATCTTCAACTGGCAACCTCCCATCTTTTCCGCCAGCATCTTCTGGTCTTCCGGTCGAATGGGAACAGCATAGGGAGTATCGCATTCCACAACAGCGTGATCCCCCTGATAATCTACCGTGAACAGATTCATCGGCGGATCCCCCACAAAGGAGGCAACATACAAATTGACAGGATTGTAGTAAATCTCATCCGGCGTACCGATTTGCTCGATGACGCCTTTGTTAAGCACAGCCACCGTGTCCCCCATCGAAAGGGCTTCGAGCTGGTCAGGTGTGGCGTAGAGGGTGGTAATCCCCAATTCTGTCTGGATCTTTTTGAGCTCAGAACGCATGCGGTGCCGTAGCTTGGCATCCAGGTGAGAAATCGGTTCATCGAGCATATAGGCTTTTGGGCGGCGCACCAGGGTACGCCCCAAAGCAACGCGCTGCTTCTGCCCGCCAGAAAGTTCGCGCGGATAACGATGTAGCAATTCGCCTAAACCGAGCATTTCCGCCACTTCTTTAACGCGATTTTCTCGCTCTTGCCTTGGCATTTGCTTTTTTCGTTCCGGCGATTCCAGGGGAAACATTAAATTTTGAAAAACGGTGAAATGGGGATAAAGCGCATAACTCTCAAAAGCAGTGGCGATATCGCGGTTTTGGGGAAACGTTTTAGTTATATCCTGCCCATCCAAAAAAACTCCACCGCTATCGGGGGTCTCGATGCCCGAAATGATCGCAATAGTCGTTGATTTTCCAGCGCCCGAAGCGCCCAATAAAACAAACAATTCGCCATCGTTGACCGTAAAACTGACCTGGTCAAGGGCGGTAACTTTTCCAAATTTTTTGGTGATGGTGCGCAATTCAACTTGTGCCATGCGAATTCTCCAGGGTAGTCCTATTCGGGGTACAAAATATTCAAGCCTGTTTCTATATCGAAGAAGTGCATGTGGCGCTGATCAAAAGTGACATAGACCGTCTGCCCGATATCCGGCCGCAGACTGCCCAGCACCTGCGCCAGAAGAATATCGCCGCCGTGCAACCGTAATGAAATGATCGTGCGATCGCCTTGGGGTTCAACAAAATCAGTCTCCAGAGCAAAGCTGTTCGGAAAAGGCTGCATACTGACCCGCACATCTTCTGGGCGAATACCCAATTTGAGCCTTGAGCCGCCGCGGTACTGGAGGAACTGCGATTTACATTCATCATCCAAACGCAGTCGAAAAGAAGGAGAGACAATAAAAGATTGATCCTCTTCCTGCAACAGCTCACAAAAAGTAAAATTCATGGGCGGTTCGCCAATAAAGCCGCCTACGAAATCATTGCGCGGGTTATAGTAAATTTCAAGCGGCGTGCCCACTTGCTGAATCCGCCCCAGGTTCATAATCGCAATGCGGTCTGCCATCGCCATCGATTCAACCTGATCATGGGTAATATACAAAGTGGTCACTCTCAAGCGTTCAACTTGTTTCTTCAACTCATCCCGCATACGCGCTCGCAGCCCCGCATCCAGGTGAGAGATCGGTTCATCCATAATCATCACGGCTGGCTGGCGGACGATTGCCCGGCCAATAGAAACACTTTGCATCTCGCCGCCGCTCAAATGACGAACCCCGGTGTGAAGAATTGAAGTCAAATTGAGAAATTCAGCTGCCTCTTTCACCTTCTTATCAATTTCGCTTTCGGGCATCTTGCGCACCCGCAAAGGAAAAGCGATGTTTTCATAAACAGTAAGGTTCGGATACAACGCCCAATTCTCGAATACCATCGCCACATTTCTGCTGCTGGGAGGAAGCTGATTGACAACCTGATCGTTGAAAAGGATCTCGCCGCGACTGATTTCTTCCAAACCTGCAATCATCCGTAAGGTGGATGATTTGCCGCATCCCGACGGCCCTAGAATGGAGAAAAACTCCCCATCCTCGCATTTCCAATTTGCATCAATAACCGCCTGAACCTTACCACCGTAAATTTTCCAGACATTCCTCAGTTCTACACTCGCCACTGTGTCTTCTCCCATCGTCTAATATTGCTGTCAATCCCGCACAACCCAGGGGAGCCCCCTAGACGCCCATCTCATAAGCCGCATGAAACAACCAGACCGCCCGTGAAGCCTTGATGGGAATTCCCTTGTCAGAAAGTGTAACGCGGAAGCGCTGCAAAACAGGAACACCAGGATCCACCTGCAAGTATTTTGCCTCGCGTTCTTCAAGACACACCACCGTCACCTCATCAAAAGCCTTTTCAGATTTGAGGCCGAATTTTTGCTCCATCACAGCAAAAGAGGACTGCCCTGTTCCTTCCTCGGTAAACAGGTCTGGCGTAATGCCAGGGTAATACTTGGCAGGAAAATAAGAAATTTCGATTGCAACCGGTTTTCCATTGGCAGAACGAAGGCGTTCCATAATCTGCACCTGATCGCCGGGCTCAAGCGCAAGTCGCTTTGCGATCGAAGCCCAGGCATCCACAAGCTGCCAGTTGATGATTTCAACGCCAGGGGTTTCGCCGCGCTTCTTGGCTTCTTTGGTAATGCTATGGCTGCCCCCCAGCGTACCCCAAAGTTTATGCTTTGGGACTTGAACTTCTTTCAAAGGTTTTGGACGAACGCGCTCCAATTCACCTTCATAAATCAATTCAGCAATGGCGTCCTCAATTTCCGTCTCACTCGCGTTCAATCGTTTCGCGAGCTCATTAATCGGCGGGAGAGGAACGCCAGCCTCGAATTCCCCAGCCCGAATAAGTTTTTCTAATTCAAAGAAGAATTTATTCATCGTTGCACCTCATAAAAAATGGATATAAAAAAGAAGCACCCAGCTCTTCATCCTTTGACGCCGCCGCGCGTCAAGCCCTCTACCAGATTGCGGGAGAACAGGAAAACCAGGATGTAAATCGGCACTATGCCTGCAAGCGCAGCTGCAGACATTTCTCCAAATTGAAGCCCGTGTTCGCCAATATAGCGAGAAATGCCAATTGGAAAAGTGTTAGATTTTACACCGTAAGTGAGAATAAGGGCGAATAGAAACTCGTTCCAGGAAAGAATCAAGGTGATCACGCCAGTCGCCAGGATGCCAGGGCGGATCAACGGCACCACAACCCGAAGGAGCGTCTCCCATTTACTATAACCATCGATCCAGGCTGCCTGTTCAAGTTCTCTAGGAATCGAGCGGATATAACTATCAATCAACCAGACGGCTATGGGCATATTGGCCATCATATGGACAAGGATCAAGCCTGCCAGTGTGTTCTGGAGGTTGACCATTTTCACCATTGCAAAAATAGGGATGCTCACGACAATCGGCGGCATGACATAAGTGCCAAGGATCCAGGCAGGTAGGAACCATCCACCGGTCTTAAACCGGATAATGGAGTAAGTAGTTGGAACAGCAACTAACAATACCAGGATGGTGCTAATAACTGCCACCACCGTAGAATTGAAGAGATAGCGCACTAACGGCACGTTGGCAAAAGCCTTCACCCAGTTGATAGTTGTTATTTGCCCACGCGGCAGCAATGCCCCCGAAGTTCGGATCTCGATTGGTTCTTTAAGAGAGGTCATTGCAATATAAAAGATGGGGAGGAGGATGGCTAGAATGAAAAGCAGCAAAAGGATAATTCGCGCCGGCCTGCCAAAGAAAATCCGATTCAAGTAAAAAGCCGGGGTTTTCTGTTCAAACGCATGAACAGCGCTTTCAAAGTGTTCAATCCCTTTAACGTCTTCCATAGTTTATTCAACCCTCTTCAATATCGCTTCGCGGCCTTTGGTCAAAAGCGTTGCCAGAACACTAATTAAGATCAGAACCAAAATACTCAAAGCGCCGCCATAACCCGTCTGAAATTGTTTAAAGCTGACCCGGTAAAGATAGAAAGAAGCCACTTGGGTTGAATTGCCCGGGCCACCAAATGTGAGCATATAGATCAAATCAAAGACTTTGAGCGCGATCAATAGCCGGAACAAGAAAATGACGATGATCTGAGGTGCCACCATGGGCAGCGTAAGGCGTTTAAAAACATACCACCCAGACGCTCCATCAACCATTGCAGCTTCGTAAGGGTCTCTGGGAAGCGACTGAAGCGCCGCCATACAGAGCAAGAAGCAAAACGGTGTCCATTGCCAGATGTCAGCCAGCATAATGGAAGGAAATGCCAGGCTTTTATCTCCCAGGAATGGAATGACGCCTGAGGTCAGCCCCCATTTCGTAAGATAATAATTCAACATCCCCTGGTTGGGATCATAGATCAACCGCCAGATCATGGCAATGGCAACCGGAGGGGTAAACAAAGGCAGCAAAGCCAGCGTACGCAAGACCCCGCTTAATTTTCTCTCTCGTTGCATTGCAAAAGCAAGGATGAAGCCAAAAAAAGTCTGGATCGTGGTAACTGTAAAGGCAAATATTAGGGTGTTCACCAAAGAAGTCCCAAAGACCTCATCGGTAAACGCCTTCTTGTAGTTTTCAAACCAGATGAAATCGTTAAAAGGTTTGGCAATGGTGGAATTTGTAAAGCTGATACCCAGAACGTAGATCAGTGGCACCAGCGAAATGATCAACAATATTAGAAAGGTGGGAAGCACCATTAATTTTGGAGTGTACTTTTCAAGTGTAGCGTTCACTGCCTGACTCCTTTTTGCAATCAGACTGACCGATAAACAATACAGCCGGACTTCGGAACTGGATGGGGGCGGTCACCCCCATCCAGTCAACCAACCAAATTACTGTCCGAGAATCTCTTCCCAGGTCTTCTGGGTATCATCAAGCGCCTTTTGCGGAGTTTTCTCGCCAGTTAACGCCAGTGAGAGGTTATCGGTAAGCGGTTCTTGCAATTTGAACCATTTTGCATCCGTCGGCCATACGACTGCATTGGCATGGGCTTTCGCGATAGCGTCGGCAACTTCGGCTCCTACAAATTCGACGAACTTGGGATTATCCAGCGTAGATTTTCGCACCGGATCGATACCGCCAACGACTGTATTATAGCGAGCAGCAATTTCAGGATTAGCTACAAAGGCCAAGAAAGCATAGGCAAGATCCTTGTTCTTAGACCCGGTGGAAACGCCAACCCCGAACCCGGCATTTACAGAAGCAACGGTTTTTCCTTTGTCGCCAGGGCCTTTCGGAAGCGGCACGACGCCCCACTGGCCAACGATCTTAGAAGAGGCCGGATCATCAGTCATTGATCCGAGATCGGTCCAAAACTCAACCATGGCGGCCTTCGCGGTGAACCAGGCGCCCAAAGACTCATCGAAAGCAACCGCCGAGGGGGTTGGGAGGGCGTATTTCGATTCGTCCACCAGAGCTTGCAATGCAGCAACAGCTTCAGGGCTGTTGATTGCTGGTTTGCCGTCCGCATCGAAGAAAGAACCCCCAAATGAACCCAGCCGGTTAAGGTAAGAGCCGATCAAGATAAGCGGGCTTTTGGCTCCCATGATAGCGCATCCATAAGCTTCGCCTTTTTCGCCTTCGGTGATGGTCTTGCACACAGTCAGGTAGTCATCCCAGGTGGCAGGCGGCTGCAAATTGTATTTCTCAAGCAGCGGTTTGTAGTACCACAACAGGTGCATGTCGCCGTCATAAGGAATGCCGTAGCGGCTATCGCCAATCTTTGTGAAGGTGTCAAAGTAAACTGGGAAGAAATCATCTGCCTTAAGCCAATCCGCATTATCCACATACCACTGATCCAGGTTTTCGAGAACATTGTTCTCTACCATGGTGCCTAAACCAGGGTACCAGTACTCGATCACATCGACTTCGTTGGCGCCAGAAGTCACATCCAACACCGCTTTTTCAATGACATTGTCGTAAGGCACCACGATCAGTTCCACTTTCGCGCCGGTTTCCTCTTCAAACCAGGTTGCCAGGTTTTGAGCGGCAACATTATGCGGTTGGATGGTCAAGAAACGCAGGGTCTGACCGGCAAACGATGTCTCAGCAGCGGGTTCAGCAGGCGCTTCGGTGGGTTTAGCTACTTCTGCGGCTGGCTCTTGAGGCTTCGGAGCCTCAGTCGGCGTGGCGGCAGGCTGGCAAGCCGCAAGCAACACGGCCAAAACAACGAACAGGCTCATAACGTAAGTAAGCTTTTTCAATTCAACCTCCTTTTACTCGCAACATTTGTTTCGGTTTGATACGACATTCGGTGATCTATCTACAACTTGATGGTGTCCTTCTGCGGGTGATTTGCTCCTCCTTCCTCTGAAAAATCGCATTATTGCCAGTGTTCGATACCGGCTTCTGCGCTCTCCTCCCAGACAGGCCAGACCGCCTGGATGAGATGAATATAGATCTGGTAAAGCTGGTCATATCGCTTTACGTTTTCCGGGTTTGGTTCATATTCTCGGCTGATGTTTACCATCCGTCGGACGCCTTCGCCATGATCCTTGAACGCTCCTACGGCCACTCCTGCATTGATCGCAGCACCCCTCGACCCCGAATCGGCGCCTGCCGGCACCCTGACCTTGCTTCCGGTGCAGTCGGCAATGATCTGGCACCAAAGGGGACTTTTCGAGCCACCTCCAGAAACATAAATCGTATCCAGACGCCCCTTCTTGATCATCGCTTCTATATTGTGACGGGTTGACAACGCCACCCCTTCAAACACAGATCGCAAGAGATGCGCGCGGGTATGCCAGTCGCCAAGACCAAAAAACACGCCGCGCGCCTCCGGTTTTACAAACGGGGCGCGTTCCCCTTGCAAAAGCGGGAGATAAACTATCCCGCCAGAGCCAACGGGGATGTCTCTGATTTTTTCGTTGATGACCTCATAAACGCTGACGCCGCGCTCTTGGGCTTCCTGGCGTTCAGTTGCACAGAATTCTCGCTCCGCCCAGTCGAGGTTTCCGGCAGCAACCTGGGCCATAGAAGTTTTATAAAAAACTCCCGGCACCGTATGGCACATCAGGCTGTAGATCCGTTCCGAATCCAGAGTTGGCTCAGCCGAAAGCACAACATGAACCCCCGCCGTAGCGATATTGCTGCACGCTTCTCCGACGTTGTAAGCCCCCGCTCCCAACGTAGAGCATGCGCCATCGAAAGCGCCGGAAGAAACCGGCGTCCCTTCTTTCAAACCGGTCATTTCCGCCGCCTGCCGGGTAACTTTGCCCGCAACTTCCCAGGCAGGCGCCAGTTTGGGAAGCAAGTGCCTGTACGCGCCAATGCCCGCCAGCGTTAACAACTCATCGGAATAATCCAACGTTCTAAAATCGATCAATGCCACAGAAGCCATCGAAGGATCAGTACTGAATTCACCCGTCAGGCAATATTTCGTCCAATCCTTCGATGTCAGGTTCACATAGGCTTTTTTGAGACTCTCCGGTTCGTGGTCCATGAGCCACGGGAAGATCGTCACCGGCCCCATCCCCGCAAAGAGGTTCCAACCGGAAAGATCATAAAGCTGAGGTAAAAGGCCTTGTTCTCCCCAGCGATCCAGATAGGGCTTGGCGCGCCCATCCAACCAGATGATCGCCGGGCGCACCGGAGCGCCGCTCTCATCCACCAACCACACGCCACCGCCATGGCCGCTAAGCGAGACGCCGGCGATGTCCAGCGCATCGACAGCGGCGCGCTCCAGACAGTTACGGATCGCCGAAGCGGTCGCCTGCCAGATCTCTTCCATGCTCTGTTCAGCCCAGCCGGGTTCCGGGTGAGCCGTTTTTACATCACGGCCGCTCGAAACCGCAACTTCGTTGCCATCCAGATCAAACAAGGTCGCTTTCGTGGTGGTTGTGCCGTTATCAATCCCCAGTAGATAAGTTTTTTTCATCGCAGCCCTCGTCTTAATGGGTTTATCTAGATGATTTGTGAAAAAAATAACAAATTAAAGGTAAAGATTTTGATCGCGCCTTCCACAAAACTCTTTTCATCAGTTGCAATCGTTCAGGAGATACCAGTAATAAGCGGCTTTATGGATATTCGTAAGTACGTTTGTACGGACAATATTACAGAAAAATAACAAATGCCTTGCAGCGTTGAGAAAATGGAAAAGCAACCGTTTCCACTATAGCGATTTCCTGATAGCTTGTCAAGTCCATCTCGTTTCCATTTTTTATATCGCCCGTATTTAACCTAACCGATAGGTTGGTTTCGGAAAAGAAGGATGGAACGATTCTCGACCACGACGCGCCCATCTCAACCCCATCTTTTCCACTATTCCCATCACCGCCCGATCAATTAGTTCCGAGAGATGTTCGACTGGCATCTCGACGCGCGCGTTAACCAGCAGGGATATTTTTTCTCCGATTATTGGCGGAATTTCCTCCTCCCACCCCGGATGCATGTAAGTCGTGAAACTCACTTTCGCTTCCCCAGCGGTGGAGCCGCGCACGATAAACTTCACATGACCGATGCCTGCATCAGCTCCTTGGAGTGACACAAGAATAGCTTGCATGATCGCCACAACAACTGTTCGGCCATCGCCGCCGGGAATCTCAAATTCCAGTTCCTCATCCAGCCATCCCAGCCGGGCCTCACCTTCTCCATAGCGTTGATAATCAATATCGAGTGAAGCGTCAGGCAATGGGATGCTTCCTTCTTCGATCCTTTGAAGCCAGTTCTGGACCCCTTCTTCGGTGAGCGACGCCTGGAACAGGATTACTTTATCTGGATAGGCGGAACAAATTTGACCGAGTACCTCAGCTCGCTGTTCTTCGGCAAGCAAATCCATTTTATTGACAACCAACAGGTGCGTCTCTTCAATCTGCTTATCGAAGATATACACTATGCCATCACTGAAAGGTAGCGGGATATCATCCAACCGCATCCGAAGTAAACGTACATCCACAAAAGTAGAAAAACTTGTAGGCCTATAAGCGCTTTGCTGCAATTGAAGCATCGGCTTGACAACCGTAGCCACCAAGTCGGCACAGGAACCCACTGATTCCGCAAAGACTACATCCGGCTTGACCGTCTCAACCAGCCCCTCTAATTGTTTCTCAAGATCAACATAATTACAGCAGAAACATCCTCCGCCAACCTCCACCGCTGGGAAATTCTCAAGCTGCACAAAAGCGGTATCCACCAGGTATTTTCCCTGATCGTTCGTGATCACCCCGACCCTCTTTCCCTGCCGGACGAGCGCCTTACACGCGTTCACAATGGCAGTGGTCTTTCCGCTGCCCAAAAATCCAGCCACAAGATGGAGGTGAAGTGTGTTCGCCATCACAAGAGTTTCTGTACGATCTCCATCAACTCACGGTTGCTCGGTATGATTGAAGAAAACTTTAGTTCTCCGTTCACGAAAATACAGGGCAAATTTTTGATACCGTGCTTCTTCACCCTGGCGACGTTTTCTGGCTTTGTGATTTTGTATTCGATTACATCCACTTTACCGGGTAATTCTTCAGCAATCCGCCTGGCGGCGCTGTACATGTATCCACAAGCCGCGCAGGTCTCCGAGTCGATGGTGAAGACCTCAATCAGGGGTTTCTTCAGACTGGCATAGTCGGGCAGTTCCACCTCAATATTGATCTCGGTGGCATGGTAATTTTCCAGGAGCTGGCGGGTCTGATCAGGTTCCCGCACCGCCTGCATGACACCAATGGCATTTTCCACCGGAACGTCGTAGGGCATATCACATCCAGGCGAAATAATCAGGTTATGATGAGAGACAGAATCCATGAGGTCAATCACGTATTTCATATTGTCTTGCTGGCTGCCTAGCAACATACGGGTAGTCAAAGGAATATTGCCGCTGATGGCAATGTTATACCGGTCCGTGATGGCCTTTGCTGCTGCCATATCGATATTCTCATCTATTGCAATGCAATCAGGGTTGGTCTGACACATCACTTCGATATTTTTGGTTGCATCGCCGCAGACGAAAAAGGACGAGAAGACGCCACGCGAACGAATATCATCAAATAATCCGCTGAAATGTTCGGCCAAAAATCGCTTGAAATGGCGCGGCGAAATCTGCGAAACCAGCGGGTCCACCAGCGCGATGATATCCATCCCGGCTTCGATATAATAATCTGCCATGCAACGCGCGACCTCACGGCAATATCGTAACAGCTCGTTCAGATAGTCTTCGTGGTCAACCATATCCAGGAAAATGTCGGTGCCGCGCAGGTGCGAAGCCAGCGTGAACGGTCCGGTGATCAGCCCATACAAGGCGGTGTTCTCCCCTACCGCGCTTTTCATCCGGCGCATCACATCCAAAATCATTGGAAGACGGCCCTCGCTCTTCTGAGGAAGGTGAGAAGGTACAAGAAGATCCCCCGCCAATGGGTGCGAGGCGACAGAAGGCGGGGCGGCGTCTGCCCAAAGCATATTGCAGCCTAAAATTTCCGCTTCAACTTGCAGGTCAAAGACTACCGGCTGCCCATCTGGAGCGTATAGTTTATTCACCGCCATAAGTGATTCGAAGAGCTTATCCCCATCGGTGAGCACCTCCCGCCCCGTATAGCCTGTTAACTTGCCAGCATGAACGCCAGCAAATGGCACCCAGGGAACTCGCGCGGTTTCTTGATGGCGAAGAACAGAAAAGATCAACTCTTTCCCGGTTGCCTCAGCAGCATTACCGTTATTTTGCATGGAAACCCTCCCAAAAGAACTCAAAGAAAAATGTTCATTTTGCCAGCAGAGATTTCGCCAGGGCAACCGCCCTGTTGGCATCCGGCGCGTAACCATCAGCGCCGATCTCATTGGCATATTGTTGGGTCAGGGGCGCGCCCCCCACCATGATTTTGACTCGATCCCGGAGACCGGCGGCCTTGAAAGCCTCGATAGTGGTTTTCATATTCGGCATGGTGGTGGTCAAGAGCGCTGACATCGCCACAATATTTGCCCCAGTAGATTGAACGGCTTCAATAAATTTTTCGGGTTTGACATCCGAGCCCAGATCGATGATTTCAAAAGCGGCGCCTTCGAGCATCATGCACACCAGGTTCTTGCCAATATCGTGCAAGTCGCCCTGGACTGTACCAGCTACAACCTTCCCTGCCGACCGAATGTCTGCCTGGACAAGCAGAGGTTTAAGCAAGTTCATCCCGGCCTGCATGGCGCGCGCTGAAACGAGCAGTTCGGGGACAAAGTATTCACCTTCCTCGAACAGCCGTCCAACTTCAGACATGCTGGCGATCATCGCTTCGTTAAGAATGACCTGGGGCTCAATATTTTGGTCGAGTGCTTTTTGAACTCCTGCCGCGCAAGCTTTCTGGTCGCCATCTACAATGCTCTGGTAGATTTCCTGAACAATTGGATCCATTTCATCCTCCTCATAAAAAGCGTGAAACTGACATCAACACATTAAACAAGAAGCATTGCTTCTCTCGCCCGTCACACCGCTGCTTTCTTTTAGTTCGTATGTACGTTTGTCCGTACATTTTATTTCTCCAAAAACTTGTATGAACAACCTGGCGCTCAACCCAGTGTAAGCAACCAGGTTGCCAGCGTCAAGTGACAAATGTAACCCAGTTTTTATCTGGCGCTAAATATTTAAAAGTTCTGAGACTCTACCATTAAAACAAGTAACGATTAAAGCTCCGCCGGTTTCAAAGCATTAGCCGTCATGCTCGATATAAACCGAATCGACAATTCCAACAATGACGGAGATCACACAGGCGTCTGGATTATTGAGCACCTGCCTGGCTCCGCTCCCCTCCCGATTGACCAGCACGGTATCGCCAATACCGGCATGGGTATTATCCAAAGCCAAAAAGTCATCGTCCGGCGCTTCGCCTTCCAATCCCAAGGGTTGAACAACCAGCAGCCTGCGGTTTTTGTAGTGAGGATGGCTTATGGTTGTAACCACTGTCCCGACAACTTTCCCTAAAATCATCAGACCCCTTCAAGAAAACCGGTTAAGACCTGGCCGCATCACCAGGGTAAAGTCACTGTCCGGATAGGTGGTTAATTCGTCCACAATCCCGACCAGGGCAAGGTCAATCGGCACAAATTTAACATCCGGCATGGCCAGAGCAGCCTCACGGGAACGCACCATCACGCACAGATCACCCACCCCTGCATCCACCACATCCACAGCTACCTGCAGCGTTCCGCTGGGTTCCAGCTTTTTGTTCAACGGCTGCACGACCAATAATTTCAGTCCCTCGGTGCCGGGGTATTTGACCGTACAAACCGCTGTACCTTTCACTCTGCCGAATAGCATAGAGCCTACTTTATTCCAGTACTGGCTAAAACACGAGTGATAATCACATCCAACAATTTCGGGTCAACCTGTGTCCCTAAACGAGCTACCACAGCATCTCGAATGCGCCGCCGCAAATCCTCGCCATCTGGCTTCGGGCTCTGCGTAGAGACCGGGTAAGCTGGAAGGGCAGGCGTAGCAGCGGCAGTGGGTGAAACCTGGGGCAGCGACTGGCTCTTGACAATATAAGGCCGCACTGGCGCAGCCGGAGGATTTTCGGCTTTTTCCTGAATCAAAGCCATCCCCAGCCGGCGGGCTCTTTCATAAGCCAGATCTGTCAGGACAACATTGTCATTGACTTCCAATGACATGACACCGCGCTTGAACAGGTCTTCTATATCATGTTCGGTATAAAAAGTCTTTGCCATCCTGGCTCCCAAAAAACACCTATACTCCTTTGAGCGTTACGAACCTTGGCGGCCTTCCAGGCTCTCAAGAGCTCGGATTGCGGCATCACGCGCCGTAACGATTTCCGCTTCTGAACCTGCCAGCCACATCCGCCCAAATCTACCAACTGAGGAGACGTGCACAAGATTAATACTGGCTCTCTTTTCAGCTTCGTTGCAGGCATAGTTGATGTATGCAGCCGGGGCGCACTCCAGCACCAGCATGGTCTCCCCCGGCACGAGCATACTTCCCCTGCGGAAGCGGTTCAATAACTGCGCCTGGTAGGGATCCACTCGGGTAATGACCTGTGTGGATACAACCTGGGGGCGAATACGGTCTTCAACCTTCAAGCCCAATCGCTGCAGAACGACATCCCCCGCCTCTAAAACCGCCGCCTGATTGAGGGAGTGGACCTCGAACATGCCAAATTCGCGTTCCACAATCTGCGCGCCGGGTTTCGCCTCCGTCGCCTTAACCGCGATATCTACAATGCGGAAGACTTCGTTACCAGGGGACATTTCAACGTAAAGGGCAGCCATTCCCTCAGTCGGCAGGTCTCCCTGGGTTACCGTCCCAACAAAAGCGGCAAATTGCGCTTGCATTCGATCCAGATAACAATAACATCTCAATGAAAATTCTTCAGCCATGTTTCCAATTCCCTCTCATTCCATTCAGACAGGCGTATCCATCATCGCCATCCCCAATGGAGTAACAAAGACAGGATGTTCCGGCACAAAGGTGGGAATGCCGGTGTAGCTTTGCAGCACGTCGGCCATGCCGGTAAAAGCAGAAGCGCCCCCGACCAGGGTGATGGAACTGACAGGTTGACCCTGGATATGCCGCGAAGTGATGCTGGCCACTTTCTCCATAACAGGCCGAACAACCGGGAAGAGCCGGGGTTGTTCGCTCCGAAGGACCTTGATCTTCTCCGCTTCCTCAAAGCTGATATCTAGAGCCCCGGCGATCACCAAGGTAAAATGGGTACCCCCGGTCGGTTCGTCTGCAGTGTAGATCACCTGGCCGTCTCGAACTACGGCTATTCCGGTGGTTCCGCCGCCAACATCAACAATGACACCATCATCTAACTGCAAGACCTGATTGGCCGCGCTGGGCTCATCCAACAAACAGGTGCATTCCATACCAGCCGCTTCAATCACGTTCGCGGTTGCGCGCACTTCTGCACGAGGCACGCCAGGCGGGTAACCGCTTGCGGCGTGATTCAGATCTCTGCCAAGACGCCTCTCCAGGCGCTGTTTCATGCCTCTCAGCAGATCGGTTGCGCCAATGTAATCCACCACCAGACCATCCCGCACCACCTGGGCAAATTGCCACTCCCCAGCCAGTGGAATGCCGTCCTCATCCAGAACGACGAGCACCAGGTAAGCAGTGCCAAGATCTACGCCCACCCGCAGCTTACGATATTCCGGGATTGGCGTCGGTGGGGCGGTTTCGGAAAACTCGCGTGGCAGGATGACATCCCCGGCCTGTGCCAGGTATTGGTCAAGATTTAAACCGGCGCGCGTCAACGCTTCAACAGTCACAACGATAACCCTGAGCCGAACCTGCGGCTATTTCTTAGATTCTGCCGAGCGGCCGCCGATGCTACCTTTGGTTGACTGCGGCAAGATCATTTCGACATCCTGGTGAGGCCGCGGGATGACGTGTACCGAAACCAGCTCACCTACGCGTTTGGCAGCCGCAGCCCCTGCATCGGTTGCAGCTTTTACTGCGCCGACGTCGCCGCGCACCATGACGGTAACATAGCCGCCGCCGACATATTCAGAGCCTATCAGCACAACGTTCGCGGCTTTTACCATCGCATCTGCCGCCTCAACCGCGCCAACCAGGCCGCGCGTCTCAACCATTCCAAGAGCGATCAAAGAAGTGTCTAAAGCCATTTTCATCTATCCTTTCTTCATCAGCAAATTTATTAGACAGGTTTATTTGCAAGGATTTCTTCAACAACCTGCCGGACAATCCGTTCTATCTCTTCCGGTTTAGGGCCGGCAGGAACCTCGCCCGGAAGCATGGCCTCCAGCGGCGGTGATCGCAACTCATAGGCCAACCGTTTTATGTTTATCAGGTGGTAAGCGGTGATATTATCGCCTGTAATGGCGCCCCCAATCCCCCCGGAACCGAGGGTAAGTGAAGGCATAACGCCGGTCGTCAGCCCGATGGCGCCCAGGGTGCCCATCGTATTGACAAGGATGCGAAAAACCGGTTTTTCCAGCCCAAAGGCCATAATGACGCGCTCGTCCTGGGCATATATGATCTGGGTGTGGCCCTTGCCGCCGGTTTCAATCAGAGCGATCGAGTAGTCACAGCCCTGTTCCCAGCCATCCACTTCATACCACCCCAGGACGGTGGTCAATTTTTCATAGGAAAGGGGTTCTGATTTCCCAATTTGAGTGAGCGGCGTCACCAAAATACGAGCGCGCTCTGGAACATGAAAACCCGTATACCCGGCAATATAAGAAGCTGGTTTCCCGACTAGAGCCGTATTGATGCTGCCATCCGGGTGAAAGAGGACTTTACGAATTGCAGCGGTTTCCGCATCGCTCGTGAAGTACGCGCCCTCCGCCCGCATCAACTCCGCCAGTTGGCGAGCAATAGGGCGGTCTGCGATCACGGCCTGTTCGGTGGCGCAGATGGTCGAACAATCAAAGGCTTTGCTGGCAACTATATAGCGGGCAGCTTTTTCAACATCTGCGGTTCTGTCAACATAAACCGGGACATTTCCAGGCCCAACGCCAAAGGCTGGCTTGCCGGTCGAATGAGCCGCACGTACCATAGGGGTTCCGCCGGTCGCAAGGATTAAGGCGGTGGCGCGATGGGTCATCAACGCCTGTGTGCCCTCCAGGGATACCTGTTGCAAACAAGTGATCAGGCCACGCGGCGCGCCTACCCTCTCGGCTGCCTGAGCCATCACCTGCGTTGCTTCGTAGGTACAGCGAGCCGCCGACGGGTGCGGCGACAGAACAATGGCATTGCGCGCTTTTACAGCGATCAGGATTTTAAAGAAAGCTGTCGAAGTCGGGTTGGTGGATGGAATAAGAGCAGCAATAACTCCCATCGGCCAGGCAATTTCATAAAGGCGGCGGTCAGGATCATGCCGGATCACACCCACCGTTTTGAGGTCGCGTATGCTCTCCCAAACCGATTTCGATCCGAACTCATTCTTTAACTTTTTGTGGGCTGCAATCCCGTACCCGGTTTCTTCATGCGCCAGGCGTCCAAGGCGATCCGAAGCGTTATAACCAGCTTCAGCCATCGCCGCGCACACCCGGTCAACTTCGGTTTGAGAAGCCTTGCTCCAGATCTTCCAGGCTTCAGAAGCGGCTTTCACCGCATCGCGCGCTTCCTGTATGGAGGCCAGATCCTTGTCCATAAGATTCTCACATTACAGTTATCTGGATTTCCTGAAAACCAATTCGCCCTCTACCTCCAGCGAATCGATTATCGACATGATGACTGCATCCACCGGCGTGTCCTTTGTGATCGTCGTCTGGCGCGCAGATGAACCGGCGCAGGTAAGTACCAAATCACCCACCCCTGCATCCACCGTATCCACCGCCACATAAGGTTTGCCAACCGGATTGCCGCGCTCATCCGTTTGACGAACAATCAAGAGCTTGCGCCCTTGAAGTTTTTCATCCTTGATGGTAGAAACTGTCGTCCCAATCACTTTTGCGATCAGCATGAGTTTATCTCCAGGGTTTAATAGCTTTTCGCGGCTGGGGCTGCCGCCTGCTCAGCCGGCTTGGCCGGGCTCGCAGCGCTGGGACCTTGAATGATTTTAACGCCTGCGCTGGCGCCAATCCGTGTAGCGCCCGCTTTGATCATGCTTTCGGCATCTTCATAAGTGCGAACCCCGCCCGAAGCCTTAACCCCCATCTCCGGACCGACAACCCGGCGCATCAAAGCGATATCTTTGACCGTAGCGCCGCCACCAGAAAAGCCTGTAGAAGTTTTGACAAAATCAGCGCCCGCTTCTTTGGAGAGCAAGCAGGCAATCACTTTTTCTTCATCGGTCAACAACGCCGTCTCGATAATGACCTTAACAAGCACATTCCGGCTGTGAGAAGCCACAACAACGCCGCGGATATCTTTTGCAACCAGGTCAAGGTCGCGCGCTTTCAATGCGCCAATGTTAATGACCATATCAATCTCAGTCGCGCCTTGATTGATCGCATTGGTAGCCTCGAATGTTTTCACCTCTGGGGCTGTAGCACCAAGCGGAAATCCGATCACAGTACAAACTTTTACAGAGGTTCCCTTCAACAACTCGGCGCAGAGAGGCACCCAGGCTGGGTTTATGCAAACCGAAGCGAATTTATATTTCCGCGCTTCAAAACAAAGCTGGGCAATTTGATCGGGGGTGGCGTCTGGCTTGAGCAGGGTGTGATCAATCATGCCCGCCAGGTTCAAGTCCTGAGGGATTGCGCCCAAAGTCGAAGAAAGCCGGTCTGCACCAGCGCTAACCACCTGGCCAGTACGGTCAAAACAGGTCTTCACACACAATCCTTCTGCACACGCGAACTTGCATTCACCGCCCTCGGGCGTTTGAGCTTTCTGCTCGTTCTCAACCAGAGCAATCAGAACTTCGCGCGTAATAATTTCAACCAGGTTCTCGACCAACTTTGCATCTGGGACCATTGTACTTTCCCTATTTGAAAAATTGTTTTTCGACCGCCAGGATTTTATCGACCCGGTTGGCGTGGCGTCCGCCGCCAAACTCAGTGGTGAGCCAGGTTTTGACAATTTGCCTGGCAAGGTTTATGCCGATAAGCCCTGCCCCCAGGGTGAGAAGGTTGGCATTATTGTGTTCCCGGCCATTAATCGCCGTGGACACATCATAAGCCATACCTGCCAAAACGCCGGGAACCTTATTCGCCACCATACAGCTCCCAATACCGGCGCCATCGATCATAATCCCGCGCCAGGCTTTTCCCGAGCTCACCAATTGGGCAACCGCTAGCGCAAAGTCGGGATAATCACAAGGTTCTTTTCCGTTGGTGCCCACATCCACCAGCTCAAATCCCATTTCGGCAATTTCTTTTTTGAGAATTTCTTTCAACTCAAACCCACCATGGTCAGCGCCTATTGCCACAACAGGTTTAGAAGTTGGCTTCGTCTCCATTTGAGCTTGGGGGATGGGCTGAGAAGGAGGCGATACCGGTTTTAGGACAGAAGATGGAGTAACCACGCTACCAGCGCCCATTGTTTGCCGGACAACGCGCTCAACAATTTCATGGAGCTCTTTCTCAGATATCTGTCCCACCAGAAAAATCCCTCTTGAGTTCTTTGGAAAAATAGTGGATAATATTAACTGGTAGTGACCACATGACAACCCTATAACTATAGTTTACCATTGGATCGGGCGAATGTCAACAACTATTAATCCCTACGATATCATCCCAAAATATTATCAACTCGCCAATATCCTGAGGCAGAAAATACTGGCGGGCGAGTGGCCACCGCGCACCCCGATCCCCTCTGAGCGGGTGCTCGAATCCCAATATAATATCAGCCGCACGACCATCCGTCAGGCGATTGACTACCTGGAGAAACAAGGCTTTATCTATCGGGAGCACGGGCGCGGCACTTTTGTCTCGCCGCAAAAATTACAAAAGGGCATCCAAGAGTTAACCAGTTTTTCCGAGGACATGCTGCGGCGGGGCATCCAACCTGGACAGATCATCCAGAGCATCGAACGCCTGACGCCATCAGAAGAAGTCCTCCAACGCCTGGAACTGCCGCCGGACGCAAAAGTATTACGGGTTGAGCGCATTCGCCTGGGGGATAATATCCCCATAGGGCTACAAACTTCTTTCTTAAAGCTCGCCGAAAACCAAACGATCACGCGCGAAGACCTGGATGCCACCGGTTCGCTGTACCGCATTTTGCAGGAAAAATATAACATAATCCCTACTGAAGCCGATGAAACCCTGGAAGTAACGCTGGCCACTCCGTATGAAGCCAGCCTGCTGCAAATTAAACCAGGAGCGCCGCTTCTCTTAAACGAACGCCTGCTGTACAATCAAAACAGGGAGCCAGTGGAATTTGTAAAGATACTTTACCGGGGCGATCGCTATCGCTACTTGATCCGTTTAACCAAATAGGATGAACTTATCGAATGGAAAATTCACTATGCATCACCGGCGCAAAAATCATTGTGGGCGATGATGGTCAGATTTTAGATAACGCTGCATTGACCATCGCGGGCGATCAAATCAAAATAATCGGAGCCGTCCCGGAAAATACACCCGTCATTGACATGGCGGGAAAACTGCTCTGCCCCATGTTCATCAATGCACACACTCATTTAGGCGATACGGGCGCCAAAGAACTCGGCAGCGGCTTGCCCATGGAGAAGGTCGTCCAACCGCCAGATGGTTTGAAACACCGCTTCATAAGTCATCTAGACCCTGAAACGCATATCGCCATGATGCGCCATGGCCTGCGGGAAATGCTGTGCAACGGCGTGATTGCCTGCGGCGATTTCCGCGAACAGGGATTGCCCGGAACGCGGATGTTACAGCAGGCTGCCAGCGGATTGCCAATTCATGTGCGCATTTTTGCAAGACCTAAGGAAGGCCAGGACATCCAACTCCTTGAGAAAGAAGCCGAAGAGATTCTTGAATTCAGCGATGGGCTCGGCATTCGGCAAATTACTGCATATCCCGAATTTTTCTTACACAAACTAAGAAAGCAATATCCCAAGAAAATCCTTGCCATGCACGTGGATGAATTGCCAGAATATACGACTCATTCCTTACAAACCACCGGAAGGAGCGAAGCGCGGCGCGGCGTAGATTGCGGGATGGACTTTCTGATCCATCTGGTTCATACCCCCAAAGACGATTTAACCTACCTTATCCAAAACAACGTGGGCGCGGTATCATGCCCGCGGTCTAACGCCATTCTTGGCGAGGGATTGCCGCCACTGGGAATATGGCGAGAAATCGGATTGTCCTTCGGTTTAGGAACCGACAACATCATGCTCGTACCGCCTGATATGATGGGAGAAATGCAAGCCGGCGGACGGATTGCCTGTGGACTCGCTCTCTCGGCGGCGGCGATGGATCCATTGACGCTTTTCAAAGCAGGTACGATCTATGGCGCCAGGGCGCTGCACCTTGATGATCAGCTCGGCAGCCTGGCCCCTGGCAAAGAGGCCAGTTTCATCGTTTACGATCTGAACAGCCCTAACTTGACCTATTCCAACGATCTGATTGCATCCATTGTGTACCGCGCTACGCCAGCGGATATTTCGAATGTCTTTGTAAGGGGAAAGAAATTAGCAGAGTGGCCTATCCATTAAACTAAGGGCAGGTCTGGCGATACTCCTGGTCTTTGAAATACTGCACCCACTCAGCGGCAAAGATATAGCAAATTACTTTTAGGCAAATACATCCAGCGCCCATCACAATCCGTTGAGAAGGCTCAAAGTCTTTCTTGCTAATAAACAATGAGACGCACCGGAGTGTGTCTCATTGTTCCAATTTCACACCAAGGATCAAAGTTCTGGCTTTTCAGCCCAGGGGTAAATCTCAGTTCCTTTGGCAGCTTCTCGGATTGTAGGATTGTCTGAATAAAAACCTCGCTGAGCGGGTGAAATTAATTCTGCAATGCGTCGCATCATTTCGTTTCCAATCTCTTCCAGGCGGCTGCGATTGGTCTCCCCGCGCTCGGACACAAAGAAAGGCCCAAACGGCTTGCCAATCTCGATATGCACCCTGGCGCGTTTGCCTTTTCGTAATTTTGGAAACACTTCGGTCAGGCCGTTCAAACCCACAGGGAGGATCGGCGCATTACATACCGTCGATAGGAAGGCAGCGCCCGGCCTGGGAGGGCGGAGAACAGTCGCCCAGCTGCCTCCTTCTGGGAAGATGACCAGTACGCCGCCCTGCGCCAGGGCAGATTTAGAAGCCAGAATGGTGCCGCGGGCTACTGAGCCTCGGTAAGCCGGTAAAATCCCCCAGGCATCCGGAAACCAATTAACAAGAGCAGGTGCGTTGGGCCGGCGCACCCCGCCAATAAATTCCATCGGCCAATCCGTAATTTTGATCAGCGCAACGGGATCAAGGAAACTAAAATGGTTGCTGACCACGAGCAGGGGCCCTTTTTGAGGCATGTTCTCACGGCCAACAACCTCAACGTCAGCTACTAACGGCAAAACCAGGCGAATTCCAGCCCGCAAAAGAGATCGGATCGTCTGGCGGCGCGGATATTGGATCAAGGGCTGGCTTTCTGCCGCGTTCAATTTCATACTTCCGTCTGAATCGCTTTCATGTGCCGTTTCTGGCGAACAAACATCAGCAACACCAGACCAGCCGCCAGGAAAGCAATAATTGAAAGTACCGCGATCCGCAAGCCGTGCTGCTCAGCGCTTAAGAGATCATAACCCTGGCGAGAATACCAACCAGCCGCGCTTGCCGCGATCAGGCCATAAAGGGTAGGTCCGATAAACGAAGAAGTACGTCCCGCAATGGAGAAGAATCCATAAAACTCGGTGACTTTGCTGGGGGGCGCCATTTGGCTGACCATCGTCCGGCTGACCGATTGCACACCTGTCAGCGCAAAACCGGCCAAAGCGCCTAACACATTGAACATCGCCAGAGAGTCAACAATCAATAAACCACTAACTGTAAAAATCATCATGATAATGGAAAGCACCAATGCAAATTTACTGCCCCAACGCCCTGCCATCTGTCCAAAAAGATATGCACCCCCCACGCTGGTGATCTGGACGATAATCATAAAAACGATGAGTTGCTGCTGATTCATCCCAAAGAGAACGGCGCCGATAATAGCGGCAAAATCCAGCGTCATCATGATGCCATCGTTGTACACCAGGAAAGCAACCATGAATTTAATGAATTCTTTATAATCACGGCTGGTCTTAAATGTTTCTACAAGACGGCGGAATGGGACACTTAAGTAGCTCTCGCCCGGCGGCAGAACCTGGGGCTGCGATTTTTCTTGTATTTTCAGAAAAGCAGGGATCGTAGAAACTGCATAAAAAACAGCGGTAATGATAAACGCCAACCGGATGACAAAGGTGCCCTTAACCAGAGTGATCAACGCCAGGACGATCAAGAGGCAAACAATGCCACCAAAAGAGCCGATTGCCCAGCCATTCCCAGATACCTGCCCCATCTCGTCCTCAGAGGCAATATCTGGCAACAGGGCGTCATAAAAAACCTGCGCGCCGCGATAACCGATTTCAGCCAGGATAAAAAATACCATCCCAATCACAATATCGCCCTGCTGAACAAAAAACAACATCGCGGTAAATACTACCGAGATTGCCGTAAAGACCAATAATAATCGTTTCTTAGCGGCAGAGAAATCCGCCAGCGCCCCCAAAATCGGCGAAGTAATAGCCACAACCAGCATGGCAATACCCACTGAAAGACCCCACAGGCGAGAACCTTCGGCGCCGCCGACGACTTGTTGTTTGAAATAAGCGGAATACACTGCCAGCGTGACCACAGCAGCATAAGCCGAATTGCCAAAATCGTACATATACCAGGCCCAGCGCTCTCCGCGAGTGGCGCGGCGCCGGATAAGGGATTCTGATTTTGGAACAACGATTTCCATGGGAACGTCCTTTGTGATGAAAATTAGGCCGACAAGTTGCCTGGACGTTGGGCGCAGGTAAGGAGTCGACACAGTAATATTAACCCATTAATGTCTTTTTGGCTACACATGCAAAACCATTCTTAAAAAATGATTAATAACGTGAAAACAACTTATTTCAGAGCGCTTACAATTGCAGCCACATTCGACTTCATCATGGCAATATATCCAGAACCAAAGTCAGTATCTGGTGGTATGGAATGCGTGCTGAGATTAGTGACAACCTTAACCCCGGTTTCAGCGCTAATTTGATTGGCGAGCTGTGGGTTTGCTCCTGTTTCCAGAAAAATTGCCGGTGCGCCAGAAACGCGAATCTGGGTGATCAGCTCTGCCATCTGCTGCGCAGATGGCGAAGCTCCTGTGCTGACGCTGGGAATCACCGCGCCGACCACTCGAAAACCATAACGGTCTGCAAAATATCCAAAACTTTCATGATTGGTCACCAAAAGCCGTCGCCCTAAAGGGATTTGATTGACCTGTGTTTGTATCCAGGCATCCAGCTCTTTCAACTGCTCGATATACGTCTTCGCATTTTGACGATATTCGTTTTCTCCAGCAGGGTCAACCTGGATGAAACCATCGCGAATATTTTCCACGTAATAGACTACCAGATTGGGATCAAGCCAAAAATGAGGGTCTCCTTCGTGATCATCCTGGAGATCTGCGGTTTCTTTCACAGGTTGGCGGCTTGTGAGTCCTTTAGACGCTTCCAATACCAATTGGTTTCCCTGGAGGTTCTCAAATACATTTTGCGCCCACCCTTCCAACCCGCCGCCATTGAGGACAATTACATCGCAATTCGTGATCCGCACAATATCTTGCGGTGTGGGCTCAAAAGCATGAGGATCCAATCCGGCTGGAACGAGCGAATCTACCTGGGCGCGATTTCCGACGACATTTTGAACAATATCCGCCAGGAAAGATTCAGCAGCCAGAACCTTTAAACCGCTGGATGGTAAACTGACAGTTTCTTGAATCGGCGAACAGCCCGCCATTACAAGACATAAGATAAAAATAAACCAGCTGTATGGTCTCATAAAAAATTCCTTATCGAAAATAATTTTCAACGACAAAAATGTCCCCTATTCTATCAAATTTTCCGTAGCAGAAACAAGAAACGCACAAGAGAAATATATTACAGAATCGCAAAGAAACGACAAAGATATAGACGGTATAATTAGAAGAAATTGAGTATAACTTTCAGAATGCCCTGGAGGTGAATTTGTATCCCCGAATCATTAAAAACAGGGCCGGGCAAGGAACCGCCGAATACGTTATTCTAATCGCTTTGCTGGTATTGATCGTAATAGCTGTCCTTAGTATTGCAGGGGTAAGCCTGCAGGATATTTATAAAGGAATCTCGAGTCTTTTTCCACCAAGTACAGAAGTTCCTGGCGTCTCTACGCCAGTAAATCCTGGTAGTACAGACACACCAAAAGAAACTGAAACCAGCGAACCAAAAGCGTTATTTGAAGACAATTTCTTAGATGAAAAACTCTCCGGATGGCTAACCCTGCAAGCCAGCTTGTGGAAGGGCAAATGGAGCGCAGCGGATGGAAAGGCTTCCGGGGAGCCCTTATCCGCTATGCTGGTTAAAAACTTTTCGCAAAGCGATTATGTCGTAACAGCCAGGGGAGTGCAATTGAAGAACATCAAAAACAGTTATAACGGTTTCGGCGTTTACTTCCGGGCCAATCACCTGCGAAACGGCGAAGGGTATATGTTCGAATATGAGAAAAAGAACGCGGCAGATCCAGGTTTGATCTTTTTCAGCAAATGGGTCAAAGGAAGCCAGTTATTTCCACCGATAGCTAGCGCCACTCTTCCGCCTGACTTTGATTGGAACGCTCCGCATGATGTGCAAGTGCTGGTAGAAGGGAATACGTTTGCAGCCTATATTGATGGAGTACAAGCGCTGACAGGAGAAGACGACCTTTACCGTGAAGGAAGCGCCGGCATGGCGGTCAACAACGGTTCGATCGCTACCATTGAAAGCTTTACCATCACACCTTTACCATAACACGAGAGAAAAGGGCATGTCTTACGAAGATTCACCCTCATTGGACCAATTCAAGGAAGGGATCCCCCCGCGCCTCCCTGACCCGAACAGTGCAAGACGTCGGATGCGGTTGACAATCGGTATCTTAGCAATTCTTTTATTAGGCCTCGCGCTGGCAAATTTTTTTCAATCCCATACCGCTACGTTTATTGTCGGAGAGGGCACCGTAAGGGGGGTCATCCTCGACAAAGAAGGTAAGCCGGTTCCAGCAAGCATCACTGTTGAGTACACAAAATTGGAGACAAACACAGACCAAAACGGTTACTTTGAAATCCGGGGGATCCCGGTTGGCAACCAGACAATTGTAATCACCTGGATGTTTGCGGGGTATGAAGCGCCGATCGAAATTCACAGGGGCGGCATAACGGATTTGGGCACGATTTACGTCCCCACCGATCAGCGCCCGGATCACCCGTTGCCTCGCCTTGAGTGGCGATAAGCAGGCTCTTGCCTTTAAAGAGAAATACCCAAAGCCGGTATAATACCGCTATGGAGGTTTAAAATGGCTATACGGAATACTCCTGAGGAAAAACAGCTCCTGGCGCTGATTGCAAGAATGGCCGTCCCAGAAGAAGACCGAGTCGCCTGGATGGAAAACATCCAGGCCAATGGGCTAAGTGAAGGACTGGCTGAAGAGATCCGCCAAAAATTGAGCGCCAGTCCAGAAGGCGAAAACGAAGCCGATCAAACCAGGCGAGCCCGGAACTTGATAGACCTTACAAGAATCATCCGGCAATGGAGACTTTCCCGCCAATCGAAAAAATTTGACAAGCGATAATCTTTAATCTCCAAGGCAAGTGCCAACACTGCGGGCGCTCGCTATCCAGGGGTGATCCAGTGGCACAACCCGGCGTTTGCCTGCTACCTCTTCTAAGGGGACCGCCTCTACGCCTTCGCCGCGTGCCGCAATCATCACGCCAAACCTTTGGTTTTGAATAAAAAAGACAGCGGCTGTACCCAAACGGGTTGCCAACAAACGGTCGGCGGCAGAAGGCGCTCCCCCGCGCTGGAGATGTCCCAAGATCGTCACACGCGATTCCAGAGCGGTAAGCTCTTCCAGGCGGGTTGCCAGTCGCAGCGTACTGCCGCGGCGGTAGGTTTCAAATTCCAGCAGTTCAGCCTGGCCTTTCTTCTTGCCCTTTTTATTTTCCTTCTCGACGTTGGATTGTAGCCGTTTGTACTCTTCATAATCCTGGCGGGACATGGCTCCTTCAGAAACTGCAACGATGCTGAAACGCTTTCCCGCACGGCTGCGTCTCACAATCGCCTCAGCCACCTGCGCAATATCATAGGGAATCTCAGGGATCAAAATAACATCCGCCCCTCCCGCCAACCCTGCTCCCAGCGCCAGCCAGCCGGCATTATGCCCCATCACCTCTACAACGATGATCCTGTGGTGGCTGTGCGCCGTGCTGTGCAAACGGTCTATGGCTTCTGTGGCAACTCCAAGCGCCGAATCAAAACCGAAACTAACATCCGTTAAAACGATGTCATTGTCAATCGTTTTAGGCAGGGTAATGATGTTAAGCCCTTTTTTCATCAACTTATAAGCGCTTTTCTGGGTCCCTCCGCCACCCAAACAAACCAGGGCGTCCAGGTGATTCCGGCGATAGTTATAAACCATCGCCTCTGTCATATCCAGCAATTTGTTCCCAACCGGCATGGCATCGGGTTTGTCGCGACTGGTGCCCAGGATCGTGCCACCTATTGTGAGAATTCCAGAAAGAGTACTCCCTTCAAGGTGGAGCATACGATTTTCCATCAAACCGCGAAATCCGTCATAAAAGCCAATGACCTGCACCCCGATCGATTCAGCTGCCTTCCCCAATCCTCGTAAAGCAGCATTCAGACCAGGAGTATCCCCTCCAGCCGTCAGGACACCAATCGACATAGACATTTTTTCCTCCAAAAATGTTCTCAAGAACCATGATCAACTTTCAGGCGGCTCTGCAATTCGATTGCGCCCCTCATTCTTAGCGCGATAAAGCGCCAGATCGGCAGCCTTCAGCAAGGTTTCCATAGTTCTTCCATGTCCGGGAAAAGCGGAAACCCCAATTGAGACCGTAATGCCGCCTAGCGTTTTGCCAGCATGAAAGACAGTAAGCCTGGAGATGCCTTCACGAAGCTCGTTAGCCCTACGCATCAAATCTTTGAGATTTGTATCAGGCAACACCAGGACAAATTCTTCACCGCCATACCGACAGGCCACGTCCTCACCTCGGATATTTCTGAGAAGGTAAATTCCCAGCGATTGCAAGAGATGGTCGCCGACATCATGTCCATAGCTGTCATTAAAGATCTTAAAGTGATCGATATCCATCATCATAACCCCAATGGAGGTTTTCCGGCGATTGGCTCGAGAAAGTTCTCGCATCATCGTTTCTAACAAGTAGCGCCGGTTATAAAGTTCAGTCAAGGGGTCGCGAATGGATTGATCACGAAGCGTCTCACGCAGACGCAAATTGACAATCGCAAGGGCAATGCGTTCCGAAACCATCACAGCCAACTGGTACAGGTGATCGGAGGTGCACCCAGCCAGGCTGTTCAGGTGGAAAAGGCCAACCGTCTCTCCTAAAGCAACCAATGGAATGCAGAGGTAGCAATCTGTGGTAGAGCGGTCCACATGCCGGCAGATCAGGTCGCCATGGTTTTTATAATAATGTGCCCGCCCGCGCCGGAGCGCCCAGCAATTTTCTGTTGAAAAGGCCACCGGACTTTCGACATCGCCCCAGGATACAACCTTTCGAACCATGTGGGCTGGCCCTTCGAGCAAATAGAGAGCCCCCGAAAAAGCCGGAAAAAGCCTCCGGCAATACTTCTCTGCTACTCCATAAATTTCTTCCTGTGCAAGGCAGGATTGCAGCATATCGCCCATCGCGATGAGCAAGCTCGAATCCTGGTTGCGCCTTTCGAGGTGTTCTACTGTTTCTTGCAGCTTCAAATTGGCAGATCGAAGCGCTTCACGGGCTTCTCTGCGCTCGGTGATATCGCGAGAGGAGCTAATCCATTGCGCTGGCTGCTGGTCTTGTTCCAATAGAGGATGAGCTAGGGTCTCGATCCAAAGCAAAGAGCCATCCTTGTGCTGGATACGCCATTCAAAGATGATGTCTCTCCCTTGTAAAAGAGCTTCGCGAATTTCATCAGACAGCCCAGGTGTACTTGAAGGTGCGACAAACTCGTAAATATTCCGGTTTAGTACCTCTTGAACAGGCAAACCTGTTATTTTTTGGAAAGAAGGGCTGATATACAAAGTTTTTCCATACAGATCATGCAGACCAATAACATCCTGGATAGAATCGGCCAACAGTCTGTACTGGGCTTCACTTTTACGCAACGCTTCTTCTGTATGGCAGCGCCTGATGATATTCAAAAAGATTTCGCCAGCCATCTGCAAGAGGTGCACATCTTCCTCCTGCCAGGTCTTCTCATGATCCTCCATACCAAGCGCGAGAATGCCCTCCAGTTTATTTTGAGAAACCAGGGGGATAGCCAGGAGAGAACCAATGCCAAGAGAGATAAGAGATTTCCGTATAGCTTCAGCTTCCGCGGGTAAATCATCAAGAGATTGAATGGACAAAGGATGATTCTGGGCAATCTCACTGCGAGCCCACCCATTCAAAAGGATATCGAATTCATAAGCATCGTTATGCTCTGGCTTTAAGCCCGGCGAGCGCCACCGATGATGCGTTTTCAGCCCTGTATCCTGCAAATCCAAAAATCTTAGAAAGCAATGATCTGCCTCTGTAAACCGTCCTAATTCCCCAAGCGCATGGGTAATTTCAGCATCCACCTTGTGAACTGGGAGGTCGATAAACCGGGTGGAGAGGGAAGATATCATTGTCTCCATGGCAAGGCGGCGACGTAATTTTTCTTCAGCTTCACGGCGTTCGGTTACATCCACAGAGATGAATTGAATAGCAAACTTGCCTTGAAACTCCACAGCCACATTTACCGAATCAATCCAACGGACAGCCCCATCTTTCCGCATTATCCTGAAAACCAGACGAGTCTGCCTTTCCATCTTGTTTTCAAGGCGGCGGAAAGACCGGTATATCATCGGGCGATCTTGCCGATGCACCAGTTTGATGATTTCGGCAGGTGAAAGCGTCAAAAGATTCTCAAGAGAGTAACCGCTCATGGTCGTAACGGCCGGATTCGCAAAGACCACTCGTCCATTCTGCAAAATCAACAATGCCTGAAGCGAGTGTTCGACCAGGGTGCGATAGGCGCTTTCCGCTTCGATGCGAGGGGTAATATCTTCAATCACGTTATCGAAATAGGCAGGTTCGCCAATTTCATCATATACCACGCGCGCGCTCACCGAGCCCCAAAGGGTTGTGCCGTCCATACGTCGCAGCTTCAATAGAAGCGATTGAACTTCTTTTGATTCCAACAAAAGATCTGAAAATCGCTGGCGGTCAGAACGGTCAGGATAGAGATCAGAAGCCGTAAGCTGCGCCAGCATTTCTTCAGATTCGATCCCAAACATCTTTAAAAAAGCCGGGTTCGCCATTAAAAATTCGCCACGCGCTCCCGGAGCGTTCCGGTGAACCCCTATTGGAAGATTATTTAGCAGCGTTCGCAGGCGCTCCTCACTGGATTGCAGCACTTTCTGAGAGCGCTTAAAACTTGTAATGTCTTGCAAAATTGCCATTCCAGCAAAAACAGAGCCAGTTTCCCCCTTAACAGGAAGTGCCTGCATATTGAAGGAATAATCGTTCCAGTCGAACTCAAACCGGGAGGTCTTTCCTTTGAGAGCTTCTCGGTACGCTTTCTCTATGCGTTTCAGGTTCAATCCTGGGAGGGCTTCCTGAAAACTTTTGTTCAACAGATCGCCGCTGGTTATCCCCAAGCGGTCTATCGCGCCGCCTTCTGCAAACAGGTGCCTGCCATTTTCATCATAGACCAAAATAGCGCTGTCTAACAAACTATGCGCCAGGGTGCGATAAAGTTGCTCGTTCCTTCTGCTTGCTTTCTCGGCTTGTTGGCGTACAAAAACATTAGTAAAAATATCACGGATAAGTTTAATCAGGTAAACATCGGAATCAGGCCATTCTTTTTCCCGATTCTCAGTGTAGAAACCAAGAGAACCTGCCAGAAAACCGTTCAGGATGAAGGGGGTCAGGAGAAGCGATTTTACAGCACAAGAGCCAAAGAATTTGCGTTCAAAAATAGCTTCTTCGGGTAATTCGCTCAAAGAGGAAAAATAGAATGTCTCCCCATTTTCCAGCACGTCCCTAAGCCATCTAAAAGAACGCCAGGAAATCCCGGCTTTTTCCCAATCGCAAATCGGTTGACCTGGCGCAACCCACCCATAAGATCGTTCCAAGACTCTGCCATCGGCTGAAAACAGGTGCACACAACCGCCATCCGCGCCAATAAATTCCCCCAGCAGTCGTAAGGTTTCATTAACCTCTTGACCGATCTCTTCCAGGCTGAGATGAATAAAGCGAGCAGATATGCGGGCAACCAGTTCCTCCAGGGCGATCCTGCGACGAAATTCTCTTTCAAGCCGTTTTTGTTCAACTGCATTACGAATCGAACAAACCAGCATGATCGATTCTAAGTTATCTTTAACCAGGTATGCCTGCGCACCGGATTTCACCGCCTGCAAAGCCATCTCTTCTTCACTCGACGCGCCGAGAACAATGATAGGGATTTCCTCTGCGTTCTCTCGGATCGAGCGTAGTGCGTCCAGAGCAGAACAACCCGGCAAGACAGGATCAAAAACAATCACGTCCGGCTGCTCTGAGCGTATCGCGTCAAGGGATCCAGGCAGATCTGACTGATAGATCAAAACTGGCGTATCGAGAACAGAACGTTTAACTGTCTGTTCAATTCGACGGCAATCCTCGGCATTCCCTTCGATCAACAAAATCTTCATGGCTTGTAAAGGCCTGCAGCAGCCAAAAATAAAAAACTTAAACCCCTGAAAACTTACAGAAATTCTTTCCCCCTATTTATAATGAGTCATTTCAGGAATAGCAAGGGATTCTAAAAAACCAAAACCTAAAAAAGCGAACCGGGAGGCCAACGCCCCCCGGTCGCCAGACATCATGCTATTTGATGATAATTGGCCTGAACCAGACTGCCCAATCCTGGGCAGAAGGTCCATTGGCCATCGCGGCCAGAACGAATTCAACAGAGCTGCCTGCCAGACCAGAAACATCCACATCCAGGTCTTTGGGAGCATCGGCATATTTCATACTCCACTGTCCAAGCGACTGCAAGGATCCGCCATTAGCGCGATAGTTCAACTGAAAGATGAGATCGCACGCGTTGCCGCCATTCAAGCAGCCAATGGTTGCTCTAAAACGGTATCCGCTTTGAACGTCTAAAGGTGGGAACTTGCCGGTGATCACGCCATTGTCTACCCATTGAGGATGAGTCTCCAGGGCGCGGCCAGTATATAATACACCGTTTTGAAGGGTTGGATTGTCGCGCCGGATGACAAAACCATTGGCGTCGCCATCTGATCCAGGACAAGGAAGCGTCCCTGCGCCGCTTACCCACTGAGCTGCACAATAGTTATTGGCAAAATCATATATCACCAGGGGAGCGGGAGAAGTAGCCGTAGGAGTAGCGGAACCTGCCGCGACATTCACCTCAACCCAAAATGCCGTTGCAGCATTTGCACCAATCCCAAAAGTTGCCCCGGCTGAATTCCGGAGTTTCCAATAGCCACGGTATTTACCGGCAGTAGCTGGCGCTTTTAAATTAACAGAAACATCCACCACCCCGCCCGGCGCAACGGATACATTCAAAGGGACAGAAGCAGGCCCGCCCATCACCTCGCCCGAATCAAAGACCAGCGCGTAGGATGGTCCCCACGTACAGGTGCCGTTGTTCTGAAGCCGCCACGTCTTGGTGAAACTCTGGTTCGGTGTGACGATCGTACCATCCGGAATGGTAACATCCGCCACAAAAGCAGCCCGGTCGCAGGGAATATACACCACAGTGGGTGGCGGCTGGGTTGCAGTAGCGGGGGCGCGGGTGGCAGTGGGGATCGGCGTAATCGTTGCAGGCGCGGTGCTGGTGACCGGTGAGGCCAGAGCAGTGAACTGCGCAGAGACAGTCTTGGCTGCGATGGTCATCACCGAGTCGGTAGGCGTTGCCCTGCCGGCTCGCGGCAAGTTACAGGCGCTTAACAATATTGAGAAAGCGATTGCCAATAGGATCAAAGGTCGAATTTGTCGCATCTTTCCTCCTTTTGTTAAAAGACGCCGGCCTTCTACTTTTTGTTCCAGCCAGGTGAAACGCGAATGGTGAGAACCGCCACCGCCAGGAAGACCAATGCCCGAACTCTTGTCGTTTTGAATAATTTTATCGTAAACCATTAGTTTGTACAGATCAACAAATTTTCACTCCAGATCGTCCCATCAATATCTTTATCCTCTCCACATAGAAACCCGGTTAGCAGAACTCAAACGCATCCCTCACCTTCCTGTATCCATTGCCTTTTTATTTCCCCCATTTTCTACGACCAGAAAATGGGGGAAGTCAGCGGGGAACTCATAAAATTGCCTTTGGAACGTTGAAAGCGCCCCATGGCCTGCCTGACGCAATTGCCTTTGTGATACAATCATGCCCATGCAAGGTCAAAAGGGGCCAAGGAGCCCTTCTCACCAATTTCCAAAATGGCTATTTATGCTGTCGGGTTTAACCGTTGCGCTGCTTTTGGGTTCGATGATTTACCACATCCCGGCGGTACAAGAACGCCTTTCCTGGAGGGTAGATGCCGCCGCGACGCTTCTGAGAACGATTATCTTTCCGATTGGGGCAATGCCCACCCCGGTTCTGGCGGAACCTCAAGTCGAAATTATCACCCGCACGGTCCTTCCAACACAAAGCCAACCCAGCCGTTTGCAATCAACGCCGTTTCCGGCTACTCCAACAAGTTTGAACACCCCAACGCCAACAGATGTGCCTCTACCCGAGCAGGTCAGCTTGCCGGCGCCCACCTATGAACGGCAGGATTGGAATAGCTGCGGACCGGCAGCGCTGGCGATGATCCTGCATTTTTATGGTTGGGAGGGTTCCCAAGAAGACATCAACGCGCTCATCAAACCACTGCGTGCAGACCGTAACGTCAACATTGACGAATTGACTTCTTACGTCAACCAACAAACGCCAGGATTAAGAGCAGAGTTTCGCGTTGGCGGAGAAATCGTCCTGCTGCGCAGGTTGCTGGCATCTGGTTTCCCTGTAATTGTTGAAGAGACATTCTACCTGCCCGAGGGTTTCTGGTTCAACGATGACCGCTGGTCTGGACATTACCAGGTTCTGACTGGCTATGACAACCGTTCCGGAACTTTCATCACACAAGATTCATTTGTGGGTCCTAACCGCATCATGACCTATGCAGAATTAGATGAAAACTGGCAAGCGTTTAACCGAGCTTATTTAATCGTTTATCCAATTGAAAGGGAAGAAGAGATAAAAACTGTCCTCAAAGAGCATTGGGATGTGGACGTCAATCGCCAACACGCGCTTGAAACTGCCCATGCCGAAACAAAATCTTCTCCAAATAACCCTTTTGCCTGGTTTAATCTTGGCAGCAACCTGGTTTACTTCGAGCGTTACCCGGAAGCAGCCAGCGCTTACGATACGTCGCGAAAACTTGAGCTGCCACAGCGGATGATGCGCTATCAGTTTGGGCCATTTCTAGCCTATTTTCACAGTGGGAGAACCGAAGACCTGTTGACAGTAGCAGATTATGCCCTCAGGGTCACCCCAAATTCTGAGGAAGCGCTGCTCTGGAAAGGATGGGCATTGTTCAGACTCGGTCAAACCGCCGAAGCGCTTCCTCTGTTTCAAAAAGCTTTAGAAGCCCACCCCGGATACGCCGATGCAATTTATGCGCTGAACTACTTAAAAGCTGGTAATTGATGGCCCGACGCATCATTCTCACGCTCTTCACTTTAATACTGGCTATTTGTATTGGTTTGAGCCTGCTGGCTATTTTTGTCGCGATCGTGCTCCTCGCCACTCCTGGAATCAACCGAATATTCGCGCCAATCACTTTATTCATGTAGGAAGGATTGTATGCCGCTAGACCGAGACCGCATTCGGGCTTTGTGTTTTGACATTGACGGCACATTATGCGACACCGATGATATGTGGGCTCGCAAAGTCGAAATGATCATCCGGCCATTTCGCCTCCTCTTACCACAACGCGACCCTCGTTTGTTTTCGCGAAGGATCATCATGGGCATCGAGTCGCCCGGCAACCTGATCTATCATCTCCTGGATCGTTTTCAGATCGATGACGAAATTGCATGGATCTTTAACAAACTGGCAAAACTAAACCGCAACCATCTCCGCCGCGAGTATTGGATCATTGCTGGGGTCCAGCAGACACTCCATGCCCTAAGCCCCCATTTCCCAATGTCCGTCGTAAGTGCCAAAGGAGAAAAAGGCACCCTGGCTTTTCTGGAGCAGTTTTCCCTGCTGCCTTTTTTTAAAACCATCATCACCGCCCAAACCTGTCCCTATACAAAACCCTATCCCGACCCTATTTACCACGCCGCGAAAGAAATGGGTGTTGATCCTGCAGAGTGCCTGATGATCGGCGACACAACCGTCGATATTCGGGCTGGACGCGCAGCCGGCGCACAGACGGCAGGTCTGTTATGCGGTTTCGGTCAGGAGGACGAACTGCGACGGGCGGGCGCCGACGTGATCTTATCTGGGCCGTCTGATCTGATCAACATCCTGGTCTGACAGGTCATTTTCGAATTTGCCCATCTTCCCAATCAAAAAAAGGCGGTAGAATTTAAGCAGCAGCCAGGCGAAAGGTGTTTAAATTGATCGAACCGCCAAAAAATTTCGGCCATAATCCGCAAGATGAGAAAGCCATGCCCAGACCTTCCGATCTACCAGCCATTGAAGTCCTGGTCGAAATCCTCGAAAAAGGCGATTGGATGATGCGGTTTCGGGCTGCCAGCGTGCTACTGGATCTGGGAGATAGGCGAGGTCGGGATTTCATAGCCGAAGCGCTCGAGAACCGCAAGAAAGATATCCGGGGCGCAGCAATCGAAATTCTCGCGGAACATGGCGGGACAGAAACCGTTGATCTTCTTCGAATCCCGCTGAAAGACAAAGATCAAGATATCCGCCTTTTGGCAGCCGAGACGCTGCTTCCCCTGATAAACAACACAAAAATTGAGGACGCTGATTTCCTTGCCGAGATTCAAGCGATTCTGCGAGAAGACCCTTCACGCCGCCCACCCGCACCGCCCGAAGTCGAAAAGAGTTTGGACCAAATGGAGCTTGGATTCGGTATTCTTGGCATGATCGCGACCATCCTGGCCCTGGCGATGCTAGTACTAGGGAAATTGAACTTTGCTCTTCCGTTTATCGTATTATGCATATCTGCGATCGCGGCGTTCACCGGCAATCGCGGAGTTGAACGACGCGACCGCAAGGGGTATTACCTGGCGCTGGCTGGCAGTCTTTTCCTCCTCCCAGGCGTTCCACTTTTCACCATCCCAGGATTAATTTTTCTCTTCCGCCTGCTCAAACAAGAGTTCATGCAGGCATTTGGGATTGCTGTGGTCCAGGATGAGCAAGAGCAGCAATAACCCAAAAAAATTCCTGACCAGGCTTTCATGGCAGATCTGCCTGGTAATACTTCTGGTTGGTGCGGCCTGCCAGCCTGCCGAACCGTCTTCCGGCCATCCTGCAAAGGCGACACCCCCCTCTCCTTTGCCC
>Ga0067045_1028379_pt1 | contig 34909 bp, 28 predicted proteins | sample TerdegcTABiofilm_FD_59184 | JGI IMG/M metagenome (GOLD analysis project Ga0067045, IMG submission 59184) | Combined Assembly of (Gp0054472, Gp0054536) Wastewater bioreactor microbial communities from Singapore -Terephthalate degrading...
ACGTGCTCTTTCCCCGCCCGCCCGGTGACCTGGAAAGCCTGGACGGACTGTTGGCCGCGCTTCAGTCCCCACAGCCGCTTGCCCGCGCTTACGCCGCCGGTCGCCTGGCCGAGTGGGGCGATGCAGCCGTGCCCGGCCTGCTGGACGTGCAAAAGCGGTGCGGGCGCTGCATCCGCTTCCTCGCCGTTGAGGCGTTGGGGCGCATCGGGACGGAGGCCGCGTTGCGCGGCCTGGCCGGCCTGCTGGGCGACGACGATGTGGCCCGCCCGCTGGAAGCCGCCTTGCTGGCCTGCGGCGCAAAGGCCATCCCTGCCGTGGCCGAGGCGCTGGCGCAGGCCAAAGACAAGGACAAAAAACGCCGTCGCGCCGCCGCCAAACTCCTCTGGCGGTTGGGGGGCGCGCAGCCGCTCCAGGCCGTGCTGGACGACGAGGACGAACTGGTGCGGGCCTGCGCCCGCATTGCGCTCCATCCCCCCGGCCGCTGGGGCGGGTGGAGCAAACTCCCCACCTTCTCCGATTGGCCGGCCGCCGTGGTCTGCCTGGAACGCGGCCTCATCCCGCCGGAGACGCTGGTTGAACGGCTGGATGCCTTCCCCAAGTCTCTGCTGTACGGGCCGGCCGCCGTCCTGTGGCACACCGGCGCGGAAGAACCGCTCCTCACCCATTACCTGGCGCAGATCATGCCGGAGAGCGGCAAAAAGGCGCACGACCACGCCGCCGCGTTCGTCGTGCGCCTGGCGCACCCCGCCGCCGCGCCGACCCTGTTGAACCTGGCGGCGGACGAGGTCCACCTGGCGGCCGAGGGATTGGCGGAACTGGCCGAGAGCGTCGCCGTGTGGCCGTTGATCCAGGCCATCCGCCGGCCGAAGCATCTGCCGCACAGTCGTATCCCGCTCATCGCGGCGCTGGGACACATCGGCGACCCGGCGGCGACGCCCGCGCTGTTAGAACAGTTGGAGGAGAGCACCTACCCGCCGGAGCGCGACGCCATAGAGAAAGCCCTGGTCGCCATCGGCGCGCCGGCGGTTGAGGAGATTGCCCACGCGCTGGAACGACGCGCCGACGCGACCCTGGAGCGGGCACTGGAAAAGATCAAAACGCCCCAGGCCAAAGCCGCGCTCGCCGCCTACCGCGCCGGGACAGATGACCTGACCCGCCTGATCGCCCACCTGGCCGACGGCAAAGCCTCCGAATCGGTCCTCAAGCAGATCGTCGGGCAAGGCCCCGCCGCGCTCGATCCGCTGCTCGACCTGCTGGCGAGGGGGTCGGGCAAGGGGCGGAGCGCCGCCGCCCGCACGCTGGGGCAACTGGCGCTCACCCTGGACACCGAACAGCGCGAGCGGGTCTTTGCCGCGCTGCGGGCGCACTTGCGGGCGCAATATGCGGGCAAGATCGCCGGTCCCTATGTGCTCTACGACCCCTTTGCTGAGCAACTGGTCGCGGTGTTGTGCGAGCTGGACGTCGGCGCGGCCCTGCCGGAGATACGCGAAGCACTCATCGTCAAGGGCGTGGGCGAGATCGTGCTCGAAAGCTGGCAGCAGAAGCAATCCCCCTGGCTGTTGGACGTAATCGCCCAGGGCCTGGGGACGCCCAATACCCGCGCACAGGCCCTGTATGTCGCCCAAAAGCTCCCCCTGGATGAGCGGACGCGCCCCTACCTGTGGCCGCCGGTGGAAACCATCGTGCGCACCGAGACCGATGCGCTGGTGCTCTGGTCGGCCGTGCAATGTCTTCACGTCTGGGGCGATGGCAAAGCGTTACCGCTCCTGCAAACGTTACAGAAGCGGTTAGGGGCAGTCAGCGGCCATACCTCCCAAAAAGAAGGTTTGAGGAGGGCACTGGAAACCGCTTTGACCGAATTGAGCCGGAAAAACTCCCTGCTGGGGCGGCTGTTCGGCAAGAGGTGAGGCAATGGAATTGACGACTGACCAACAACGCGCGCTGTTGCGCTGGCGACTGGTGCTGGGGCAAAAGTCCGAGCGCGCCCTCGGCGGCGGGATGGCCCTCGGCCAATTGGCGCCCGCCGCGCCGGAGCAGGACGTGTTCGGCCTGGACGGGGCGCTGGAACTGGTCTACGGCGAGAAAGGGCCGGGCGGTGCAGCGGCCTCGCTGCCCAACATCCCCCGCTGGCTCGGCGACGTGCGGCGCTACTTCCCCGGCGAGGCGGTGGCGATGGTGCAAAAAGACGCCATAGAACGGCGCGGCCTGCGCCAGTTGCTGCTGGAAAAAGAGATGCTGCCCCACCTTGAAAAGAACGTGGAGCTGGCGGCGACGCTCATCTCGTTGCAAGGGCTGATCCCCGACGAGGTCAAGGAGACCGCCCGCCAGGTCGTGCGCGAGATCGTTGAGCAGATCCGCGAGAAACTGGAGCCGCAGATCCGCCAGGCGGTGATCGGCGCGCTGGCCCGCAACCGTCACTCCGTGCTGCCCGTCTACCGCAACGTGGATTGGAAGCGCACGATTGAGCGCAATCTCAAGCACTACGACCCCGCGCGGCGCGTGCTGGTGCCGGAGCGGTTCTACTTTTGGGCCAACCAGCGCCGCCTGCGCGAGTGGCAGGTCATCCTGTGTGTGGATCAATCCGGCTCAATGGCCAATTCGGTCGTCTATGCCTCCATCATGGCCGCCATCTTTGCCTCGCTGGATGCGCTGCGCACCCACCTCATCTTTTTTGATACCGAGATCGCCGATATGACCGACCTGCTGGACGATCCGGTGGAACTGCTCTTCGGCGCGCAGTTGGGCGGCGGCACCGACATCGCCCGCGCCGTCGCCTACGCCGCCGACCTGGTGCTCCAGCCGGAAAAGACGCTTTTCATCCTGATCACCGACCTGTACGAGGGGGGCGACCCCAACGCCTTGCTGCGCACGCTGGGCGAACTGGTCGAAAGCCACGTGCGCGTGCTCTGCCTGCTGGCGCTGGACGACACCGGACGGCCCTCGTTCAACCACGACCTGGCCCGCCAGGTGCGCGCGCTTGATATCCCGGCCTTCGGCTGCACGCCGGGCAAGCTGGTGGAGCTGGTGGAGGATGTGTTGAGGGGAAGAGAGACGCCGCGATGAAACCGATGAAGGAACGCGAGGTCAAATCGCTCTGTCAGGCCGAGGATTACCGCAACGGCGAGAACTATTTCAAGCAGAACAAGGTCTCCGACACGTGGCAGACCGAAGATAGCCTGCACGCGCTGGTCGCCGGGTCGGGCGACAAACCTTACCAGGTGAGCGTCAGGCTGGATGGCGTGACATGGGTCCCTCAATGCACCTGTCCGGCGCACCGGCGGCGGCCCTTTTGCAAGCACGTGGCGGCGACGCTCATCGCCTGGGCGCGCGCGCCGGAGCGTTTCACGCTGCGCGAGGCCCCACCCGCCCCCGCCGTCGAGGCCCGTCCGCGCCGCGCTCCCCAGCCCAAAAGCGATCCGCGTCAGGTGCAGCTGGAGGGGCTGGACAAGGTCGAGGCGTTGCTGGTGGAGCTGGCGACCTATGGGCTGCTCTCGCCGACCGAGGCGCACGCCACGCGGGTGAACGACCTGGCGCACGCCATTGAATCGCACAAACTGCGTCGTCTGGCGCGGCTGGTGGGGCGGCTTGGCGGGATGCTTGAGGCCGCCGTGAAAAACGCCCGCTTGCTTGATGAGACGGCTTATGCCGAACTCCTGGCCGACGCCTGGCTGACCTTACAGGCCACCCGTCGCGCCCTCTCCGACCCCTCCGCCGACCCCACCTCCCTGGAAGACCTCATCGGCAAGACGTGGCGCGAGGGCGACCTGGAGCGGCGGGAGGGGGTGCGCCTGGTGGAGCTGGCCTACGAGACGGTCACGCTGGACACCGGCTTTATCGTGGACACCAGTTACCTGCTCGCGCTTGATGACGGCGCGCTCTACACCGAAAAGCAGATCGTCCCGGCGCAGCTCAAGAAACAGCCGCGCAAGGCCTCCTACAACGGGCGGCTGGAGGGGAGCATCGGCCTCTATCCGGGCGCGGCGCCGCGCCGGATCAAACTGCTGGCGGTGAGCGAAGCGCCCCTGACCGCCGACGACTGGCAACAGGCCCTGACCCACGCCGAACGCTCAACGGCGAACCTCTTCCGGCAATTCCAGGCGGTCGCGGCCGATCCGCTTGCCCTGCCGGAAGCCTGTGCCTTTTTCGCGCCCGCGCGCTTTTGGGTGGATGGCGGCGAGGTCTATCTGCTGGATGAGGAGGGACAGGCCATCGCGCTGGCCGAGGGCTGGCGCATCCAGGGCGCCCTGACTCGCCGGCCCGTGGCGGCCCTCTTTGGGCGAATGGCGGTGAGAGAAGGCATGTTGCGCCTGACGCCGCTCGGTCTGGTCACGGCCTTGCCAGAGGCGGAGCGGGTGCGGGTGTAGTCGTCAGCCGTCAGCAGTCAGCCCTCAGCGGTTAGCTTGCATCCTGCCCCCAATCCCTACTCCCCAATCACCAATCCCTGCTCACCTCCTCCCGATACACCAGTTCCCAGCCGTGGTAGACCAGCACCACGCCCTTGAGCGTCACCCGCGCCGTTGTGCCTCCGCCTCGGCGACCAGCGCCGGCAGGCGCGCGTCTTTGTCCTCCCCGCTTTGGCGTTGATGTGGGGGTGTAAGGCCGTAAACAAAAGGCTTTCTTGCAGGTTTCCAGCCCGCAAAAAAGCCTTTTAGCCCAATTCTTTGCTATGTTACTATCAATTCCCGAGTTCACTTCTCGTCTTGCCACTCAAGGCCTCAAGCTCAAGCCCCAGCTTGCGCGCAATCAGGTAAACCGCAATCGCTTCATCCAGACTGAAGTAATGTTCGGGCTGTTCTTCGTCCTCTTCAAAGTTGAACTTGTGTTTGGCAAAGTTGTACACCCCTTGTGCCAGCCATTCCAATTCATCCACCAGCTCGGTTGGAACCTTGCGTTCTTGGCGTAGTTTACGTACCAACACCCCAAGCGGAAGACCATTTGCTGAGTCGGCTTTGAGTTTTTCAAACAGGTTCAGCCGTACCATGCGTTTGATAAGTTCTTCAAGATAAGCACAAGCGGCGTGTATCATCTCTCGGCTGTGATGCTGCGGTTCGGTACTGTACTTCAAGGGCGAGAACACGTAGAACAGCGCCCTGTAAACACCTCTCTTGTGTTGTACTTCAGGACAATGTAGACCTACTCCACCTAATTTTCGATCAAAGATTTCGAGCACCACAAGGGTCTGCTCTTTCTGTCCCGCGATGCCCAACTCGGCCACCTGTTGCGCGACGTGAACGGCTTCTTCGCCAAGCAAGGAGCGCAGGTGGGCCAGGATTTCGTCCCGAGGGGTGCGGATTGAAGATGGTTTTGCCATACCCTACACCTCCCCCTGAAACGCCGCCGCCAGGATGGATTGTTCCAATTGGTCGGTGTCTTTTTGCATAGCCTTCAACAACGCCCGCATCTCGCGGACCTCGCCCAGCAGCGACTCCAGCCGCGCAACGATGCGCCGCTGTTCGGCCAGTGGCGGGATGGGCACTTGCATTTCAGCCAGCATTGAAGTATTGAAGCCTGCTTGTCCAATCCAACGATTGCAACGTGCTGTAAAGTAACCGGTTTGCCAAAACCAACGCAAGGTCAACGTCAACCAGGCTGGATCAACCTCTGCGGGATCACGGACAATCAGGCGAGTGATGTGATTCGAGAATGCTCCCGTCAAACGTGTCTTAACCAAAGCCGTTTTGCCTACCAATTCGACACTGTTGGTATTGTTGAACAGGATATGGCCTGGCTCCAGGGTGTAGGATTCCCAATCGGTAATCACGTCTTCAGGGATGTAATAGATCTCTGTCAAGTCAATCTCACCATCAATCCCTATGTTGAAGGGGCGCAAATGTGGCCGTCCTTGTCTGTCTGTGACCAAATGTTTCTTTGCACAAGCAAAGCCGGTTTTCATCTCAACTAGGGCTTCTAATCGTTTCCACCCCCACCCCTCCGGCAACGTCCAGTGTTCCATCACCTCTCCTCCCCGCCCTCTGCGTAACCTTCCATATCCCTCAAATAGTCTTCGACGACGGACGGCGGCGGCAGACGGCGGATGTTGGTCAGGTTGTCGCGGTCCTCTTGCCAGCGGCGCGGGTTGTTGATGATGTAGCGCCGGATGCGCTCCAAATCACGTTCGTCGCGCACGATGTGTTCGTAATAATTCCGTTGCCAGAACCGCGCCCCCGGCGTCCCCTGCATTTCGTTGATGCGTTTGGTGGATACCGTTTTGAACGCGCCGATCAATTGCCCCAACGGTTTGCGTTTGGGCGTGGGTGCGTCGGGTTGGGGTGCGTCGGGTTGGGGCGCGCGTAGTAGGGGCGCGTCGCGACGCGCCCCTACACCCGCGACGGACGCGCCCACGTCCGCGACGGACGCCCCCACGCCCGCGACGGACGCCCCCACGCCCGCGACGGACGCGCCCACACCCGCGACGGACGCGCCCACACCCGCGACGGACGCGCCCACGTCCGCGACGGACGCGCCCACACCCGCGACGGACGCGCCCACCCCCGCGACCGACGCCCCAACGTCCACGACGGACGCCCCAACGCCCGCGACGGACGCGCCCACGTCCGCGACGGACACGCCCACGCCCGTGACGGACGCGCCCACGCCCGCGACGGACGCGCCCACGCCCGCGACGGACGCGCCCACGCCCGCGACGGACGTCCCCACGTCCGCGACGGACGCGCCCACGCCCGCGACGGACGCGCCCACGTCCGCGACGGACGCGCCCACGCCCACGACGGACGCCTCCACGTCCGCGACCGACGCCCCCACGTCCGCGACCGACGCGCCCATCCCCCGAACGTCATCCGTCAACACGATGATGCCGTGGAAATGGTTGGGCATCACCACCCACACGTCCAACGCCACATAAGGATATTGGTCGCGCAACCACGTCCACGTTTGCGCGACGATGCGCCCCCATTCGGAAAAGACCATCGCCCCGCGCCGGATTTCTCCCAACACGCAGCGGCGGTCCCGCACGCACAGGGTCACAAAATACACGCCGGCCCGGGTGTAATCATAGCCCCGCAGGCGGATGGAACGCCGGTGGTGGATTGCGGGGTTATATCTCGTCTTCGCCATTGCTCACCATCTCGTGCAAACGTTCCAGGATGCTCTGGAACTCACGTTGACGCTCCAGCAGGCGGGCGGTGATCTCGGCCGGCGGCGGCAGGCTCTCGCGCTCGTTCTGATGGGGGTTGCGCGCGCTCAGGTCGTAGGCGCGGGCGCGCAGGTCGGCGAGCGTTTCCACCCACGAGTTTCGATTTTCGATTTCGGATTTTCGATTTTTGATTTCGGATTTTTGATTTTCGATTGGCGATTGGGGAGCGGCGCGCAGGTCGGCGGCCAGGGGGAAGGGGCGCTCGCCCTGCCCGTCTATCCACCGTTTCCACTGCGCCCACAAGGCGCGCGCTTCGGCAAAGTGCTCGTCCAGGATTGGGCTGCCTTTGCTGAACTTTTTCAGGCCGGCCGGCAAAGGCAGTTCGTAATACCAGGTCTCCTCGCGCGCCAGCGGATTGCGCGTCAGGCTGCCTTCGGCGCGGCGGAAAAAGAGCAGCGCGGTTTTCACGTCGGAATAGGGCGCAAAGGCCCCCGGCGGCAGGCTGACCACGGCAAAGAGGTGGAAATCTTCCAGCAGGATTTGCTTGACCTCGGCAAACGCGCCGCCGCGAAAGAGCGTCCCCTCCGGCACGACCACCGCCGCGCGGGCGTCCGGCGTGACCTTGAGTTTTTTGAGGATGTGCTGCAAAAAGAGCAGTTCGGTGGCGTTGCTCTTGATGTTGAAATTGTTCTGGATGTGCGCGCCCTCTTTGCCGCCAAAGGGCGGGTTGGTCAGCACGATGTCGTAGCGCGGCGCGACGCTGCCGCGCACGTCCTCTTCCAGCGTGTTGATGCGGGCGATGTTGGGCGTGGTCATCCCGTGCAGCACCAGGTTCATCGTCCCCAACAGCGCCGCCAGCCCCTTTTTCTCCTGCCCGTAAAAGGTGCGGCTCTGCAAGGTCTGGTCGTCTTCCAGCGTCCTGACCTGCCGCTGCATGTGCAGGTAGGCCTGCGCCAAAAAGCCCGCCGAGCCGGCCGCCGGGTCGTAGACCGTCTCGCCGATCTGCGGGTCTATCACCTCGACCATAAAGCGGATGATCGGGCGCGGGGTGTGGAACTCGCCGGCGATCTGGTTCTCCTGCCCCATCCGCGCCAGCAGGTCTTCGTAAAAGCGGGTGATGGTGAAAAAATCCTCGTCGCGGTCAAAGTGAATCTGGTTGATGATCTGGATGACCTGCTTGAGGTTGTAATCCGACGCGCAGACCGGCACGTTGCGCACCACCGTCTGGTCGCCGACCGTCTCGTCGGAAAAGAGTTTGGCCACCGTCTGCGCCAGCGGCGAGCCGGAAAGGCCCGCCAGGCCGGGCAACAGCCGTCCCCGCACAAAGGCGACCAGTTCACCCTTTTGCGAGTCCCACCGCTCTAACGCCGCCGGGCCGGCCCAGGCGTCCCAGGCCAGGTCGCCTTGCAGGACGGGCGTGTAGGCTTGCCCTTCAAACGCGGCTTCTTCGGCGCGTTTCTTTTCCTCTTCGTCCAGGAACTTGAGGAACATCAGCCAGGCCAGGTGTTCGGTATAGGCCATCACCCCGCCGACGTTGTTATCGCGCCGCAAAATGTCGCAGGCGCGCCACATTTCGTTGCTCAGGTTCTCGTTCAGCCGTGTGGCCGGGATGCTCATATCTGATACAGTCTCCGTTGGATATCTTGAAGCGTCTGCCGCAGCGGCTCTGCGCCGCCAAAGCGTTGCGTCACGCCGCGCAGTTCACCCATCGCCTTGAAGGGCGGCAGACGAAAGACGCGCGGGTTGGTGATCTCGTCCACGCCGCTCAGGCGGTACTTGTCCAGCAGCGCCTCGACCACCGCGCGCGCGTCGGCGGGCAGCGTCGTCAGCCAGCCCGCCTCGCGTTCCACAAAACGGCGCACACGCTCGGCACGGGTGGGGATCGGCTGGCGTTGAAACGCGACATAGGCCAGCACATCAAAGGGGTCGGCCTCGGGGACGGCCAGCACCTCGGCCAGCACTTCGGGATGGACGCTGGCCCGCTCCAGCGCCTCGCGCACCTGCCGGCGCGCGCTTTCGTCCTGCCAGGCGCGCTGCAACTGCTCCCAGCCGGGCAGGAGCGCCAGCACTTTTTCGCGCGAATAGTCCACGTACTGCTCCAGCGTCAGCGGCTCGTCCAGCCCGGCGACCAAAAAGACCGCTTCCTCGGCGATGGTGACCTGGAGGTTTTTGACGGTGATGGTGCGCTCGCCGCGCGGATCGGCGAAGGCAAGTTCCAGGTCGAGCGTCGTTGTCCGGTCGGCGACCGTGGCGACCGTCCGCTGGACGCGATTGAGCCGTGGGCCCAAGGCGGTCACGCCGACGTTGCCGACGGGCAGGTTCTCAAAGCGGTAGCGACCGCGCTCATCGGTCAGGATGGGGCCGCGCTGGTCGTTGGGCGCAACGGTGACAGATACACTCGCCCCCTGGATCACGTCGCCGGTCCCGGCCAGGCGCACCGTGCCCTCCAGCGCGGCGGTCTGCTGTTCGGGGGGCGGTGCTGCGACGGACGGCGCGGGCGGGCGATCCCATTTGGGGTCGAGCAGGCGGGTGGCGTCGGTGTAATCAATGATGCGGAACCACAGTTTGCCGGTGGCCGGGTCAATGCGGCTGCCGCGCCCGATGATCTGCTTGAACAGCAGCGGCGAGGAGAGCGTTTTCATAAAGACGATGTTGCGGCAGGCCGGCACGTCCACGCCGGTCGAGAGCAACTCGGCGGTGGTGGCGACCACCGGCAGTTTGCGGTCGCTGTCCTGGAAATGGGCCAGCCAGCGGCGGCCCTGCTCGCCCTCTTCGCTGATGATCGGCACGGCGTAATCATCGCCCAGGCCGAGGTCGGCAAACTCGTTGTTGAGCAGGCGCGCCACCTCGCGGGCGTGCTCCATATCCACGCAAAAGACCATCGTCTTGTGCATCACGCCGAACTGCCGCAGCAACCCGGCCAGGTGGCGGACGAGCGTGGCGGTGCGGTCGGGCAGGCGGATTTCGCGCTCGAACTGCGGCGTGTAATAGTCCTCGCGCAGCGTGGCCTCCTGCGGGGCAATGACTTCGGCCCCTTGCTCGATCACCTGGGCGATGTGCAGGCCCTCTTTGTCCAGATTTGTGCGCACGCGATGGACCTTGTAGGTCGCCAAAAAGCCGTCCTCGATGCCCTGGCCCAGGCTGTACGAGTAGGCCGGGCGGCGGATCACGCCTTTGCTCGCGTCGGCGGGGTCGAGCGGGATGGCCGGCTCTTCGGCGCAAAAGTAGGCATAAGTGTCCACGTTCTCATCCTGCCTGGGCGTGGCGGTCATCCCCAGGTGGATGGCCCCGGCAAAGTGGTCCAAAATCTCCTTCCACGTGCCAAAGCCGGAACGATGGGCCTCGTCAATGATGACGATGTCGAAAAAGTCGGGCGGGAACTGCTCGAAGAGGCGCACGCCATCGGCGTTTTCGCTCCACAGGGTCTGATAGATGCCGAAATAGAGGTCGTGATGCAGGCTCAAGGGACGCGCGCCGTCCAGCATAAAGCGCGGGTCGCCGTGACTGCTCGCAAAGGGGCTGAAGGTGTTGTACGCCTGGTCGCGCAACACCAGGCGGTCGGCCAGAAACAGCACCCGTCCGGGGCGACCCTTTTGTGCGTACAGCCACTCCGACTTGATCAGTTTCCAGACGATCTGCATAGTGGTAAAGGTCTTGCCGGTGCCGGTGGCCATGGTCAACAGGATGCGTTTCTGGCCGCGCATGACCCGCACAAGCGTTTCGCGGATGGCCGCCTCTTGAAAATAGCGGGGGACGCTGCCGCGCGTCAGTTCGGGCGGGGCGTAGGGATGCAGCAGCGGATTGCGGCGGCGGGCGGCGGCCAGTGCCGCGTCGTAGACCGGGCGCAGTTCGGCGATCTTGGAAGCCACCTGGGCCGGGTCGGTGATGCCGGTGTTCAGTGCCCAGCGCGTCCACAGTTCATCGGGCGTGGGGAACTCGGCGACCTCGCGGGTGGTGTTGCTAAAGCCGTCCCACTCGATGATCTCGTGCCCGTTGGTGGCATAGGCAAACATCAGGTTGTTTTCGCGGGCATATTGAATGGCCTGCTCCAGACCGGCCGCAGCAGGCAGGCTTTCGGCCTTGGCCTCGACCACGGCGATGGGAAAGCCGTCGGTATAGCGGAGCAGGTAATCCATGATGCGCGGCTTTTCACGTTGGGCGCGTCCGCCGCGCAGCACCACCCGTCCGGGCGTGTATTGCCAATCGGGGCGGTAATAGTGCTCGCGTGTCACCTGGCTGCGCGTCCAGCCGGCGCGGTTGAGGCGGGGGTCAATCAATTGTGCGCGGGTATCGGCTTCGTTTAGCGACATCGGCTGCCTCGGTAAGAACAAATGACCGATTGGATTATAGCACAGGACAACAGGGGGGACAAAAGGAAGATTATAAGGAATACCCATACTTGAACCGGAAACAAGGGGATTAGAAATGACAACGTGATATCGGCCAGGAAATTCTGGAAGGCATTCAAGGAGTTTTTGCAATGGCCGGCGCTTTCCTGACCCCTTGACAACGAACCAGATATTCGTATAATATGAACTGAGGTTCATAATCCATGACAACTATTTCAGATTGGCCGCAATGGCCCACCCAAATTCTGCAACTGGAGCAGGCCGGCAAGGTGACGCGGACGTTCCGCCGGCTGGACCCGGAACGCCAGCAGGCGGTCGTCCTCGCCATCCTGGACGAGGCGATTGAGAAAGGGCCGGCGTCGCTCAACATCAAGCAGGTGGCGGAGCGGGCCGGCGTCGCGGTCGGCTCGCTCTACGCCTACTTTGGCAGCCGCGAGGGGCTGCTGGACTTCGCCGTGGAGCTCTGCGTCCGCTTCATGAACGACACATTCAACGCCTACCGCGCTTATCTGGCGGCGCTGCCGCTGCGCGAGGGGCTGGCCGCGTACCTGATGGGCGGCGTGGAATGGGGGCAGACCCAGCTGGGGTTGGTGCGTTTCTTCGCGCGGGCGGCCTACCAGGGCGACCCGCTGCTCCAGGAGCGCGTCGTGCAGCCGGTGGGGGAGACGCTGCTGGCCATCGTGCGCGAGATGCTCCAGGCCGCCGCCGCGCGGGGCGAGCTCCGCCCCGACGTGGACCTGGAAGCCACGACCCGTCTCATCCACGCGCTGACCCTCGCCGTGGGCGACAGCCAGATGCTCCCTTACCTCAACACCTACTTTCGGGTAACGGATGAGACCGTCTCGCCGGAACGGCTCCTGGCGGCGCTGGGCGAGCTGATCATGCGAGGCGTGGGAAAATGAAAATTCTCAGCATTGCCCGTAAAACGTTGCTGGAACTGTGGCGCGAACCGCTCCTGCTCGCCCTGCTGCCGCTCTTCCCGCTCCTGCTGCTCGGATTTTACTACCTCGCCTACGGCCAGACGGAGCAGGGATTGGCTTACTACCTCAAGGTCTACATCCTTAACCAGGATACCGGGCCGGCGGGAGCGCAGCTGGTCGCCGGGCTCCGCGCGGCCGAGTTTGAGGGTGAGCCGGTCTTTGATCTGACCGAGGTGACCGACCGGCGGCTGGCCGAGATCGCGCTGCGCGAGCGGAAAGCCGCGCTGCTGGTGGTGATCCCGCCCGATTTGAGCGCTACCATAGACGCGGCGGCTGCCGGGACCCCCACCCCCACTCCGGCCACCCTGGCGCTGATCGGCGATCCGGTCTCCGATAGCTTCATTTTCGTCCGCAGCTTCTTAGATGATCTGCTGCGCCAGTTTACGCAGCAGGCGTTAGGGCAACCGGCCGCGGAGACCGTCGGGTATGCTTTCGTCCCCGGCACCGGCACGATGTCCGACGTGCAATTTGGGATCCCCGGCGTGATCGTCTTCGGCGTGATGTTCGTAACGATTGCGGCGGCGATGATCCTGGTGCGCGAAAATGTCGCCGGGACACTGCGCCGCCTGCAACTGACGCGCGCCGGCGCAGCCGACATTCTCCCCGGCGTGACCCTGGCGCTGGCGCTGGTGGGGCTCCTGCAGATCCCGCTCTCGCTGGGGCTGGCGGCGTGGCTCTTCGGCTTCCGGCCGCTCGGCTCGCCGCTCCTGATCGTGCTGGTGACGCTCCTGCTCAGCGTCGCGGCGGTGGGGATCGGCCTGATCGTCGCCTGCTTTGCGCACAGCGACAGCGAGGCCGCCAACCTGGGCGCGACCGTCGCCGTCTTGCTGGCGCTCCTCTCCGGCGCGCTCTACCCGCTGCCGGCCGTGCCCCTCTTGACCATCGGAGGGCGCACCCTCCAAATCTACGATCTGCTGCCGCCGGCCCACGCGGGCGAGGCGCTGCGCCGGGTCCTCATCTTCGGCGATGGGCTGCGCGAGATCGCCTACCCCGTCGGCGCGCTAGCCGTGCTGGCGGCGCTCTGCATGGGGCTGGGCGTCGCGCTCTACCAGCGGCTCCAGCTCCACGCTTGAGGCTGGATGCTGGTTCTCTTGATCCTAATCCCTGCTCACGACTTATTGCTTACTGACACAAAGGATAACCCATGTCCAACCCTATCTTACAAACCACCGGCCTGACCAAACGCTACGGCGCCCTGACCGCCGTGCAGGAGTTAACGTTAGAGGTTAACGAAGGCGAGATCTTCGGCTTCTTAGGGCCGAACGGGGCCGGCAAGACCACCTCCATCAACATGATCTGCGGCCTGCTCAAGCCCGACGCCGGGCAGGTGACGCTCCACGGTGTGCCGGTCCACGGCGGCGATCCGGCCGTGCGCGCCCGCATCGGCGTCTGCCCGCAGGAGATCGTCCTCTGGGAACGGCTGACCTGCCTGGAACAGCTACAATTCATCGGCGAGATGTACGGCGTGAGCAGCCGGGAGGCCCGGCGGCGCGGGGAACAGCTCCTGGAAGAGCTGGGGCTGGCCGAAAAGCGCCGGCAACAGGCCCGCACCCTTTCCGGCGGGATGCAGCGGCGGCTCAACTTAGCGATGGCGCTCGTCCACGATCCCGAGCTCTTAGTGCTGGACGAGCCGGAGGCCGGGCTGGACCCGCAGAGTCGCGTCAAGGTGCGGGAGTACATCCAATCGCTGGCCCACAAGAAAACGGTGATCCTGACGACGCACAACATGGACGAAGCGGAGCGCGTCGCCGACCGGGTGGCGATCATTGACCACGGGCGGCTGCTGGTGCTGGATACGCCGCAGGCGCTCAAACAGCGGGTAGGCAGCGGCGACGTGGTGGAGATCGGCTTCAATGGGGCAACCGGTGACGGCGCGGCGGCACGCGCGCAGGCGGCGTTGCAGCCGCTCGTCGGCGAGACGTTAGTGGACGCCCGGCGCGGGGTCCTCATCATCCACGCGCTTAACGCCGTAGGGGCGCTCCCGGCGCTCCTCAGCACGTTAGAGAGCGCCGGCCTGCAACCAACCGAGGTTCGCGTGCGCGCCAACACGCTGGAAGACGTGTTTATCCAGCTGACCGGGCGGGGGTTGCGCGAATGAAAGTCCTGGTGGTGGCCCGTAAATCGCTGCGAGAGATCGGGCGCGAGCTCCAGTTGTTGGGATTGACGGTTGCGCTCCCGTTGATCTTCATGCTGATCACCAAGGCTACCTATGGGGGCATGTTGGTGACGACGCATCCGGTGATGGTGCTCTCTGCAAGTGCGGCCGGGGAGCCGTTGGTAGCCGCGCTCCAGGCCGAGCAGTACGCCGACGGCCGCCCGGTCTTCGCGCTGACGCCGGCGACGGACCAGGCCGCCGCCGAGGCCGCGCTCAAGGCTCAACACGTCACCGCGGTCGTCACGGTGGCCGAAGACGGTCAGCACGCCACCATCACGGGCGATGCAACCGCTTCACGCTTCTACCGGGCCGGCGTCCTGCTGAACGCCGCCCTGAACCGCTACGCCGACCGCGCGGCCGGCCGCCCGGAGGTCGTCCGCGCGGTGGAGCAACCGCTCACCGCCGCCGCCCCTCAGAGCGACTTTGACCTCTATGCGCCGGGGATGATGGTCTTCGCGCTGCTGATGATCGTCCCGCAGACGGCGATGCTCGTGGCGCGGGAGGTCCGCTGGCGGACGCTGCGCCGGCTCCAGCTCACCCAGGTGACCGCGCTGGAATGGCTCGGTGGGATCAGCCTCGCGCAGCTGATCGTGGCCGTGGCGCAGGTAGCGGTCCTCTTCGGCGCGGCGCTCGCGCTGGGGTTCCACAACCACGGCTCACTCCCCCTGGCGGTGCTGGTGGGGCTGGTGCTGGCCTGCGCCTGCATCGGCCAGGGATTGGTCACGGCCTGCTTTGTGGAAAACGACAGCCAGGCGGCCAACATCGGCAGCACGGTGGCGATGCTGCAGGTCTTCGTCTCTGGCGCGTTCTTCGCCATGCCGCCGTTGACGGTTTTCACGCTCGGCGGGCATCAGATTGACCTCTTTGACCTCTCGCCGGCCACGTCGGGCCTGCTCGCGCTCCAGCAGGTGCTCGGCTACGGGGCGGGGCTGCGCGAGGTCGGCTTCCGCCTGGGGGTGACGGCCCTCCTCTCGGTGGCCTACTTCGCGCTGGGGGTGATCATCTTCCGGCGTAAGCAGCTGCGGGCCGGGTGAAATATTCCCCGTAGGGCTAAAAAGTTTGCCCCAGCCGGTCACCCGTAGGGGTGACGTCATAGTTCAGAATATGACCCTCGCTATGACCTCCGATACATCCCCCCTCCGGCCTGATACGCTATACTTTGAGTGTAAATTCAAGGTTTTACGTTTTAAGGAGAGAAACAATGGCTACAAATATGCCTGAACCGACCGGGCGGCGTCATCCGTGGGTCAGCGGCGCTATCCTGATTACAATCGGGCTTTTCCTGCTGGCGGCCCAGATTTTCCACATAGATTGGGGGGCGGCCATCCCGCTGGGGTTGGGGTTGATTTTCCTGCTCTGGGGCAGCCTGGTCCGCAAAATAGGGCTGTTGATCCCCGGCGGCATCCTGAGCGGCATCGGGGTCGGCGCGCTGCTGATTGAAGGACCGTTCAGCACGCTGGCCGAAGAGACCAGCGGCGGCCTCTTCCTGCTCTGCTTTGCCGGCGGCTGGGCAGTCATCACTGTGACTTCGGCACTCTTTACCCAGAAGACGGCCTGGTGGGCGCTGATCCCCGGCGGGGTTCTGGCTCTCGTCGGCGGCGCGCTCTTGATCGGTGGCCCGGCGCTCCGGGCGCTGGAACTGCTCGGCCAGGGCTGGCCCGTCATCCTGATCCTGGTAGGGCTGTACCTGGTGATAGTACGCAGCCGGCGCTAACCTTAGAGAGACCACGGACAACAGACTACAGACCACCGATGGGTTCAAACCTGATCAGTGGTCTGTGGTCGGTGGTCAAAGGTATAAAGATGTTAAAGATGTTAAGGAGAGTGTAGCTATGCAAGGCTTTCTACTCGGTTTGGCGAATGGCCCTACCTGTTTAGCCTATTGTGCACCGGTCTTGATCCCTTTCCTGCTCGGCGAGGGCCGGCGGACGCGGCAAAACTGGGCGTTGCTGGCGAAGTTCCTGGGCGGGCGGTTGGCCGGCTACCTGCTCTTCGGGCTGCTGGCCTTCCTGGCAGGGCAGCTGCTCCTGGGCGGGGGCAGCTACCGCTCCCGGCTCTTCGGCGCGGCGACCGTGGCACTCGCGGCGCTGCTGGCCTGGTACGGGCTGGCCAAGCCCCCCACCCTCTGCGGTGGCACGCTCAAAGGAGCGCGGCTCTGGCTGCGGCGCTGGCCGGCGCTCCTGCCGCTGGGCCTGGGCTTCCTGACCGGGCTGAACCTCTGCCCGCCCTTTTTGATGGCAATGACCGGCGCCGCCAGCAGCGGAACATTAGCGGGCAGCCTGCTCTTCTTCGGGGCTTTCTTTGTGGGCACCGCGCTCTACTTCGTCCCGCTGCCCTTCCTGGGGGCGTTTCATCGCTCCGAGGCGCTGCGCATCATCGGTAAAATGACCGCGCTCCTCATGGCGCTCTACTATTTCTACAGCGGGCTGCTCTTACTGCTGGGAGGCGCTCCGGTCTGAAAACCGGGCAACGGTCAGAGCCGCTCACCCGCTACTTGACGAGGAATTTGCTGGTAGTGCCGCGCGCAAGCGCCTCACCACGAACACATTATTGACGTAAGGAGGAATGTCCAAGATGGCGACTCAAGTCAAAACCCGTCCCCAAACCTATCCGCCGCTGAAAAGCGGCAAGGCACTGTTGCTGACACTGCCCATGGCCCTGTTGACCGCGTTCCTGTTGCTGGGCAATGTGATGGGCGGCGGGGCACCGGAGCCGTTGTTGGCGGTTTCAGTCATCCTCACCTGGCTCCTGTTCAACAGCCTCTTCTTCCTGATGCTCAAGACCGGCAAGACCCACCGGTATCGCGCCGCGCTCTTCATCATCCTGGCGCTGGCGATGATCGTCACTTTCGCCACGGTCATCCGCTCCGAACGTGGCAACATCGCCTTGAGCGAGGCCGACATGATCCAGGGTAAAACGCCGTTCTGCCATCTGGTGATCCCCATGACCCTCATTCCGGCGTTGCTGACCAGGACCATCATCTTCCCCGGCTCGTTGCTCACCGGCTTCGCCAGCATTGCCAGCATGTTTGTCATCTGGATCGGGACCTCCCTGGTGCTGGGCCGGGGCTGGTGCAGCTGGGGCTGCTTCTACGGCGGCTACGACGAAGCCTGCTCCCTGCTGGCGAAAAAGCCCCGGATCAAGAAAATTGATGCCCGCTGGCGTTACCTGCCCTATGCCGTGCTGCTGGCTATCGTCCTGCTTTCGGCGGTGACGCTCTCGCCCACCTACTGCGAGTGGCTCTGCCCCTTCAAGGCCGTGACCGAGTACTCAGCCGTGACCGACGTCGTTACCCTGATTCAGACCGGCATCTTTATCAGCCTGTTCGTGGGGCTGGTTGTTGTCCTGCCTTTTTTGACCAAGCGACGGGTGCAGTGCGGGCTCTTCTGTCCGTTTGGAGCCTTCCAATCGTTCACCAACCGGGTGACTATCTTTGACGTGCGGATTGACCCTGCCAAGTGCAGCCAGTGCGGGCTCTGCGTGCGCACCTGTCCCACCTTCTCACTGGACGCGGGCAGCCTGCAAACCGGCCGGCCCCTCACGACCTGCACCAAATGCGGCCAGTGCATTGATGCCTGCCCCAAGCAAGCCATCACCTACCACATCAAAGGCACGGCCGTGGGCCAACGGCTTAACACCGCGCGGCTACTCTTCCTTTACCCGGCTTTTGTGCTCCTGGCGACCATGGGCGGCGGGATCATCGCCACCGCGATCTACCGGCTGCTCAAACTGGTGACGACCGGCAGTATGCTCTAAACGTGAAACGTGAAACGTGAGACGTCAAACGTGAAACGTGAAACGTAAAACGTGAAACGTCAGGGGATTTGCAACGTTATAGGCATCGCGCATTGCGTATGGCGTATTCCGTTAAAAGATGAGTCATCTCACAGCATTAACTTGAAGGAGTACACTCTTATGGATAAGCTAAGGACGATTCTGGGCTACCTCGTGGCTGCGTTAGGCGTGCCGCTCCTGTTAGCGACGTTCCTGGGCATGAACGTCTGGGCCTCGGCGCTGGTTTCGGCCACCGGCGTCACCGTCTCCCCCTGGTTTACCGGGGATACCGTGGCGCGCACCATCCACCACGGCGACTATCGCACCGAGATCCATCAACCGGTCTTTCAGGCGCTGATCGGCGAGCGAAAAGAGGGATTCGTCCAGGTGGATTGGACCCCTACCGGCCTGCTACCGCAACTCATTGACGAGGAAATTGACTACGACGGCGACGGTCAGCCCGATTTCCGGGTAGTGCTGGACACAAAGGCTATCCAGGCCACGCTGACGCCGCTCACCCCCGCCGTCTTGGGGCTGGAAGGGACCTACCGGCTGGATACTGCGCTCGCCATTCGCGTGCAGCTCAAAAATCCACGGCGCTAATGGGCCGCTGCCTCACGGGTCAGGCGTCACACCCTGGTTGGGGTGGACGCTTGACCCGCAATTTTTTGACTTTGCCGCCGGGCTGACTATACTTATAGGCAACAGGACTGACGCAAGTGGCTGGTCCGCGAACCGGGATAGAGGCACTCCTGGGAAAAAGCACCGGCCACTTTTCGGCGCAAAACCAACGACTTTCAGCTCACTGTTTACGTAATGCATATATCTTTAAGGAGGCATTCATTATGAGTAAACGACCTGGCGGCGAACTGGCGACCCGGCCCCTACACTTTATCTGGATTGCCGACTGCTCCGGTTCCATGGCAACCGACGGCAAAATCCAGGCGCTCAATACGGCCATCCGCGAAGCGATCCCGCACATGCAGAAGGTGGCCGATGAAAATCCAAACGCGCAGGTGTTGGTGCGCGCCATCAAATTCTCCAATGGCGCCCAATGGCACATCTCCCAGCCGACACCAATAGAGCAATTCCAGTGGAGCGATCTCAGTGCCGAGGGTGTGACCGATATGGGCAAGGCGCTCTCCATGGTCGCCGAACAGCTCAAGATCCCGCCAATGACCGACCGCGCGCTTCCGCCGGTGCTGGTGCTGATCTCCGACGGCCAGCCGACCGATGACTTCAGCAAAGGACTGAAAGATCTGATGGAGCAGCCCTGGGGCAAGAAAGCCGTCCGTATTGCCATCGCCATCGGCACCGATGCGGATTACGACGTGCTCCAGAAATTCATCGGCAACGTGGAGCTCAAACCGTTGCAGGCCAACAACCCCGAAGCGCTTGTACGGCACATCCGCTGGGTCTCCACCGCCGTGCTGAAATCGGCTTCCGCGCCGGCCAGCCAGGCCGCCGGTGCCACGCCTTCCACCCCCAACGTGCCGGTTCCCACCCCGGTCCCGTCAACGCCGGCCGGTCCCAACGATCCAGGCGACGTCTGGTAGAGGTGCTATGGACAGCATAGAACGGCCGCAATGGCAATGGCGCGCCGTTGGTCAGACCGTGCAGGGCGCTTCTCACGTGCGCAGCGGGCTGCCCAACCAGGACGCGTTGCGCTGGGACCCGCCGGCCGGCGGAGGGCCACCGCTTATCCTCGCCGTGTCCGATGGGCACGGCAGCGCCAAATATTTTCGCAGCGATGTAGGCGCCCGCCTGGCCGTGGAGATCACTGTGCAGTTACTGGCCGAGCTCTTGCATGGACAGCCCGCGCCCGACAACCTCACGGCGGTCAAACGGCTGGCCGAGGAGCGCCTGCCGCAGGAGCTCGTGCGCCGCTGGCGTGAAGCGGTCAAGACCCACGTGGACGGGATGCCCTTCACGCCCGCCGAATTGGAGGCGCTGGCGCAGAAAGACGGCCCGCGCGCCCGGCAGACGGTGGAAAAGGACCCCTTCCTGGCCTATGGGGCGACCATCGTGGCGACCCTCGTCACCGACAACTACATCCTCTACCTGCAACTGGGGGATGGCGATATCCTGGTGGTCTCCGATGCCGGCGAAGTCAGCCGCCCCCTGGAACGCGATGCGCGGCTCTTTGCCAACCAGACCACCTCGCTCTGCCAGGAAAATGTCTGGCGTGATGTGCAACTGCGCTTCCAGGCCCTGGTGGAACCCCCGCCTGCGTTGGTCCTGCTCTCCACTGACGGCTACGCCAACTCGTTTGTCAATGAAGAAGCCTTCCTTAAGGTCGGCAGCGACCTGTTAGAGATGATCCGCGCCGACGGCCTGGACATGGTAGCGGCGAATCTGGCCGGCTGGCTCACGGAAGCCTCCCAAAGTGGGAGCGGCGACGATGTCACCCTGGCCGTGCTCTGCCGGACCGACATAGCGCCGTCACGCGAGCTGGCCAGGCAAGCCGAGCAGCTGCCGGCCGCTGTCGCGCCGCCGGAAACGCTGCCGGAAGAGATCACCGACCCGGCGCGGGAGTATCCATGGATGGACCCCACCCCGGTCAAGTTGCCGCATGTGAAAAAATAGCCCGTATGCATAGCGCTACAGCCGATCCCTTACGCATCACGCATGAATGATCTACCCCGCCAAAAACTGCGCGAGCTGATCACCCGCTACGGCCCGGCCCTGGCGGATGACCCACGCCGTTGTGAGGGACTGCTGCGAGATCTCTGCGGGGCCTACCGGCGGGAGATCTTCGTCCTGATCAGCGCCCTGCAACAGGGGGTCGCCAAAGACCTGTTGAACATTCAACCGGGCACCCCCTATCCAGTTCTGGAGGCCCAGCTGATCCGGGAATTGCGCGAGGATTTAGCGTTGGATGAAGAAGCCGCCCGGTGGGCGGTAGAGACGTGGGCTGAGGCCCTGGGCCAGGCGCCGGGCGCGACCACGCCCCCGGCCTCTACAGCATTGCCGACCGGACTGCGCCCCGGTTCAACGCTCGCCGGCCATACCGGTGAGGTGTTAAGCGTCGCTTTCAGCCCTGACGGGCGCACCCTCGTCTCCGCGAGCAACGACGGCACCGTCCGCTTCTGGGACGTGGCCGCCGGGCGCGAGACGCGCCACGTGGAGTGGGAGTTGGGCTGGGCCAACGGGGTCGCCTTCAACGTTGATGGCAGCCGGCTGGCACTGGCGGGCAGCGACGGCTCCGTGCGGCTCTGGGCCGCCGATGGCAACGAGGTGCAGCGGCTGACCGGCCACACGGCCGCGGTGCTCTGCGTCGCCTGCAGCCCCGACGGGCGGCTACTGGCCTCCGCCGGGCGTGACAAAAGCGTTCGCCTGTGGGATATCCAGGCAGGCCAGGAACTTCACCGCCTGGACGGCCACGCTGAGGCAGTGCCCGCGCTCGCCTTCAGCCCGGATGGGCGGCGGTTAGCCTCGGCGGGCGGCTGGGAGCGGACGGTGCGCCAGTGGGATATGACCCAGGGGCGCGAGATTTCGCCGCCGCTGGCCGGTCACACCGCCGGCGTGCCCGCGGTGGCTTTCAGCCCCAACGGCGCGCTCCTGGCAGCCGGTTGCTGGGATGAGACCATCACACTCTGGAACGCCAGGACCGGCCAGCAGGTGCGGCAAATCACTGAACAGACCGATCAGGTGCATATCATTTTCTGTCTCGCTTTTACCCGTAACGGGACAGCGCTCGTCTCCGGCGGCTGGGACAAGACGTTACGCCTGTGGGCCGTGGAGACCGGTCAACAGATCCAGGCCGTCGCCGGCCACGCCGGGATGGTCCTCTGTCTGGCCATGAGTCCCGACGGGCGATTGCTGGCGGCGGGCGACCGCAGCGGAGCGGTGCGGCTTTGGACGGTGGTGTAAACCAGAGGCCCCCATGGACGAACGGCCCAACGTCATGATTGTTCTGGCGCGTTGCCGGCACAACCGGCAGGGATTTGGCATCCGGTTTGAGGAAAAGAGCCGGGGCCGGTGGACTGCCGATTGGGCCTTTGCGGTCAAGGAAACGGCCGCCAGGCGCGAGGGCTACGACCGGGGCGAGATCGCCGGCGAGTTCGGGATTGATCCGGCTTACCCTGGCTGCCCCCATTGCAGGGCCAAGTTATTGCTTAAGTGCGAATGCGGCAAGGTAACCTGCTGGAACGGCGAGGACCACAGGGTAACCTGTCCCTGGTGCGGCCGTGCCGGTGAGGTGCGGGGGGTCGCAGAAAGCTTACAGGCCGGTAGCGATCGTTAAACCCCGCTCGCTATTCGCCATTCGCCATCCGCCATTCGCTATTCGCCATTCGCTATTCGCCATTCGCTATTCGCCATTCGCTATTTTGGGAGGTTAGCATGAACCAACTGTTGAAACCCGGCCAGACCGTGCAAACCGAGTCTGGCGTGCCGTGCAAAGTGGACGCCTTTCTCGGCGGTGGCGGCCAGGGCGAAGTCTACAAGGCCGATCTGAGCGGCAAGAAGGTGGCCCTCAAATGGTACTTCCCCGCGCAGGCCACGCCTCAACAATATGCGGCGCTGACGCTGCTGGTCAAAAAAGGGGCCCCCAATGATAAGTTCCTCTGGCCCATTGAGCTGACCCGAGCCGACGATGTCCCCGGCTTCGGCTACGTCATGCCCTTGCGGGAGCCACGCTTCAAGAGCATCGTGGATTTGATGAAGCGGCGGATTGAGCCGACCTTCCGGGCACTGGCTACGGCCGGGCTGCAACTGGCCGATAGCTACTTACAGCTCCACGCCCAGGGGCTTTGTTACCGCGACATCTCGTTCGGCAACGCCTTCTTTGATCCCAACACCGGCGAGATGCTCATCTGCGACAACGACAACGTCGCAGTGGACCAGCAGGGGGAAAGCGGCGTGCTCGGCACCCCGCGCTTCATGGCGCCGGAGATCGTCCGTGGTGAGGCCAAACCCAGCACCCAAACCGACCTCTACTCGCTGGCCGTGCTGCTTTTCTACATGCTGATGGTAGCGCACCCGCTGGAAGGCCAACGCGAGACCCAAATCAAGTGTATGGACCTGCCGGCGATGAACAAGCTCTACGGGTTTGAGCCGCTCTTCATTTTTGATCCCACCGATCAGAGCAACCGGCCAGTCCCCGGTGTCCACGATAACGCGCTCGCTTTCTGGCCGCTCTACCCGCAATTTGTCCGCGATCTTTTCGTCAAGGCATTTACCATCGGGTTGAAGGATCCTCTGGCCCGGGTGCGCGAGAGCGAATGGCGCGCCGCGATGTCAGATTTGCGCGACGCCATCTATTACTGTCCTCACTGCGGCGCGGAGGCAATGTACGATGTAGAGGCGCTTAAAGCCAGCGGGGGCCAGCCGGGCGCTTGCTGGTCGTGCGGCAAGCCGTTACAACTGCCGCCACGCCTGCGGGTGGGCAAGCGGGTCATCATGCTCAACTACGACACCAGGCTCTACCCGCATCATGTGGACGATCAACGGCTCTATGATTTCACGCAGCCCGTCGCCGAAGTCACGCGCCACCCAACCAATCCCAATCTGTGGGGCCTCAAAAACCTCTCAGCCGAGAAATGGGTCATCACCCTCCCTGACGGTACATTCAAAGACGTGGAGCCGGGGCGCAGTGTTTCGCTGGCCGTGGGCACCAAAATCAACTTCGGGCAAAAAGAGGGCGAAATTCGGGTATAATTCCTATCGTGTCGGGCCGCCCTATCCCCCCACGGCACGGCGGTCACGGTTGGGATCGTTGGGCGCAACCTGGCGGCCAAGTTTTGCGTACTAACGTCTATGAGAGGCCATAGGGGGCCTCCCTTTCAGTCACTCTCAGTTATTTGAGGAAGAGCACTGGCATGAATCGCACGCGCTGGATTTTCGCAGGCATTTTGTTGGTGGCGTTGTTGATTGTCGTCGGAGCGCTGATCTGGCGGGCCGTTCAATCGTCCTCCAGCGGCGGCCCCGCCGGGGGCGGCGGCGACAGCGGGTTGACGGTGGAGAAGCCCGCTTCTCTCACCGTCCGGGTGATCACCGCCCTGCCGGTGGAGCCATGGGTGCGGGAATCCGCCCAGGCCTTCAACGCGACCAAGCCCACGTTGGACGGCGTCCCCATCCAGGTAGAGATCACCGGGATGGACGGGCTGACGGCGCTGGGCCGCTGGGATCGCAACGAATTTGGGGCGCTGCCCGCCGATAAGACGCTGGAACAGCTGACCGACGCCGAGAAAGCGGCACTGGCCAAGTTCCCGACGGTCTGGATCCCCGACAACCGCTATCTGGTGGAACTGGCTAACGCTTCGTACAAGGAACGGTTGGGCCGCGACGTCTTCCTGACCGACGGGGAGTACCGCGCCCGGCCCATCGCCATCAGCCTCTTCACCTGGGGCATCTACGAGAGCCGGGCCCGCACCCTGCAAAACCACTTCGGCGCGGTGACCTGGAGTTCCATCCACGATGCCGCCATCGCCAAAGGTGGCTGGCCGGAGATCGGCGGCGACCCGGCGTGGGGATACTTCAAGCTGGTGGTGCCCAATCCCAACAAGAACGTCGGCGGCCTCTCGGCGATGATCGCCGCGGCGGGCGAGTATTACAGCAAGACCGAGATCACCACCGGCGACATCACCAATCCGGCGTTCCAGACCTGGTTGGGCGAGCTGATGGGCTCCGTGACCGACTTCAGCAGCGCCAGCGCCTACACCGCCGAGGACTTCGCGCTGTTCGGTTACAGTGTCGGTGACGGCGGCCAGCTGCTGGAAAGCGACCTGCTGCAAAACATGCAGGGCATTGTCACCCGCTGGGAAGACCCGCTCCTGCTCTATTACCCGCGCTACGTCACCTGGTTTGATTTTCCCTTTACCGTCTGGATGGGGCCGGAGACGACCGCGTTGGAGAAGAATGCGGCGCTGGAATTTGAGAAGTTCCTGCTCTCCGACGCCCAGCAGCAAGCGGCGCTCGCCTACGGTCTGCGCCCGGCCAACCCAGCCATCCCGCTGGACGCCACTCCCGCAAGCCTGTTCAGCAAGTGGAAGGACCGGGGGGTACAGCTGGTGGTGCCGCGCGCCGACGCCATGCGCAATCCCGACCGGGACGTGCTGCTGGCGCTGCTGCGCTGGTTTGACCTGAACGTAGCGAAGTAACAAGTGAGGTAGCGTATGAATCGCACCCAAACACAAACCGGCCTGATCATAGCCGGGGTGATCGTGGCGTTTGTCTGTATCTGCGGGATTCTGATCCTGACGGTTGGCGGAAACTGGCTGAATACCCTCGGCCGCGGCACAACTCCCCAGCCAGGTAGCCCGGTCACCTGGGCAGCCGACAGCGCCGATCTGACCGTAGCCGTTGCGCCGGGCATGGCGCCGCTCTTCAACCAATTCGCCGATCAGTTCAACCGCCAGCAACTGAAAACTTCCGACGGTCAGCTGATGCAGATCAAGCCATTGACCTTAGCCCCCAATCAAATGGTGGAGCAGAGCCTCGGCGCGCCGGCCTTCCAGGCCATCGCCCCAGACAGCAGCCTCTGGTTGGGCCAGATTGAGCAACGGTGGGCCGCCGCTCATGCCGAGTCGGAAACCACAGCGCTCATCCCCATCGGCACCCGCCGTGTGGGCACTCCCGTGCGCTACGCCGTCAGTCCTATCGTCATCGCCGCCTGGGAAAACGTCGCCCGCGACCTGGGTTGGCCGGAGAAACCGGTCGGCTGGCGCACGATCCAGCGCCGGGCGACCGAGGACCCCAATTTCAAGTGGAACCATCCCAGCACCGGCCACGCCAGCGGGATGCTGGCCACGCTCGCCGAATTCTACGCCGGGGCCGGGCTGACCCGCGATCTGACGCCGGAAGCGGCGAAGAAGCAGGATACGTTAGACTATGTCCGCGCAGTGGAGGCGACCATCCGTTTCTACGGCGAAGGTGAGGACGTCATCGTGCAAAAACTGGCCGAGCAGGGCCAGAACTTTCTGGACGCCTTCGTGACGCAGGAGCAGACGGTCATCGCCTGGAACCAGGCCCACCCGGATAAGCCCCTTGTAGCGCTTTACCCGGCGGAAGGGACCCTCTGGGCCGATCACCCGTTCACACTGCTGGAGCTGGGCGGTAACGGTGAGACTGCCGTCACCGACAACCAGCGCCGCACGTTCCAGGCGTTTGTGGAGTTTCTGACCTCCGCTGAAGTGCAAAAGCAGGTATTGGCGGCGGGCTACCGGCCTGCCGACCTGAGCCTCAAGCTGGACGAAGCGGGCAGCCCCTTCGCCGGCACCAGCGCCGTGGACTGGCGCCAACCGCAGACGACGTTGCAAATTCCCTCCCCGGCGGTGGTGGAGGTGGTGCAAAACGTCTGGTGGTACACCAAGAAGCCCACCAACGTGATCCTGGTGGTGGATACCAGTGGCAGTATGCAGGGACAGAAGATCGCCCGCACCCGCGAAGCGCTGCAGGCCTTCGTCGCCCAGATTCAGGGGCCACGCGATCAGGTGGGGCTTCTGGAATTCAGCAGCGGGACCAAGAGTTCCATCCCGTTGCAACCCTTAGACGAGCAAAAACGGGCCACGCTCATGGCCAAGATTGACGCGCTGGAAGCGGGCGGCGAAACGGCGTTGATTGACGCCGTCATCAAAAGCTACGATACGCTGCTGGTCAACGGCGACCCCAGCGCCATCAATGCGCTTGTCGTCATGACCGATGGCAATGAAAACGCCAGTGCCGGGACGCTTAACGATCTCCAGCGGCGCTTTCAGAAGGCCGACCGCATCCCGGTGGTCATCTTCACCATCGCCTTCGGCAAGGATGCCGACGAGGAGCTGTTGATGCAGATCGCCGAGCTGGGCAACGGCCAGTTCCGCCGGGCCGATGAGACCGACATCAAAGAGCTGTACCAGATCATCTCAACGTATTTCTAAAGTAAGCGTCCATTGCATCAGCAAACGGATCACGCAATAAGGGGAACCCTTGGCTTCTATCCGTCAGACCATTGAATCTAAAATCCGGGGCGCCGCCATCCAATACGCAATTTTCCAATGGGAGAGTGCCCTGGTGCTGGCTGGCACGCTGGTAGTCACGGTTTTATGGCCACACCCTTTCCCCTGGTGGCCCTGGTGGGGCTGGCCGGCACTGGGACTGATCGGCTGGGCGGCGCTGATTTATGGCAGCCTGACCGATCCACACACCCATGCCAAGCTCTGGCTGGAGCTTTTCCAGCAGCAGCTGGATCCAAAATTGATTCAAGATGCGGCGTTGCGCCGGCAATTTCAGACGGGGTTGGATTACCAACGGCGGTTAGAGATAGCGGTGCAACAACAACACACCACGGAGCTGCGCCCCTGGCTGGAGACTGCCGCCGACCGGCTGGCCGACTGGCTGAGCGCTTTTTACGCGCTGGCCGTGCGGGTAGACGCGACGCGCCGGGAGCCGCAGGTGGCCGAGGCGCGCACCAGCCTGCCGCAAGAGATTGAGACGCTGGCCTCGCGCCGCCGCTTTGAGCGCAACCCGCAGGCGCTCCTGCGGTTGGGCGAATCTGTAGAGGGGCTGGGGAAACGCTGGGAAGCGCTGCGCCAGTTGGAAGCTCAGCTCCATCAGGGCACCCGGCTGCTGGAGCGCAGTCTGGCCGGGTTACCGGCGCTCTACGCCCAGCTGACGGTGGTCACGGCGGCAGACGTGGCCGCCGGCCGCGGCGCCCCGTTAGAGGCGACGCTCCAGGCCCAGTCCGGCGCGTTGATCGCCGTGGAGCAGGGGATCGCGCAAGTGGTACAGGAAATAGTATGAGCTACGATTTATTTTCTCTAAGGAGATGGCAGAGCATGAAACGCACAGCCCTGATTTTGCTGATCATCGTCGGCCTGGTGCTGACCGGGTGCGGCGGCGGTAAGGGGGGCGGCACGCCGACCAAGGGCGAGGTCATCATTTTTGTAGCGGTGCCGTTAAGTGGTTTCCAGGCTAACGGTGGCCAAACCGTGCTTGGCGGCGTGCGGTTAGCGGCCGCGGAGCTCAACCGCAGCGGCGGACTGCTGGGGTACAAGGTCGTGGTCCAGCCGCTGGACGACGAATCCGATAGCGACGTGGCCGTTGCCAACGTAGAAAAGATCAAAGAGGCACTCAACAGTGGCCAAAAGGTGCTCGCCATCATCGGCCACCTCAACAGCGGCCAGACGCTGGCCGCGATGGAGCTCTACAAAGACCTGCCCTTGATCGTCATCACTCCCACCGCCTCCGAGCAAAGCCTTTCGCAAAAAGGCTACACCAACTTCTTCCGTGTCAACGCGAGTGACAACGTGCAGGCCGCCGTGGATGCCCGCTTCCTGGCCGAGAAATTGGGAGCGAAACGGGTGGCCGTCCTCTTCAACAACACTGAGTACGGGCGTGGGCTGGCCGCCTCGCTGGTCAAGGAGTTGCAGGCTAAAGGGGTGCAGGTCGTCACCCAGATTGAGGTGGAAGAAGGCCAGGGTCGCTATGACAAGGAAGTCCCCCAGGTGCAGGCCGCCAATCCCGACGCGATCTTCTACGCCGGGTACGAGATTGAGACGCCCTACCTGCGGGCCGCCCTCGTCGGCGCGGGCGTGACCGTCCCAATGCTGGCGAGCGACGGCGCCTTCCTGGCGGCGACGATTGACGAAGCCGGCGGCACCGCCGAAGGGCTGTATGTCAGCGCCTTTGCCCCCAGCCCCAAGGCCATTGCCGACCAGAAATGGATTGAGGGCTATCAGGCGGTGGAATACCGCAACCCCGATACCTACTCGGTCAACGGTTACGTTGCCATGCAGGTGCTGGCCGAGGGTGTACGCCAGGCCAAGTCGTTAGAGGCCCCCGCCATCGCCAACGCCCTGCGCCAGGATACCATCAAAACGCTGCTCAACGACCTGCGCTACCAGCCCACCGGCGATCTGGTGGAGCCCAAAATCTGGATCTACCAGGTGCAGGGCAACGAGTTCCAGCAGGTGCAATGGTAAGGCGTGAAACGTGAAATTTGAGTAATTTATGGCAAACTGTTTGAAAAACTGGTTTTAGGCAGACTCCCGCACATGCTGGAATTCAAGCTTATTTCGCCCTCCCAAGAATTTACAGGCGTGCCATTGCAAAGTTTCATTGGGCTTTCACAGAAGGACTCATAAGCCATGCGCCCCTGGAAAACGCTGGCCCGCCGGACGCTGGTATCGCCCAGCAAATTCCTCACCGTGGAAGCCCACACCGTCCAGTTGCCCGACGGGCAAATCATTGACGATTGGCCCTGGGTCATCACCCCTGACTACGTGATTGTGGTCGCCGTTACCGCCGGGGGAGAGTTCCTTTGCTTTCGGCAGAGCAAATATGCCGTGGAGGGGCTTTCCCTGGCGCCGCCGGGCGGCTATCTGGAGCCGGGCGAGGAGCCGTTAAGCGGCGCGCAACGGGAGTTGCTGGAGGAGACCGGCTACGTCGCCCCGGAGTGGCTGGAGCTGGGGCACTACCCCGTGGACGGCAATCGTGGCGCGGGGACGGCCCATTTCTTCCTGGCGCGCCACGCCCAACCGGTGACCGGGCGCTGCGCCGACGATTTGGAGGAACAAGAGCTCCTGCTCCTCAGCCGGGCGGAGCTGGAAGCGGCGCTGACGGCCGGCCAGTTCAAGGTGCTGCCCTGGATGGCGATTGTGGCCCTGGCGCTCCGCTACGTTTGACACTGCTATCATACCCGGTGCTCACGGCCGCGCACCAGCAGGGGGATGAAAACAGGTTCGTAGTGACGCGCTTCAGCGCGGCTCAGACAGCGCTAAAGCGTCTCACACAAACTCAGGTAGTAACGCCCTTCAACGTGTGGAACGACGTAGAGACGCCCTGGCAGGGCGTCTCTACGGGATTCATCTGCGAATAGAACCGTCTCGCTGCCGCCCTCAATCGGCCGGCGGATGGCCGTTCCGTTTCACCTCGTTGACCACCCGCCCGTCCCGCAGGTAGACCGTCCGGTCGGTCTGTTCCGCCACGCGGGGATCGTGGGTCACAATGATAAACGTCTGCCCCTCTTTGTTGAGCGCCCGCAGCAGCGCGATGATCTCATCGCCGGCCTTGCTATCCAGATTGCCGGTCGGCTCGTCGGCCAGGACGATGGCCGGGCGGTTGACCAGGGCGCGGGCCACCGCCACGCGCTGCTGCTGCCCGCCGGAGAGCTCCAGCGGGCGGTGATGCTGCCGGTCGCCCAAACCCACATGCTCCAACAACGCCGCGGCCCGCTCGCGCGCGGCCTTGCCGCTGATATCGGCATACCGCAGTGGCAGCATCACGTTCTCCAGTGCGGTCAGATGCGCCAGCAGATGATATTGCTGAAAGACAAAGCCAATCTTCTCCCGGCGGATTTTCGGCTGTTGGGAGGGCGATAACTTCGTCAGGTCCACCCCATCCAGCACCACCACCCCTTCGGTGGGACGATCCATGCAGCCCAGGACATTGAGCAGCGTGGATTTACCGCTACCGGAAGGCCCCATCACCGAGATAAACTCACCAGCCTCAATTACCAGGTCCAGTCCTTGCAACGCGGCGACCTGAACGGTCCCCATCGGATAGGTCTTGACCAGCCCATGTGCCTCAACTATGGGTGCCATAAGCTACTCCTTAATGGGTGAGCAGAGGGTAGAGAGTAGTGAGCCGTCATCAACCCAATGACCCCCACCCCTTACCGCTCACTGTGCTCTCACGGCTGTTCCAACGGAATAGTGATCCGCACCGTCATCCCCCACCGCAGGTCGGGATCGGGCTGATCCAAAGTGATGATGGTCTTGTAGGTCATATCATTGCTGCCGGCGGCCTGCTGCCCGCGCAGGGCGATCTCGGCAATATGACCGGCCAGCGTCTTGTCATCAAAGGCGGTGACGACGATGCGGGCCTCGTCACCGACCTTGATGCGCGCCATCCCCCACTCGTCCAGATCAGTGGTCTCCACCTGCAAGGTGCTCAGGTCGGCGAGGGTGACGGCCGGCGCGCCGGGCTGGGCCCAATCCAGCGCCTTGAGATGCAGCTGGATGACCGTCCCGGTGAAAGGTGCCCGTAGCGTTGCCGCATCCAGATCAGCCTGCGCCTGGGCGGTCTGTAGCCTGGCCCGCTCCACCTCTTGCTGCAACGTGGGGTCTACACCCTGTTGCAGCTTCGCCAGTTCCAGCCTGGCCCGCTCCACCTCGCCCTCCAGGATGTGCAACTCCTGGCTGCTGGCCGATTGCTCGCCACGGGCACTCTTGAGCGCTGCCTCGGCGATCTGCCGCTCCTCCCGGGCTTTCTGAAGCCGGTCGTAGTAAGCCTCGCGGGCAAAATCCAGTTGCCACTCGGCGGTTTTCTGTGCCTCTACCACTGCTTTTTCGGCTTCAGCTTCCTCAGTCTTAGCCCGGTTCAGGTTAATCTCAGCCTGGGTGAGCCCCGGATAGCGGGCCCGCGCCTGGGTCAGCCGGGCCTCGGCGCTCTGCACCGCTAATTCCGCCTCGCGCAACTGCCGCTCTTGATCCGCTTGGGCCTGCGCCAACCGCTCTTCCGCGATGCGCTGGCTCAGCTGCGCCTGGGTCAATGCCTGCTCCAGCTGGGCCGTAGCTAACCGGCCCAAAGGCTCGCCCGCTTTGACCGTGTCGCCCTCCGCCACAAACCATTCAGTCACCTGCCCGGAGCGCTCAAACGCCAGGGCGGCCCACCGTGCCGGCACGAGCTCGCCGCGCGCCCGGACAGCCAGCTCCGCCGGCGTCCCGCCCGGCGTCGGCGTGAACAACGCGGCCATATTGCCGCCCACCATTTTAGGAGCCAGCAGGCTCCCGGCGACGCAGAGCACGATCGCCGCCACCACAATGCCACCAATAATCAAAATTAGTTTTTTAGGCTTCATTGTCATCTACCTCCTCAACCTGTTCTTATCACTTTTCACTGCTCACGCTCATTCCGCATGGAGCGCCACCACCGGGTCCAGCTGCGCCGCGCGGCGAGCCGGCAACACGCCAGCGATCATCCCCAGGACCATGCCAAAGATGACCGACCCCACGGCCAGCCGGGGCGAGAAATAGAGCAGCGAAATCTCGGTCTGGGCCACCATGACGGCGTTCCCGATGGCCACGGCCACACCGGCCGCCCCCAGTCCCACCACAGCCCCCACCGCCCCCAACCGGATGGCGTCCAGCAACATTTCGGCCAGGATGTCGCTATTTTCGGCGCCGACGGCTTTCTTGAGGCCAATCTCGCCGGTCCGTTCGTTGACGGCGATGATCATCGTATTCGCCACCGAAACCGCACCGACGAAAACTGCAATGGAAAAGATACCGGCAATTACAGCGATGATACCGGAGAAAACCTGGCGAATCTGGCCGGTGATTTCCTGGATGGTCTGCACCTCCAAACCGCTGAAATTCGCCTTGATCGCCTCGGTCAACTCCGTGATGGTGCAACCCGGCGCGGCCCGCACCGAAAGGCTCCCGTTCTGTTTCTGCCCACTGGCTGCCTCCAGCCCTTCCATCGTCGTATAAAGCGAATTGTTGGTATCGCTGAACAGGTCCAGCGAGAGGCGGCGCCAGATGCCCACCACCGTGAAGGGGCGGTTTTTGATACGGATGGTATCACCAACCTGCAAATGATGCGTTTCGGCCACCGCTGCCCCCACCACCACCTCATTGTAAGTGCCGGGGGTGAACATCCGCCCCTGGGCGAGCGTGTTGCGCACCATCATATCAAAGCCCAACGCGCCCGTAGGTGAACCGTTGCCCCACACCCCCAGATTGACTTCGGTGGTAAGGACCTCCGTGTTGCTGAAGTTGACCGGCAATTCCTGCTGGCTGACCGGCACTACATCCCGCACACAGGGCAGCCGGCGCAGGGCCTGATCGGTAGAATACCCAAAATGAACACCGGCCTTTTCAGGATAGACTATGACCAGATCGCCGGAGCCCTGTTCCACGCTGCTCAGAGCGCTGTTCAGCCCTTCCGCCAGGCTGCCCAACACCGCCAGCGTGAAAATACCGATGGCAATGCCGATCACCGTTAAAATGCTGCGCGCGTTGCGCCGGAGCAGATAGATCAACCGCTTGAAACCACGCGCTGCGTAGACAGCGGCGCTGCCGCCCCGGAGCGCCACTACCGGGTCCAGCCGCGCCGCCTGCAGCGCCGGGATCACGCCGGCAATCACCCCCATCAACCCGCTAAACGTGACCGTCCCGACCGCCAGCCGGGGCGTCATGCGAAAGAGGGAGGTCCCCAGTTGCGCCATCGCCAGCCGGTCGGCCAGCGTCCCCGCGACCCACCCGCCGAGCATCCCGATCAATCCCCCCAGCCCGGCGATCAACAGCGCCTCAGTGATCACTTCGCTCAAGATGTGGCCGTTCTCCGCGCCGAGCGCCTTCTTCAGGCCGATCTCCTGCCGGCGCTCCTGGACGCTGACGGTCATCGTATTAACAATCGTGAAGGTACCGATGAGCAGCGAGAGGATACCGCTGGCTCCGACGATGAGCGTGAAGATCAACACCTGCTGGCGGGCCTGGGCCACCGTCTCCGAGGGGGAATCGGCCCGGAGGTTGCCCAGCTCCGTCTCAATCCGCTGCGCCAGCGCTTCCAGGTCCGTACCGGCCTGGGGCACCACTTGAATTAAACGGTTGTATTCCACGTACTCGGTCAGGGCCACGGCCGCATCGTAAGCGATGGTCGCCGTGCGGCTGCCGGTGGTGGGCGACTTCTCCCAGATGCCGACCACACGGAAAGGTTGCTCCCGGATCAGCAGGAAATCGCCGACCCGCAGGCCGCGCGCCTGCGCCAATTCCCACGAGATCACCGTCTCAGTGCGGTTGCCGGGGGTGGGAAGCCGCCCGGACTCCAGTCGCATACCGGGCAGGGGCGGCTCGTACTCCAAACCGGGCAGATCTGAGCTGACCCCGACGTACATCTCCGGGTTGACCGAGATGCGCACCACACCTTCTTGCTTCTCCAGATTGCCCATGACCGAAATGGTGACCCCGGCGACGCCGGGGATCTGCCGCAGCTGGCGGATCTGGCTATCGCTCAACGCGCCTTGCTCGTAGTCCGTGACGTACACGGTAATGCGGCTGAGCGCATCCTGCTCCACCATCTGGATCGTGGTTTCCAGCTGCTCGGTGATACCACCGACAGCGGTAACGGCGAAGATCCCCACCGTGACCGCCAGCATCGTCAACAGCGTGCGAACTTTACGGCGCCAGAGATAGCGAATGATTTCCATGTTTTTTTAGTCTACCAGGCAAAGAAAGTATGTCTACTGTGGACAGCCACAGGTTACCCGATCACAACGTCAGCCATATGGATAACGCAGGCCGGTGGCAAAAAATTCGGTTGGAGGGGAAAATTGCTGTCAGGGGACTCGCTGCAACCCGTCCCAGGTATCTGGGTCGCCTTCGCCGCCCAGGATGGCAAACGTGCCTTCAGCGCCGTCAGTGACATACCAGCCGGAGACCAGGTATTTTCCCGGGCACTCCAATGTGATTTCAGCCTGATTGAGCTCCCAGGTTCCCTGAGAGCAGGTCAACGTCGGCGAGTTGGCGATCTCAAAGGTCCCGTCGGCGTTCAACTGAACGGTCACTGTCTGCTCCCCAACGGTGTAGGTGTAGCGGCCGACCAGGTCCGCCAGCGTGACGGAGCGCGTAGTCGG
>Ga0067045_1002967_pt1 | contig 34906 bp, 34 predicted proteins | sample TerdegcTABiofilm_FD_59184 | JGI IMG/M metagenome (GOLD analysis project Ga0067045, IMG submission 59184) | Combined Assembly of (Gp0054472, Gp0054536) Wastewater bioreactor microbial communities from Singapore -Terephthalate degrading...
TTGCCTGGCGGCCATAGCGCCGTGGAACCACCTGATCCCATGCCGAACTCAGAAGTGAAACGCGGTAGCGCCGATGGTAGTGTGGCATTCGCCATGCGAGAGTAGGACACTGCCAGGCACCCAATTAAACAGTTGTGCACAGATTGCATGATTGGCCGAGAGGATGACACCTCAGTAAGCGGCAGAAGATTTAGCGAAAGCTAACCGAATGCGGAGCGGTAGTTCAGTCGGTTAGAATACCGGCCTGTCACGCCGGGGGTCGCGGGTTCGAGTCCCGTCCGCTCCGCCACTAATTTGAAAGGCCTTCCCTAACGGGAAGGCCTTTTTGCTTTTGGATTTTCGTGAACGGGATTAAGGAAACAAGGGACCACAGACAGGGCTGCGACTTGCCACTGGCAACTCGGTCCCTGCCTGTGGTCCCTTGTGCTTGAGCCGGACCGTGTCCGTCTCCCCATCCGCTCCGCCACTATTTAGAAAGCCCAGTCGAAAGACTGGGCTTTTTTTCGTTTCAAGAATCCAGACACTACTCACTTCCCCCTCGCATCAACACCATTATCACCCGATCATCGCCGCTGGCTGCGGTTGCCGCTATAATGGCCGCCCTCAAGCAAGGTGGTGGTATGAAAGCAGAATATCTACAGCGATTCGGGGGCATTGCCCGTCTTTATGGTCAGAGCGCCCTTGGCTCCTTCAGCCAGGCCAGGGTCTGCGTGGTGGGGATCGGCGGGGTCGGCTCCTGGGCAGCCGAGGCGCTGGCCCGCGCTGGTATCAACCAGATCACCCTGATCGACATGGATGACATCTGCATCACCAACACCAATCGCCAGATCCACGCCATGCAGGGCACGGTTGGCCGCCTCAAGACAGAAGTCATGGCCGAGCGGATTCGTGCCATCAATCCGGATTGCGAGGTGATCGAGGTGGATGACTTCGTCACCGCCGACAACCTGGCCGAGCATATCAAGCGGGAGTTTGACTATGTGGTGGATGCCATCGATTCGGTCAAGGCCAAGGTGGCGCTGATTGCCTTCTGCAAGCGCAACAAGATCCCGGTGATAGTAGCGGGCGGTGCTGGCGGGCAGATGGATCCGACCCAAATCACAGTGGCGGATCTGGCCAAGACCATTCAGGATCCGCTGGCCGCCAAGGTGCGCTCCGACTTGCGCCGGCTGCACAACTTCAGCAAGAATCCGGCGCGCAAATTCGGGGTGGAGTGTGTCTTCTCAACCGAGCAGCTGAGTTACCCGGATGGCCAGGGCGGCACCTGTCAGGCCAAGGCGGCCAGCGACGGCAACATGAAGATGGATTGCGCCTCCGGCTTTGGCGCCGTGACGCCGGTGACGGCGACCTTCGGTCTGGTGGCCGCCTCCCGGGTATTGAAGAAGATTGCCGAACGGGGCGCGAGGGTGGAGCGTGCCGCCCTCATGGACAGTCGCGAGGATATATCGCAGCCGCCGGTGGCCGGGGATCAGGCGGAGGCCTGAGCCCGAATCGCCAGCACGATCGCCCTGAGCCCGTTACCTCGTGACGGGCTCAGGTGTTTCTCGAGCCCCAGTTCGCTGAAATAGCCATCCACGTCAAATGTCTGGATAGCGTCGGCGGTCTGATGATTGAGCGCCGCCAGTACGATGACGATAAGGCCGCGCACTATGCGGGCATCGGAATCACAGGCAAAGTGCCAGCAGCCATCCTCCCCCTTTTCGCTCTTTAGCCAGGCCTGGCTCTCGCAGCCTTTCAAGCGGTGCTCTTCGGTTTGCCACTCGGCAGGCAGGGCGGGCATCTGCTTGCCGAGCTGGATGATGAGTCGGTACTGGTTCTCCCAGCCGTGGGTGGCGGCAAATTGTTTGCGGATGGTGTCGGCGTTGGGCTCAAGGCCAATCTGGGTATAGCTTGCGAGGTCACTCATTCGGTTGTCTGCCTTAGAAGAAGTCACTGAGTTTGTGCAGGGCGGCCAGCAGGGCATCCACATCGTCCTGGTTGTTGTAACAGGCCAGGGATGCCCGCAGGGTGCCGCCGATACCGAGCGATTCCATTAGCGGCATGGCGCAGTGATGGCCGACCCGCAGCGCTATGCCCTGCATGTCGAGCAGGGTGGCGGCATCTTGCGGGTGGATGTCGTCCAGCAGGAAGGAGACGGCGCCGGCACGTTGCTTTGGTTCACCGATGAGGCGCAGGCCCGGCACCTGATGCAGGCCTGCGACCAGATAGTTGGTTAGCGTTTCTTCGTGGCGGGTCAATGACCCCCTGTCTTGCTCCGTCACAAAGTCGATGGCGGCTGCGAGGCCGATAGCCCCGGCAATATGGGGAGTGCCCGCCTCGAACTTGAAGGGCAGGGTATTGAAGGTGGTGCCGCTGAAGCTGACCTTGTCGATCATCTCGCCTCCCGCTTGCCAAGGCGGCATGCGTTCCAGCAGTTCGGTTCTACCCCACAGCACACCAATCCCGGTCGGGCCATAGAGCTTGTGACCGGAGAAGGCATAGAAGTCGCAGCCTATGGCCTGTACATCCACCTCGAGATGGGCCACCGCCTGGGCGCCGTCGATCAGGGTCAGGGCGCCAACCGCTTTGGCGGCGGCCACCATCTGGGTGACCGGATTGACGGTACCGAGGGCATTGGAGACATGGGCCACGCTCACCAGTCGGGTGCGCGGCCCCAGCATGGCCAAGTAAGCCTCCATATCCAGATCCCCGCGCTTATCCAGCGGAATGACCCGAATAAGGGCGCCGGTGCGCTCGGCAATCAGTTGCCAGGGGACTATATTGGCATGGTGCTCCAGGGTGCTGAGGACGATTTCGTCCCCCGCCTTGAGCTCGCTCATCCCCCAGCTGTGGGCCACCAGATTGATCGCCTCGGTGGTGCCGCGGGTCCAGATCACCTCATGGCTGCGGGGCGCGTTGATAAAGCGGGCGACCGTCTCGCGGGCTGCCTCGAAGGCACGGGTGGCGCGGCCGCTCAGGGCATGGGCGGCGCGGTGCACATTGGCATTGTCGGCCCGATAGTAGTGAGCTATGGCGTCCAGCACCGCCTGCGGCTTCTGGGTGGTGGCGGCGTTGTCCAGATAGATCAGAGGGTGGCCGTTCACCTCCTGCGCCAGGGCCGGAAACTGGCTACGCAATTGGGCGTGCTCTTGCTGATTCATGCTCCCCTCATCTCCTCTGGAAAAGTCGGCCATGATCCGGAAAATGACGGGCAAACACAAGGCGAAGTGGCGGGATCCTGTGTCCGGTTTCGGCTGCCCGCGGGATCTCTGTTACAATGCCGCCCCTCATCATAAGCCAAGAGATCCGGCCCATGAAGCTCAACCCCAATCAGAACGAAGCGGTCAAGTTTGTCTCCGGCCCTTGCCTGGTGCTGGCGGGGGCCGGATCGGGCAAGACCCGCGTAATCACCAACAAGATCGCCTATCTGGTGCAGCAGTGCGGCTATAACGCCCGCAACATAGCGGCCGTCACCTTTACCAACAAGGCGGCACGAGAGATGAAGGAGCGGGTCGGCCAGACCCTGGGTCGCAAGGAGGCGCGGGGGCTCATGGTCTCCACCTTCCATACCCTGGGCCTCGACATCATACGTCGCGAGCACAAGAGCCTGAATCTCAAGGCGAACTTCTCCCTGTTCGACGACACCGATCAGCTGGCGCTGCTGAAAGAATTGACCGAGTCGGAGCTGGACAACGACAAGGACAAGCTCTCGGCCCTCATCACCCAGATCTCCAACTGGAAGAACGACCTCATACTGCCGGCGCGCGCCATGCGCATCGCCCGGGGGCCGGAAGAGGTGCTGATGGCCCAGCTCTACGAGCGCTATCACCGCCAGATGGTGGCCTACAACGCGCTGGATTTCGATGACCTCATCGTGATGCCGACCCTGCTGCTGAAGAACAACGAGGAGGTGCGTACCCGCTGGCAGAACAAGATCCGCTACCTGCTGGTCGATGAGTATCAGGACACCAACACCAGCCAATACGAGCTGGTGAAGCAGATCGTCGGCGAGCGGGCCCGTTTTACCGTGGTGGGGGATGACGACCAGTCCATCTACTCCTGGCGTGGTGCCAAGCCCCAGAACCTGGTGCTGCTGAACGAGGACTTTCCCAGCCTTAAGCTCATCAAGCTGGAGCAGAACTACCGCTCCAAGGGGCGCATCCTGAAATGCGCCAATATCCTGATCGCCAACAACCCCCATGTGTTCGACAAGGCGCTCTTCTCCGAGCTCGACTACGGGGTGCCGGTCAAGGTGCTGTTCGCCAAGAACGAGGAGCACGAGGCGGAGCGGATCGCCGCCGAGATGATGGGCCACAAGTTCATGAATCGCACCCGGTTCAAGGATTACGCCATCCTCTACCGGGGTAACCATCAGTCGCGCATCTTCGAGAAGGCGCTGATGACCAACCGCATCCCCTATCGCATCTCCGGCGGCACCTCGTTTTTCTCCCGCACCGAGATCAAGGACATCATGGCCTACCTCAAGCTGCTGGTGAATCCGGACGAGGACACCGCCTTCCTGCGGGTGGTCAACCTGCCGCGCCGGGAAATCGGCCCCACCACGCTTGAAAAGCTGGGGCAGTACGCCAACCAGCGCGGCAAGAGTTTGTTTGCCGCCAGCTTCGAGTTGGGGCTGGAGCAGCACCTCTCCGGCCGTGGTCTGGTGGCTTTGCAGGCCTTTACCAACTGGCTGGTTCGGCTCGGCGATCAGGCGCAGCGGGGCAACCCGGTGGAGGCGGTGCGGGACATGATCAAGGAGATCCACTACGAGGAGTGGCTCTATGAGACCTCCCCCAGCCCGAAGGCGGCCGAGATGCGGATGCAGAACGTCTCCACCCTCTATCGCTGGATCACCGAGATGCTGGAGGGGGACGAGCTGGAAGAGGCCATGACGCTCGCCCAGGTGGTCACTCGCCTCACCCTGCGGGACATGATGGAGCGCAACGAGGGAGAGGACGATGCGGATCAGGTGCAGCTGATGACACTGCACGCCTCCAAGGGGCTGGAGTTTCCCTATGTCTACATGGTGGGCATGGAGGAGGGCTTGTTGCCCCACCAGACCAGCATCGACGAGGACAACGTAGAGGAGGAGCGTCGTCTCGCCTACGTGGGCATCACCCGGGCCCAGACCGAACTGACTTTCACCCTCTGCAAGGAGCGGCGTCAGTATGGTGAGTCGGTGCGTCCCGAGCCGAGCCGTTTCCTGCTGGAGCTGCCCCAGGACGATCTGGAGTGGGAAAACCAGAAGAAGGTGACGGCCGAGGAGCGCCAGCAGAAGGGGCAGGTCGGCGTCGCCAACCTGAGGGCCCTGTTCAAGAAGGATTGAGTGAAGGCTCGGCCGGGGGCTCTGCCTGGGTGAGCAGCGGTATGATGTCGGATCCTGGCAGAGGCGGGGATATGTGGCGCCCCTGTCCCAGGGCGCAGCCCAGCTCGATCAGCTTCTGCAACTGCTGCTGGTTTTCTATGCCCTCGACCACCAGGGTGAAGTCGAGATCCTGACAGATGTCCCGCATGGCACGGATCAGCGCCAGGTCCTTGGGGGAGTTCAGCATGCGATGGGTGAAGCTGTCATCCACCTTGATGTAGTCCACCGGGAAGTGGAACAGGGCATTGAGGGAGGAGAAGCCGGTCCCGAAGTCGTCCAGGCTGATCTGAATCCCCTTGGCCCTGAGCTCATGGAGCGAGGTGAGTGAGTCGGCACTCTGCCTGGAGAGCTCCCGCTCGTTGAATTCGAAGATGAAGTAGCCGGGTATCACCCCCTCCTCCTCCATGATGTGGACCAGTGCCATGATCTGCTCGCGGCTGGCCAGGTGCTTGCCGGACAGGTTGAGCGATATCTTGAAGCGACCGCCGTCCGAAATCTGCAGCCAGCCCTTCAGCTGCTGGCAGGTGCGCCTGAGGATCTGGCGATCCAGATCCTGAATGAGGCCGCACTGCTCGGCCAGTGGAATGAAGTCGAAGGCATCCTTCAGTTCTCCCTCCTCGGTGATCCAGCGCGCCATCACCTCCAGCCCCACCAGGCGACTCTCCTTCAGTCTGATCACCGGCTGGAAGTAGGGCACTATCCTGCCTTCCCGCAAGGCCCTGAACAGCCGTTCCTCTGGAGAGCCCGAGTGTTCCATGCAGGCGTCTGAGTACATGACGATGCGACTGCGGCCATTGCGCTTGGCCTGGTACATGGCGAGATCGGCCTGGTGCAGCAGCTCGCTGATGTCCGTGGTCTGCTCCGACACGCTGGCCACCCCCAGGCTGATGGTAACGGTCAGCTCATTACCCTGAAGCCGGAACGGGTGGGCGATGCGGCCTAGAATGCGGTTGAGTACGGGGCTGACGTCCTCCTCCTGCTGGCTGTTGTCCAGGTAGATGACGAACTCGTCGCCCCCCAGCCTGGCCACCATGTCATTTTGCCGGATGCAGCTCTGCAGACGCTTGGCCAGCTCCTGCAGCAGCTGGTCGCCGGCACTGTGGCCCAGGGCGTCATTGACCTGCTTGAAATGATCCACGTCGGCGAAGATCAGGGTGAAGCCGGCCGTCTGGTAACGGCGGTAACGGGTCATGGCATGGTGAAGGTGGTTCATCAGCAGGGCCCGGTTCGGCAGCTGGGTCAGCGGATCGTGCAGCGCATTGAACTGGAGCCGCCGCTCCAGCTCCTGATGATGTCTGAGCCGTTTTTGCAGCCGCAGGTTGGTCTGGCGCAGCTGCTGTAGCCGCTGGTTGATGGACTCTTCCGAGTTGAGTTCATCCAGCTGCTGCCTGACTCTCTTGAGCTCAAGCAACAGGGTCAACTGGTGGCGCAGGAAGTCGAGGAACAGCCTGTCATCGGCTTCCAGGGGCTGGGCAGTATTGATGATGAGGTGGGCGAAATACTGTTGCTGCTGGCGCAGGGGCAGGCTGTACCAGAACAACCCGGCCTCGCTGCGCTCTATGCTGTTGGTGCTGTGGCACAGGGCCCTGATGACGTCGTCATCGTAGGCGAGCCGCGTCGGATAGAGTTTCTCCAGCCGCTGGTTGTCGAGGCGGACCAGCAGCATGTCATTGACGGCCAGCATCTGGCGCAGCACGGCCTCCAGCTGGGAAAACAGGGCATGCTGCGGCAGGTTGTGGGCCAACCGCATGATACGGCTGATTTTTTCAATCTTCTGCTGCCATTGGGGGTCCCGCTGCATCAGGGGGGAGGCTTGCCCCGCCAGCTGGGTGCCGGTCTGGGTTTCGTGCAGGCGCTTGGCCAGACACTCCAGTAGCAATCTCAGGGTCGGGGTCTGTTCGGGGGCGCCGCGGGCCAGCAGCCATTGCACCTCATAGTGCTCCACCGCCTGCACGCACCATCCCTGATGTTCATCGAGTCGGGTGAGCTGTTCGGTGAGACGGGGCCCTTCACGCCCCAGCTGTTGCTTGAACGCCTCGGGCAGCTGATGTGCATACAGCCAGTGCAGGCCTCCATCGGCCAGCCCCAGCATGGCAAAGTGCTGCAGGGGGCAGAGTCTGCCCAGCTGCTCTACCAGTCTGGCGTAATCCTCAGGGGAGGCGATGCCGGGCGCGGGAAAATCCATGATGGAAGAAACGACCGCCAGCAAGGGGGGGGGATCTGGCGGTGTGAGGGGCTGGACTGACATGCAATACTCCCGAATAAACTCACCTACAAGCGTAGTCGGAAGTGATTGGATTGAAAGGGCTGCAATAGGAGCCCTTTCAACCACTTAGAGCTTGTCGATCATGTAGTGAATGGCGTTTTCGATCTCTTCGTCACTACAGGCCGCGCAGGTGCCCCGTGCCGGCATCATGCCGGCCTTGCCGGTGAAGCCTTCGATGGCATGCTTGCGCAGGGTGTCGAACCCCTGGGCGATGCGTGGTTCCCAGGCAGCCTTGTCCCCGCGCTTGGGCGCGCCGGCCGCGCCGGTATCGTGGCAGGCAAAGCAGGCACCCTTGAACACTGTCTCGCCATCACGGGGACCGGACGAGGCAGCAGCAGGGGCGGCCGCGGCCGTCGCAATGCCTTCCAGATCCTTGGCGGTGTAGACCTGGCCGACCGGGGCTATGCGCTCGGCGATGGCTTCCGTCGACATCTCATCGGCGGCAAAGACGGCGCCGGACAGGGTGGCGGCCGCCATCCCGGCAGCCAGCAAATAGCTCAGTTTTTTCAACACGCTCATGTACTCCCAGCAGGCTCTTATTATCCCTAGAAAACGACGGGATTATAACCGAATAGTTACAGGCATTTAAACGCTTGTGTGTGAAGTGTTAAGCAATCTGCGAACAAAGTTTCTGCGGCGGCAGGGGCAGCAGGCAAGGCAAGAGCAAAAAGAAACCCGGCTTTCGCCGGGTTTTTGCAATCAGCCGTGAAAAAGGCTGACTTGTCTCCACTCAGGATCCCTGTGCCGGACCGGGCCTTTGCACATGACATCCACGGCTCATCAATCCCAGTTCAGGATCACCTTGCCGGACTTGCCTGACCCCATGGCTTCGAAGCCCTGCTGGAAGTCATCGATGTGGAAGTGATGGGTGATGATGGGGCTGAGATCCAGGCCTGACTGGATGAGGCTGGCCATCTTGTACCAGGTCTCGAACATCTCGCGACCATAGATCCCTTTGATAAACAGTCCCTTGAAGATCACCTTGTTCCAGTCGATGGCCATGGTGGAGGGGGGAATGCCGAGCATGGCAATCTTGCCGCCGTGGTTCATCTTGTCGATCATGTCCTGGAAGGCGCTGGGCACGCCGGACATCTCCAGCCCCACATCGAAGCCTTCGGTCATGCCGAGTTCGTCCATCACGTCGGAGAGCTTCTCCTTGGCCACGTTGACGGCGCGGGTGGCGCCCATCTTGCGGGCCAATTCGAGGCGGTATTCGTTGACGTCGGTGATCACCACGTGACGGGCACCCACATGGCGGCAGACGGCGGCAGCCATGATGCCGATGGGGCCGGCGCCGGTGATGAGCACGTCTTCGCCCACCAGATCGAAGGAGAGGGCGGTGTGCACGGCGTTGCCGAACGGGTCGAAGATGGCGGCCAGTTCATCGGGGATGTTGTCCGGCAGCTTGAAGGCGTTGAAGGCCGGGATCACCAGGTATTCGGCGAAGGAGCCCGGGCGGTTGACGCCGACCCCTATGGTGTTGCGGCACAGGTGGGTGCGACCAGCGCGGCAGTTGCGGCAGTGGCCGCAGGTGATGTGGCCTTCGCCTGAGACGCGATCGCCGATGGCGAAGCCGCGCACTTCCTGGCCGACGGCGACCACCTCTCCCACGTACTCGTGACCGACCACCATGGGCACGGGTATGGTCTTCTGGGCCCACTCATCCCAGTTGTAGATGTGCATGTCGGTGCCGCAGATGGCGGTCTTGCGGATCTTGATCAGCAGATCGTTGTGGCCGAGCTCGGGAGCCGGGACGTCCGTCATCCAGATGCCGGCTTCGGATTTGAGTTTGGAGAGTGCTTTCATGACAGTTTCCTCACGGCGCTGTGCCGGGTACAGAGGGTAATAAAATGGGGCCCAACCTTGGCCCCCGTTTTAATCAGCTAGCCATGTGATCAAATCACACCGAGCTCGCGGCCGATGCGGATGAAGGCATCGATGGCCTTGTCCAGCTGCTCGCGGGTATGGGCGGCAGACATCTGGGTACGGATGCGGGCCTGGCCCTTGGGCACCACGGGGAAGGAGAAGCCCACCACGTAGATGCCGGCGGCCAGCATGCGGCTCGCCATCTCGGCGGCCAGCTTGGCATCCCCCAGCATGACCGGAATGATGGCGTGATCGGCACCGGCCAGGGTGAAGCCGGCGGCGCTCATCCGGGTGCGGAAATACTCGCTGTTCTCTTTCAGGCTGGCCCGCAGCGCGTGACCCTCGGCCAGCATGTCGATCACCTTGATGGTGGCCGAGACGATGGAGGGGGCCAGGGAGTTGGAGAAGAGGTAAGGGCGGGAGCGCTGACGCAGCCAGTCGATGACCTCTTTCTTGCCGGAGGTGTAGCCGCCGGAGGCGCCGCCGAGCGCCTTGCCCAGAGTGCCTGTGATGATGTCGACCCTGTCCAGCACGCCGCAGTATTCGTGGGTGCCACGGCCGTTTTCGCCGATGAAGCCCACCGCGTGGGAGTCATCCACCATCACCAGGGCGTCGTATTTGTCGGCCAGATCGCAGATGGATTTGAGGTCGGCGATGACACCGTCCATGGAGAAGACGCCATCGGTGGCGATCAGCTTGAAGCGGGCGCCGTCGGCATTGGCCTGCTTGAGCTGGGCTTCCAGCTCGGCCATGTCGTTGTTGGCGTAGCGATAGCGCCTGGCCTTGCACAACCGTACGCCGTCGATGATGGAGGCGTGGTTGAGTGCATCTGAGATGATGGCGTCTTCGGCGCCGAACAGGGTCTCGAACAGACCGCCGTTGGCATCGAAGCAGGAGGAGTAGAGAATGCTGTCCTCGGTGCCGAGGAAGGCGGACAGCTTCTGCTCCAGCGCCTTGTGCTGGTCCTGGGTACCGCAGATGAAGCGTACCGAGGCCATGCCGAAGCCGTGGCTGTCGAGTCCCTGATGGGCGGCGGCGATAAGATCCGGGTGGTTGGCCAGCCCCAGGTAGTTGTTGGCACAGAAGTTCAGAACCTGCTCGCCGCCCACCGCAATCTGGGCCTGCTGAGCCGAGGTGATGATGCGTTCCTGCTTGTATAGCCCTTCCGCCTTGACCTGTTCGAGCTGTTCGGCCAGGTGACGATAGAATCCGTTAGACATCCTCGGTCCTCATTGACTGTGTCGACTGTGTTATCAGGATCTTGGGCCGTGCGAGGTGCACGGAGTGACGTTGTCGCGGTCGTGACGAAACGTCGACAGACCCTGGAATGGGCAACATTTTACTGCAATCGTTGCGCACCAATTCAAATTATTATGCTGATATTCAACAATTGTGAAACAGATCTCACCCGGCTGGTTGGGCCAGTTGGTGGTAGTGCTGCTCCAGTTGGCGGATCTGGGCGATCACCTGGGGCTGCACATAGGGGCGCAGCAGGAAGAGCACCCGCAAGACCCCCTGATAAAGCAAGGGCTTGGTGATGCGGGTATGGGGCGCCTGGGCAATCTGGAAGGGGATCCAGCAGGTGACCACCATCTTGATGGTCTGGCCCAGATCCGGCAGGTCTTCGTCGCTGACGTCTATGATGCCCCCCTCGCGCAGGCTTCTCAGCAGCGCTTCGACGGCGGCGCGCAGTTGCTCCTGGGCCTTGAGGTACTTGTGCTGCAAGGGTTCGTCGCGACTCAGGATGTCCGGCAGGTTGGCGTAGAAGAAGCGGAACTGCCACATCAGATAGAAGATGGCATCCAGATAACCCATCAGATCTTCCAGCTTGATCTCGTGGCTGCGGGCCGGCGTGAAGCTCTCGCTCAGGTGGCGGGCGTATTGATCGAAGATGGAGTGGATGATGTCTTCTTTATTGCGGAAGTGGTAATAGAGGTTGCCCGGGCTGATGCCGAGATGGGCGGCAATGTGGTTGGTGGTGATGTTGCGTTCACCCTGATCGTTGAACAGCTCGGTGGCGCTGTGGATGATCCTGTCTCTGGTCTTCATCACTGATCCCTCTGCCGGGCCCTGTGCGCCGAGGTCGAATCCCCTGGCGGCCCGTGATAAACTTTTCGGCAATTTCAAATTGGCCCACTATACACAGCTTTAACAGGCAGTCACACGGGGCCATCAACGTACGCGAGGCAAACTCCATGATCGTAGTAACTGGCGGTGCTGGCTTTATCGGCAGCAATCTGGTCAAGCAGCTGAACGCTCAAGGACGGACCGATATCGTGGTCATCGACGACCTGACCGACGGCACCAAGTTCGTCAACCTGGTCGATCTCACCATCGCCGATTACATGGACAAGGACGAGTTCCAGGCGCGGATCGTCTCCGGTGACGAGTTTGAAGAGTGGGATGGCGGCATCGAGGTGATCTTCCACGAGGGTGCCTGCTCCGCGACCACCGAGTGGAACGGCAAGTTCATCATGGAGGTCAACTACGAGTATTCCAAGGATCTGTTCCACTACTGCATCGAGCGGGAAATTCCCTTCATCTATGCCTCCTCCGCCGCGACCTATGGCGGCCGCAACGACAACTTCATCGAAGATCCCAAGTTCGAGCAGCCCCTCAACGTCTATGGCTACTCCAAGCAGCTGTTCGATCAATACGTGCGCCGCTGGCTGCCGGAGATCGACTCCCAGGTCGTGGGCCTGAAATACTTCAACGTCTACGGCCCGCGCGAGCAGCACAAGGGCTCCATGGCTTCCGTCGCCTTCCACCTCAACAACCAGGTGAAGCAGGGTGACAACCCCAAGCTGTTCGAGGGCTGTGACGGCTTCCCGGACGGTGGCCAGATGCGCGACTTCATCTATGTGGACGACGTCTGCAAGGTGAACCTCTGGTTCTGGCAGAACCCGCAGCACTCCGGCATCTTCAACTGCGGTACCGGCCGTGCCGAGCCGTTCCAGAACGTGGCCGAGGCCGTGATCAAGCATCATCAGCAAGGCGCCATCGAGTACATCCCCTTCCCGGATCACCTCAAGGGTCGCTATCAGAGCTTCACCCAGGCCGATCTGACCCGCTTGCGTGGCGTCGGTTATGACGGCGAGTTCAAGACTGTCGCCGAAGGCGTGGCCGATTACATGGCCTGGTTGAACCGGGCTTGATCCCCCTCTGACGGGCGGCCCTGGCCGCCCGTCGATCGGATGCGCTTGCATGAACATATTGATGGCACTCTCCCAGCTCGAAGTCACGGGAGCTGAGGTCTATGCCACCACGGTCGGCAACGAGCTGACCCGGCGTGGTCACAACGTCTTTTACGTGTCAGATACCCTGACCAAGCCCACCCAAGGGCCCGTCTTCAAGCTGAGGTTCAACAAGCGCAACATACTGCGCCGCTTCTGGCATGTGTTTTACCTCATCTATCTCATCAGGAAGCACCACATCCAGCTGGTTCATGCCCACTCCCGCGCCTCCGGCTGGAGCAGCTACGTGGCCTGCAAGCTGACCGGCACCCCCATGATCACCACAGTTCATGGCCGTCAGCCGGTGCACGCCTCCCGCAAGGCGTTCCATGCCCTCGGCTATCGGGCGGTGGCGGTGTGCGAAGATATCGCCCGCCAGATCATCGACAACCTGGGGGTGGATCCCGCCATGGTGCAGGTGCTGCGCAACGGCATAGAGACTGACAGGTTCCAGCCTGTGCCGGCACCGGACAACGCCAGGCCGGTGATCGCCATCATAGGTCGACTGAGCGGCCCCAAGGGGGAGCTCTGCTATCGCCTGCTGGACGAGGTGCTGGACCTGGACGCCTGCCAAGTCCGTGTCGTCAGCGGTACCAAGGTGCCGGAGCGCTTTGCCCGCTTCCAGGACAAGGTCGATTTCGTCGGCTACGTGGACGATGTGCCCGCCCTGCTGGCGCAGTGCGATCTGGTGATCGGCGCTGGCCGGGTGGCGATGGAGGCCCTGCTGTGCGGTCGTCCGGCGTTTGCCATCGGCGAGGCCAAGGCCATAGGGCTGGTGACCGAACAGAATCTGGACGAGGCGCTGGCCAGCAACTTCGGCGACATAGGGCCCCAGGATCTGGCGATCGATTTTGCCGCGCTGAAGGGACAGATAGCCCCGTCACTGGCCAGCAAGCAAGTGCCGGACAGCCTGCGCCAGCGCATCCGGCAGGAGTATGACTTGCAGCAGGTGGTGAGCGGACTCGAGTCCATCTATCAGGATGCCGTGGTCGAGACCCTGCGCCGGGAGATGCCGGTCATCATGTATCACCGCTTCATCGAGCATGAGAGCGAGAAGGGAGTGCACGGCACCTGGCTGCCCATCGCCATGTTCGAGAAACACCTCAAGCTGATGAAGTGGCTCGGCTACGAGACGTTGACCTTCGCGGATCTGGCGGACAAGGGCTTCATCCATCGGCTGCAATACGGCAAGAAGTACCTGATGATCACCGTCGACGACGGTTATCGTGACAACCTCACCCGCATGCTGCCCCTGCTGGAAAAATATGGTTACAAGGCGGTGGTGTACATAGTGACAGGCGAGGATCACAATCGCTGGGACGTGGAGCACCCGACCCACCCCGATACGCCGGTGACCCTGATGAATGGCGATGAGATAAGCGCCCTGGTGGCCTCCGGTCACGTGGAGATCGGTGGCCATACCCTGACGCACCCGCGCCTCAGCACGCTGGCACCCGAGCAGCAGGCGCGCGAGATCCGGGCCAACAAGGAGAGGCTGGAACGGCTGCTTGGCCATCCGCTCCTGTCGTTTGCCTACCCTTACGGGGATCTGAACGAGAGCGCGAAAGCCGAGGCCTGCGCCGCCGGCTACCACTATGCTGTGGCCACCAACAGCGGCCCCAGGGCCATGCATCGGGATCCGCTCCAGATCCGCCGGATCGCTATCTTCCCCCGTACCGACATGTTCGGGTTGTGGCGCAAGATCCGTGGTAACTATGTCTTCAGAAAATAAGGCCGTAGTAGAGAAAAACATGCCGCTAAAAACAGATATTTCAGCCAATAAGAGCTCTTTTTGGCAGCGTAGTGATCAGGTGCTACCTCTACTAGTTCAATTGTCTGCCTTTCTGTTTGGTGCCCTGGCGCTGACGGTGCCCAGTGGCTACTCCTACGGCCCTGCCCTGTTGTTGCTGGCAAGCCTCTACTTCGTTGGCATAAAACGTGCGGTCTGGAGATTGCCTCCCGAGTTCAAGCTCATCGGGCTGGGCTTGTTATTGTATTTTATCGTTATGGCGATTTCAGTCTGGTTGGATGGTGGCAAGATGAGCGAAATCGACAGAGCCAGCCGGGCAGTGATGGCGGCAGCCATGCTTCCCTTATTAGCCTTTGTGCCGGTGCGTCTTCCTCTGTTTTTATTAGGCTGTGGTGTAGGGGCACTGCTGGCATTTGGTTCCGCTATTTATGACAAGTTCATCTTGGGCTATGGACGGGCATTTGATGATGTGATGCCAATTCAAAGCGGTAATATCGCTATGTCGTTGGGGCTTTTTTGCCTCTGTGGTATGTTTTGGGCACAAAAGAAGGGGAAATTGGCCTTCTCGCTCCTTATGCTATTGGGGGCTTTCGCTGGGATGGGCGCGAGTTTCCTGTCAGGTACCCGCGGAGGCTGGGTATTGCTACCTGTTATTTTGCTAACTATTGGAATGTTGTTCAAAGAGAGCCTCTATCGCAAGAGAGCAATCGCTATGATTGCCGGTATCTTGCTATGTGGGGGAGGGCTCATAGCTCAGCCGCAGAGTGGTGTGGAGGCTCGAATCGAGCAGGCTCAACACGATATCAGCCAATATCTTGACAAAACCAACCTCAACACCTCTCTGGGGATCAGGTTCCAGCTTTGGCAGAGCGCCTGGCAGAGCTTTACCGAGAAACCGCTGTTTGGCTGGGGAAACCATGGAGTCAGGGCGTCACAGAAGGCACAGCTGGCACGGGGGGAAATAAGCCAGTTTATCTATAACTTCAATTCCCATGCTCATAACCAATTCCTTGATGAAATGGCCAAGCGCGGCGTTATCGGTCTTGGCGCCCTACTGCTTATGCTACTTACCCCTCTATTCCTGGTAAAGCGACGATTGCGTCAACACCATGATGCTGATATGCATTGTGGAGCTGCATTGCTTATTGTCACCATTTTTTCATCGATCGATTATTGCTTTAGCCAAGCATTTTTTGGCCATAATTCGGGTATTACTTTTTTTGTAGCATCATTAGTGATGCTTGCATCTGTCGTGTTTGGGGAACATGATACGAAATGTCTATAATGGTATGAGCTATAAATGTTGGTGTGTTCTCTAGAAAGAGAACATTTATGCAATTCACGACTAAAGTATATAGATACAATTACAATTACAATTACAATTACAATTTTATTTAGTGGGATGGTTTATGAAATTAAAGAATTTCAGTAGAAGCTTATGGTCGAAAATACTAGATTATACACCATCAAGAAACTCAATAAACAGTGCTGGCGATATGAAACGCCCATTTCATGCTGTTATTTATTCAGTCGCCAGGATTGGTGATGGAATTGCATGTTCGATTGCAATCAAAGCAATTGCCCAAAAGTATGATGATTGTAAGATCTTCGTCGTTTGCTCAAAATATAATAAGGTTTGCTTTGATGATATACCGAATATAGCATTGCTGACGGTATCTGATGATAAAAACTATATTCAAATAGTATTAACTGCCATAAAAATAAAAAAAAGTTCGCCTGTTGATATTTTGTTTGAACCTAGCGCCTCAAGCAGCATTGGTCCGCTAATTTTTATGCGAGCATTGAAGGCTGCTAGAAATATAACCTTTAGAAAGTCAAAAATGAAAATGCTTGATCAGGTTGTTTTGAATACTGACGACTCAGTAATCTCCTCACATGTGAAAGCAATGCATTCTGCAGGTATTGAAGTTAATGATGAAACATTTAGTTTTTATTTAAACACACTGTGTGAGTCTAAAATAAAGGATTTTCTCATAGCAAAGGACATTAATGAGTATATTGCCATCAACTTATACGGTTTTGATGAAAAGAGAAAAATAGATGTTGTGACTGCGACAGAGCTTATTTTTGCTATTAAAGCCGTGTCTAAACTAAAGATAATTTTATTATGTAGTCCAAAAACATCAGATGAGGTTTGTTTTTTGTCGAATGAAATAGACAATGTTTATTGTTTCCTAGATACTAGAACTATTCATGACTCAGCGGCACTAATTAAACACTCTAAATGTCTAATATCTCCAGATACATCTTTAGTGCATATTGCAAGCGCATTCAATATTCCGACGCTAGCAATATTTCTTGATGAGGCAAACTATACACATTGGCCACCTACTGCAACTGGTAGCCAGTCCATTTTATGCAGCAGCATGACCAGTATTCCTCACGATAAGGTAACTGCATTTATCCGTGATTTGTGATTCAAAGGTCATTAATTGGCATTACCCATTGCAACGTTAGCCAAGAGTGCGCCCAGCATCTCCTGCACATTCAAGATTTCCCGCTCCGGATTCTGGTGGTCGGTGTTGATGAACTGATAACGGGGATGAGAGACAGGGTTGGCAATGGCGGAGTGACCCAGGGGAGAGACTATGGTCAGCAGCGGTATGTCCAGCGCCTGTGCCATATGCCGCGGGCCTGTGTCGTTGCCGACGAACAACTGGCAATGGGCGATAAGTCCTGCCAGCTCCCGCACCGAGCGGGTCTGTATGCAGTCAAACACGCTCGCCTGCAGCGCGGCGGGCAGCAAGGGCTTCAGGCTGCGGTTGTACTCTTCCTCCCCTGGCCCGCAGTAGATCAGGATCTGGGCGTGGTGCTGCTCTATCAGCCAGCGTGCCACCTCGGCGAAACAGTCGATGGGCCAGCGCTTGTAGTGTCCAAGGGAGTTGACCCCCATGGCGATCAGCGGCCTGCCCGGATCTATGCCGGCGGTCTGCAGTGTCTCCCGTCCCCGCTGCTTCTCCGCTTCACTCAGCCAGAGATAGTAGTTGCGATCCTCCCTGGCGAGCCCCAGAGGCTTTAGCAGCGAGAATCTGTCATCCACCAGGGTGCTGTTGCCCTGATGTTCGGTGTCATGGCGAAAGCGCACTATGCGGTTGTGGCCGAGTCGCCAGGGGAAGGAGTCGAAGCCGATCCGCAGTTTTGCCCCCGAGACAAGGCAGGTGAGCAGGCCTATCATCTGGCCCTGGCTGTTGATCACCACGTCGTAGCGCTCGCGGCGAATGCCCAGCAGCAACTCCTTCATGTAGCGCCACTCGTTGCGGCGCGCCTTCTCGATGACGATCAGGCGATCTATGTTGGGGTTCCCCTCTGCCATCCCCGCGCAGTAATCCATGACCAGATAGTGAACCTCCCCGGCGGGGTCGTGCTGCTTGAGGTTGTTGCACAGTGCGGTGGAGATCAGCACGTCTCCTATCTGTTTGGTTTGTACTACCAGGTATTTCATGGAAGAGGCCTCGGGTGAGGTCGGGTGGAACGTCAGCGCATCAGCATATCGCACTCCCCCGTCAGATGCTGCCGCTGTGGGTTGAAAATCCGATCCAACGCACTGTGTTTGCACATATTTTCGGCGTCGATGGGGTTGGGGCTCCCGCTAACAGCGGGCGCGGCCCATAGACCGCGCCTGCAGACTGGCCTGGACGCAGTGGCATCAGCGCACTATCAGGCCCAGCAGTATGCTCACCACGCCGAAGTCGGCATCGCTGAAGGTGGTGTTGGCAAAGCCGAGATCCCCAAGCACCGGCAGCAGGAACACCGGCAGGAAGGTGATCAGCAGGCCATCGCCGGATTCGATGATTCGGATGTGGTACAGGCCTGTTATCCTGCCCTGACGTCGGTACAGATCCCCTATCGCAAGATGGGCAACATGGCCGTGGAGATGATCCTGTGTAAACTGGCTGGCGAGGTACTGCAAGACGGTACCCAGACCATCGAATTCGAATTGCACAAGCGCCAGAGCACCTGATGCCGGCGCCCCAACCCCGAGAGGAAAGCATGTTCAAGGCTCTGTTACTGGATAACCAAGATGGCAAGACCACGGCGACCCTGACCCAGCTGGCCGAGAGCCAGCTGCCGGCGGGCGAGGTGCGGGTGGCGGTGAGCCATAGCTCCCTCAACTACAAGGACGGGCTGGCCATCACCGGCAAGGGCAAGATAGTGCGTCAGTGGCCGCTGGTGCCAGGCATCGACTTCGTCGGCACAGTGCTGGAGTCGGCCGACAGCCGCTACCAGAGCGGTGACAAGGTGGTGCTGACCGGTTGGGGCGTGGGGGAAGGACACTGGGGCGGCATGGCCGAGCAGGCGCGGGTCAAGGCCGACTGGCTGGTGCCGCTGCCGGCCGGGCTGGATGAGCGGCAGGCCATGTGCATCGGCACCGCCGGCCTCACCGCCATGCTCTGCGTGCTGGCGCTGGAAGAGGCGGGCGTCACTCCTGATAGTGGCGAGATCCTGGTGACGGGCGCCGCAGGCGGGGTGGGTTCCACCGCCGTGGCCCTGCTGGCTGCGCTGGGTTATCAGGTGGCGGCCCTGACCGGCCGTCCTGAGGAACAGGGCGCCATGCTGACCGCGTTGGGTGCCAGCCGCATAGTGCCGCGCAGCGAACTGCTGGAACCGGCCAAGGCGCTGGAGAAACAGCTATGGGCCGGTGCCATCGACACAGTCGGCAGTCAGGTGCTGGCCAAGCTGCTGGCCCAGATGAATTACGGCGGCGCCGTGGCGGCCTGCGGGCTGGCGGGCGGCTTCGATCTGCCCACCAGCGTCATGCCTTTCATACTGCGCAACGTGCGCTTGCAGGGGGTCGACTCTGTGATGTGCCCGCGGGCGCGTCGTCAACTGGCGTGGCAGCGACTGGCGCGGGATCTGCCCGCCAGCTTCTTCGCCCAGGCGGTGACCGAGATCGGGCTGGAGCAGGTGGTGGAGGCCGCCGAGGCCATCACCCAGGGTCGGGTTGCGGGTCGCACCCTGATCAAGCTCTGACCGGGTCCACTGGCGAGCCCCATTTTTCTGGATAGACTTTGAAGGCCGGTGCACTATCCAAGGAGAATGAGCATGGGTACGCAGACGCCGGATTTCGAGCTCGACGATGAGTGGGAGCCGGAATCCTGGGAAGACGAGCTGGAGGAGCTGGACGACGAGGGCTGGCAGGACTATGACCCTCTCGACGATCAGTGATTCCCTGTAACGCGTGCGGGCGGGCCTGGTGGCCCGCCCGATTTTTTGCGCGTTCGGCAGCAAGCCCCTTGGTGGCCGGGCGAGGCTCTGGTTAGAATGAACTGCTCAAATGGCGCTGTGGGAAGAGGGATGCCCGTCAGGCCAGAGACGCCATAAACCACTCAAACAACGCCCAAGGATGATTATGCGTTCACTCGTCATCATGCTCTGTGCCACCCTGCTCGGGGGCTGTGTCTCCAACTCGGACGATCCCTGCGAAAAGGTGTGGAGCGATGTGGGGGAAGGAGACGGCAAGCTGGGTTTCGCCGCCGATCGGGTGGAATTCCATCAGACCCAGTGCGGGACCAAGGTGGATGTCGCCATGTGGGAGCAGGGTCGCCAGAAGGGGCTGGCCTGGTATTGCCGCCCGGAGCACCTCTATCTGGCCGGGCGATCGGGGGAGGAGTACCGTGGCGTCTGCCCCAATGACGTCCAGGCCCGCAAACTGTTTGCGCAGGGGCGTCAGGGCTGGACCGATCAATAGGGCGCCCCCTTCTTCTTCAGAGCCTCGAGCGACGAGCCGTGGGGGAACTCATTCCCCTTTCTCCTTCAGCCGCAGCGGCTGGCACAGGTACTCTTTGTCATTGGCGCTGCGGGCACACTTGCCGCACACGAACTTGGGTTTGCGCAATATCTTGCGCAGTGTCTTGAGATCGGCGGGGATCTCGTGACGGCGCCATTCACACAGCGTCTTGTGGCCCATGACGATGACTTCCTCGACAGTGAATGGGAGCTGTAGGGAGAGCGGGCCGCCGGTCGGCACCCTGCTCGCCGTTCATTACTGATAAAGATACTTGGTGAAGATGAGCTCGCGTACCGCCTTCTTGCCGGTCTCTTTGACCAGCAGTTCGTTGACCTTGGCCTCGCACTCCTTGCGCAGCTCTTCCCGGCTCACCAGCGACTTTATCTGGGCGCCTGTCTTGCTGCCAATCAGGCGGATGATGGCGTCGCGGATCAGGGGGTCGTGCTGCTCCAGCAACTTCAGATCGGCGGCATTCTCGGCCATCAGCTCCACCGTCACCCGCACATAGCCCAGGGTTTTGCCATCGCCGAGGTAGTTGGTGATGATGTCCGGATCCAGCGCATGATAGGCGAATCCCGGCTGGACGGCGGCGGAGGCCGGATCGGCGGCCGCTTCCTCGTTGGCGAAGGCGTGGGTATTCAACAGGGTACAACCCAGGGATAACACCAGCAGAATTCTGAAGATCTTCATCTAGATGGCTCGGCAGCGACGGATGCCCCATTTTTGATGCTGCCATCGGGGCCGTCAAGCACGGATGTTCTTACAATTCGCCATTGATTTACGGATAATAAACGGGATTTTAACCTGACAACGGAAATCTCCGGATGGTGAAGCTGTGAAGTCCGAGTTGACTGTTCCCCTCATCCAGCTCGTCCCCTGGCGGGCACCCGCAGAGTGTGAGCCCCCCGAGGCACTGCGCCCCTGGTTGCTGGAGGCCGACTCCATGACCCGGCGCCTGCGGCGCCACAATAGTCACCTCTCGGTGCAACTGCTCGGCAATCGCAGCGTGTCGCTGGGGGTGGACGAGCAGGCGCTGGTGGCCGTTGCGGATCCCGTGGGGATCTGCCGTGAGGTCATACTGCACGGTGACGCCGGGCCGGCCATTCTGGGCTGGACCCTGTTTGCCGAGGCGGCGCTGCAAGGGAGCGGTCTGCAGGATCTGGGGGAGCAACCACTGGGGGAGCGCATCTTCGGTGATGCACCGGCGCGGCGCGATCACCTGCAACTGGCCTGCTTCGAGATCGCGAGCAATCCCTGGTGCCAGGCCGCCACCGTCTGGGGGCGCCGCTCCCGTCTCTATCTGGGGCAGTGGCCCTTGCTGGTCCACGAACTCTTCCTGCCCTCGCTATCGTCTCATTCGCTGCCATCGTATAAGGAGCTGGAGTGAAGCTGTTAACTAAGGAGCGGGGACTGGCCTATGTGCAGTTGGCCCGCATCGACAAGCCCATCGGCACCCTCTTGCTGCTGTGGCCGACCCTGTGGGCGCTCTGTCTCGCGGCGGGCGGCCTGCCGGATCCCTGGATCCTGACCGTGTTCGTGGTGGGGGTCTTCCTGATGCGCTCGGCGGGCTGTGTCATCAATGACTATGCGGATCGCAACTTCGACGGCCACGTGAAACGTACCGCCGGGCGACCGCTGCCCATGGGCCGGGTCGACGCGCGGGAGGTGCTGATCCTGTTTGCCGTGCTGGCACTCATCTCGTTCGCCCTGGTGCTGACCCTGAACCCGCTCACCATAGGCCTGTCGTTCGCCGGCCTGCTGCTGGCGGTCTGCTACCCCTTCATGAAGCGCTTCATTCCGATCCCGCAACTGGTGCTCGGGATGGCGTTCTCCTGGTCCATTCCCATGGCCTATGCGGCCCAGGCCAACGCCCTGCCGCCCGTCGCCTGGCTGCTGTTTCTCGCCAACCTGCTGTGGACCATCGCCTACGACACCCAGTACGCCATGGTGGACAGGGACGATGACCTTAAGCTCGGGCTCAAGTCGAGCGCCATCCTGTTTGGCCGTCACGACAAGCGGATCATCGGCGTGCTGCAACTGGCAACCCTGCTCATCCTGTTGCTGGTGGGTCAGCTGATGGCGCTGGGGTCCGGCTATTACTGGGGTCTGCTGGGGGCGGCGGCCCTGTTCGTCTATCAGCAGCGGCTGATCCGGGAGCGCCAGCGGGAGGCCTGCTTCCAGGCCTTCCTCAACAACAACTATGTGGGAGCCCTGGTGCTGCTCGGGGTGATCGCTCACTACCTGTGAGAAACGTCCATCTATGAAAAAGGCCGCATGATGCGGCCTTTTTGTTGGCTGTAAGACGAGGATCAGAGCCGGTTGCCCGCCTGTATGGTACGGCGGATCTTGTTGCTCAGCAGCGGCACTATGTTGTCGGCCAGGGCCTGGAAGCGGCCGAGATCCGGCTTGCAGCCCGGATCCAGATAGCCTTCGCTGCGCAGGGTGTGGATCAGGGTGCTGAACAGCTTGGGGTCGAAGAACTCGGGGGCGTTGATGCCGTGCAGGGTGCCGAGGCGCTCCGCCATCATCAGGCCGTCCGCCTCCAGCTGCTCCGCCTCTATGTGGGGCTGGGCCAGCATGCGGGTCAGCACTATGGCGTAGCGTTGCAGTGTCTCCTGAATGCTCTCGGCCAGCAGCAGCAGGCGCATCTGGTTGCCCGGATTGACCCAGTAGCCGCCATCGCGCGCCTCGATCAGCTGCTGGCGTTGCAGCTCGGCCAGCAGGGCATCGACCAGCTCCGGCAGCTCCTCCTCTTCGTAGCGCAGGAACAGCTCTGTCTTGAGTAGCGGGTAGATGTCGACGCAGCGGGCGACTATCTCGCCGCGGGAGATCCCCTCGCAGCGCTCGATCAAGGCCGCCACCAGGGAGGGCAGGGCGAACAGGTGCAGTATGTTGTTGCGGTAGTAGGTCAGCAGGATCGCCTGATAGCGGTCCAGGCTGACTATCTGACCGAGCTTGTCCTCGCTCACCTCGAACTTGTTGAGCTCCATGGCCTGATCCAGCAGTGTCTTGGCATCCTCGTCCGGCATGGTGCTCTGGGGGCTGTAGGGCACCTGCTTGAGCAGGTCCAGATAGGTGTTGATCTGGGCCTGCAGCTCGTCCCAGGTCAGGGCATGGCGCTCGGCGGCCAGCAACGCCAGGGCGCTCAGGGTCAGGCCGTTGACGGCGGCGGCATCATTGATCCGGGTCATCAAGAGCTCGGCCAGCTGATTGACGGTGGAGGCCATCCACTCCGGGCGCTCCTCCCGGCCAATGCTTTCCTTCCAGTGCGGCACCTGCTCGCCAAGGTAGCTGTTGAGGGTCAGCGGCTCGCCGAAGTTGACGAAGCCACGGCCATAGTTGCGCAGCTTGCGCAGTATGCCGAGCACCTGCAGGAAGCTCTCTTTCTCCTTGCGGCTGCCCTTGAGCTCGTTGTGGTAGGTGTTGACCTCCATCACGTGCTCGTAGCCCAGATAGACGGGCACCAGGGTCACCGGCCTGTCCAGCCCGCGCATCATGGCCTGCAGCGTCATCGCCAGCATGCCGGTCTTGGGGGGCAGCAGGCGACCGGTGCGCGAGCGGCCACCCTCGGTGAAGAACTCCACAGAGTAGCCCTTGGCAAACAGCAGGTTCAGGTATTCACGAAATACGGTGCTGTAGAGCGGGTTGCCCTTGAAGGTGCGGCGGATGAAGAAGGCGCCACCGTGGCGGAAGATGGGGCCCGCCGGCCAGAAGTTGAGATTGATGCCCGCCGCTATGTGGGGCGGCACCATGCCCTGGTGATAGATGACGTAGGAGAGCAGCAGGTAGTCCATGTGGCTGCGATGGCAGGGGACGTAGACTATCTCGTGCCCTTCCTGGGCGAGCTGGCGCACCTGCTCGGCACCATTGACCGAGAGGCCGCGGTAGAGCTTGTTCCAGAGCCAGCCGAGGAAAGTCTCCCCGAGGCGGATCAGCCGGAAGGAGAAGTTGGAGGCGATCTCGTCCATGTAGCCATGGGCGCGCTTCTGCGCCTTCTCCAGGCTGATGCCCTCGCGTCTGGCCTCTTCTTCGATGGCCTGCTGGATCACGCTCGAATCCAGCAACTGCTTGAACAGCAGGTTGCGGTTGGGCAGCTTGGGACCGGTGGCCGCCAGCTGCTGGCGGCTGAAGTGGGTGCGGGCCACCCGCGCCAGCTTGTGGGCTATGGCCTCGTCGGTACCGTGCTTGTCTGCCATGTAGCGCAATGAGAGCGGCGGGGAGAAGCGCACCAGGTTTTCGCGCCCCTTGAGGATCACGATCAGCGCCTTCTTGAGCCGGTTCGGGGCCAGGCTGCTGATGATGTTCCAGCCGGAGGCTTCCTCACCTTCCCGGCCGGGGGCACGGCCCCAGAACAGGGTGACGGGCACCACCTGGATATCCAGCTCTGGATCCTGTTTGTGCAAGTCCAGCAGCTGGTGGAACTCCTGCAGGAAGGGCAGCGGTTTGTTGCGCGTGCCAAACAGGGGAGGCGGACGATCCAGACAGACGTAGCGCGGCAGCAGCTGGCCACCCAGCTCCAGCGGCGTGAAGGGGCCGGGCAGGCCGAGATCCTCGCAGCACTGTTGCAGGGTCATCAGGTCGGTGATCGAGCTGGTTTTCAGGGCATAGACTATGGGTCTGGCCGGATCCAGCTTGAGCTCCGTGATGGGATTTTCCGGCAGGCTCTTGTGATTGACCAAGCCACTGACCGGCCATTGCAGGATGGCTCTGGAAATGTTCTGTCCAAGGGACATGTGCGTCTGCTCTCCAAAAAATGCGGCGTGAGCATAGCAAATCACCGACAGCTTGTCGCCGAGAGGTAGGATGAGTGCCTTTTCAGGATAGAAGGTGCGGGATTTTTGCGACAAGGCGGGGACAAATATCAGCAACGCCTTGCCTTGGCCACAGCACTGTATATACTGCCAGTGTGCTGTATAAAAAGACAGGTGCCAATGCTATGAAACCCCTTACCCCCCGCCAGGCTGAAGTGCTGGAGCTTATCAAGGCGAACATGAGCGAGACCGGCATGCCGCCGACTCGCGCCGAGATCGCCCAGAAGCTTGGCTTCAAGTCGGCCAATGCGGCCGAGGAACATCTGAAGGCCCTGGCCAAGAAAGGGGTCATCGAGATCATGCCCGGCACCTCCCGCGGCATCCGCCTGCTGCTCGAGGAGGAGGAGGCCGCGCCAGAAGAGAACGGCCTGCCGCTCATCGGCAAGGTCGCGGCCGGTGAGCCCATCCTGGCCCAGGAGCACATAGAGAGTCACTATCAGGTGGATCCCGCCCTGTTCCACCCGCGGGCCGACTTCCTGTTGCGGGTGCAGGGCATGAGCATGAAGAACATCGGCATCATGGATGGGGATCTGCTGGCGGTGCACAAGACCCAGGAGGTGCGCAACGGCCAGGTGGTGGTGGCGCGTCTCGATGAAGACGTCACCGTCAAGCGCTTCCAGCGCAAGGGCAGCCAGGTGTGGCTGCTGCCGGAGAACGAGGATCTCTCCCCCATCGAGGTGGATCTCTCCAGCCAGCACCTGACCATCGAAGGGCTGGCGGTCGGGGTTATTCGCAACGCCGACTGGATGTAAGCATCGAACATGCCAAGGGGCCTCCTGCGGGAGGCCCCTTCGTTTGTGCCGTTTTCCCCGCTCTTCTTTCCTCCCCGATCCCCGCCATTGCCGCCGCCCAGATCCACCGCAAACAGTACCGCCACGCATCATGCATTTCGGATATATCCTTTGAGAAGGCCCGCAGTGTCATGGCCGGATAACCGCCATGACCTTGAGTGTGCCGCCAGGTCAGCATGGATCGCAGGGATGCATCACAACTGAGGCGGTGCGGGACAGGGAGAGTCGTCAGGCAGCAGGACGACTCAATACAGTCAGTACGCGACGGTGCTCGGTCTGCCATCCCGATGGCAGTCACACTGGTCGGCGTGGCCTGTTGAGCAAGGAGGACAGGTATGGCTTCAAGCTCGCCGTGGGATCCGGGTCCGGCCGCAACCGCAACCCCCGCATCCTCCATCACCCGATTCATCAAAGGCAGTCGGATGACCTGGTTTTATGCGCTCTGGGTGTATCACAAGGGCGATGGCTGGACCATCTGGCTGGGGTGCCCCAAGGACAAGATTGTCCGCCTGGTTCGTCTGTTCCGCCGCCACCATGACATCGGCTTGCCAGATGCCCCCTGGACGGCCCCGGTCATTCCGCTGCGCGCCACCATACGGCGCCCCCAGGGGCAGCGCAGACTGCGACCCTGAGCCAGTCCCCCGAACAGTGTGTGAGCCCCACCCGGTGTGGGGCTTTTCTTTTCCCCTCCATTGCCCGGAGATAGCGGCCGTTTCCTCCCTACGGGGCCCATTCCTGCCCAGGATCCGGACTCAGGACTAGGCAGAAACGGGGCCGAGCGGGTTACAATAGCCCTTCATTGGCCCCGCCATCTGGCTGGTTGAACTAGCAAGGTTCTGTTTTATATGGTTAAACCACGTTTTTCCCTGCTGTTGTTGCTCTTCGTCGGCAGCATAATGGCGGCTTATTACTGGAGCCAACCCTCTCTGCCTGCGCAGGCGGATTATTATCCGGTAGGGCGTGACATCAACCCCTTCACCCTCACGGATGGGGATGGGAAGCCCTTCACCGCCGCCAATCTGGCGGGGCACTGGACCTTCCTGTTCATCGGCTACACCTATTGTCCCGACGTCTGCCCGACCGCCCTGGCGGATCTGCGCTCCATCTACCCGGAGTTGAAGAAGATCGAACCCAGCAGCCAGGTGGTCTTCGTCTCGGCGGATCCCCAGCGGGATGACAGCGCCCGTCTCAAGAGCTATACCGCCTTCTTCCATCCGGAATTCAAGGCGGCGACCGGCCCCCACCGCGCCCTTTTCCCCCTGGTGCGCAACCTTGGCCTCGTCTATTCCATCGTGGAGAGCGAGCGCAAGGATTACCTCATAGACCACTCGGCCTCGATCGTGCTGATCAATCCCGAGGGCAAGCTGGTGGCCATGTTCCGCCCCAAGGTGGCCCCGGGTGAAGTGGCTCATGTGGATATGCAAACCATGGTCTCCGACTTCGCACGCATAGTGCGGCTGGCCGACGAGTGAGCCACCGGCGTCGTTCGTGCTTGGTTTGATGCCGTCCTGGCTGAGGGATCCTCGCCGCCACAGTGCCGTGTTTGCCCTGGCCCTGCCCATGGTGTTCTCCAACGTCACCACCCCCTTGCTCGGCCTGGTGGATACTTGGGTGATCGGTCATCTCGGTCAGGCCTGGTTCCTCGGGGGTGTCTCGGTCGGGGCAACCCTCATCAACCTGCTCTTCTGGCTGCTCGGCTTCCTGCGCATGTCCACCACTGGCCTGACCGCCCAGGCCCATGGCGCCGCCAGCGCCGAGGGGCAGCTGGACACCCTGGCGCGGGCGCTCGGCCTCGCCGTCGGGCTGGGGCTGGCCCTGCTGTTGCTGGTGCTGCCTTTCTTGCCAGCCATCATAGGGTTCAGCGGGGGATCCCCCGAGGTGCAGGGCTATGCCGGAGACTATGTCTCGGTGCGGATCTGGAGCGCTCCGGCGGCCCTGTGCAACCTGGTCATCATGGGCTGGCTGCTGGGCATGCAGGATGCGCGCAGCCCCATGTTGCTGCTGATCCTGAGCAATCTGGTCAACATGGTGCTGGATGCCTGGTTCGTGCTGGGGCTGGGCTGGCAGGTCAGGGGGGTGGCTGCCGCCTCCCTGCTGGCGGACTACAGCTCGCTCGGGGTGGGGCTCTGGTTGGTGAGCCGCCGCCTGCGCCAGCTCTCGGCCGAGGTATGGCAGGGTGCCTGGTCGCGCTGGTGGCAATGGCCCGCGGTGCGGCGGCTGCTCGGTCTGAATCGGGACATCTTCATCCGCTCCCTCTGCCTGCAGCTCTGTTTCGCCTTCATGACCCTGCAGGGTGCCAGGCTGGGGGACGTGGCGGTGGCCGCCAATGCGGTGCTGCTCAACTTCCTGATGCTGATCTCCTACGGGCTGGATGGCTTCGCCTATGCGGTGGAAGCCATGGTGGGGCGCGCCATAGGACGGCGGGACAGGCAGGGGCTGCGGGAGGCCATAGTCCTCAACCTGGGCTGGGCCTTGCTGATCGCGCTCGCCTTCGCCCTGGGGTTTGCCCTGGGAGGGCGGCAGCTCATCGCCCATATCACCGACCTTCCTGCGGTGATCGCCGAGGCTAACCGCCAACTGCCCTGGCTCATCGCCATGCCTTTGCTGGCGGTCTGGTGCTTCCTGCTGGATGGGGTCTTCATCGGGGCCACCCGGGCCCGGGAGATGCGCAACAGCATGCTGGTGGCGGTGTTTGCCGGCTTCTTCCCCGTCTGGTGGCTGTGCCAGGAGTGGGGCGTGGCTGCCTTGTGGGCCGCCATGGCGGCGCTGATGACGGGGCGGGGACTGACCCTGGGCTGGCTATGCTGGCAACTGGAGCGCGATGGCCGCCTGCTGGGTCAAGGTCGGGAGCCCGCCTGACGTGTCTCATGGTCGGCTCCGCCTCTGAGGGGCGCCGCGCCGACCTAGGCTAGAGGGATCCCTCATAGCCAAACTGGCGCCAGCTCTCGTAGACGAAGACCGCGACCGCATTGGCCAGATTCATGCTGCGACTCTGGGGCAACATGGGAATGCGCAGCCGCTGCTCGAACGGCAGGCTCTCGATGATCTCCGCCGGCAATCCACGGCTCTCAGGCCCGAACAGCAGAGCATCTCCGGGGGCAAACTGCGCCGCCGAATGAGCGGTGCGCCCCTTGGTGGTGCAGGCGAACACCCGCTTGGGGGCCACGGCCGTGAGGAAGGCCTCATAGCTCGGCCAGCGCTTCACCTCGGCAAACTCGTGATAGTCGAGCCCGGCCCGCTTCACCCGCTTGTCATCCCAGGCGAAACCCAGGGGCTCTATCAGGTGCAGCCGGTAGCCGGTGTTGGCGCAGAGGCGGATGATGTTGCCGGTGTTGGGCGGGATTTCCGGTTGATAGAGCACTATGTCGAGCATGGGGGGATCCTGATGCGGGGCTGGGGTGGAGCGAAACGGGCGCCAGCATACCCAGCGCCCGTGCCGATGAAAAGGGGTGGCTCACACCATGGGCAGGCGTATGGTGATGACGAGCCCGGTCGGGTGATTGCTGCTGGCCTTGATGGTGCCGCCATGGCGCTGGATCGCCTCGGCGGCGATGGCGAGACCGAGGCCGGTGCCGCCTGTCTTGGCGTTGCGGGCATCATCGACCCGGAAGAAGGGCAGGAACAGCATGGGCTGCTGCTCCACCGGCACGCCTGGGCCGTCATCCCTTATGGTCATCACCCACTCCCGTCCCTCCTGATACCAATCCACCTTGATGAATTCGCGGGCATACTTGAGCGCATTGCGCAGCGGGTTCTCCAGGGCCCTCGCCAGCAGCTCGGGCCACATCCGCAGCGACTCGGTCGGTAGCGGCGGCAGCCTGAGTTGCTTGCCATTCTGATTGGCCTCGAACATGGCGTCGTCCAGTATGGGCTCCAGCAGATCTGCCAGCGGCAGCTCCACCGGGGCTTCCACGTGCTGCTGGACCCGGGACAGATCCAGCAGATCCCCGATCAGCTTGTCGAGCCGGGCGATTTCGCTCTCGATCCGCGCCAGCTCCGAGCTGTCCCCCTGCTTGCGGCGGATCAAGGCCTGTGCCAGCTGAATGCGGGTGAGGGGGCTGCGCAGCTCGTGGGAGATGTCGGACAGCAACTGTTTCTGCTTCTGGATCATGCGCTTGAGGGTGTCCACCATGTGGCTGACATGATCCGCCAGCTGACCTATCTCGTCCCGCCGCCCCAGATTGGGGATCCGCGTCTCCAGCTTGCCCTGCGCCAGCTGGGAGACCGACTGCTGCAACTGCAGTATGGGGCGGGTCAGCCGCCAGGCCAGCAGCAGGCAGAGGGGGGTGCTGACCAACATGGCGATGCCCAGGATCTGGATGGGGTGATCCAGGATCTGGATAAACAGGAACAGATAGGAGTTTTCGACGTTGAGCCCGAAGTAGACGTGATAGCTCTGGCCGTGGTGCTGCATCTGGAAGGGGCCGGCGATGGCCCGCTGGTGTTCGCTGCCCAGCATGGGCTTGGCCGGGTTGTCGGCGTCGAGCATGAAGCGGATGACGAACTTGCTCAGCCGGGTGGTGGATTGCATCTGGCCCTTGGCGTCGCGCAGGTAGACGTTGTCCACCGGCAACAGCCCGGCCGCCGTGATGGCCTGTTGCAGATCAAAATCCTGGTTCGGGTCGGCACCGGCCTGCAGCGCCCGCAGGTTGTTGTTCATCCTGGCCATCTCGTGCTCGGGCAGGGGTATGGTGTTGCGGGGATCCAGGGTGGGTAGTATCACCACGGCGGCCAGCACGAGCAGCAGCATGAACCAGAACCAGAGGAAGATCTGGGTGGAGAGGCCATTGAAGGTGCGGGCCGTTTTCATGCCTGCTCCAGCCAGAGGTAGCCTCGGCCACGCACCGTCTTGAAGCGGGGCTGGCCATCGCTGCGCTCAGGCAGCTTCTTGCGCAGGTTGCTCAGGTGCATGTCGATGGCCCGATCGAAGGGTTCGAGCTTCTTGCCCAGCACCTGTTCGGACAACAGGTTCTTGCTGACGATCTGGCCCGGGCTGCGCAGCAGGCACTCCAGCAGGCCGAACTCGGTGGCGGTGAGCTCCAGCAGCTGATCGTCGCAGCGGGCCTGCTGCAGACCGGGTTGCAGCACCAGATCCATGAAGCGCAGCTCGTCGGATGCGCCGCGCTGGGGGGAGGGATTCTGGGTGCGGCGCAAGATGGCGCGCACCCGCGCCAGCAGCTCTCTGTCGTCGAAGGGCTTGGCCAGATAGTCATCGGCCCCCGCTTCGAGCCCGTTGACCCTGTCCTGGCTGTCGCCCCGGGCGGTCAGCATCAGCACAGGGGTGTCGTGGGTCTTGCGCAGCCTGGTCAGCATGGCGAACCCGTTGAGTCTGGGCATCATGACGTCCAGCAACACCAGATCGAATGCCTGCTCTGCCAGCCGCAGCAGCCCCTCCTCCCCATCCTCGGCGACGGTGACGTCAAACCCTTCCAGGGTCAGGATTTCGGTGAGCAGCTGGGTCAGTTCGAGATCGTCGTCGACCAGGAGTATTTTGTTCATTCGGGTCACTCCGTTGATTTTGCACGCCAAACTGACGTTCGGGTCAGGGTATAATAAGTTTTTACGCGTCAGAGGAAAGCCGGTTTTGAGCCACCAACACTATTCCCGCTGGGTCACCCTCGCCAGCACGGCGGCGGTCGTCACCGCCACCCTGCTGATCCTGGGCAAGCTGATCGCCTGGTTGATGACGGACTCTTCCAGCCTGCTGGCGTCCCTCACCGACTCCTTCATGGATGTGAGCGCCTCCATCATCAACCTGCTGGCCATTCGCTATGCGCTGGCGCCGGCCGATGAGGAGCACCGCTTCGGCCACGGCAAGGCGGAGTCCCTGGCGGGTCTGATCCAGTCGGCCTTCATCTCTGGCTCTGCCCTGCTGCTGATGATGCACGGCATCTCGTCGATGCTGAACCAGGTTCCCGTGGTGCGGCTCGAGGCCGGGATCTGGGTCAGTGCCGGCTCCATCCTGCTGACCCTGCTGCTGGTCAGCTTCCAGAGCCTTGTCATTCGCAAGACCAACAGCGTGGCCATCAAGGCCGACATGCTGCACTACCGCTCTGACTTGCTGCTCAATGCCGGTGTGCTGGTGGCACTGGTGCTGGCGGGGCAGGGGTGGTACTGGGCCGATGGCCTGTTCGCCATCCTGATCGGTCTGTTCCTGGTGTGGGGAGCCGTCCAGATCGGCTACGAATCGGTACAGGCCCTGCTCGATCGTCAGTTGCCAGAGGAAGAACAAGCGAGAATAATGGCGCTCTGCTGTGCCGTAGAGGGGGTGCATGGCGTACATGATCTGCGTACCCGTCAATCCGGGCCGACCCGCTTCGTGCAGTTGCATCTGGAGCTTGATGATCAACTGCCCTTGGTCAAGGCCCATCAGATAGCCGACGAGGCTGAACTGGCGGTCCGCCAGTCCTTTGAGCGGATGGAGGTGATCATTCACATGGACCCCATCTCGGTGCTGACAAAAGAACAACAAGGCACTCACCCTGAACAACAGTAGGCTGCAACATGGATGATCTGGTTGCCCAGACGTGGCAAAAAATTCAGCAGGAAGCGCAGAGCATGGCGGCCCAGGAGCCCATGCTGGCCAGCTTCTTTCACTCCACCATTCTCAATCACAGTGATCTGCGCTCGGCGCTGAGCTTCCAGCTCGCCAACAAGCTCGACAGCACCACAATGCCGGCCATCGCCCTGCGCGAGGTGATCGAGCTGGCCCTGCGCAGCGAACCCGAGTTGCTGGCCGCTGTGGCCGCCGACATCTGCGCCGTGCAGGATCGTGACCCCGCCGTCGACCTCTTCTCGACGCCGCTGCTTTACCTCAAGGGATTCCATGCCCTCCAGGGCTACCGGGTCGCCAACTGGCTGTGGCGCCAGGGGCGTCGCTCGCTGGCGCTCTACCTGCAAAACCAGATCTCCGTAGTGTTCGGGGTCGACGTGCACCCGGCCGCGCGGATCGGCAAGGGCATCATGTTTGACCACGCCACCGGCATAGTGGTCGGTGAAACCGCGGTGATCGAGAACGATGTCTCCATCCTGCAGAGCGTGACCCTGGGGGGCACCGGCAAGGAGAGTGGCGACCGTCATCCCAAGATCCGCGAAGGGGTGATGATAGGGGCGGGTGCCAAGGTGCTCGGCAACATAGAGGTGGGAGTCGGCGCCAAGATAGGGGCCGGCAGCGTGGTGATCAATCCGGTGCCACCCCACACCACGGTCGCCGGCGTGCCCGCCAAGATAGTGGGCCGACCCGAGTGCGACAAGCCCTCCCTGGACATGGATCAGTGTCTCTGATCCCCTGACCGAGGCCGTTGTATGGTCAAGCGCTGGTCAGGCTATCTGATCCTGGGGATGTGGCTGCTCAATCTGCTGCACCTCTATCTGGGATTCTCCCCCTGGCCGGCCGCCGTCGCGGCCTGGGCCGCCTCCCTGCTCACCTGGCCCTGGCTGGTGGGTGCCGCCCGTCGTCAGGCACTGGCGCTCTATGGGGCGGCACTGCTGCTGCTGATCTTCTCCTGGTGGCGCGGTGCCAGCCTCAGCCCCGGGGACTGGCTGCTGCCCAACATCAACATGCTCACCATGTTTGCCGCCGTCAGCACCCTCAACCTCGCCACCTCGGGGCTGCTGACAGGCGCCGCCTCCTGGTCCGGGCGCAAGGGGCTGTGGAGCACCATGGCCAGCCTCAATCTGCTCGGTGCCGTCATCAACCTCTCTGTGCTCTTCATCATCGGTGATCGGTTGGAGCGCAATGGTACCCTTGAGCGTCGCCAGGTCATGGTGCTGAGCCGGATCTTCTGCGCCGCGGCCTTCTGGTCTCCCTTCTTCGTCGCCATGGCGGTGGCCCTCACTTACGCCCCCGGCCTGCAACTGGCCAGCATACTGCCGTTTGGCATCCTTGCCGCCCTGCTGGCCATGGGACTGACGGCCTGGCAGGTGGAGCGGCTCGGGGTGGCGGACTTCGAAGGCTATCCCCTGAGGTTGCAGACCCTGGGGCTGCCGGTGACCCTGGCGCTGCTGGTGCTGCTGATCCACAGGCTCTGGCCCGGGCTCAGCATTCTGGCGGTGATCGCGCTGGTGGCCCCCTTGCTGGCCCTGCTCTTCATGCCAGGCCAGGGGCGCGGGGCGGCCCTCAAGCGACAGGTGGTGGAGCGTTTCCCCGCCATCGGCGGCCAGCTGGTACTGTTTCTGGGGGCTGGTCTGCTGGCTGCCGGCATCAACAGCGCCCTCTCCGTCATCGACTTCGGTGCAGGTCACGGTCTGCCGCTGTTCAACCACTTCGGCTGGCTCGAGGCATCCCTCACCCTGCTGCTTATCTTCCTGGTCGCCATCATAGGCGTGCACCCCCTCATCAGCATCTCGGGGGTGGCTCCCTTGTTGTGGCCGCTGTCACCGGATCCCAGCCTGCTCGGCATGTGCTTCCTGCTGGGGTGGGGGCTGGCCACCGGCACCAGCCCGCTGTCCGGCTCCAACCTGGCGCTGGCCTCCCGCTACAACCTGAGCGCCGGGCTGCTGCTACGCTGGAACCTGCTCTACGGGCTGCTGATGTACGGGGTGGCCTGTCTGTTGATGGGGGGGTTCATCGCCCTGCACGGCTGACGCCGGCGGCAGGATAGGGGCTGGTTCGCAGGGGGCCATGACGCCGCGGCGAGCGTCCCGGATCGCGGTTCCTGCCCCCTGCGAGAAAAACCGACGCATATTTAAGCAATACCGGCACGGAGGGCGCATTTTGCAACGCGCTGGCTTGTTTGTGCCGAGCGCATCAGGGTATGCTGGCTTCACGCGCTTGATCGCCCCCTGTGGGGCATCGCAATTGAACATACAGGTATGCATATGTCACTAGAAGTCCTTGAGCAACTCGAATCCAAAGTACAATCCGCCGTCGACAACATCTCCCTGCTGAAAATGGAGCTGGACGAGCTGAAAGAGCAGAACAACAAGCTGCAAGACGAGAACCATCAGCTGCGCAACGAGCACGTTGCCTGGCAAGAACGTCTGCGCGCCCTGCTGGGCAAGATGGACCAGATGGGCGATGCCATCTGATCCCGTCTTGACTGACTGGAATGAAAGCGGGCCGCTCTTTGAGCGGCCCGCTTGTTTTGGCAGGGG
>Ga0067045_1003961_pt1 | contig 34905 bp, 32 predicted proteins | sample TerdegcTABiofilm_FD_59184 | JGI IMG/M metagenome (GOLD analysis project Ga0067045, IMG submission 59184) | Combined Assembly of (Gp0054472, Gp0054536) Wastewater bioreactor microbial communities from Singapore -Terephthalate degrading...
GCAGGTGGCCACGGCCAACCAGCGCAACGGCGCCATGATTCAGGCGCTGCTGCGCCATGTCGAAGGCGGTTTGCACATCTTGCGCGGCACGTCCGAGGCGGACACACTGTACGGCGCCCAAGGGCAGCGCACCGCTGCCGCACCCCGGCGGTTGGTTCGCGCCTGAGCGCCGGCACTTTCAGCCAGTTGCGCCGGCTAGACACGACTTGGGCATGCTGATCCTGACACGCCGTCCTGGTGAAGTCATCCGCATCGGCGACGCCATTCGCGTGGTCGTGCTGCAGTCGGCCCCGGGCAAGGTGCGGCTGGGCATCGAGGGCCCGGCGGAGCTGCGTATTCTGCGCGAGGAGCTGTACGTGCAAATCCGTCAGGACAATCAATCCGCGGTCGCGCCGCAACAGCTGTCCCTGGCGCAGTGGATTCCCGGTCCCAGTGAGGACGGTGCGCCGTGAACCGCGATTTGCTCTCTCCCACGGCACAGGCCGCGGCCGGCAGCGCGACGCTGTGGCCGACGCGGTTTGGCGCGCTGCCGCTGGCGGCGCATCAGATCTGGCAGACCGCGGCGCCGTTGCCGGGGTTCGAGACCCTGCAGCGTTTCGCCCTGATCGGCGTGCGCACCGAGCGGCCGTTCGTCTGGCTGCAGTCGCTCGACGACGCGCAAATCAGCTTTTTGCTCGTCGGCGCGGCGCATTTCGGCCTGGACTACCCGCAACTGCCGGCGCCGGCCGTGCCGCTGGTCATGGTGTTGCTGCCGCAACGGCCGGGAGAAGACCTGCGTGCACACCGCCAGGCCCCCTTGCTGTTCGACGTGCATCGTGGAGAGTTTGCCCAGCATATCGTCGAGGCAGACGGTGTGCGCGGCAGCGGGGTGTTCACACCGCGACCCGAGATGGCGGAACTGGCGGCGCTGGCGCCGCGGCTGCTGCAGCTCGAACCGGCGCAGGGCGAACCGCCCGTGGAAGCGGGCGCATGAACGGTCGCGGCGCGGGCAGGCCGTCGGCCGTCAGCGCCGGGCTTCGCGCAGCAGTTCGCGGTCGCGGCGCTGCACGTAACTCTGCAGCCGCTGCTCGAATCCCGGAGCCATGTTGAGAAACTGGATGCCCACCTGCCGCATCGGCTGGCGCGCGCGGGTGTCGCGCAGCGTGCCGACGTAGCGCACTTCGGCTTCGACCGCCAGTTCGATGTCTTCGAGGCTGAAGCGCACCAGTGGCACGTACTCGCCGCTGGTCAGCGCGTAATCCAGCGCCGCGGGCACCAGCAGGCGCATGCCGTTGACGCTGATGTCGTGGCATTGGCCGTACAGCGGCTTGGCGCCGCGGCGTTGCAGTTCGACCGTGCCGATGTCCCCCGGCGCGACGGTGACCCGGAAAAAATTTCGCCGCTGCAGATAGTAGAACTGCTCGGGGTAGGCGATGCGCAGTGCGCCGTAGCCCTCGAAATCGATGCGTTCGAGCAGTCTGGACTGGAAGCCGACGAACACGCCTTCGTAACGGCCGATGCTGAAAAACGGTGCGCCGTGGGCCAGTCGCAGATTACCCGCTGCCGGGACGAGCTCGTCGATGATCAGCCAGTGCTTGGCGCGGTTGGCGGCGAGCAGCGCCGAAGTGAATTCCTCGGCGCGGTCGTGCGGCAGCACGGCCAGCGGCTCGTGGCGCTCGATGAGCTTGTGCAGCACGTGGTCGGCTTGCTGCTCGGAGTTGACCTGGTACTCCTCGCGGAAGAGTTTGGCGCTGACGTCTTTCATGGTGCAGCGTCACAGACCGATTTGTTCCACCCAGGCCAGCGCGGCCAGGTGGATGGAGCTCACCCGCCAGCCGGGAATGCCCAGCGTGGAGGACAGAAAATCGAGGTTGTCGAAGTCCCGCTGTTCGACGGCGCGCGTCAGTTGCAGGTAGCTGCCGAACAGGCCGCGGTCTTCGAGCAGCGCCAGGACCACGGGCTCGGGCAGGGTGATCTCGCGGATCGCCTGTGCCATCGGCACGCCGAGCATGGCGTCGAGCAGCGAAAAAATGCCGACGATGAAGGCGTTGTCGGCGTCTTCGGCCGACAGGGTGTCCTTGGCCAGCAGCTCCATCATGCGGCCACGGGTGATGGCGGTGCGCGCGATCGCCGGCGACGAGGCGCTGCCGGGCACGGTGGCCAGCAGCAGCGCCAGCCAGCGGAACAGTTTTTTGTAGCCCAGAATCGCCGCGGCATGGCGGAACGAGGTGACTTCGGACATCAGTCCGAAGCCCGACGAGTTGATGTAACGCAGCAGCTTGAACGACAGCGCCGGGTCACGCTTGAGCACCAGCTCGATCTCGTCGAGCTCGGCCTGGCGCATGACCAGATTCATCAGTTGCAGCACGTTGACATACGCCGGGTTGACGACCTTGGCGCTGACCGTCTGCGGGCGGGCGAAGTAATAGCCCTGGAAAGCGTGAAAACCGGCGTCGAAATAGGTTTTGAACTGCTCGGGGGTTTCGACTTTTTCCGCCACCAGTTTGAGGTTGCGGTGGGCTTCGGCCTTGCGCTGCAGCGCCACGGCGACGTTGGACGAAATCGCCTGCACGTCGGTTTTGATGTAGCTCAGGTAGGGCAGCCAGGCGGCGTAGATCGACGCTGCGGCAAACGGCCCGGAGGCCAGGGCGAAGCCGCGCTCGCGCAGCGGTTTGAGCCACGCGGCGACTTCGGCGATGCGCGCGGCGTCGTCGCCGTAGATGCGCGGCACTTCGAGCACGATGCGCTCGGGGAACACGATGTCCAGGTGCTCGGCCTGCAGGTCGTCGACGACGCAGTTGATGAAGGCAAGTTTTTCGCCGAACAGGTTTTCCGAGCCGATGTTCGACAGCGCGTTGAACAGCAGCACGCTGTCGGACTGCGCACTGTGCTGCGCCGGCGCGTGCTCGGCGGTGGCGGTTTCCCGCGCGAACAGCTCATAGCCGATGATTTGCTGCTTGCGGTCGACGATGGGCTGGCGCGCAATGTGCACCCGCGCGCCGTCGGCCACGGCGTGGCTGCCGGCGGCGGAGACGGTGGGATCAGAAAGAGTCATGGATACGACGAAAACACCGGGAATGTGGCTGCGATGCTATCAGCCGGCGCACGGCGGCGTGGCAAGCGGCGCGGCGCACATCCTCCGTCAGCGCAGCCAGGCGCGCAACCACGTGTCCAGATGGTCTTCGAGCATCCAGTCGGCCAGCACTTTGGCGCGCAGCGCATCGCCCTGCGCGCGCAGCGCGGCGCGGTCGGCGGTGAGCTCGCGCAGCGCGCGCAGCCAGTCGCGGTAGCGGTTGGCCACGCGGGTGACGGGAAAATCTCCCTGGTACGGCGTGATGTCGGTGCACAGCACCGGGTAACCCAGCACGCCGTATTCGAGCAGGCGCAAATGGCTCTTGGCCTCGTTGAAGGCGTTGAATTCCAGCGGCGCCACGGCCAGGTCGAGGTCGAGGCTGGCGAGTTTGGCCGGGTATTGATCCAGCGGCACCCCGGGGTGGAATTCCTTGACCAGTGGTTTGAGCGGTTCGGGGCACAGGCCGAAAAACACCCAGTCGAATTCGGCGGCGGTGTCGCGCACCACGTCGATGATGAGGTCGAGGTCGCCGGTGTGGCCGACACCGCCGGCCCAGCCCACGCGCGGCTTGACGCGCTCGGCGCGCGCCGGTTGGAGCTGCCCCCAGCGCGCGGCTTCGAGGTAGTTGGGCTGCACCACGACCTCGTCGGTGAAATGGGCATACGCCTGCGCCAGCGGCTCGGTGGCCACGACCAGACGGTGGCATAGCCCGGCGGCTTTGCGAAAGCGCTTGGCGATGTCTTTGTGGATGCTGGCTTTGTGCACGCTCTTGACCGGCAGGTTGGTGATGAGGTCGTCGATTTCGAACACGCGAAACGCCCGGCTGTATTTGGCGTGGCGCTCCAGCGCCTCGATTTGCGGCCATTCCATCTGCCGCTGCACCACCAGGGTGTCGGGATCGATGCGCTGCATTTCGGCCGGGTCGAACAGCCGCATGGTCTCCCAGCCCTGTGTGCGCCCGGCGCGGTTGAGGGCGCGCAGCGGAGCGATGATGCGGTATTCGCCGCAGCCCTCGCGGTCAGCGGGATGGACCAGCACGCGAGGCCGTGGCCGCCACTGCGGCGCCCAACTGACGCAGGGCTGGTCATCGAGCAGAAAGTCGGTGCTCACCAGACTCAGATGGCGGTTGTACGCCGGGTCATACGCCAGTTGCGGCAGCCATTTGGCGTACATCGCGTCCTTTTCCGCGGCAAAGCGCTGGAGCTTGGCGGCGTCGGGCTGGGTTTCGGTGCCCGATTTCTGGCTGGCCGACCCTTCGTGCATGAGCAGCGCAAACGGGGTGAACACGATGCGGTAGCCAGCCTCGCGCACTTTCAGGCACAGGTCGATGTCGTTGTACGACACTTTGAACGCGGTTTCGTCGAGCCCGCCGACCTGTTCGAACACGCTTTTGCGGATGAGCAGGCAGGCGCCAGTGACCGCTGACAGGTCTTGCGCCAGCTGCGCGCGGCCAAAGTAGCCGCGGTCTTCCGGCGGGCGGCCGATGAACGGATGCTCGGCGGGGCCGCGCAGTCCGAGGATGACCCCGGCGTGTTGGATTTTGCCGTCGGGGTAGAGCAGCTTGGCGCCGACGATGCCCACGTCCGGACGCAGTGCATGGCCCATCATGTCGTCGAGCCAGTCGTCGTGCAGCGCGGCGGTGTCGTTGTTCAGCAGCAGCAGGTAGTCGCCCCGCGCGGCGCGTGCCGCGGCGTTGTTCATCGCGGAAAAGTTGAACGGCCCCGGCTGGCGCAGCACGCGCAGCCGGCCGCCGAGCTGGGCTTCGTTGCTTTCGATCGCCGCGAGGTAGTTGCGCGCCTCCGTCGTCTGGCTGTCGTTGTCGATCAGCAGGATTTCATACGCCGGGTAGCGGGTTTTTTCGATCAGCGATTCGATGCAGCGCTGCAGCAGCGGCAACTGGTCGCGCGTGGGGATGAGGATGGACACCAGCGGCTTGGCGTCCGGCAGCGGCCAACGCACGCGGAACGACGGCGGGAACGGTCCGGGTTGCACCTGCGCGGCCACGCCCAGACGGGAGAAATGCCGCTGCAGCGCGTCCTGTCCGGCCTGCAGGATCTGCGGCACCGGCTTTTGCGTGTGCCCCGAGCCGACCAGGCGGTGATACAGCACTTCGGGGACGTGGCCGATGGACGCCTCGCCCGTGCCGCTGCGCTGCAGGTGTTCCCAGGCGCGCAGCAGCAGGTCGTAGTCTTCGGCGCCTTCGGCCTGCGGGTCGAAACCGCCGAGCGCAGCGAACAGCTCGCGGCGCATGAGCAGCAGCCCGCCGACATACGGCAGGCTGCGCAGATAGTCGAGGTTGAAGTCGGGCTTGCAGTGCGGGTTGGTGTGCTGGCCGTCGGCGGTGAGCTGGTCTTCGTCGGTGTAGACGATCTGCCACTGCGGATGCGCATGCAACGCGTGGGCGACGCGGAACAGGGCATCGGGCGCAAGCTGATCACCGGCGTCGATCAGCCCGACCCAGTCGGCGCCGCTGCCCAGCAGCGCGGTATTGGCCCGCCCGATCAGGTCGTCACCGCTTGCGGCCAGATGGTACGGAGTGCACCCGAGCCATTGCGCCTGCAGGCTTTGTGCCGTCGGCACGGCGCTGAGGTGCGTATGCTCGCAAACCCCCAGCGCGAATGTCGGCAGCGCATCGCCCGTGGCGCGCCACTGCGACAAGGTTTGTTCGGCCCAGTCGCGCTCGCCGGGCAGCCAGCGCACTTCGGGCAGCCAGGGCAAAGCCGGTCGGGGCGGCGCGGCCAACAACGTGCCCGCGGTGTCGCGGATTTCCAGTCCGGCACGCTCGGCGCTGAGGGTAAAGGCGCGCTCGACGGCGTGCGCCAGCGTGCCATCTGTCTGCCCGGCCTCGTCGTCGAAGTCGGTCGCAGTGAGGTTCAGCGCCAGCAGCGGGTCCAGCGCCTGCGGCCGGCACCAGAACATCGACCCGGCGAAGTAGCCATGCCGCGTCAGATCGACAGCGATGCCCAGGCGCTGCGCCAGTTGGTTCAGCCGGGGGACGTTGGCGTCACCCAGCAGGCCGAGCCAGAAACCGCGCGGGCCGACCAGACCCAGGCGCGGCTGCTGCGCAAACGCCGCCACGGTCGCCTGCGCACTGCTGGCGAGCTTGGCCAGCAGCTCGCGCCGCCAGCGGTCACCGTCGCGGTGCTGCAAAAAGGGGATGTGGATTTGCGTGACTTCGCGCAGATGGGGCGATTTTTTGCCGTGGACGAACAGCAGCTGGGTGTATTGCCGCGCGCGCGCCAGGCGCAGCAGCGCCAGCCGCGGGGCGATGTCGCGTCCGCGGTTGGGGTGAAGCAAAACCACTGCGCCGGGGACGTCGCGCACGATGTCTGCAGCCACGGCGTCGCGTCCGGCGGCGAGCGAGACGTAGACATCCAGCGGCGCGGGCAGTTGCCGCAGCCAGGCGGCGAACTCCGGCCACAGTTCCGGGTAGAACAGGTGCAGCAGCACGGCCGTCCCGGTGCCTTGCGGCGCACCGGCGTGAAGGATTCGTGGTTGCACGTCGTCCGCCGCAACGGATGCCGTGTGCTCTGTGGTTTTGCCGGCCTGTGGCACCTGCGGGCGGGCGCGGTAGAACACCTGCAGGCTGATGATTTGCTGGTAGTCGTCGGCGCTGAGGTTTTTCACCACCAGGCGGTCGGTTTCCAGATTGGCCGGAAACGCCGCCGGCCGCGGCGCGTGCAGAAAGCGGCTGTCTGGCCCGTACGACACCGCCTCGACCGCGTAGCCGGTCTGTTCGAGCAGGCGCTGGCCTTCGTCACGGGTGAAAAAGCGCAAATGGGTGATGTCCAGAATGCCCGAGGGTTCGTAGCTCCAGCGGCCTTGCGCCAGTTCGTTGAGCAACCAGAGATTGCGCGCATTCGGCAGGCTGACCAGCACCTGCGCGTCGGCAGTCAGCCATTGGCGCAGCCTGTCCAGGGTGCGCCACGGGTTGGGGGTGTGTTCGAGGACGTCGGCGAGCACCAGAGTGTCGATACTGCTGGGCTGCAGGCCGTGCTCGGCCAAATCGACGTCCTGCACCAGACCGGTGATGACGTGGTGGTAATGCGCCTGCGCCAGCGCGGCCATGTGCGCGTTGCCCTCGATGCCCCAGAGTTCCACCGCGGGGAAGCGCTGCTTGAGCCCGGCACCCATTGCCCCCGCCGCGCAGCCGACATCGAGCACACGCCGTGGCGGGTGTCGCAGCAGCGTGAGCAGGTCAGTGCGCGGGTTGTGGTGGTAGGCGCCGAGTTCTGCCGGTTCGGTCGAGTCGAGAGTTTCCCAGAGATGCTGCCGGGCCGCGGGCATGGTGTCAGATGTATTGGAACAGGCTCAACCCCTGCACCTGCGTGAACGCCTTTTCCGCTGCCTGCAGCGCGGTCAGGCTTTGCTGGTACTGGGTGATGACCTGAGGGTAATTGATATTGGTGAGCTGGGCCTGCTGCGTTTGCAGTTGCAGCGTCAAGCTGGCATTTTGCGCCTGTACCGCCTGCACCTGCTGCAGCCGGCTGCCGATGGCGGCCTGGGTGGACAGCAGAGTGGTCTGGCTCTGGTCCAGGCTGGCCAGGGCGTTGCTGATGGTTTGCGCGCGCAGCGCGTTGGCTCCGGGCGCCTGCGCCGTGGCGGCGAAGGCCTGGGCGAGTTGCTGGAAAGTCTGGAACAGGCTTTGCGGCGCCGCCGCGGCGACGGTGAAGCGGTCACCCGCTACCGGCGTGCCGACGATCGGGACGGTGATCGCCGGGTTGCCTCCCGGAGGCAGGGCGATGCTCATCCCGACAGTGAAGCTGCCGCTGCCGACCACCGCGCCGGACGCAAACACGCCGCCGCTGCCGCTGGTGACGGTGTACGTCATGCCGCTGCCGCTGCCGCTGAAGCTGATCTGGTATTGCGTGCCGTCGACCTGCAGAATCTGCTGTGCCTGCGCCATGGCGTTGACCGTGCCGGGTCCGGCGGTGGCGTTGCCGGTGTTGCCACTGCTGGCGGTGACGCTGAAGGTGCCGTTGCCCGCGCGACTGTTCATGAAAATGGCGTTGCCGGGGTCGCCGATGGCGGTGTTCAGGCTGGGGCCGAGGGCGAGCTGGTTTTGCCCGCCGTCACCGGCGTAGCTGACGCTGCCGTCGGCGTGCAGGGTGAACGGCTGCGTGGCGCTCTGGCTGCCGGCAAAAATGTAATTGCCCTGGCCGTCCTGCGTGTTGGCGTATTGCACCAGTTGCTGCAAATAGCCCTGCATGGCGCTGGCGGCGTTTTGCAGGTCGCTGGCGTTGACCGTGCCGTTGTTCATTTGCACCGCCAGTTGCCGCACCTGGTCGAGCAGCGTGCCGACGCTTTGCAGCGTCGAACTCTCGATTTGCAGCGCGTTTTGCGCGTTCTGGCCGTTTTGCGCGTAATCGGCCAGGCGGTTGATCTGCCCGCTCAAGGTGACGTTTTGCGCCGCCGCCACCGGTGCGTCCGACGGGTTGACCAAGCTGCTGCCGGTGGCCAGCTGCTGGCTGAGGGTGTTGAGGGTGTTCTGCTGGTTGAGGATGCCGCTCAAGCTGGCGGCGTAGAACTGTGGCGTGCTGATGCGCATGGCCCGCTCCTTTTACTGCACGGCCTGCAACAGTGAGGTGAACAGGCTGTTGCCCACCTGGATCGCCTTGGCCGCGGCCTGGTACGCCTGCTGGTATTGCAGCAGCCGGGTGGCCTCTTCGTCCAGATTCACCCCGGAGACCGACTGCTGCGCCGCCACGGCCTGCGCAGCCACGGCGCCGGCGGCGCTGGCCGCGCTTTGCGCCTGGTTGCCCTGCGTGGCGACCCGCGCGACGAGCTGGGTATAGACGTCTTCCAGCGAGGCGGTGCCACCGCTGAGCGTTTTGGCGGTTTGCAGCGCCGCCATCGCCTGCGCGTTGCCGCCGTTGCCGCCGCCTGCAGCGCTCAGGGTGAAGGCGTCGCCCGATGCGGCGACGCTGCCCGCGAGGGTGACGCTCCAATAGCCGCCCGGCGGGGTGGTGTAGGGAATGGCGATGACCTGCCCGCTGCTACCCAGGGTGACGCTGCCGCTGGCCAGCACGCTCGTGCCGGAACTGATCTGAAACCCCACGGCCGCGCCGCTGCTGCCGCCGCTGGTCAGGGTGATCTGCAGCGAAGGCGGCGGGCTGGTGGCCCCGAGGGTGACACCGCCGGGCACCAGGCTGCCGGCGCCGCTGCTGGCGGTGTATTGCCCGGCGGACAGGGTGAGGTTGCCCAGATTGGTGTTGACCAGACTGCCCGACACCATCTGCCCGGCGCTGGAAACGTAGGGCGAAGCGGCAGCGACCTGCGCCGGATTGGTGAGCAGGCTTTGAAAGCCCAGCGCGGCGTAGCGCGTGGGCTCGACCAGAAAACTGTTGCCCGCCTGCGCGCCGCTGACGTTGATCTGCACGCCGTCGAAACTCAGCGTGGTCACTNCCCCGGACGTGCTCGCCGTCAGCGNCGCCGGCTGCCCGGTGGAGAGGTTGACGGCGCTCCACGTNCTGCCGTCGTAACGCAGGGTGTAGTCGGCNGTGGTCAGCGCGCTGGCGTTGGTCACGCTGCCGCTGATGACGGCGCTGCCGGTGTTGGCCGAGCTGGCCAGCACCTGCAGCGGTCCGGCCTGGAACATCGCCGCGCCGAACTGGCCGTTCAGGTCCAGACCCTGCGCCTGCTGCGCGTTGACCTGCGCTGCCAGCCCGATGGCCATCTGCCCCAGCGCGTTTTGCGCCGGTTGCAGCACCTGGCTGCGAAACTGCAGCAGCCCGCCGAGGGTGCCGCCCTGCAGGCCCGCCGACAACACCGCGCCGTTGGCGGCGTAGGCGACTTCGGTCTGCGTCGGATCGTAGGCGTTGGGCACGGCCTGCAGATCGAACGACTGGTTGCCGGCGACGAGCACTTGGCCGTTGCCGGTGAACACGCTGACCTGGTTGCCTGCCTGCGGCAGCACGCTCACGCCCACCAGCGCCGACAGTTGGGTGATGAGCTGGTCGCGCTGGTCGAGCAGGGTGTTGGGCGTGCTGCCGCTGCCCGACAGGTTGTTGATCTGCACGTTGAGCTGCGCGATCTGTTGTGTCAGGGTGTTGATGCTGGCCACGCTCTGGCCGATCTGCTGGTTCACCCCGGTGCTGGCCTGCTGCAGCTGCTGCGCCGTGCTCTGGATGGTCTGTGCCAGGCTTTGTGCCTGGCTGATGAGGTTTTGCCGCGACGGCATGTCCGCCGGGTTGGCCGCCACCTGCGCCACGCCGCTGGCGAAAAACTGCTGGATCGACGTGCTCAGGCCGTTGCTGCTGCCGGCCAGCAGGTTGACGATGCCTTGCAACTGGGTGTTGAGCGTATTGGCGCCGCTGGCTGCCGCCGTGGTGCTCCACACCTGTTGCGTCAGGTAGCCGTTGTACGCGCGGCTGACGGCGTCGATCTGCGTGCCGTTGCCCAGGTATTGGCCGCCGTACAGGCTGGGAGCCAGCGCCGACTGCACCACGTTTTCGGTGCTGTAGCCGGGGGTGTTGACGTTGGCGATGTTGTTGCCGGTGACCTGCAGCGCGGCCTGCGCCGCCTGCAAGCCGGTGAGTGCACTGCTGACCAGACCGCTGATGCCCGACATGTCAGCCCTTTCCGAGAACCTGTCGCGCGCTGCTGCCGTACCCCCTGGCTGCGCCGCCTGCCGGGCCGTAGGTCGGCTCGGCAGCCTGCTGGCGCGACTGGGAGATGGCCTGCTGCAGCGCCGCGCTCCATACCTCCAGGGTGTGCTGCAGCGCCACGGTTTCGTCGCGCAGCGCGCTGACCTCGGCAACCAGCTCGGGGCTGCGCTGCAGCGTCGGATCGCCGGCCTGGCGCCGCGCAGTGTAGGCGTCGAGCGCGTCGATCAGCGGCTGCCAGATGGGGGTGACGGGCGGCGCGCCTTCGCTGCCGCTGTTGACCAGCGCATGCCGCTGCTGCCGCAGCACTTCGGTGAGCGCGGCGACGAGCTGGCGTTCGTCAGCCGGAATCTGGGCGGGGTTCATGGCCGGGCATGGTCAGCAGGAGAAGTCAGGGTGCATAACGTCACCGCGACGGAAAACTTGAATCGACACCCAGCTCGGCCAGCACCTGCCGCATACGCGGACTGTGGGCGACGGCAACGAGCTTGGCGGCGTAATCGGGGTCGGTGGCGTAGCCGCTGCGCTGCAGCGCGCCGGCGAACGCCCAGACGTCGTTGCCCTGGCCACGCGCGCTCGCGTAACGCGGTCCGGAGAGCAGTGCGGCGTAGTTTTGCACGCTCTGCGCTGCCGACTGATAGGCGCGGAACGCCGCAGCGCCCAGGGTGGTGACGCCGTTGCGCACCTCCTGCGTGACCGCCTGCACGCTGTCGCCGCTCCAGCCCGCGCCGCTCTTGACGCCAAACAGATTGTTCCCCGGCGTGTGCCGCCCCCAGCCGGTTTCGAGCGCCGCCTGCGCCAGAATCGCCACCGGGGTGACGCCGAGCTGCCTGGCCGCCGCCTGCACGCTGGGCAGGATGCCGGCGATGAATTGCCGCGCCTGTGCCAGCGTGCCGCCGGCATCCTCTGCTGCCGCAGGCGGGGAGGGCGCCGCCGCAGTCGTCTGTGCCGGCGGCGGGGCGGCTGGTGCCGCGACCGCCGGTGTGGGGACGGCGTGGCTGCGGTACGCCGCCAGCGATTGCGTCGCGGCGGCGCCGGAGGCAGCGCCCGACGAGGCTGCCGTCGCCGGCGCGGACTGGCCGTAGCGGCTGGACAGTTCGCGGGCGATGAAGCTCGCCAGACCGATGCCCCGTCCCTGACTGATGCTGGAGGCGAGTTGCTGGTTGAACAGCGACTTGAACATCGGCCCGGAGGTGTCGCCCAGCAGGTCCGGGCCGAGCTGGGTGGCGTCCATCGCGCCGAGCATTTGCTGCAGCAGCAGCGCCTCGAACTGCTGCGCCACGGCCCGGATCGCCTGTGGGCTGCGAGGATCGGCCTGTGCAGCGGCCTTGAGCTGGGCCAGCCCCTGGAACGACAGGCTGTTGGCGGCGACCGCACCGGCGGGCGGGGCGGGCGGGGACAGCGCGGCAGCGGTGGCGTCCATGGGGCGATCCGTCAAATCACATCGAGCTGCGCGTGCAGCGCGCCGGCGGCTTTCATCGCCTGCAAAATGGCGATCAGGTCGCTGGGTGCGGCGCCCACGGCGTTGAGCGCGCGCACCACGGCTTCGAGCGTCACGCCGGGGTTGAACATCAGCAGCTTGGCCTGATCCTGCTTGGCCTTGGCCGTGGTTTGCGGCACGACTGCAGTCTGCCCCGCGCCCAGCGGGTTGGGCTGGCTGACTTCGTATTGCGTGCTGATGGTCACCGACAGATTGCCGTGCGCCACGGCGCAGGCGCCGATGGTCACGTTCTGCCCCAACACCACGGTGCCGCTGCGCGCATCGATCACCACCTTGGCCGGCGGCGACTGCGGCGTCACGTCCAGCGCTTCGACCTGACCGAGAAACGCCGTGCGCGCTCCGGCCGTCGGCGGCGCCTGCACCTGCACCACGCCAGCGTTGAGCGCCGTGGCCGTGCCGGCGCCGAACTGCTGGTTGATGCTGTCGGCAATGCGGCTGGCGGTGCCAAAGCTCGGGGTGTTCAGCGCCAGGAGCAGCGGGCCGGGCTGGTCGAAATTGCCGGCCACCGCGCGTTCGACGGTGGCACCGTTGGCGATCAGACCGGCTGTCAAAAAATTGACTTGGGTGGTGTTGCCGCCGGAGGAGGCGCCGAATCCGCTGACGACCACATTGCCTTGCGCCACGGCATAGGTCTGGCCGTCGGCGCCTTTGAGCGGGGTCATCAGCAGCGTGCCGCCGGCCAGGCTGGAGGCGTTGCCGACCGCAGACACGGTGACGTTGATCTGCTGTCCCGGCTGGGCAAACGGCGGCAGGTTGGCGGTGACCATCACCGCGGCGACGTCTTTGGGCTGCAGATTGCTTGCCACGCCAGGCGGCAGGTTGATGCCCAGCCGCTGGAACATCGACAGCAGGGATTGCGTGGTGTAGGGCACTTGCGTGGCCTGATCGCCGGTGCCCGACAGGCCGACGACCAGGCCGTAGCCGACGAGCTGGTTGACGCGCACGCCCTGCACGCTGGTGAGGTCGCGGATGGCCGCGGCCTGCGCCGGCGCTGCCACTATGGCGACGGCGGCGAGCGCGGCGAGGCCGGCGAGGCCGGCGAGAACGCGGCGCAGGATGGACGGCAGACGGATGGGCATCATCGCTGTGCCTGTCAGAACGGCCAGAGAGAGAGGAAAAAACTCGCCAGCCAGGGCATTTTCGCCGCGGCGTAGACGTCGCCGTTGCCGCTGTACTCCACCCGCGCGTTGGCGATTTGCGTGCTCAGCACGGTGTTTTGCGGGCTGACGTCGGCGGCACGCACCACGCCGGCGACGCGGATGTATTCGTGCCCGCCGTTGAGCATGACTTCTTTCTGCCCGGAGATTTCGAGGTTGCCGTTGCTCATCACCCGCGTGACCGTGGCTTCGAGCGTGGTGTTGAAGGTGTTGCTTTGCGCCGTCGAGCCGTTGCCGGCGAATTTGGTCGCGCTCGACGCGCCCATGCTCGGGGTGTAGCCGAACAGCGAGGCGGGTTTGCCGAAAAAGCTCGACAGGCCGGCGCTGACGGTGTCGGATTTGTTCAGCGCGGTGTTGGTCGATTTGGTCGCGTTGGCGTTTTCCTGGATGAGCACGGTGATGAGGTCGCCGACGCGGTGCGCGCGGCTGTCCTCGAACAGCGAGACATTGGTGCCGGGCTGCCAGATGGCGCCGTTGGGCGTGTGCGCGTCCATCGCCGCAGGCTCGGCGGGGATGGGCAGCGGTTTGAGCGCGCCGTCGCTCAAATGCGTGCTCTGCGCGGCGCACGCCGCCAGCAGCAGCGCGCAGCCGGCAGCGCTGAGCAGGCGGCACAGACGCGAGACGGTCATGGCAAGGCTCACAGATTGTTGTTGACGTATTGCAGCATCTGGTCGGAGGCCTCCACCGCCTTGCTGTTGACTTCGTAGGCGCGCTGGGTGGAAATCATGTCCACGAGTTCGGCGACGACGTTGACGTTGGACGACTCCAGATAGCCCTGCCGCACCGAGCCCAGGCCGTTGAGCGTGGGCTGGCCGGTGGTGGGCGCGCCGCTGGAGCCGGTCTGCAGGTACAGGTTGTCGCCGATGCTCTGCAGCCCGGTGGGGTTGACGAAATTCGCTAGCTGGATCGAGCCGACCTGCTGCGGCGCGGACTGCCCGGGCAGCGTCACCGACACCGTGCCGTCGTTGCCGATGGTGATGGTCTGCGCGCTGGCGGGAATCGTCACGGTGGGCTGCAGCAGGTAACCGCTGGCGGTGACGATCTGCCCCTGGTTGTTGAGCTGGAAGGTGCCGTCGCGGGTGTAGGCGATGGTGCCATCGGGTTTGAGCACCTGGAAAAACCCCTCGCCGTTGATCGCCAGATCGAGCGAGTTGCCGGTCTGCGTCAGATTGCCCTGGGTCATCAGCCGCTCGGTGGCCACCGGGCGCACGCCGGTGCCGAGCTGTAGTCCGCTGGGGTATTGCGTGGTCTGCGACGACTGCGCTCCGGGCTGGGTGAGATTCTGGTAGAGCAGATCCTGGAAGACCGCGCGGGAGCTTTTGAACCCGCTGGTGTTGACGTTGGCCAGGTTGTTGGCGATGACGTCCATGCGGGTCTGTTCGGCCTCCAGGCCGGTTTTGGCGACGTACAGCGAGCGGATCATGGCAAGGGTCTTTCTTGTGGGGGCTCAGCTCACGTTGAGCAGTTGTGCGGCGGCCTGATGGTTCTGATCGACGGTCTGCATCAGCTTGGTCTGGATTTCGAACGCGCGGGTGTTGTCGAGCATCTGGATCATCGCCTGCACCGGGCTGACGTTGCTGCCTTCGAGCGCGCCGATGGCCAGCTGCACCGTGCCGTCGGGCTGCGCCGTGCCGGTGGTGTCGCGGAACAGGCCGTCGGCGCCGCGCTGCAGTTGCGACGCCGGCGGGTTGGCGAGCTGGATGCGGTTGAGCACGACCAGCGCGTTGGGCTGGCCGCCCAGCGGCACGCCGGACACCGTGCCGTCGGCGCCGATCTGCACCGACTGCAGAGGCGGCAGCGAAATCGGCGCGCCGCCCTGGCCGAGCACGGGGTGACCGTCGCTGGTGGTCAGAATGCCGTCGGCCGACACCTGCAGATCGCCGTTGCGCGTGTACGCCGTGCCGCCGCCAGCAGCCTGCACCGCGATCCACCCCGGCCCCTGGATGGCAACGTCCAGCGCGCGGCCGGTGTGGTTGATCGGCCCCTGCTGGAAGTCGGTGCTGTTGCCCTGCACCGCGGTGTAGACCGCGCTGGGCAGCGTGTTGCCGTACACCGGCAGGGCGCGAAACTGCGCCTGCTCGCCGCGGTAGCCGGTGGTGTTGACGTTGGCCAGATTGTTGGCCGTCACCGTTTGCTGCTGCAGGATGGCGCGGGCGCCGGTGGCGGCGATCCAGAGGGTGTCCATGGGTCAAAACTCCTTTGCGCTTACAACGTAAGCAAAGTCTGGACCACCTGGTTTTGCGTCTTGATCGTCTGCGCGTTGGCCTGATACGCCTGCTGCGCGACGATCAGGTTGACCAATTGCGTCGACAAATCGACGTTCGATTCCTCGACCGCGCTGGACTGCAGCGAGCCCAGACCGCCTGACTGCGGCGCACCGGTCAGTGGCTGGCCTGAGGCGTAGGTTGGCACGAAATAGTTGTTGCCAATGCGCTGCAGGCCTTGCGGCGCCTTGAAATTGGTCAGCGTGATCTGCCCGAGGATGGCCGACTGGCCGTTGCTGTAGCGGCCGTAGATGATGCCGCTGGGGTCGATCGACAAATTGCTCAACTGCCCGGCACCGTAACCGTCGGAGGTGATGTTGTTCACCGCCGTGGGCGCGTTGTAATTCGTCGAGCCGGCGAAATTCAGCGCGATGGTCGAGCCGGAGGCGCCGTCGGACCAGGTGAAGCCAGAAATGACCATAGACGCTGAACCGCTAATGACACCCCCTTGGGTGAATTGGACTGTTGCTGGGTTATTGACGTCGCTATAGAAGGTTCCACCCGACGCCGTCGTGCCATTGATGGAGTAGTACACATTCCAAGTTTGCCCGCTGCCGGAGGAGCCACCAGTGCCGCTGGACAACACGTAGTAAGTCGTCAGCAAGTGCGGTGTGCCCAGGCTGTCGTACACCGTCGCCGTGGTCGAGTAGTTGTACGTCGATGGGTCGTTGAAACTGAACTGTGTGCCACTGGCCGGCGGCGTGGCCGCGGCGTCGAGGTTGAGCGACACGGTGGCGCTGGTCGTCGCCTTGGGCGCCAGGCTGGTGGTGGTGATTTGCAGCGGGCCGCTGCCGCCGGTGAGCTTGCCGCTGACCGCCGGGGTGCCGATGAGCTGGCCGCCGCCGCCATCGACGATGTAGCCGTTCTGGTCGAGCTGGAACTGACCGTTGCGGCCGTACACCGTGGCGCCGTTGTAGTTGAACTGAAAAAAGCCGCTGCCGTTGATCGCCACGTCCAGCGGGTTGTTGGTCGCCGTGATGTTGCCCTGGGCGAACTGTTGCGCGATCGTCTGCACCGAGGTGCCGATGCCCACCTGCCCGGTCTGCGGTGCGGTGCCGGCGATCGCCGTGGCGTAGGCGTCGGCGAACTGCGCGTTGGAGCTTTTGAAACCCACGGTGTTGGCGTTGGCGATGTTGTTGCCCATGACTTGCAGGTCGGTGGAAGCGGCCTGCAGCCCGGACAGCGCGGTTTGGAAGGTGCTCATGGAAATCTCCCGGAAAATGCGGCGGTGTGCTGGTCTGGATGGTGCGCGTGGCTTACATCACGCCCTGGATGCTCGACAGCGGCACGGTGCCGCTCTGCCCCTGCAGTTGCAGCGCCGGGCCGTTGCTACCGTTGAGATAGACCGACTGCACCTTGCCGGTGCCGAACGGGACGGCGGCAACCGCCTGACCGCTGGAATCGGTGGCGCTGACGTTGAAGGTGTAGTTGCCTGGCGGCAGCGCGTTGCCGCTGGCGTCGGTGCCGTTCCAGGTGAAGGTTTGCACGCCTGTGGGCAGGGCGCCGAGCTGCAGGGTGTCGACGGTTTGCCCGGCGGCGTTGATCACCTGCACCTGCACGTTTTGCGCCGCGCTGGCCAGGGTGAACCCACCGGCGGCGCTGCCGCTGGCGGGCAGCGTCACGCTGTTGCTGTTGAACACCACCGTCTGCCCCACCAGATTGGCTGCCTGCAGTCCCTGGGTTTGCGCCAGCTGGGCGGTGAGCGCGGCCAGCGACGACTGGATCGACTGCACGCCGCTGGCCGTGCTGAACTGCGCCAGTTGCGCCGACAAATCCGTGTTGCTCATCGGATTCATCGGGTCCTGATTGGTCAGCTGCGTCACCAGCAGTTGATAAAAGGTGTTGACGTTGCCCAGCCCGGCCATGCCGCTGCTGGCGCTGCCCGAGGTGCCGCTGCTGCTCGACGACTGCAGCGAGGAGAGGAAGGCGTTGGAACTGATCGGTGAGGTGCTCATGGCGGTGGTCCTTCAGGGTCACTGGCCGAGGGTGAGGGTTTTGAGCAGGAGGTTTTTGGTGGTGTTCATCACGTTGACGTCGGCCTGGTAGGCGCGCGACGCCGAGATCATGTTGACCATTTCGTCCACCGGGTTGACGTTGGGGTAGGCCACGTAGCCGTCTTTGTTCGCCAGGGGGTTGCCGGGGTCGTACACCAGTTTGAGCGGGCCGGGTTTTTCCACCACGCCGGCGACGGTCACGCCGTCGACCCCGGCGGTCGCGCCGCTCAGAGGCTGCGCGGCGAACACCACCTCGCGCGCGCGGTACGGCTGGCCGTTGGAGCTGACGGCGGAGTTGGCGTTGGCCAGATTGCTGGCGACGACGTTCAGACGGTAGCTTTGCGCGTTCAGGCCGGAGTTGGCGACGTCGAGGGCGGTGAACAAGGACATGGCGGGACTCGCTGGGGTCAGTTGCCGGTGATGGCCGAAGTCAGGGTTTTGATCTTGCCGGTGAGGAAGGTGAGGTCGGCTTCGTACTGGATGCTGTTTTTCTGGAACGCCGCCTGCTCACGGTTCATGTCCACCGTGTTGCCGTCCAGCCGCGCGGCATTACCCGCCTGGTAGCCGACGAAACCGTCGGTCGGCTGCGCGGCGATGCCGGGCAGGTGCCGCGGCTGCTCGGTTTTCAGCGGCAGCGCCGCCGGCGACTGCCCGGCCAGCGCGGCGCGGTACGCCGCGGCGAAGTCCAGATCGACGGCTTTGTAGCCGGGGGTGTCGGCGTTGGCGATGTTGGCCGCCAGCAGTTGCTGGCGCTGCGCGCGCAGGTCGAGCGCCGTCTGCAGCGGGGCGAATTCACGATCGAGGGCGGACAGCATGGTGAGGGGACGAAACAAACGGTACGCCTTCGACTGCAGATTCCGTGCCAGCGACCTGGCCGTCTGCCGTCCAGACTCCGTGGGCCGAAAGCGGCAAAACGCCAGCGTCTGGCGGCAAAAGTTTGCCGCTGCAGCCCCTGCCGCCATGCCGCGGGCGCCGCGGCGGGCGCTCAGACATGCGGCCGTCTGCGTGGTACGAAGCTTGCTGTGGATTGCGCGCAACGCGGCGCTTGCCGCTTCTTCCCGATTTGGTTTCACCATGAGCCGTTTTTGCCGAGTTTTGCCGCTCCGCCGTGGGTCGCGTCTTGCCGCGTTCGTGCTGTGTGCCGTGTACGCTGCTGCCTCGTGGGCCGTACCGGCGACGGAAAGTCCGCAGACGATCCGCGCAGTGGTCGAGGCCTTCGTCCGCGCCGGGCTGCCGCCTGCGCTGGCGCAGGCGCGCATCGACGTACAGGGCCCGGCGCCCGGGTTGCGTTTCCCGCGCTGCGACGACCTGCGCGCACAAGCCTTCGGCAGCCCCAACCCGTACGGGGCACAAACCGTGGAAGTGCGCTGTTACGCTCCCAAGGCGTGGTCGCTTTACCTGCCGGTGCGGGTGGATCAGCAGCAAGAGGTGGTGGTCGCGGCGCGCGCGCTGCCTGCCGGGCATGTGCTGACTGCGTCCGATCTGACCACGCTGCGGCGTGACGCGGCGCAACTGCCGCCGGGCGCTGCCGGGCCGGCGCAGGCGTTGGTCGGACAGGTGCTGCGCTACGGCGTGGCCGCGGGGCAGACGCTGACCCAGGCCATGCTCACCGGCCCGGTCCTCGTGCACTACGGCCAGCCGGTCAGCCTGGTCGCGCAGGGCATGGGGGTCCGGCTGGTTGCGCTGGGGCAGGCGATGGGCGATGGCCGCGAGGGGCAGTCTGTGCTGGTGCGCAACCCGCAGTCCGGCCGGGTGGTCAGCGGCGTGGTCGACGCGCAGGGACAGGTGGTCGTGCCGCTGAATTGAGCCGGAGTGCCGCAGCGTCAAAAAACCGACTCCGCCGCCGCGGTGACAGAATCACGCGCTGGTTGTGGATGATAATGCCATTGTATCGCGCCATTCTGGCGAAAGATGCGGCGAAATATCAGTTTATTGGATGGCATCGTTTTTGCTGGAAGCCGGCGTGTCCCTTGAGTCGAGGAGCCGGTCATGTCTGCCATTGCCCTGTTGTCGCCCAGCCCTGCGCCAGAAACCGCAAGCGTCGCCCGCCTGCCCGATCCGCTTGACCGATGGGATGATGCGCCGGCTGAGGAGGGACTGCAGCTGGACGCGGCACCGCTGCGCCTGGCCCGGCAGATCTACGCCACTTGGCTGCAACATGCGCTGCAACTGGGGACGTATGGCAACGCCGGGACGATGCCGGCGCTGCCGCGTGTGGCCATCGATCACCAGCTCGACCGTGCCCTCGACGTCGCAGGGGCGGACGCCGTCGGGCTGCTGGCCTTACGCGACACGCAGCGCCAGCGCCTGGCCGAACTCGGGGCGGCAGCGCAAACCCTGGCGATGGCGCACGGCGCCGATCCGGCTGCCGCGCCGGTTTGGGACCGGCTGATCGAGCTCGGCCTGCAGACTTTGCAGGGCTTTGCCGATCTGGAAATCGTTTTTGCCGCGCAGCGCGCCGCACACGATGCGCTGACCGGTCTGCCGGGGCGTGCGGCCTTGCAGCAACGGCTGCAGGCCGAGCAGTCGCGGGTGCTGCGGCAGGGCCGGCAATGCGCCGTGGCCCTGCTCGACCTGGATCATTTCAAGCGGATCAACGACCGCCACGGACACCACACCGGCGACCGCGTGCTCGCCGTATTTGCCGCCACGCTGCGCGCAGGGCTGCGGCCCTACGACGGGGTGTACCGCTACGGCGGCGAGGAATTCGTCCTCGTTCTGCCCGATGCCACCGCGGCGCAGGCCGCGCGCATTCTCGACCGCCTGCGCCAGCGCGTGGCGGCAGTCCCGGTGCAGATTCCAGACGGCGCGCTGCACATTCAGTTTTCTGCTGGTGTCGCCGCGCTGGGGGAACGTGCCATTGCGCAAACGCTGCGCTGCGCCGATGCCGCGCTGTACGACGCCAAAGCCAGGGGCCGCGACCAGGTTCGCCTCGGGCCGTGTGTGGCCGCTTGAGCGGCGGCAGAGTGCCGTCGCTGCCTGCCGCGCCAGAATCCGCATCAGCCGCTGGATCGACCGATGTCTTCGCTGCCGCCCCTCCAGCCCGCGCCGCCATCGCGGTTGCGCGACGCCAGCGCGCAGGAACTGATGGCGGCATTCGGCGTCGATGCACGCGAGTTTTTGCGCGCGTTCGAGCAGGGCTTGCAGCCGCAGGCGCAACGCGCCGACACCCTGCAGGCGCTGGGCAACGCCGCCGAGGCGCTGCGCGGCATTCGCATCGGCGCGGAGTTTTTGCGTTTGGACGCCATCAGCGCGTTGTGCCGCGCCGGCGAGCAGGATTTGCTGCAACAGCTGCCGCATATCGCCGCCGGGCAGGCGCTGCGCTGGGAGGTGCTGCAACAGGTCATCGACGGTCTGCGCCGGCAACCCGTGCTGGCCGACGAAACGCCGGAGGAATGGGACTCCACGCCGTCTCAGCCTGAGCCTGAGCCTGAGCCTGAGCCTGAGCCTGAGCCTGAGCCTGAGCCTGAGCCAGAGCCAGAGCCAGAGCCAGAGCCAGAGCCAGAGCCAGAGCCAGAGCCAGAGCCAGAGCCAGAGCCAGAGCCCGAGCCCGAGCCCGAGCCCGAGCCCGAGCCCGAGCCCGAGCCCGAGCCAGAGCCAGAGCCAGAGCCAGAGCCCGAGCCGCTGCGTCAACGGGTGGGGCGACGGTTGACGCCGCAGGTTTGCGCCGCGGACAGTGGACACAGGATGGCGGTGCGCACGGCGACGGTGGGGCCTTGGCGCATCGCCGTCGATGCCCACGCCGTGCGCGGCGAAATCGATTGCGCGGCTGTGCAGTGGCGTGGCCCCGTCGGCCGCGGCTTACTGCGCGATGAGGAGGGTGCTTTACCGCTGCTCGACCTCGGCGTGTGCTGGGGGCGGCCGCCTGCCGCCTCCGGCAGTGCCCTGGTGGTGCAGCCGGAGGAGGGCGAGTCGCCGTTTGCGCTGGGCGTGGATGCCGCCGGCGGTGTGGAGGAACTGACGTTCTGGCCGGCGCCGCCGCTGCTGCGCCGCGACAACGGCGTGATGGCGGCGGCGCTGCGCGGCGTGCCGTGGCAGGCGCAAACACTGCATCTGGTGCTGCTGCTCGATCCGGCATGGCTGCGGCAGCGCCTCAACGCGGCGGAGTGGGTATGAACGGCGCGCAGACCTGGCTGCAGTTTCGCGTGGGCGGGCAGACGCACGCGCTGGACGCCGCCGCCGTGCGGCAAATCCTGCGCCAGCCGCGTCTGTTGCAGCCGCCGCAGGCGCCGGCGATCTGCCCGGGGTGGGTCGCCTGGCAAGGCCGGCCTTTGCCGGTGCTCGATCTCGGCGCCTGTCTGTCGCGCCGTCCGAGCGTGCACGGTGACGCGCGCTACCTCGTCTGGACGCAGGCCGAGCAGGGCGGAGTGCTGGCGGTGGACGCCGTGGGCGCGCTGCTGCATGTGCCGGCGACCGTGCGGACCCAGCACTGGACACCGGTCGCACCCGGGCTGCCACCGCCGTGGAGCGCGATCTGCGGCCTGCTGCACGCTGATCCAGCCGATGCGCCGGGGCTGCCGGCGGTCGAACCCGTCGCGGTTTTCGACCCGTTGGCGTTATGGCAGGTCTGCCTGTTTGCCGACTGTCGCGCCGCAGCGTCGGCGCCGCATGGTGTCGGGGAGGCGCCGTGATGCAGCCGTCGTTGCGCGCGATGCTGGTGCTGTGGCTGGCCGCCGTGGTCTGGGGCGGCGGTCTGCTCGCGTTGCTGTGGATCGCGCCGCAGCAGCCCTGGGCGGCCACGGTGGCCTGGGTGTGCGGCATGGCCTTGCTGCTTTTGCTCGCGCTGTCGCTCGGGGTATGGCTGCGTGTGGAATGGATGCAGCGGCAGTCATCGTCTGCTGCACCGCGGCAGGAGCCGGCAGGTGGCAGCGGGTTGCAGATGGTTGCGCTGCAGCGCGCACTGGCCGACGAGCGGGAGCGGCGGCAGCACTGGCAGCAGGCGGCAGCGCAGGCGCAGCAGGCCCAGGCGCACTGGCAGCAGCGGCTGGGCAGCGCGACGCAGGCCCTGCTCGCGCTGCAGCCGCGGTTGCAAGCTGTCTTGCAGGGGCTGTCTTCCTTGCCGCCGGCACAGGACGACGCGGCGACGACGGCGCTGTCGGACACCGCGCAGGCGCTGTCGGCCCAGTGGCGCACGCTTGCCGCCGATCTGGCCGCGCAGGCCGATCTGGCGCAGCAACAGCGTGCCTGGGGCGATGCGCTGGCGCGGTTTGCTGCAGACCAGGAGCAGGCCGCAGCGCATTGGCAACGGCGCAGCCAGCAGCTGGCGCAAACCGCCGCGGACGTGCAACTGCTCGGGCTGAACCTGCGGCTGCAACTCTCGCACCTGGCGCAAACCGCGGCGGTGGACGCCACCACCCTGGAGCAGACGGCGGCCGACCTGGACGCGTTGCTGGGTGTGCTCGATGCTCCTGCCGCTGAGGCGGCCGGGCAGATTGGCGCGATGCCGCCGCAGCCGCCAGAGGTTGCCGCGGCGCAGCAAACCGCGGCGCAGGCGCTGCTGCGGATGCAGCGCATCGATGCCGCGTTGGCCTCCTGGGTGGAGCAGGCCACGGCGCAGCAGTCTCGCTGCGCCGAGTGGCAGCGGCAGATCCGGCAGCAGCAGCAGGCTTTGGCCGCTGTGCTGCAGTCGCTGCACGCGCTGCAACGCGACTGGCAGCGTCCGGTGGAAAAAAATTCCTAAAGTCTGGCGGCCGCGTGCCGTCAAGTGGAGTGCGGGCAGGGTTGCCCGTATTCGGCACGGATGCCGGATTTCCCCATAGCAAAGGAGCTCCATCATGGCCATTTCCGGCATCATCAATACCAACGTCAATGCCCTGACCACTCTCAATGCGCTCAACGGCACCTCCGCTAGCCTGAGCACGTACATCCAGCAGCTTTCGACCGGCAAGCAGATCAACGGCCCGGCCGACAACCCTGCCGGGTATGCGATTTCGCAGCGCTTCCAGACGCAGATCAACGGTCTGAACCAGGCGGTGAGCAACGGCAACCAGGCCGTGTCGCTGGTGCAGACCGCCACCGGCGCGCTGCAAAACGAGACCAACCTGCTGCAGCAGATCCGCACCATCGCCGTGCAATCGGCCAACGGCTCGAACACCGCTTCGGACCGTGCCTCGCTGCAGGGCGTGGTGTCGCAGCTGCTCGCGCAGGTGCAGACGATTGCCACGCAAACGCAGTTCAACGGTCAGAACATCCTCGACGGGACGTTCTCCGGCCAGCAATTCCAGGTCGGCGCCAACGCCAACCAGGTGATCAACGTCTCGATCTCCAACTCGCAGGCCAACGCCATCGGCAACTACACCATGGCGACCAGCGGCAGCGTGTATTCGGGCACCAGCGGCATTTCGGTGAGCAACAACGGTTACGGCTCGGCCTACACCATCAGCACGGGCGGGGGCAAGTTCACGTCCGGCACGGTGTACGTGTCGGGGTCGGCCGGCGCCAGCGGCATCAGCGTCACCGCGGATGAATCGGCGGCGAACATCGCAGCGTCGTTCAACGCCATTTCGCAGAGCACCGGGGTGACGGCCACGGCCAACACCAGCGTGGCGTTCACCGTGACCACCGGGTCGTTCTCGTTCTCGCTGAGCAACGGCACCTCGGGCAGCCCGACCAATACGGTGAACATTTCGGCCAACGTCACCAGCACCGATCCGACGGGGCTGAGCGGGCTGGTCGCGGCGATCAACAACGCCACGGCGCAGACCGGCGTGACCGCCAGCGTCAACGCCAACAACCAGCTGGTGCTGACGCAGAACCAGGGGCAGAACATCCTCATCTCCGGCTTCGGCGGCAGCGGCACGTTGCAGGACGCCAATGGCGTCGGCACGGCGATCTCCAGCGGTGCCGGCACCGCGCTGGTGCAGGGCTTCGTCCAGCTGCAGTCCACGCAGGGCTACACCCTGAGCGGCGGTAGCAATATCGGTCTGGGCGACATCAGCTCGCTGACCGCGGTGTCCACGGTCGATGTGTCCACCGTGCAGGGAGCCAACCAGGCGATTGCGATCATCGACCAGGCGATCAACACCCTGAACCAGCAGGGCGGCGCGCTCGGCGCGATCCAGAACCGGGTGCAGGCCTCGGTGCAGAACGTGCAGACCACGGCGACCAATCTGCAGGCGGCACAGTCGGTGGTACAGGACGCGAACATCGCCCAGGCGACGACGCAGTTGTCCAAGTACCAGATCCTGCAGCAGGCGGGCATCTCCACCCTGGCGCAGGCCAATGCGCTGCAGCAAAGCTACCTCAAGCTGCTGCCGTAAGCGCAGGGTTTGAGCCTCTCCAGGGCTTGCCCCGGGTCGCCGTCAGGCGTCCCGGGGGTTTTGCCATCTGGGGCGGGGCTGCCATTTTGAGTTTCATCTGCCCGAACAGGAGGCATCATGGACGTTCAAAATGCACTGGGATGGCCGGCAGTGAACGCGGCGCAGACGGTGGCGTCGCCGCCTGCACCACAGCCGCAGACTACCGCCGCAGCCGCCGGCGCTGCCGCGGCGCCGCCCGCGCCGCCACCGCCAGCGGCGGCCAAGGCGGTTTCCGCGGCGGCGCTGGCGCAGGCCGCCGACACGCTGCAAAAGCAGATCAGCCAGAACGCGCCGTCGATCGCGCTGTCCGCAGGACTGGACCCGGACGGCCAGCACCCCGGCCAGTTGCTCGTCGAACTCAAAGACAAACTCACGCAGCAGGTGTTCGTGCGTTATTACATCCCGGCCGAGCAGGTGATGAAGGCCGCCGCGCAGGAAGCTGGCCAGCCCATGCCGCCGGGCAGCCTGTTGCAGGAAAAGGCCTGATTCCGCCGCTCCGCGCCGCGCCCTACAGCGTCGTACAGAGTCCTACGGCGCCCTTCAGTTCGGCGCGAACGTGTCGTTAAATCCAACGGGTCCTGTTCGCTTTCGGAGTGCAGCATGTCATCGGTATCGATTTCGGGATTGGTCAGCGGCATCAATGTGCAGTCGCTGATCTCGACCCTGTCCGCGGCGTACCAGCAGCCCATCACCCTGCTGCAGAACCAGCAGCAGACGTATCAGACCACCTTGTCAGCCTGGGGGCAGGTGCAAAGCGCGCTGTCGAGTCTGCAGTCGACCGTGGCGAGCCTGCAAAACGTCACCCAGCTCAACAACCGCACCGTCAACCTGAGCAACTCCAGCGCCGTGTCGGGCACGGCCAGCGCGAATGCGCCGCTGGGCACGTACTCGCTGAGCAACATCGTGCTGGCGCAGGCGCAGAGCGTGTACTCGCAGGACTTTGCCTCGGCGACCAACACCGCAGTGGGTACCGGCACGCTGCAAATCCAGGTTGGCAGCGGCACGGTGACCAATGTCACCATCGACAACAGCAACAACTCGCTCAACGGCATCGCCGCGGCGATCAACCAGTCCAACAGCGGCGTCAGCGCCGCGGTCATCTATGACGGCACCGGCTACCGCCTGACCTTGACCGGCAACAACACCGGTGCGGCCAACGCGTTCACCGTCAACGTCAGCGGCGCCACGGGGTCGCTTGCCGCGCTGAGTTACAGCTCGGGAACCTCCGGCGGCATGACACAAAGCCAGGCGGCGCAGAACGCCTCGGTGGCGATCAACGGCCTGACCGTCACCAGCGCCACCAACACCGTCAGCGGAGCCATCCCCGGGGTGAGCCTGAATCTGCTGCAGGCCGGCGGTTCGACCACGCTGACCGTGGCCAACGACACCAGCGCCTTCGTCACGTCGGTGCAGAGTTTCGTCACCGCGTTCAATTCGGCGATGGGCACGCTCAACCAGCTCACCGCCTACAACCCCGGCAGCAGCGGCAGCTCCGGTCAGGCCGGGCCGCTGATCGGCAACGCCGCCATCCAGACCCTGCGCACCCAGTTGCTCAATCTCATCAGCGGCCAGGGCATCGGCACCCAGCCCGGCAGCGCCTACACGTCGCTCGGCGCGGTCGGCGTCAGCCTGGCGCAGGACGGGACGTTGGTGCTCAATTCCGGCCAGCTCAGCCAGGCGTTGCAGAGCAATTACAACGCCGTGGCCGGGCTGTTCGGCCAGGTCGGCACGGCGACCAACGCCAATGTGCAGTTCGTCGGCGCCGGCAGCAACACCCAGCCCGGCACTTATGCGATCAACGTCACCTCCGGAGCGACGCAGGCCATGCTCACGGCCAGCAACCCGGTGCCCAGCGGTGGACTCAGCAGTGCGGAAACGCTGATCATCGGCTCCGGGGCGACGAGCGTGTCGGTGCAATTGGCCTCCGGCTCGACCATCGACGGCATCGTCGCCACCATCAACGCCACCCTCAGCCAGCAGGGGCTCAACACCATCACCGCGGTGAACGACAACGGCACTCTGCAGTTCGAATCGTCGGGCTACGGTAGCGCGCAGACCTTTACCGTGATATCGACGCAGCCGGCAGGCAGCGGCAGCACAGGCATCGGGACGACCTTGCGCACCGCCACCGGCACCGATGTCGTCGGCTCGATCAACGGCCAGACCGCCAGCGGCTCCGGGCAGTTGCTCACCGTCACCGGCCCAGGGGCGGCGCTGGGGCTGCAGGTCAATATTGCCGGCCAGGGCACGGGCAGCCTGGGCAGCATCACCGTCAGCCAGGGCATTTACCAGCAGATGAACGCCATCCTCAGCCAGGCGCTCAATACGCAGTACGGCTTTGTCTCGGCGGCCACCAGCGGGCTGAACAACACCATCAACAGCATCAACCAGCAGATCACCCAGTTGCAAAACAGCGCCGCGGCGCAAACCGCGCTGCTGCAGCAGCAGTTCAACGCCATGCAGACGCAGGTGGCGCAACTGCAGTCGGTGGGCCAGTATCTGTCGGCGTTTTTCAGTCCGTCGAGCAGTTCGAGCTCGAATTCCAGTTCGACCGGTGGCTGAGTGCTGCCGGATCGGCGTCAAGCGAAGAGGAGAATTGAATGAGTGCAGCAGCCTTTGCCGTGCGCGCTTACCGTCAGGTGGAAAACCAGGGCATTCCAGCCGACCGGCTCTACGTCCTGGGTCTGGACGGCATCCTGGAATACCTGCGCCGGGCCGAAACCGCGCTGCGCAACCCCGAGGGGAAAGACCTGCCGCTCAAGGGACAGTCGCTCGGCCGGGCGTATCAACTGGTCGAACACCTGCTGGCGGCATTGCCCGACACGCCGCAGGCATCGGCACTTCCCGGCGGGGAGGTGGGCGAACGGCTGCAACGCATCTACGCCTATCTGCTCGAACGCCTGGCCCAGGCGAATATTTTCGACGACCTGCAGGCCATTGCCGACTGCCGCACCGTGGTCACCGCGTTGCGCGATTCGTGGCGGCAGAGCCTGGAGCAGGCCGCAGGCTGAGGCTGCGCCCGCGCGCTGCGCGGCGACGGGGCAGGGCCCGGTTTTTGCTTTGGTGGGACAATCGCTGCCTTGCCCGGAGACGCCCGCCATGTCCTCAGCCGATTTTCCCGACTCCCGGTTTTTCGCCAGTCATCCCGAGGCGCTGCACGGCGCCGTCGCCGCGGTGCAGCTCGATGGCGTCTTCCCGCTGGACTGGGTCGACGCGCTGACCCCGCCGCAGCCACTCGGCGAGGTCATGGCCGACAACAACACCCTGCTGCGCGCCCTGCTCATGCTCGACGAACCGCCGGTGTCGCACGAGGCCGAGCACGGCCGCCCCGACCCGATCCAGAATCTCGAACGTCGGGTCGATCTGCTGCTGCTCATGGCCAGCGCGGCGCTGCGCGGGCTGGGCAACCTGCCGCCGGAGCGGCCCTGCGCGCTGTCGTCGCACAAACTGCGCTGGGCCAGCGAGGAGGCGCTCGACGTCGGCCGGCATGTCTGGGCGCGGATTTATCTGCGTCACCGCATCGCCCTGCCGCTGGTGTTGCCTGGCGTGATCACCGAACTGCTGCCCGACCGCGGCCAGTTCTGGCATACCCTGGAGCTGCAGGGGCTGGACGCGACGGTCCAAAACGACCTGGACCGGCTGATTTTCCGTCACCATCGACGTCAGGTGGCGCGGCAGCGCAAGGGTGCGCCGCCGTCTGCGGCGTGAGTCCGCATCCGTGAGTCCGCATCCTCCTCCGAGCAACGCCCATGGCCCGCCCCAAACCGCACGAAGAGCACGAAAACCACGAGCGCTGGCTGGTGTCGTACGCCGACTTCATCACCCTGCTGTTCGCGTTTTTTGTCGTCATGTACTCGATTTCCTCGCTCAACGAGGGCAAGTACAAGGTGTTGTCGCAGACCATCATCGCTGCATTCACCGGCCAGCCGACCACGCCCGTACCCGTGCAGACCGGCCAACCGTTCAACAGCACGCCATCGGCCATCGACCTGCCACCGCTGCCCAAGCCGCAAAAACCCGAAGTCATCGAGCCGGGCCGCGGCGGCCCTGCCGCGCGCGAGGTGCAAAAAAACCTGGACGAAGTGGCAAAAAAAATCCAGGAACTGCTCTCCAGCGCCATCCGCAAGGGCGATGTGCGGGTGCGCACCACGCCGCTGGGCGTGGTCATCGACATCCACGACACCGTGCTGTTCGCCTCCGGGCAGGCCGATCTGACGCCGCAGGCGCAGGATCTGCTCGACCAGATCGCCGGCGTGCTGCGCGGGGTGACGTACCCCATCCAGGTCAACGGCTTCACCGATGACCGGCCGATCAACACCCCGCAGTTCCACTCCAACTGGGCGCTGTCGGCGGCGCGCGCCGTGTCGGTGGTCGAAATGTTCATCGCCCAGGGGGTGCCGCCGGAACAACTTGTCGCTGCCGGATATGGTCAATATCATCCGGTGGCAACGAATGCCACGGCGCAAGGCCGGGCGGCCAACCGCCGAGTCAGCGTCGTCGTGGTGTCCCCCCTCGCCAACGCGACCGTGAACGAAACGCCCATCGTGCCCGCGCAGGCCCCGGCAGAGCAGCCCGAGGCCGCGGCAGCGCGCGTCCCTCCGCCCAGCCACGGAACCCGCTCTTGAACGACGAACTGCAACCCCTGAAAAACCGCCTGCGCTGGCTCAATCGCGGCATCCTGCTCCTCGGCGTGCTCATCCTCATCGGCCTGGCCGTGTGGGCCGCCGTCGGTTTGCGTAAACCTGCCGTCGGCACGACGACCACGGTGATCACGCCGGCCGCGCGCCCGTCGGCCCCGGCGCCGCTGGCCTCGGCGTCGGCCGCTGCCCATGCGGCATCCGCGCCACGGCAGGCGCCGAGTGCGGCGCAGGTGCAAAAAGCCGCTGCCGCGGCCATCGACGCGCTGGCCGCGGCAGGCAGCGCGCCGCAGGCGGCAGCGCAAGCGGCACCGGCGGCGGCAGCCGCGTCGCATCCGGCGCCTGCCCAGACAGCGCAGCCGGCGACACCGGCGTCGCCGGCTGCGCCCGCGCACATGCCGGTGCAGCAGGTGCAGCCGCCGGCGTCGCAGGCCACCGCCCGGCCGGCGCACCCGCAGCATGCTGCGGCGCCGCACAAACCGCCGCGGCAACGCGCGCCGCGGCAGGCCGCAGCGGCCCAAGGTGCCGCTGCGCATGGGGCGGTGGCAGCACGGCATCCGGCCGGCGCCGTGGCGGTCTGTCGCCGCGCCGGGTGGTATGTGCAGGTCGGTGCGTTTGGCAAAGCGCAGGGGATCGAACGTCTGGCGCAGCGCCTGCACCGCGCCGGCTATACCGAGGTGTGCCTGGCCCCGCAGACCGTGCGCGGGCTGCGGCTGTTTTACGTCGGGCCGTTCCGCAGCGCCGCAGCGGCCCGGGCCGCGCGCGCCCCGCTGCACCGCCTGACCGGCGCCGAAGGCATTTTGCGCAAACTGCCCTGAGCCGCATGGCGGCAGGGGCTGCGACAATGTCGCCCATGTACGACGACCGCACGTCCATTCCGCTGGCAACCGCCGACGACGGCAGCGATCTGCTGCTCGGCCAGAGTCCGCCGATGCGCGCGTTGCGCGAGCAGATCCGGCGCGTGGCGCAGACCGACAGCACGGTGCTGGTGCTCGGTGAATCCGGCACGGGAAAAGAACTCGTGGCACGGGCGGTGCACGCCTGGTCGCCGCGCGCGGCGCGGCCGTTCGTCGCGGTGAATTGCGGTGCCATTCCCGGCGAACTCATGGAAAGCGAGCTGTTCGGCCACGAGCGCGGCGCCTTTACCGGGGCGATCCAGGCGCGCAAAGGGCGGTTCGAGCTGGCGGGGCGGGGGACGCTGTTTCTCGACGAAATCGCCGAAATGAGCCCGCCGCTGCAGGTCAAAATCCTGCGCGTGCTGCAGGAAAAATGCTTCGAGCGCGTCGGCGGCAGCGAGGTGCTGGCCGCGCAGGCGCGCATCGTCGCCGCTACCCACCGCGATCTGGAGCAGCAAATCGGTCTGGGCCGGTTCCGCGAGGACCTGTTTTACCGCCTCAACGTGTTTCCGCTGCAAGTGCCGCCGCTGCGCGAACGCGGCGACGACATTTTGCTGCTGGCCGAACACACGCTGCAGCGCCTGCAGCAGCAGGGCCTGGGCCGGCTGCGCTTTGGCGACGGCGTGGAACAGGCCTTGCTGGCCTACCGCTGGCCGGGCAATGTGCGCGAACTGCAGAATCTGATGGAGCGGCTGCTCATTTTGCACGCCGGCTCGACGGTGCGCGTGGCCGATCTGCCCCCCAAGTTGCGTCCTGACGGCGAGTCGGCCTGGGCCGATACCGACCCGGCCGCATCGGCGGTGGCATCTGCCGAGGGCGATGGCACGGAGGGTCTGCACGAGCTCATGCAGGCCATGGCCGAGCCGCTGCCGCAGCCGGTGTTGCCCGAGCAGGGCATGGATTTGCGCGCCTACCTGGAACACATCGAGCGCAGCCTGATCGAGCAGGCCCTGCAGCGCAGCCGCAACGTCATCGCGCACGCCGCGCAGCATCTGGGTTTGCGCCGCACCACACTGGTGGAGAAAATCCGCAAATACGGCTTGAGCGTGGACGCGCGCGGTTGACCGCGCGCCGGGCGGGGCCGGGGCGACGGCGTCGTTGCGGCCGCCTGCGGGGCGGGCACGAAGGCCATCGCCGCGTCGGAAAATCGTCACCCGGCAGGCCCCGGATTTGCTACCTTGTCGCTAGCGCCCGTCCGCACGGGAGTTTTGCTTGCTTCGCCGATGACTTCTCCGCGTATTTTGCTGATCGATCCCGACACGGCCCGCGCCCAGCGGCTGCACGACGACCTGCAGTCCGCCGGCTGTGTGACGCAGTGGCTGCAAACGGCCGACGCGGCCTTGCGCAGCGTCGAGCAGGGCTGGTCGCCCGATCTGGTGTTCTGCGCCGGTGACGGGGCGGGGGTCGATATGCCGCGCGTGCTGGCGCGGCTGCATGCGCTGCAGCCGGCGCTGCCGGTGGTGGTCATCGCCCGCCACGCCTCGGTGCAGGCGGCGGTTCAGGCGTTGCAGCAGGGGGCGGCGGACTACCTGAGCGCGCCGCTGGAAGCAGACGCGGCGCTGGCCAAAATCCGCCAGTTCGTGCCGTCCGCCGCGGCGCTGGCGTTGCCGGCACGGCGGGCTGCGGTGCAGACCGCAGCCGCTGCCCGCGAGGCGGCGGATCCGCCCGCGGCGGCGGTGGTGGCGCAGTCACCGGCGATGCAGGATATTTTGCGCATCGCGCAGCGCGCGGCGCAGACTGACGTGACGGTGATGCTGCTGGGCGAAAGCGGGGTGGGCAAAGAGGTGCTGTCGCGCTTCATCCACGCACAGTCGCCGCGCGCGGCAGGGCCGTTCATCGCCATCAACTGTGCGGCGATTCCCGAGACCCTGCTCGAAGCCACGCTGTTTGGCTTCGAGCGCGGTGCGTTCACCGGAGCCAGCCAGTCGGCGCCGGGCAAATTCGAGCAGGCGCAGGGCGGCACGCTGCTGCTCGACGAGGTGACGGAAATGGCGCCAGCGCTGCAGGCTAAGCTGCTGCGCGTGTTGCAGGAGCGCGAAATCGAGCGGCTGGGCGGGCGCAAGCGCATTGCCCTGGACGTGCGCCTGCTGGCCACGAGCAACCGCGACCTGCAGCAGGCCGTGCGCCAGGGCGTGTTGCGCGAGGATGTGTATTACCGCTTGAGCGTGTTTCCGATCCAGATCCCGCCGCTGCGCCAGCGCCGCGAGGACATTCTGCCGCTGGCGCAGACCATGCTCGCGCGGTATGCCCGGCAGTTCGGTCTGGACGACGTGCCGCAGCTCGACGCCCAGGCGCGGCAGGCGCTGCTGGCGCACGACTGGCCAGGCAATGTGCGCGAGCTCGACAACGTCATGCAGCGTGCGGCCATCTTGTGCCAGCGCGGGGTGGTGAGCGCCGCCGACCTGCTGTTCACGCCGGCGGTTGCCGCGCCGCCGTCAGCCCACGCGGCGCCGGCGGCGCCGGCCGAGCACGCCGCGGGCGATCTGGGCAGCGGGTTGGCACTGAGCGAGCGCCAGCTCATCCAGCAGGCCTTGCAGCAAAGTCAGGGGTCGAAATCGCTGGCGGCGCAACGTCTGGGCATCAGCCCGCGCACCCTGCGCCACAAGCTGCAAAAGCTGCGCGAGGCCGGACTGGGCCTGCCCGAGTGAACAGGAATCACCGTGATCCCGGTGCTGGAATGAAGTTTGCTTGAAGTGGCCTGAATGCCGGCCTCGGGCCGGTGAAGGCGACGGTTCCCAGTGGGAGGTTGGCATGCAGATCGACCCGATGCAAAGTGTTTTGGCGCAGATGCGCAGCCTGGCGGCGCAGGCCGCGGCGCGTCCCGACGGGGGCAACGCCGCCGCGGCGCTCGGCGCGACCGCGGCGGCGCAGCAAAGCGATTTCGCCACCACGCTGAAAACCGCGCTCGACGGCGTCAACGGCGCGTTGCAGCAGGCCAACGCGCTGCAGCAGCAATTCATTTCCGGCGCATCCGACGTCAGCCTGAGCGATGTCATGCTCGCTTCGCAAAAGGCCAGCCTGTCGTTCCAGGCGGCGCTGCAGGTGCGCAACAAGCTGGTGTCGGCGTATCAGGACATCATGAACATCCAGGCTTGAACGTCGCCGGGAAATGACGGATTTTTGACACGCCGCACGACACATGGCCACCACTGCCGCTGCCACCTGGCCGGACCCGCTGCGGGTCTGGCGTCAAATGAGTCTGAACCAGCGTCTGACCTGGCTGGCCGGGCTGGCTGCGCTGCTCGCGCTCATCATCGTCACCCTGCTGTGGAGCAGCCGGCTGGACTACCAGGTGCTCTACACCAATCTGTCCGAGCGCGATGGCGGCGCGGTCATCGGCGAACTGCAAAAACTCAACGTGCCTTACCGCATCACCGGTGGAGGTGCGGTGATCGAGGTGCCGGCCGCGCAGGTCTATGCCACACGCATGAAGCTCGCCGCCAGCGGTCTGCCCAAGGGCGCGGGAGTGGGTTTCGAGATCCTCGACAAAGAACCGATGGGCACCAGCCAGTTCGTCGAGCGGGTGAATTACCAGCGCGCGCTCGAAGGCTCGCTGGGGCGCACCATCGAGTCGCTGTCGGCGGTGGAGTCGGCGACGGTGCATCTGGCCATTCCCAAACCGTCGGTGTTTTTGAGCGAGAGTGAAAAACCCTCGGCCTCGGTGCTGCTCAAGCTCTACCCGGGGCGGGTGCTCAGCGGCGCGCAGGTGGCGGGCATCGTGCACCTGGTGTCCTCGGCGGTGGCCGGTCTGAGCGACAAAGACGTCAGCGTCGTCGATCAGGACGGCAATCTGCTCACCGCAGGGCCGCGTGCCGACAGCGGCATCCAGCCCGAGCAGCTCGCCTACCGCAACACGATCGAGCAGCAGTACCGCAAGCAGATCGAAGCCCTGCTCGCCCCGCTGGTGGGCAGCGACGGCGTGCGCGTGGCCGTGTCCGCCGACCTGGACTTTGCCAAGACCGAATCCAGCTCGGTGTTTTACGGCCAGGGCCATGTGCTCAGCCAGCAGCAGCAAACGTCCAATTCCGTCGGCAGCGGCACGCTGCCTGCCGGTGTGCCCGGGACGCTGACCAACCAGCCGCCTGGCGGTGCAGTGGCACCGTTCACCGTCGGCTCGGCCTCGGCACCGCTGACGCCGCAGCAGTTCACACAGATCACCCCGAGCCTGAAGACGCTGGCGCCGACGGCGGCGAGTTCGTCGGCGACGACGAATTACGACCTGGACAAAACCGTCAGCCACACGCAGCAGCCGGTGGGCACGATCAAACGGCTGTCGGTGTCGGTGCTGGTCAACGACCAGACCAGGGGCGGCAAACCGGCNCCGATGAGCGCCGCNCAGCTCGCGCAGATGAAACAGTTGGTGGAAAACGCCATNGGCTTCAANGCCCNGCGTGGCGATACCGTGAGCGTGATCAACATGCCGTTCACCGCAGCGCAGAAAGAGGCGGAAAAAGCCCTGCCCTGGTGGCGGCAGGCGTGGCTGTGGGACGCCGCGCGCCAGA